>WBZQ01000039.1_pt1 | contig 114125 bp, 110 predicted proteins | sample 5204251 | NCBI WGS metagenome assembly WBZQ01 (sample SAMN12412402, study PRJNA552823) | activated sludge metagenome | isolation source: activated sludge from nitrification reactor of wastewater treatment plant... | place: USA: Virginia | collected 2017-09
TTCAATAAATACAAGGAGTTGTGACGTAATGTTGGGGGCGAGTGTCAAGATTTGCTGACACCGCTATTTTTCGTCTTTTGTATAGCGGCGCATGATCTCGTGGAAGTAGGAGCGAGGGAGTCCGGCGTCCTGGGCGGCATGGGTGACATTGCCCTGGTGGATGGTCAGTTTGGTCGAAATATATCGACGGTTGAAGGCTTCCAGCACCTGTTCTTTGGCTTTGGCGTAGGGGAGGTGCAAATAGTCTTCGTCGGGCACGTCCCGTTGCCGTTCACTGGGAACCGCCAACATGCCGGCCACATCCGCAATTCCGATGCGATCACCTTTGGCGAGCATGACCGCCCGTTCCATCACGTTGCGGAGCTCCCGGACATTGCCAGGCCAGGGATAGGCGACAAGCTCTGTCACAGCTGAAGGGTGCAGGTCCTCCACGCGTTTCGTGAACTCTTTGGCATAGCGGGCGATGAAGTGCCGTGCGAGCACGGGGATGTCTTCGGTCCGCTCCCGCAGCGGCGGCACGCGGATCACCATGACGTTGAGGCGGAAGAAGAGATCTTTCCGGAACTCATTCCGTTTCACCTTTTCGGCCAGATCCTGATTCGTGGCCGCGATAAAACGTACGTTGACCTTACGCTGTTGTGTGCTTCCGACGGCTCGCACCTCACCAGCCTCCAGCACGCGCAACAGTTTGGCTTGGAGGTTGGCCGGCAGGTCGCCGATTTCATCCAGAAACACGGTGCCGTGGCTACCGGATTCGATCAAGCCGGTGCGGTCGGCGACGGCACCGGTGAACGCCCCACGCACGTGTCCGAAGAGTTCGCTCTCCACCGTGCCTTCTGAAAAGGTCGTGCAGTCGACGACTTGGAAGGGCCCGTCGCTATCCAGGCTCCGTTCATGAATCGCCTTCGCGATCAACTCTTTGCCCGTACCGGTCTCTCCGATAATCAGTGTCGTCGAGGAGACCCGGGCGATGGCTTCGATCATGGCCATCACGTTTCTGATCGGGGGGCTGACGCCCACCAGGTTCTTGAAAGGAATCCGGGGTGCGGCAGGTGCGTCGGGAGAGGCTTGCAAGAGAATTTCCGACATGCGCATGGCGCGATGAATCCTTGCTGCCAAGTCCATAGGGTCGTAGGGCTTCACAATATAGTCGAATGCTCCGTGACGCATGGCATCGATCACCGTCTCGATCGCATCCACTCGGCTGAGAATGATCACAGGGATGCGCCGGTTGAGATCCTGTACGCGTCGCAGCAACTCTATTCCGCTCATGCCAGGTAAGCGCACATCGGCGATAATGAGATCGATCGGCTGTTGTTGCAGGCGTTCAAGCGCGCCCTCGGCCGTGGCGTTAATAACGAGGGTGACCTCGTCATCTTCGTGGCGGGGCAATTCCTGCTCCACCGTGCGCAAGAACAGGTCCACGTCCCCCGCGTCGTCCTCAACCAGCAGGACCGTGAAGACCTTGTGTTTACTCCCTGACATCCTCGTCTCCCTCAGAAACCTCTACAATTCCGTCACCGCAGTAAGTCTGGGTGCCTGATGCTGCGCGGGGCACGGGGAAATGCTCAATAAAGGCCTATTCCGAACGTATCTTAGGAGGTGGGAACGAGGCAAATCAACTCATTGTGGGACCTCCCGACAGTTCAGCGGGAGGTGAAGCGCGACCCCCAGACAAGGACGTCGTATTGGTAGAGCTTCGTGTAGCTGTCTGTGGATTTTATGGAAAGAGTCGGGGCGGTGTGCTGCTCTTGTTTTGGCATCGGGTGAGCGATCGTGCGAGCGCCTGCCCATTGCCCGCAATATTGATGGGCTTACCGTGCGTTTGCTTGCCGGGGATGCTAGTTCCCTCCATGCAGGATCTCATGAGTGGCTTGATTCATACGGTAGGATTCATTTGCCGACAGCTGTGGAACAGCATTCAAGACAATCAATGGGTGATTCCTTGGAAACAAGGAGGAGAGAGAGGCGTAAGAAGGTGCGATGGTGAGTTTCGCTTGTTGGTTCGTGGAGATCTCCGGTTTTCTGCTTTCTTGGGTTGGACCAATGAACGAATTGGGCTTCGTGCGAGCCCGGTTTTGGATTGCATCGAAAGTGTGGGGTGCGATGATCCGGGTTTCGAGTGCGCGTGGTTCACTGCGGGTATAGCGTGCTGGAATCCCCGCATGCGGCTTGTGCGCGCCAGCGAGAACCCTGACGTTTCGCTTGTGCATGGTTTCGAGAGCGGATGGCGGTTGGGATGCAGGTCGATTCTGCCACGCTGTCGTCTGATCTATTGGATTGCCCGGAGGCCAGGTGCGAGAAGGAGAGGCGAGAGGCGTCGCACAGGTACCTGCCGCCACCGCTAGTATTGGATTGAGGACCACCGAAAGGACGAGAAATCTTTCGAGCCACTGTATTGGAAAAGTATGCATCATGCGGCTCCTTTTCTTCTGCGGCTTGCCTTCTTGCAGCCCGGCGGGCTGCCGATAGGCATTCGAAACATCTCTGGTGTTTCTCGCTTGCGAGCTGTTGATGAGGCATATTTCGTTCCATCTCTGTGGGGAACGCGGAGCGAGTGGGGCTTGGGCGGCAACTACGCGCTGATGGGGTTCATTCGAGGCGCAGGGATGGTTTCCTGTTCTGGCCCCGTGCGGGGCGGGCTTCATGAACCAGCGTCAATCGCACTGTGTCTGGTGTGTGGAATCGAACGGTTTGAGGCGAGGCACTCTGGTACGGCGAGGATAACTCCTCGCGCATCACTTCTCAAAGATCAGCATTAGATAGGCCAGGAACAGGAGCAGGTGGACGGCTCCGAGCAGGACGTTGGTGCGCCTGACGGCAAAGGTCAGCATGCTCACCACAAAAGTCAGGAGCAGGAGAATGGTATCAACCGAGTCGATGCCGAGGATGATGGTCGAGTCGGTGAAGAATCCGATGCCCAGTACGGCTGGAATTGTAAGGCTGATACTGGCCAGTACCGATCCCAGCAGGATATTGACGGAGCGCTGTAATTGATTGGCCAGAGCGGCGCGAACCGCACCGAGCGATTCGGGGGCCAAGACGAGACCCGCGACCAACACACCACCCAAGGCATGGGGGGCGTTCCAGCGCCGGAGCGTGTAATCAATCGGCGTGGCGACATGTTCCGAGAGGATCACGAGCGGCAGTAGATAGGCCAGGAGGAGCAGCGTATGAAACAATACGGACCCTCCAGGGGAAGCCTGGTGTTGATGCAGCAATGCTGCCTTGCGTTTGCCCGGGCCGCGCGGCGCGACGAAATAATCACGATGACGCAAATTCTGAATCGCGAGAAACACCCCATAGAGTCCGAGCGACATGACGATGAGAAACATGGATTGATGCGAAGAAAAGGTGGGGCCCGGGGAGGAGACCGTATAACTCGGCATGACGAGCCCCAGCACGGCCAACGGGACAATCACCGCCAGGAACGCATTGGCTCCTTGAAGATTGTACGTTTGTTCGTGGTAGCGCAACCCGCCAAGCAAGAGTGAGAGTCCCACCATCCCGTTCAGGACGATCATGACCACGGCAAACATGGCGTCTCTGGCTAGTGAGGCATTGCCGTTTCCCGTATACATGAACGCCGCAATCATCATCACTTCGATTCCAGTGACCGACAAGGTGAGGATCACGGTGCCCATCGGTTCGCCGAGCCGGGCGGCAAGATGCTCGGCATGGCGAAGCACGGCAAAGGCCGAGAGAGCGATGACGAGCAAGAGCCACCCGAGCACGGCGCTCAATCGCACAGGATTCGAGAGATCACTCAGCCAGTCGTGGCCGTACAGGAAGAAGAGTCCGGCGGTGCTGAGAGGAACAAGCAGAAGCCACTCGCCGAGCGCACGATCGTAACGAGGCGGCGTGTTGCGGTTGGGAAAACGCAGAAGTGCCGACTCCTGTTCCTTGGGGGTAGCGACAGACAACATAGGTAAGGTGACCGGTGGACGTACGGACCGATGTGGTTCAGGTGCTGCCTTTAAGCCCGATGATGCCGAGTACGATGCACAGGAGAGAAAAGACTTTGATGATCGAGACCGACTCTGCGAACAGCACGATTCCCAACAGGGCGGTGCCTGCGGCTCCAATGCCGGTCCACACCGCATACCCCGTGCCCACAGGAATGCTCTTTAACGCCTGGGCGAGACAGCCGAAGCTTGCTGCCATGGCGACCACGGTGCCTAAGGTGGGCCAGAACCGCGAGAATCCATCCGTATATTTCAATCCGATCGCCCAGCAGATTTCGAAAAGTCCGGCGATCACCAGCAACGTCCACGCCATAGTGTTCAACTCAGAGACTGTGTGGCGTGTGACTCGCAGAGGGAACGCCAACATGAACGACAATTTCTCCAGAGCACGATGATACAGGATCACACGCCCCGGCGAACCTCGGCATTTCACTAGGTGGAATGGAGATGAAATCGAATGGATGACAGGCGACAACCTCAGTCGCAGAGGCGCGTCGTCAATGCGCAGGTTCACCTGAACTCGCGGCCGGGTTGTCAGGCCGGTCGAACCACTGATAGAGCACGGGCAGTACGATTAAGGTCAGAAGGGTTGAGCTGACGAGCCCTCCGATGACGACGATGGCCAGCGGCCGTTGCACTTCCGATCCGATTCCATGTGAGAGCGCCAGGGGCAGCAAACCCAGCAGCGCCACCACAGCCGTCATCAGGACGGGGCGCAACCGTAATGAGCAGCCGGTGACGACGGCTTCATCCCCGGCCATCCCCTCCGCGCGAAGCTTGTTGATGTAAGACACCAGGACGATGCCGTTCAGCACAGCCACGCCGAAGAGATTGATGAATCCCACGGAGGCCGGCACGCTGAGATATTCACCGGTCAGCCACAGTGCTGCGATGCCGCCGATCAGAGCAAACGGCAGGTTCAAAATGATCAGGGCTGCATGGCGCAGGGAATTGAAGGAGGAGAATAGAATCAGGAAAATCACACCAATCGTCAGCGGCACCACGATCTTCAGGCGCGCCATGGCTCGTTGCATGTTTTCGAAGGAGCCGCCCCATTGCAGGCGATAGCCGGTGGGTAGCGGCACCTGTCGCGTGATCTTGGTTTGAGCTTCATGCACGATGCTCTCAATGTCCCGGCCGAACGTGTTGAAGCCGACGTAAATTCTGCGTTGCAGGCCTTCGCGGCTGATCAGGGCCGGTCCCTCGCGCAGTTCCACCTTGGCGATGTTTCCTAGCGGGATCAGCGCGCCGGAGGCGGTGGTCAAAAGAATATTGCTGATGGTATCCACACTGTCGCGATATTGCTCGGGGTAGCGCAGGATCAGATCGAAGCGGCGCTGACCTTCATAGACGCGTGTCGCCGGGTCCGCGCCGATCGCTGTTGTAATGATCTCGCGGACGTGGGCGACATTGATGCCGTGGCGGGCGATTTTACCGCGGTCGATGTCGATGGTCAGATACGACTGTCCGAACAGCTGCTCCACACGCACGTCCTTCACGCCCTGAATGCCGCTCATGATGGTCTGAATCTTCTCGGCGGTGCTGCGCAAGACGTCCAGGTCTTCGCCGAGCACCTTCACGGTCGCTTCAGAACGGACTCCGGAGACCAGTTCGTCGACTCGCTGCTGAATGGGCTGACTGATCAGGAAGTTGGCTCCGGGAATGCGTTGCAGGCGGCGCCGAATCGCATCGTCCAGTTCCGCCTTGGTATGGGCGGTCTTCCATTGGTCCATCGGCGCGAGCGACACGACGGGATCGCTGGAGTTGGGCTCCTGGGGATCATTGCCTAATTCGGTCCGCCCGATCTTGGACACGACCATCCGGGCCTCCGGGAACTCCAGGACCGCCCGTTGCATTTCCTTCTCGATCTCGATCGATTTTTCCAGCGAGATGCCGGGAAGGCGGATCGTCTGCGGTGAGACCGAGCCCTCGTTGAGAATCGGAATGAACTCGCCGCCGAGAAATGGAAACAAGGCGAGACTCGCCGCCAGCAGGACCAGGGCCAGTCCCAACACCATCCTGCGATGACCGAGCGCCCAGCCCAGAGCGGGCAGGTAAGCACGCTTAATCCATCGCAGCAACAGCGTGTCCTCTTCTCTGGCATCCTTCAAGACCAGCGAGCACAGTACGGGCGACAGCGTGAGGGAGAGCAGCAAGGAAATCAGGAGCGCGATGATGATGGTATAGGCCAGCGGCTGGAACATCTTCCCTTCCATGCCCTGGAGGGAGAGAATGGGAAAAAACACAATGATGATGATCAAAATGCCGAACACGACCGGCTGGCCCACTTCCATCGAGGCCCGCAGGATCGTCGACGTGGTCCCCGTCGATGCATCCCGATGTTCCGATAAATGGCGGTAAATGTTTTCGACCACCACCACTGAGCCATCCACCATCATGCCGATGGCGATGACCAGCCCTCCCAGCGACATGAGATTGGCGGTCAGGCCGACGCGATCCATCACGATAAACGTCGCAAGCGGAGTCAGCAGCAGGGTGGCGGTGACGATGAGGGCGCTCCGGACGTTGCCCAGAAAAAGAAACAGTACGACGACCACCAGCAGCATCCCCTCCAGCAGGGCCTTATACACCGTGCCGAGCGCGGCGGTGATCAACTCGATCCGGTCATAAAATGGCACGATGCGGAGCCCGTCGGGCAGCAGTTTGTGCGCGTGGATGTCGTCGATTTTGGCTTTGACCGCCTGCACCACCTCGCGAGCGTTTCCGCCACGAAGCATCAACACGATGCCGGTCACCGTTTCCTGTTGGCCGTTGATCACCGCCGCGCCATGGCGAATCGCGCTGCCGATGCGCACCTCGGCCACATCGCGGATATACACCGGTGTGCCGCCGACCTCTTTCACGACGATCTGCTCGATGTCGGCCACCGTCTTGATGAGCCCGATGCCTCGCACGATGTACCGTTCGGAATTTTTCTCCAGGATGTTTCCGCCGGCATTGGCGTTGTTCTGTTCCACTGCCATAAAGATATCGTGCAAACCGAGGTTGTACTTCCGGAGAAGGCCCGGGTCCACCATGACCTGATACTGTTTGACGAAGCCGCCCAGCGAATTGACATCCACCACATCGGGCAGCCCTTTGAGCAACGGTCTGATGAGCCAATCCTGGAGCGTCCGGCGCGCCATCAGTTCGGACTCAGTGATCTTGGTGCCTGCCGCGTCGTCCTGCGGACCCTTCAAGACATATTGATAGACCTCGCCCAGACCCGTCGTATTGGGCACCAATTGGGAAAGCGAACCGGGCGGCAGCTGGTCCTGAACCTCTAGCACCCGTTCCAGGACCACCTGGCGTGCCAGGTAAATATCGACATTGTCTTCGAAGATGACGTCGATCATGGAGAGGCCGACCTTCGAGAGGGAGCGGACCTCCACCAGGCCGGGTGCGCCGGTCAGCTGAAGCTCAAGAGGAAAGGTGACGAAGCGTTCGATTTCCTCGGGCGAGAGTCCCGGTGCTTTGGTGACGACCTGAACGAGCACCGTTGTGACATCGGGAAAGGCATCGATGGGAATCGTCTGAAAGGCATACAGTCCGCCCAGCGAGAGCGCCAAGGCAATGACCACAACCAGGACACGTTGGCGGAGAGCCAGCTGAAGCAGCGAGGAGATCATGCGGTCAGATCTGCGCTCCGAGCAACTCGGACTTGAGCACATAGGATCCAGTGATGACGACGGCGTCCTGCTCCTCGACACCGCCGAGCACCTTGACCTCTTTGCCGTTTGAATCGCCGAGCTGGACGGGGCGTATCTCAAAGAGCCCTGGTTCACGCTGGACAAAGACGAATTGGCGATCCCGGTCACGCTGAATGGCGGTTTCCGGAAGGAGGAGCACATTCGGCTCCGGGTCGGAATACACCCGGACGGTGGCGTACATTTCCGGCTTCAGTTTGCGCTCCGGGTTGGGAAGTTCGAGGCGAAGTCGCATGGTGCGGGTTGCCGGCTCGAGCACATCGCCGACATAGGTAATGCTTCCTTGAAATGTCTGCCCCGGGTAGGCGGAGACATGTACCTCCACCAATTGACCCGGGCCGGTCTGGTCGTTGCGGATGTAAGGAATGTCTTTTTCCGGAATTTTAGCCGTGACCCAGACTTCGGACAGGTCGGCGACCACGAAGAGTTTCTCGGTCGTTTCCACGACTTCTCCTTTGGTCAGGTTCCGGGCGATGACGCGGCCGTCGAAGGGGGCCACGACCGGCACATGGGAACGGATGGTGTGATTCCGGTCCAGATGCCGCAGGTCCTCCTCGGTCAGCCCCAGGAGCAGCAGGCGATCCCTGGCTTCCCGTTGTTCAGCACGGAGGCTGATCATTTCGCCCTCACGCCGTTGGGACTCGGCCAGCCCGATGACTTTTTCTTTGAGGAGCAGTTCCGCCCGTCGAAAAGCCCGGTCGGCGACGTTCAGTTTGGCTGTGGCTTTGAGGTAGGCCGACTGAGCCATGCCTAGTTCGCTACTGTAGAGGAGAGCCAGGAGCGTACCGCCTTTCACTTCTCGGCCGAGGTCCGCATAGACATCGATGACGCGGCCTCGGACGAGTGTGGTGATCTCCGCCAGGGCATGTTCATTCGGTTCAACCGTACCGGGGAAATCCCGAAAGGTGCGAAACTCTCCGCGCGCGATCGGTTGCACCGTGATACCGGCGGCTTTGAGTTTTTCGGCCGTCAGCCGAACCAGACCGCTCTCCGAGGAGGAGGCTGGCGGGTTTGCACCCGTGGCGTTCGGAGGTGGGCCGTCGCATCCGGTCATGATCTGTAGGGTGAAGAGGGCCAGCAGCGGCAGGACCTGCCATCGTCGCGAACGGTCGCGCCAAGAGACAGGGGCGGTGATGAGAGTCGGATCAGGTAATGACATTATAAGGCTCCCCCCACGGCGCGCTCCAAGAGGGCGAGCGATATCGAGAGGTCAAATTGGGCCTGCGCATAGTCCAGCAATATCTGACGTTGCACGCGCTGGGCGTCCAGTACTTCGATCAGGCTGGAAGCACCTTGTTGAAAACTGAATTTGGCGATGCGCAGTGCTTCTTCCGCCTGTTTCAACAGTCCCTTTTCGTAGACCTCGATCAAATCCGCGGTGGTTTTTGCATCTTGAAAATGTTGGCTGATATTCCGGATGAGTTCATTGCGTGCGCGCAGAAATTCGGCCTCGCCTTTCCGTTTGCTGCCAAACGCCGAGATGATTTCTCCCTGCCGACGATCCCACACAGGGGTGGGGAACGAGACTCCGCCGGTAAACGCTTCCCGGCCGATTTCCCGCCAGTAGCTGCCTCCGATCGTGATGTTGGGCATGCGCGCCTGCCGTTCGAATTCCAGGCTGTGGTCTGCCTGTTCGACGACTTTCCTCAGCCGCAGGATCGTCGGATGTTCGCTGAGGGCGCGTTCAGTCAGGATATCGATGCCGAACCCGGGGCCCACGCGATGCAGTTGTCCATCGATGGCATACGTAGATCCGAGCGAGCCGGCGGTCAGGGTATCAAGCATCACCCGGCCGACGCGCATGCGGTTGGCGGCGCGGGTGAGCGATTGTTTGGCTTTGAGCACTTCCACTTCGGACCGAATCGCTTCGAACTGCGGGCTTTCGCCTAGCCGCACTCGCGTGGTGACGGCCCGATGGACATCTTCGATCGTCGCGAGGTTTTGCTGCGCGAGTGTCAGGTCGCGTTGGGCCAGAAGCAGATCGTAAAACGCGACCTTAACGTCGGCGACCAGATTCAGGCGGGTTTCGGCCAGTCCGGCGGACGCGCTGGCTACGCCTGCCTCCGTTGCGCGCTGGCGTGCAGCGCGTTTCGATGGCCACTCGATCGGTTGCCCCACGGTCAGATTGAATTCGGTGACTGACTCCCGGACCCCCGGATCAAAGACGCCCAGGTCACGCATCCTGCCCACGCCACTATTGGCGTTGACTGAGGGATTGAGGTAGGTATTGGCGGCGACCTGCTGTCCACGGTTCTGTTCGATAGTCCCTTCCGCGCTGGCTACCGTGGGATTGCGCGTCAAAGCGAAGTTGAGCACAGTGTCTAAAGAATAGACTGGTTCGGAGGCCGGCGCAGCGGCAGGGGATGCGGCCAGCCCCGAGGTTGGATTCGAGAAGACTGAGAGCAGGATGAGCAGCATGCAAGGCAGGACCATCTGCATGCTACCAGTCACATCGAGGAAATGCGCGTGGTCTGTCATGCGTCGAGTCTGGCCATGGCAATGAGGCATCTGCTCTGCGTTCATTGGGGAGGCACTCTTCGTGTGTTGCGGCGGTCTTCCCGTTGGTCCGAGCCGGTTCATAGCTATCATCATCGACCTGTCTTCCTCCGCACGATCGTCGTTCATCACCTAGTGCGGCGCGTTCTGGGTTGGGCGCAGCCTGTCGCTCAAAATACCCTATCAGCTCGGGCCAGCGGAGTCGATGCCACGCGCGAACGATCTTGGTTCCAGCATGAGGTGGAGGCCAGGTCAGTGATTCCAGCGAGCAAACAGCCTGTGTGGTGTAGGAGGGGACTCCCAATGACTCTCAACCCGGCGAGTCCAGTACTGTGTGACCTACGGAGCTGACCTGGCGAACGCACTACCCGGTGCGTCGGTTCCCGTGACGCGTCCGGCGCCACAGGTTGAGTCTTGCCCGTCGTGAGCGAGAGCGACCAGTCTCTGCTGAAGACAGCGGGACGTTACAGCTGTGGTGGACGTGAGATCCACCAGCGGATCGATGGTGGCACCATCTCGAGTGTGTTCCTTCGTCTTGTCTCATGCGTGAGGCGACCTTATTGGGAAGGCCCGTGTCACGACTCGTATGAATGCGCTTGCGTGAGGCGGCCATAGAGTTGCGTGCATTGCGGGCAATATCCATCGGCAAAACTGAGATCATGTGTCGCCAGGTTGTGTTTGAGAATGAACGTCGGCAAGTCTGACCATGCCAAGACGTCGCTTCCGCTTATCCCCACCTCTTGAACACGCCAACAGAACTGACATTGTGTGGCCGTGGGGTCCATATGTTCGATCTCCTTCGCGGTCTCACAATGGGGATTGGTTGCTACAACCTGACGGCTCTAGCCTAACGAAGGTGGCGTTGACTGACAACTAGGTGATGTCCTAGGTGAGTGGAGCGACCACGCGAAGAGGCTGCGCACATACACATCGGCCGACGGGGCTTTCCGGAATTGACGCTAGGCCGATGTCAATCCGTGCGCGAGCGCGTACTTCGTCAGTTCGGCCGTAGTCCTGAGGTTGAGGTGAAAGATGATCTGAGCCTTGTGAAACTCGACCGTCTTCGGGGAGATGTTCAAGAGCGCCGCAATTTCTTTGATGGTGCGTCCTTCTGCAATCAGTTGTAGAACCTCGCGCTGACGCGGTGTGAGTTCCTGCCGCTGCGCAAAGACGCCGGTTTGACCTGCCGCCAGGCCGGTGACGATATCCCGCGTCAGAAGCGAGGTCACAAAGTACTGTCCTTTGAGGACGGCATCGATGGCCTGATCCAGTTCTCTGGCCGCAGACCGTTTGAGCAGGTATGCCGAAGCGCCGGCTTTGAACGCCTCGCTTACATAGGCCGGATCGGCATGCATCGTCACAAAGATCAGTTTTACGTCGGGAAGCAGTTTCTTCAATTGCCGTCCGGCGTCGACTCCGTTCAACAACGGCATGGAGATGTCGAGCAGAATCAAATCGGGGCGCAGTTGCACGGCGGCCTCGAGCAAGGCGCGGCCGTCCTCAACCGCCCCCACGACTTCACAACGTTGTTCCACAATTCGCCGGAATCCTTCCAACACCAGCGTATGGTCGTCGGCCAGCAGCACTCGAGGGGGCATAGTCATACGGACACCTCCGCGTGGGGAACATTGATGGAGAGGCGAGTGCCTCGCTGAGGGATCGAGTCGATCGTCACGGTGCCATGCACCAGGCGTACGCGCTCCGCCATGCTGACCAGGCCGAGCCCGCGCGGGTTGTCCACCGCATTCTGTGTATCGAACCCGACTCCGTCATCCTGGACGGTCAGGTTGATTGCGTCGGGGGTCGACGCGAGGGATACGTTCACGCGCGTCGCCCGCGCATGTTTCATCACATTGGCGAGACATTCCTGAGCGATGCGGTAGAGACAGGTGGACACCGCTTGTGGAATAGCCTGAGGCGTCACCGAGATGTCGAGCCCGATCTCCAGCCTGGAGCGTGCGGCGCAATCATCGACCAGGCGCTGCAAGGCGACGGGAAGCCCCAAATCGTCGAGAATCGACGGATGGAATTGATAGGCCAAGTGTCGCACATCATCCGAGAGTTCCGTCAGGCGGTCTTGAATCGAGCGAAGCTCCTTGCTGCAGGCAGCGGCGGCAGGAGGAAGGCTGGCTTCCAAGGATTCGGCTTGAACGACGAGCATCGCCAACCGCTGGTTGATGTCATCATGAAGGTCGCGGGAAATGCGCCGACGTTCTTCTTCCTGCACGGTGAGGAGGCGCGCAGTCAGGTCGCGCAGTTCCTGCCGGCTGGTGGCCAGCGCCTGCTCGCTGGTGCGGAGGAATCCCTCCGTTTCAATGTGTCCGGAGATTTCCCGCAGCAGGCTTTGATTCACGTCCGCGAGTTCTTTTGTGCGGGCGTCGACCCGCACTTCCAATTCATCCTTCGCCTGCCGCAATTGAATTTCCGCCTGTTGCCGTTGCCGCAGCAGCACCGCGGCGATCCAGACAATGATCAGGCTGAAGGTGCGGTTGCTGACGCCGACCCACAGGGGAATGGACTGGTCATGGGGGCCCAATGCGGCTCCCGCGAGTATCAGTGGCATAGCGCCCAAGGCGGTCAGGAACGGGAGTCGCGGGTTGGCAGAGGAGGCGGCCAGCATGACCACTCCGGCATACAGCACTCCGACTGCAATGCCGAGGGGCATGAAGAGATCGAGCACGAACAGCGCGCCGCTCAGCCCGATCAAAAGAGGCAGAGTTTTTCGGTTATGACTGTCACTCATCGCGCGGCCCCGGTCACGTCTCCTATTATGTGTATCTGCGCAAGGCCCTTCAACTCGGGCGCTCCGTCCGGATCGTCTGCCGGTCTATTCATGCTCGAGCTGTTTTTTTAGACGGCGGTCCAGCGCGAAGCGGGTCAAGCCCAGATGTTTGGCTGCCAGGGTTTTGTTGTGATCCGACAAGCGCACGACTTCTTCGATCAGCGCCGACTCGATATCTGCTAAGGTCTGCTGGCCCAACACCATTTCGATGCGTAGTGAGGGATGCTCGCCTTGCGCCATCGCGACCGAAATGTGCGGCGCCTGATCGCGGAGCTCTCGCGGGAGGCAGCCGGCAGTCAACGTCTTGTCATGACACAGAATCATGGCGCGCTCGATGATGTTCTGGAGTTCGCGAATGTTGCCGGGATAGCTGTACCGTTGCAGGAGTTCCTTGGCTTCGGGCTCGATATCGACGACGTCCTTGCCGAACTCTTTCCCGAACCGCAACACGGCTTGCATGCAGAGGGGGAGAATGTCTTCCGTGCGCACCCGCAGGGGCGGGAGTTCGAACGTGACGACGTTGAGACGGAAGAAGAGATCCTCGCGGAACGTGCCGCGCGCGGTGTCCTTCTTGAGATCCCGATTGGTGGCAGTCATCAGCCGGAAATCGACCGATAAGTCTTCGGTGCCGCCTAAACGCCGGAATGTGCGTTCCTGCAATACTCGCAGCAGCTTGGCCTGCATGGCCGGATCCAAGTCACCGATCTCATCCAGAAATAAGGTGCCGCCTTCGGCCTTTTCAAGCAGGCCCCGTTTGCGTTGGTGGGCGCCGGTAAACGCGCCCCGCTCATAGCCGAACAACTCGCTCTCGAACAACTCCTTGGGAATGGCCGTGCAGTTGACGGCGACAAAAGGGCCGGTCGAACGCGGACCGTTGCAGTGAATGACTCGCGCGAGGAATTCCTTGCCGGTGCCTGTTTCCCCCTGAAGCAGCACCGTTGATTTCGCGTTCTCCGCTACATCGCGAACCTGACCGAGAAGCAGTTGCATCGTGGGACTGCGCGCATCAATGTTCGCGAGCGCGTACGCGCTGTTTTGGTCTTCGAGCGCAAATTCAACCCGATGGCGGAGGGCGAGGAATTCCAGGGCGCGATCGACGACCGGATCGACGCCGGAGAGATCGACGGACTTGATGAGGAAGTCATAGGCGCCCAGACGCATCGCTTCCACCGCGTTCTCTACGGTCCCGTAGGCGGTCAACATGATAATCAGGGTGTGGGGCGCGAGCGGACGGATCTGTCGGAGTGCTTCGATTCCCCCCATTCCGGGCATTTTCAAATCCAGTAACACCAGGTCGGGGACATGTTGTGTCACGGCCCTGACCAAATCCTCTCCGGATTCAAAACCGGTGACGGTATGGTGGCGGCGGGAAAGGCGTTTGACGATGGCGGAGCGAATAGCCGGTTCGTCATCCGTAACGTAGATCGTGGCCTGCATGGTCCCCTTCTTCCTGCATTCGTTGCGGCTGTTGTCGTAATGGCGCCCACAGGCGCACCGTGGTGCCGCGCCCTACTTCACTGTCCAACGCAATGTCTCCTCCGTGCGCATCGAGAATATTGCGGCAGATGGCCAGCCCCAGTCCCGTGCCGCGAGGTTTGCCGCTGGTGAAAAACGGTTCAAACACGTGCGGCAGATGCTCCGGGCTGATGCCCGTCCCCCGATCGCTTACGGTGATTTCCAGTCCTGGCTCCACTCCGCGAGCCTTTTGATCCAGCGTGACCGTAATGGTCTTGCCCGGCGGAGTCGCCTCGATGGCGTTTTGCATCACGTTGAGCAACACCTGCTTCAGCTGATCCCGGTCGGCTTGGAGCATGTAAGGCGTAGCGGGTGCGGCAAGGCTGACGGTCGCCTGCTTCTTCGCCAGTGGTTCATCCAAGACCTTAGTCACCTCCTGCACCAGTTGTGCCATGTCGAAGGCGAATGCCACAATTTCCCGAGGACGCGCATAGTCGATGATCTGATTCACGATCCGGTCGAGACGTTTGGTCTCTTGCAAAATGACGGCAAGGTCAGGGCGTCGCGGGTCGCTTGAATCGGTGTCGTCGAGTAACAGTGACGTGGTCGAGCCGATACCGACGAGCGGGTTTCTGATCTCGTGGGCGATGCCCGCGGCGACCTGCCCCAGTGTGGCAAGACGCTCGGCCCGGCGCAAGCGTGTTTGCATAAAGTCGAGCGCGGTGATGTCCACGTTGAACCCTTGATACATGACCACCTGTCCGGAGTGGTCCCGAATCGGGATGCGCCGGCTCAAGACTTTTCGAACCGTGCCGTCGGCATGGAGGAAGCGGAAGACCGTTTCGTAAGGCTGTCCGTCTGCGACCGCTTGCGCGAATTCTGCGATGACCCGGTCTCGATCCTCGGGATGGATGGCGCGTCGAACCGCGTCGGGGTCTTTCTCTTCATTGAGGTCGAGACCCGCCAGCAGGCTGTTGTAGCGGTTGCTGAAGACGAGCGTCATTCCGCGTGTTGTGAAAATGCCGAAGGGGGCATGGTCCACGATGCTCCGATACTTAGCCTCCGACCCGGCGAGATCCTGGTTGAGCTGACGAAGGTTCGCTTCAGACTGCTGCAGGGCGGCGATGTGAGAATGGATGGCTGAACTCATGGCGTGCATGACGCGGGAGAGATCGCCGATTTCATCTGTTCGTGTCATGACGGGCACTTCCGGGATGGGGTTGCTGTCGGATGTCACCACCGCTGTAGCCAGGCGTGCCAGCGGAGTCGTGATGGAGTGGGCGATCAGGTGCAAGGCCGCTACCATGCAGATCAAGGCGAAGAGTCCCCCGCCCAGAATGGTCATCAGCATGGTGTCGCGGTCCTGAGCGATCTTCGCCAACTTGGTGTTCAGGGCTGTCTGCGTGAGGTGTTCGAACCGCCCCATGTCCTGGCGGATCTTCAACATCAAGGTTCGCCCTTTGCCTTCTTCGATGTATTCCCGGGCCTCGCTCGGATGCTCCGCCTTTACGGCTTCGATCAAGACTTCTTTCTCACTGATGAATTGTTTGACCAATTGTTGAACGGACGTGATCAGCGCGCGCTGATCATCCTGTTGCGACACCTGGGCTTCGAGCGTGCGGCCGATATTCAGCACGTGGTCCTGTGCGGTGCGATAGGGGAACAGGTAATGCTCCTGACTGGTCAGCACGAACCCCCGAAAGCCCGTTTCAAGATCGACGACGAGCCGAAGGTACTCCGACGCCAATCGCTGCGAGTAATAGATGTCGTTCAACTGACCTTCGTCGTCGGAGAAGGTGGTGACGCTGCGGTAGGTGAGGATGCTGAGGAGGATGACCGTGAGCGCAGGAATGACGGACGCAAGAAAGAGCTTGCGGGCAATCGGCAGATGGCTAAGCAGGTCACTCAAGGCGGATCTCAGTCTCCAGAGCTATCGTAGTCTGCACCCCTATCCATGTGCAACATTGTGGCCCGGTCGATGCCCGGATCATGGCAATGCCTCGCGTCTGGCGGGCGGCCTGGCCATTCGTCTGTATTGCAGTTCCATTCTCAGCATTTCTCAGTCGTCGGTTCATCCTGCAGCCGGGACTGAGCGATTTCGCACCGTGCGCCCGTGCGATCTCGCCCGTATTTGCACGAATCCATCGAGCGGCACGTTCAGCGCAAAACGGTTTCGTCAGAGGGGATTGTTGCCTCCGTCCTGCCTCTTGTATGCGGTCGGAGCCGAAATTCGGCGAGGCATGCGCCTTGCTCAAGTCATGCATCGTCACGGTCTCGGTGAGCGAGCTCGATCAATCGCGCTGGTGCAAGGAATGGCGAACCGAACAAGGAGGAGACGATGGACTATGTGAAGCCCTACGGCGTCGTGGAGAGTATGTTGGCCGGTGGCGCTCTCAAACTGAGTCTGCCGCCGCGTCAGCTGGTATTGCGCGGCATGCTGGCCGGTGCCTATCTGGGGATCGGGACGAGCATGGCCGTGACCGTGGCCGTCGAAACCGGCTATTGGATTCTCGGCAGTCTGCTCTTCCCGTTCGGGTTGGCCTTGGCCATCCTGCTCGGCGCAGAGATCATCACCGGAAGCTTCGCGCTGCTTCCTGTTGCGGCGGCCGACGGTCAGAAGAACGCCGGATTTTCACGAGTGTTCGCGAACTGGGGGTGGGTGTTCCTGGGCAATCTCCTGGGGAGCGTCCTCTATGCGACGTTGTTCGCGGTTGCGCTGACTACGGGAGGCGATGCGCCGATCAATGCCGTCGGCAATAAATTGGTCGCGATTGCGCAGGCCAAAACCACCTACTACGCCTCACACGGGTCTGCCGGGCTTCTCGCGGCATTCACCAAAGGCATGTTGTGCAACTGGATGGTCAGTCTCGCGGTCGTCGCTGCCTTCATGTCGACGTCGTTGTCCGGGAAGATTCTCGCGATCTGGGGGCCCACCCTCTTATTCTTCTCGCAAGGATTCGAACATGCCGTGGTCAATATGTTTCTGATGCCGGTCGGCATGATGCTCGGCGCAGATGTCAGTCTCTCCACCTGGTGGCTCTGGAATCAGATCCCCGTGACCCTGGGCAATCTGGTCGGCGGCATGTTGTTTACGGGACTGGCGATCTATGCGGCGCATCATGTGGCGGCGCCGGCCGCGGCCCAACCGGTGCCGTCGGCGATTCCCACTCAGCCGGTCAGTGCCAGGGGCGATCAGGCGGGCTATTCACCGTCGTATTAGCTGTGAGGATGCGTAGTCATGGGTGCGGTGTATCTCCGGCGATTACATGGATGGCGATTCGTCCTCTTCAATGCCGTACTCGGGCTGTCACACATCGTCGTGTTGTTCAATGCCGGGTCCTACATCGCGTTGTTGCCGCATGTATCGGGGGATCTGGGCGGAGTGTTGCCCAGTTTTCTTACCTGGGCGCAAACCGACTTCATGGTCGGGTTGGCGTTGGGCTTTCCGCTCGCACGCTATTTGTCCGGACGGATCGGCGACTACCGTCTCCTGATCGGCGCGTTCATGGTGTACAGCGTCGCATCCTACCTGTGCGGCGACAGCCGCACGCTGGCGCAGTTTGTTCCCGCTCGCATCGTGCAAGGTATTGCCGGTGGCATCACCCTGCCGATCGCCCAATCCATGCTGCTCAACGAATATCCCAAACGGCTCAAGTCAGTCGCCTTGACCGTCTGGGGACTGTTCACCATCACCCCGTTTACCATCGGCATGCCGGTGGGGGGCTACATCGCCTATATGCTCGGCTGGCGCTTTCTCTTCTATCTGGATTTCGTGATGACGTTGGTGATTGTCGGCACGTTGGGCGCCTTGTTGTATGGCCGTGGATTTCATCGACGCTATGCTCGCTTCGACCTGGTCGGGTTTCTGCTCCTGGCCGTTCTGCTGCTGGGGCTGCAAACCTTGCTCAATATGGGCAACGACTTCGATTGGCTGGATTCGCCCTTCCTGCAAGTCATCGCCGTGGTGCTGCTCATCGCGTTTCCCTGTTTCATCATTTGGGAACTCGGGGAGCGGCACCCGACACTGGACCTCCGGCTGTTCCTGCATCGCAATTTTGTCATCGGGATCATCAGCCTGACGCTCGGGTTTTTCTCGATCCAAGGTTTGTTGTCCCTGTTGATCGTCCAGATTCAACTCATTCTGGGGTATTCCTCAAAGTTGGCCGGCCTGGCGCTGCTGCCCTTGGTCTTGCTGAGCGCGCCGATCATCGCCGTCATGCATTACCTCTGCAAGTATGTCGATGCGCGCTGGCTGGTGTGTCTCAACTGCCTCGGCTTTGCCTGGACGTTTTATTGGATCGGCTTGTACGACGATCCGCATTCGTACGAAGAATTGTTCTGGCCGATGGTGGTGGAAGGAATTTTTTTGGGCTCCTTCTTCACGCCGATTACCGTGCTGACCTTGCATGGTCTCTCGGGACCGCTGGTCATGCGTGCGGCGGAAGTCGCCAATTTGTTGCGTGTCGCTGCCGGCGCATTCGGCATTACGTTTCAAGGCATCGTGCTGTTCCGGCGCATTCATTTCCACCAACTGCATTTGGCCGATCATTTCGGGGGACGCCAGTCGATTTCGTACGATCCGGTGGGGCAACTGACCGCAAAACTCCAGGCGGCAGGATTGTCTCCTTCCGAAGCCCAGGCCAAGCTGGGCCTGGTGATCAGACAGGAAGCGGCGATACTCGGCCTCAACGATGCGTTCCTCGTGGCCAGTTTCATCTTTATCGGCTTGGGAGTCCTGGTCTGGTTCGCGCATCCGACGCATGTGCCCATCACGTCCAGTCCAGAGGACGATCTGCGAGTGAGGCGTGCCGAGGAGTTGATTGAGGAGGTGCCATGAGATCGGGTTCAACGACAGTGCGCCGGATGCAAATCAGCCTCGGGATCGGCTGCGTCTTGCTTTTCGGGAGCTGCGCCTGGATTCCCAAAGGCGATCCGGCTGCGCAATATCTCGACCCACCGGAAATGACGGAGACACTCGCGGAGGTCACGAGCCGGTTGCAGAATTGGCCTGAGGATCATTGGTGGGAACAGTTCGGGAACCCTGAGCTGAACGGGCTGATCGAGACCGCGCTCAAGGACAATCCCGGGCTGAAACATGCATCCGCGCGGTTGCGGCAAGCCACGTCGCTGGTGAAGGTGGAAGGTGCACGGTTGTTACCGTTCCTGGAAGCCGATGCGTCGCTGACCTATGAGCGCATCTCCCAACATGGGGTGTTCGCCGCCCTGAATCCGGAAGTGGCGGGTATCAAGATCATGTATGGCATCATCAACCCGCTCAGCTTCCGCTATGAATTCGATTTCTGGGGCAAGAACCGGGCAATGCTCGAGGCGGCTTTGGGTCACGCGGCCGCCGAAGAGGCCGAAACGGCAGAAGTGAAGCTTCGGTTAACCACCGGTATTGCCCGCGCCTATTTCAGGGGGCAGGCCCTTCAACAGCAACTCAGCATCGTGAAGACGATTGTCGGCATCCGCCGCGACCTCAAGACGCTCGCGGAAACCCGGTTTCGTCTCGGTCTCGACAATGATCAGCCGTTCAAAATCGCCGTGGCCGACTATGAAGCGGCGTTCAAGCGGCAAGCCGCCATCCGCGATCAATTGGACGTGCAGCGGCATTTGTTGGCGCGGTTAGCGGGCAAGGGGCCGGACGAAGCCGCGCATCTTTTTGCCAAGCCCATGGTGAAAGTTCCCCATCAGATTCCCGCCCCGGATCATCTTTCCATCGGCCTGCTGGTGCACCGCCCGGATTTGGCCGCGGCTTTGTATCGAGCGCACGCCGCTTCGCGTCTGGTCAGGGTGGCGACCACGCAGTTCTATCCCACCGTCGATCTCACGGGATTTGTGGGATTCAATGCCCTGACGTTGGCCAAGGGGACCGACAAGCTGGCGAATTTTCTCTTCAGCGGTCAGAGCTTCACCTATGGTCTGGCACCGGGCTTACGCATGCCCTGGTTCGAAGGCGGCCGGTTGCGAGGTGAATTGGGCGCGCAGCGTGCGGAATACGATGCGGCAGTGGAACTCTACAACGACACGCTTCTGGATGCGATGCGGGAAGTGGCGGACAGCCTGAGCGCATGGCATACGACAAACGAGATCATGGCCTCGCACAGGCGCTTGGTTGCGTCACTCGGTGAAGACTGGCGGTTGGCGAAAGTGCGGCTCGTCAACGGCCTGGACGATGATCGCGAAGTGCTGCGTCACCGGTATCCCGTGCTTGAACAGGAATATGCCCTGAGAGCCTTGGAAAGCGATCAATTGGTGGCCGCCGTCGATCTGATCGAATCCCTGGGCGGCGGTTATCACAATCCGGACATTGAAAAGCGACCGAAACACAACCCGAGCTAAATTTATGACCACCACAACGGCAGATATGTCCCAGACTCCGCAATCCCCAGGCGGGCCGCCGCCGGCAGGCTCTTATCGCATCCATCCAAAGGCCATTCGCGCCCGCCGGAACCGGCGCTTGCTGGTCGTGGCGGGATTGGTCCTGATCGCCACCGTTGGCTATCTCATGTACTGGTATACCCACGATCGGTTTTGGATTCGGACCGACAACGCCTATGTGACTGGCAACCTGGTGCCCGTGGCGGCGCAGGCGTCCGGGATCATCACGCAGGTCTTAGCGGAAGAAACCCAATTCGTGAATCGCGGCGACTTGCTCGTCCGGCTGGATGAGCATCAAGCCTATGCCGCCTTGGGAAGGGCCCGAGGACGGTTGGGCGAGGAGGTCAGGCGGATCGCTGCTTTGTTCATCAACCGAAAACAACTGGCGGAGAAATTGCGGTCGCGCACGGCTCGCCTGGAGTTGGCGGCGCACGACATGGATCGATATCAACGGGCTTCCCCGAGCGGCGCCATCTCCAAACAAATCCTGCAGAATACGGCGGACAAAATCGCCAGCCTCGAAGCGGAGGTGCGGGAGACGCAGGCGGAACTCGACTCGCTCGATGCGCAGATCGGTGGCACGACTGTGATGGCCCATCCGTCCGTCGACCTGGCAAAGCATCAGTTGATTGAGGCGCATCTGGAATATGCGCGTCAGCAGATTCGCGCTCCGATCTCAGGCTATGTCGCCAAGCGAAAAGCGCAAGTGGGAGATCGTGTTCAGCCTGGCGCCTCGCTGATGACGATCGTTCCGCTGGATCATCTGTGGGTGGAGGCCAATCTGCGTGAAACGGAATTGCAGCATGTGCGGCCGGGGCAGCCGGCCTTGGTGAGCGTCAGTCTGTACGGGTCCAAGCAAACGTTTCACGGCACCGTTGAAGGTCTCGTGCCGGGCAGCGGAAGCGCGTTTGCCTTACTTCCGCCGGATAACTCCACGGGAAACTTCATTCATATCGTCGAGCGGGTACCGGTGCGGATCGCGCTCCCGGCGGATGAGCTCCGGGAGCATCCGATCAGGCCGGGGCTGTCGACCATGACGAGTATTAACATTACCGAGTCCGGGCAATCTGTCTGGACGTCTCTCGCGACCCCTTCCACGGCTGAGTACGAGACGGACGTGTATGCCGATGAACTCCCCACGGCGGAGTCCATGGCGAAAGAAGTGATGGCCACCAATTTGGTGGTCAATGAGCGGGGAGGAAGCCTCGATTCGCTTCTCGAAGAAGAGGAGCCCATTGAGCGGGTGATTCCCAGGAAGCACGCGGAGAGGGCGCCGGACGAAGGCAGGGTGTCGTCCAATCTCAGTCGGTCTCGCGAGCGGGATGATCGCCGCCCGAGTTCGTTTGTGCCGCGACGGAGTCCCGATTTGGGTGCCACCACCTTTCCACTCACGCCATCGATCGGTCCTGATTCCGGATCGCTGGGATCTGAAGCAGGACGCAGTCCTTCTCGTCTGAGATCCGGTTTTGACAGGGACCAAGGGCGGGGCGCGTTGGGTACCGGTCGGCATTAGTGTCTGGTCGACCGGTTCATCAGACTCCAGTCTGCGCTCCGCCCGCGCTACCTATGCTGTTTTTCAAAAGGTCAGGTATCTGCCTCTGCCTCGCCTAAAATCTTTTCCCTTTCCCGAGAAAACACTTCCCGATCGGATGGCTCGTATCCTGCCGTGAGCCATTCATGAGGTTCTCTTCTTAATTTCCCAGCTTAGCCCAGGACACTCGTAGATCCTTGGACAGCAGGCTGCCCTATCGTAATCCGCACAGTGCGCCGCGTGCGAATTCGCTCACTTTTTGGCTTCGAAGGGGCAAAAACCTCACAATCTTGCGCGAACCATGATGGCATGTGCCTTGCTTTACTAGCCGGTATCACGGTGACGCTAATTAGGAACAAAGCGAGGAGTCGGCCCATGGTAAAGATAATCAAGAAAGTCGGTGATCGGGAGTTGGCCTGGGTGATGTTGGCAGTGGCGGCTGTGGCACTGTGGAGCACCTGGGGACTTGCCAGCTAAGCAGTCGTGCCGGCATTCATCTGCTGGCGCCGATTTTTGTGTCTCTGCCATCCTCGATCAGTCAGATAGTCCTGACAATCGATTCCATCAGACCCTAGCTTCCCAACGAATAGACTGCCTCGCGCGTTCGATCACTTCTTTGAGTACTACCGCCTGATTGTGTTCCGCGTCTGCCGCGCCGAAGAGCAGCGTGAGCCTGTGCTTCTGAGCGAGACGGGCAAGCTCCTCGATCGCGCGGCGCGGTTCGGGTTCTTTCAATTCAATGCGGTAGCGGGCGCAGAACTCTTCCCATTTGGCCGGATCGTGGCCAAACCATTTTCGAAGCGCCGGACTGGGCGCGAGATCCTTTCTCCACGCATCGAGCCGTGCCCGTTCTTTCGTACAACCTCGTGGCCATATCCGATCGACTAAAATCCGAATCCCGTCCTGCGAGTGGGGCTCGTTGTACACACGTTTGATTTGAACCACGGTGGTGATGCGTTCCGGCAAGACTGTTAGCCGTTTATTCCTCGATGCCGACAGCCAGCCCGACAGAAGCCCGTAATAGATCGTGCCTGGTCACTGAATAGGCGACCTTCCCGTTTTCCTCGACCGGGAGGTTCAGGAGATGCTTGTCTGCCATGATCTTGATGGCGTCCGCAATGGGCGTGGATCGGTGAACGGCAATGGGATGCGTGACCATGAGTTGTTCAGCCGTGAGTCTGTTCAGATCCTGTCCGGCAGCGAGTGCCCTGAGGATATCGAACTCGCTGATGAATCCCACGTAGGTGCCGTCTTGATCGACGACCGGTGCGCCGGACACATGTGCCGATAACATCTCGATCGTAATGGCCATTCCGTCCTGTCCGGAATGGAATTGTATCGCATTTGTTCCCAGAATTTGTCCGACCGTTTTGAACCCTTCCGCTGGTATGCCGACGGTAGTCATGGTGCCTCCATTCACTATGGCGATGACAATGAGGGCGGGAATGGTTCACTCGCGCATCGAAACTATCGTTGAGTGAACCGCCTGTACAGGCGATGTCTTCGGATTGCCCGTCTTCTTGGTTCAGCAAGCCAAATGCCAGCATGTCTGCTGGTGCAAGCTCCTCAATTCCCTACGAATGCCGGTGAGAAGAATGTTGAGTTCGAGCGAATTCGCACAAGGGGCACGGTGCGAAATGTCTCAGTTAGCAACGGGAGACTACGTGGTGTCGAATGCGTACCCTCGCAGAACGGGGAAATTGTCTGTGCCATATTCCTGCACATCGTAGGACCATATATTGCAAAGGGTACGAGCCGTAGATGGTGACTCAAACGGACGCACAGGAACCTGCGCTGTGCGCAAGGGAGGTGCATGATGGATCGTCAGACTGCTTCATCGGCCGATGACGTCGTGGATAATCAAATTCTGGTCCTGCTGGAACGCCACCGGCGATTAAATTTCCTCACTCTGGCCGACGCTCTTCCGCTGTATACGTGGCAATCACTATTCGCGGCGTTGAACCGGCTTCGCGGGCAAGACCATGTCGAGCTATTGCCCTTGGCTGCAGACTATGAAGTGGTCTGGCGGCGTGGGGGCGATCGAGCAACGGTCTTGCCGAAGGGGGCCTATCTCCAGGTGTGATCATGCGATCGTCATGGACGGCGGTGATCCGGTGCCTTCTTCTTGCACAGAGTTGTGCTGTCGTTGGATGCGGGAATTCCGCGGCCGTACTCGATTTGAAGACCGAGGATCCGAAGCAGGACCAGCGCAAAATCGCCCAATTCTACGCTCATGAGGCCAAGAGGCTGAGGCAGATGGCCCAGGATCAGTTTCGTCGAGTCGCGGTGTATGAACGTCTATTCGGCTCGGATTCGGATTGGGTTGAAGGAACACGTCTGTTGGCCCAGTCGTATGAAGCGGCGGCCCGTGAGCAAGAGCAGGCCGCTGCGCAACATCAGGGGCTGGTTCGTGAGTGACGGCTTTCTCAGCCGCCACCCGGACCATGTCTCAGGCACGACTTGGAGCAGGAAGGGGGGACCATGTGGCGATATGCGAGGATCAGCCTGATCATCGCGGTGCTGTGCGGTCTGCAGGGCTGTGGGAACACGGTCAGCCCCGGACAGCGCGGGCTTCGCTGGTATCCATTGACCGAAGGGCTGACGACCGAGACATTGAAGTCCGGGTTTTACTGGAGAGCGCCTTGGAATGATGTCTATGTCTACGACGTGCGGTTACAGAGCTATACGGAGATGGTCGACGCGCTCAGTTCTGACGATCTCCTGGTCAAATTGAAAGCGGCCATCATCATGCGCCCGGTTGCCGAAGAGGTGTACTTCCTTGCGCAGGAGATCGGGCCGGACTTTTATCCGCGGGTAGTGCGGCCGGAACTCTTGGCTGCGGTGCGGAGTGTGGTGTCCAACTACCCCATGGTCGCAGTGCCGGAAATGAGCGCGGAGATCGCCAGCAAGGTTCAGGCGGTCGTGGTGGAGAAGCTCAAGGGGCGCCACCTGGAAGTCCACAGTGTGGCGCTGGCTGATATTGAATTGGCAAAGATCGTGCTGGAGGCAGTTGAACGCAAACAGGCCAAGGAGCAGGAAAAGGAACAAAAAGAATTCGAACTTGTGATCGCGGAAAAGGAAGCGGAAATTGCGCGCCGGCGGGCACGCGGCGAAGGCGATGCGATTCGAATCAGATCGGAGGGCGAGGCTGAGGGACTGAAGATTCGCGCGCTGGGGCAGGCGAAGGCGCAAGAAACCATCACGAAAACCCTTACTCCGGAGTACCTGCGCTACAAGCTGTATGACAGTCCCAATGCGAAGATGGTGTTGCTGCCGGACAATTTACGCGTGCCGATTCTGATCAACCCGGACCAGGAACGCGGAGCGAAGGCGATCCCTGAGAGCCTCATGCATGCGGATCAGGATGTAGCGGGGCGAGGACGCTAGATCGCAGGCAGCAATTGGTTGAAGGAGGCGAGAAATGCCATGCAGCCGATGTCAGGGCCTGATGGTGGCCGAGACCCTGTTTAATCCGAGCGAAGGTGTGACTCATACCTGGGTCCCGGTTACCCGCTGTCTCAATTGCGGCAATCTGGAGGACTCGCTGATCCGTCTGGCGCGCGGGATTTCTGCTCGACTGCGTCGGAGTACCAAACCTGGTCCGCAGCGGAGGGGAGTATGGAGCGAGGAGATGCGCGAATACCGGCCACAGTAATGCAGCTGTCTGGTGGGCAACGCATGCGGCCTGGCGTGGAAAGGGATGTGTGGATGGAACAGAGGCAAGGAGGCACCATGGAGGGGTACGGGAAACGCGTGCTGATTGCGGATGATGAAGAGAGTGTACGTCGGCTGGTGGCGGCGGTGCTTGAGCAATCGGGCTATATCGTCCACGCGGCAGTCGATGGGGTTGAGGCGTTGGGCGAGATGAGAAAACGGCGCTTTGATGCGGTTATTTCTGATTTCCGCATGCCCCGCCTGGACGGCGAACAATTCCTGCTGCTCTGCCGCCTCATGTGGCCGGACGTGCCCGTTCTGCTGCTGTCGGCAGACCTTCGCGAGGTCCCTCCATCCCTGAAGCAGCATGGGGCCAGTACGCTGGTGTCTAAACCATTTTCTCCACAGTCTCTCTTGCAGGCAGTGCATGAGATTCTCGTATTGCCTCCTACAGACTATGCCGTTGAGCATAACACCTCACAATTCTCGTGAACCTTTCGTCGCTCAGCCGGTTCAATTACGCACCACGGCGCCTTGGCCTGGAGGGATGTTTCTGTTCCGTTATCAGTCCTCGTGCCACGGCTACTCGAAACGGAGAAACAGTGCGTTCCCGGCTGATCTCAGCGATCGCAGTCACGATCGCGCCTCACATCGGCATCAACTTCTTCATGCGTCCAGGTGACGGAGAGCCGGGGGGCTTATCTGTTCAGCAGATAGCGCGATTCCGCTCGAGGCGAACGGTGCGGAATGCTGGGGCCGATTAATAGGCGTCTGTCATGGATCGATAGTGAGACAGTGGGAAGGGGTGCGGGGCAGGCTGTGTCAGCGTGTCTCCTGGCGTCCCTGCGGATGGGATCATATCTTGCTTGGATCATTGGTGACGGTGAGTGTGCCCATCCCCGGCGTTATCGCAGGAGGGGCATGCCAAGGAAGCGTAGGGTCAGCTGCAGATAGATGAGGGAGGCACGCGTATGTATTGCGGGAAAACGTTCAACAGGGGACACGATGTTGAAGGGGCGGTATTCGGGTACGTACAGCAGTGTCGGATTTGCTCAATGGAAGAGCTATTCCGTCATCTGCCAGGCTTCACGGCGAACCAATTGTTCCTGACGGTTGATCGGTTGAGCAGGGAAGGGAAGGTCGTCCTGCGTTATGGGAATCGTGCTGAATATGTTATTCTGCGGGCAGATCACACAGCGGCGGTGCCGCGCGAAATGTCTGGCGCGCGCATTGAAGATTAGGACGTGAAGGAGCAGGCATGAAGAACAAGACGGCGTCGAAAAAGGCCGCCACGCCCCCGGCGAAACGGGCGCGTACATCGTCAGTGCGGGGAAAGCAGTCGGGGCCTGTACAGGACATTCAAGTGCGGATTGCGGCCAGGGCGCATGAGTTGTACGAACAACGAGGTTGTCTGGACGGGTATCACCTGCATGACTGGCTGGAAGCGGAGCGGGAAATCCTGGGCCATCCGGTCGAGATGGATAAATCATCCGAACGTGTGTGATCGACGCTGAAGTCGATGGGCGGCGGGCTCTATGCGTTCGCTACATGCTCAGTACTCCACGGAATACTAAACGCTGAACACGAAACGTTTCGCAGGCCGGCCTGCCATCGGCAGGCCGGTCTGCAGCACTTCGCGTTTATTTCATCGTTCCTTCCAGTTGGTCGACCATCCCTGAAATCGCATCAAATCCGGATTGCCAGAAGGCGTGAGAATTCATGTCGACACCCACCTCCGCAAGGATGGCCTGGGGCGCCTTCGACCCGCCTGCCGCAAGGAGTTCCAGATATTTCGGGACGAATGCGCTGCCCTGCTCCTGGTACATGCGATAGAGCGCCAGCACGAGCAGGTTGCCGAAGCTATAGGCATAACAATAGAAGGGGCTGGCATAGAGGTGCGGAATGGTGAGCCACTCCCATTGGAACTCCTGCGGCACCCGCAGTGATTTTCCGAATTGCTGCTTGAGCAGGGTCATGTAGGTGGCCGCCAGATCGTTGGTCGTCGCGCCCCGGGCGATCATGTCGTGGGCCGTCCGTTCAAAGGCGACGAAATAGGCCTGCCGCATGACGGTGGCATAGATGTCATCCAGTTGGTTGACGAGCAGGCTCTGCTTCACCGATTTGCTGGTTTCCGAGGCCATCAAGGCGTCGGATAGAATGCGCTCCCCAAAAACCGAGGCCGTCTCCGCGAGCGGCAGTGTTGAGTGGAAGGTGAAGACATTGTGGTGCTCGGCCATCATGGCGTGGACGGCATGGCCTAACTCATGGGCCATGGTGGCGATGTCGCGCGCCTCGCCGGTGAAATTCAGCATCACGTAGGGCGTCAGGGTTGGCGTCACGCTGTAACAATAGGCGCCGCCCATTTTTCCCGGTTTGGTACGGGCATCAATATGGCGGTCGGCGAAGACGCGTTGCGCCAATTCCGCCAGGCGCGGTGAAAAGCCGTAGTAGGCGTCGAGTACCATCCGGACCGCGTCCGGATACCGGTACGTCTTCTGTTCGGCCCGGTGCGGCGCATAGATGTGGTAGCGGTTCATTGTTTTGATTTTGCAGAGCTTTGCCTTGAGACCGAAATACCGCTGGAAAATCGGCGCATTTTTCATGCACACGGCCAGAAGGACCTCTACGGCGGAGTCGGGAATGTCGTTGCTGAGGTTTCGGGAGGCCAGCGGCGTCTTGAAATTCCGCAACTGGAGATTCTCTGCTTTCCAGTCGTTGACCAGCGTCTTATAGATTTCGCCGAGGAGATCCTGCTGTGACTCATAGACCCGATACATTTCCCGGTACGCGGCTTCACGCACGGCGGCCTTAGGGCTTCGCAGGTAGGCCGTCAGCGCTTCGCGATTCATCGTCTTTTTCTTCCCGCCCACGCGCATCGTGAAGGTGAAGCCGTTGGTGACGACGTCGTAGAGCTGGTGGACGGCGCTTTGCCCGGTGATGTTCTTGATGTTGATGATTTTCTCTTCCGGCTCAGAGAGCGTATGGGGCTTGAAGCGCCGGATCGTCTCCAGGTGATATCGGAAGTCTCCGCTGTTTGCCATCAGCCGGTCTGCATTTTTCTCATCCACACTCTGCCACCACAAATCGAAGAACAGGAGATGGTTCTGGAGGGCGGTGAGATGCTCTTCCACTTTGGTCTTGAACGACCGGGCTTGCAGCTGCTTGGTATCTTCGGAAAACCACAGGTATGAGTAGGCGCCGAGCCGCCCGGAGTCCCTGGCAATCTGATCCGACAGCGTCAGCAGATCCAGGAAGGCCTTTTCAGGCATTGTGGCGGCAAGTTCTGCTCGGGCCGATTCAAATCGAGTGACTTTGGCCGTCAGGTCTTTCAGGTATCGGTCGAATTGTTTCACCGGATCGGCGACCAGGTCTGAGAGTTCCCAATGGTCGGCAAACTCCCGGGAAGTCGAGGCACGACGGGCGGACTTAGCGGACGCAGTCTTGCGCGAAACGGGCATGATCTGGGCTCCTACAAAATGGATGATAGGAGGAATCATACCATCGTCGCCGGTTCCGGGCGTGTAGATTCTTTCACGGCAGGCCGATCGGGCCGCCACACCGTTGACAGGTCCGGTTTGAATGTTACAATCCGCGCATGGGTGGGGACATGACCGAACAAGAAATCAATCGGGCGATTCAATATGTGACGGCGGCCACTTCCTATGGACGGGACACGGTGGCAGAAATTCTCCGGACCGGGCTGTCGGAACTGTCGCTGTTGTCGACGCAATCGACCCGCCGCTTCGAGCGGGAGGATTTGCTGGGGTATGTGTGTCAGTGGACGATGAAACGTACCGGCCACCCGGAGCCATTGGTGCGCGAAGTGCTGGATGGGGCCGGCCGTTGGTTGGATGAGGTTGCGACAACCTTGGCCGAACAGCGCGAAGCAGAAGCTCAATCCGGGGATGACGACGAATCCGGAGCGGCATCCGCCTGACAGGGATATTCGATGAAGCGTGAGACGTGGGATCAGAATCCTAGTGGACGTCACACGAGAGATGCCGCACGGAACATGGTGTAGGGATCAGGCGGGCAGGGTGCTCTTGAGCAGTTCCAGATTCTTGGTCACCATCGCGTCTCCGTTCTTGGTAGACACGTCAATGCCTTGATCCGACACCTGCCGGCATTCGTCAAAGCGCTGGAGCTTCAACAGGGATTGAGCCAGCGCATAGTAAGCCGCGGAATACGTGGGCTTCACCGTGATGCACTGCCGCAACGCCTTGGCGGCCTCTTCGAAGTTAGCATCGTCCATATAGGCCTTCCCCAGACCGAACCAGGCGACATCGTCGTCCGGCTCCATCGCCAACACTCGCTTCAGCGGTTCAATCTTCGGATTCGGCATCAGTATCTCCACAGCGGATCGATGAGGTGAAGGGGAACGGTAGCATGTGTTTCCGCTCATTGTCTACGCTCTTTCCTGCGTGATAGTCTGACAACGTTGAGGCGTATCTCGAGAACGCGACGCGGATCTCGCAGCCGCAGTTCCTGACTCGCGAGACGGGGTATGCATGACTTTGTAAGGACTTAGTGATGGGAACAACCGGTCTCGTCTACGACCCACGATATCTCGCTCACGACATGGGTGCCGGGCATCCGGAGTCGCCCAATCGGCTGCGTGCGATTATGCAACGGCTCGAACAGAGCGGCCTGGCCGCTCAACTGACGCGGATCGAGCCGAGGAAAGCCGAAGAGGAGTGGGTGACGCTCGTCCATCAGCCAGCCTACGTCGAACATCTCACTCAGGAGTCTCCGGCCAGTGGCCGGATTGCTCTGGATGCGGATACATCTATGTCGCCGGGCTCGCTCACGGCCGCCTATCTGGCTGCCGGCGGCGCATTGGCAGGAGTAGATGCGATTATGTCCGGCCAGGTGCAGCATGTCTTTTGCGCCGTGCGTCCCCCTGGGCATCATGCCGAAGCGGGACGGGCCATGGGCTTCTGTCTCTTCAACAATGTGGCCATCGCGGCGCGCTACGTACAGAGGCGCTACGGAGTGCAGCGGGTTTTGATCGTCGACTGGGATGTGCACCATGGCAACGGAACGCAGCACAGTTTCGAGGCTGATCCGTCGGTGCTCTTCTTTAGTATCCATCAATATCCCCATTATCCAGGCACGGGCCGCGCAACGGAGTCCGGTACCGGAGCCGGGCAAGGCCTCACCATCAATGTGCCGATGGAGGCAGGCGAAGGCGACGACGAGTATCGGGCGGTATTCCAAAAAGTGTTGGTGCCGGCTGCCGATGCTTTTAAGCCGGAGTTTGTCATCATTTCGGCCGGCTTCGATGCGCATCGTGAGGATCCGTTGGCGAGCATGGGATTGACGGAGGAGGGGTACGCGGACCTGACTGCGATCGTGGCCGGCATCGCCAGCCAACATTGCCGGGGTCGCCTGCTGTCGTCGCTCGAAGGCGGGTATAACCTGACGGCCCTGGCCGCATCGGTTGAGCGACACATCCGGGTGCTGGTGGCGGCATGAAATTGTGGCTGAAGGTCCTGCTCGGAGTCGCGGCAATCTCCGGGCTGGTCTACCTCTATTACACCGAGGTCAAGCCGGTCGTCATTTTCGGGCTCAAGTCCGAATATGCCCACGCGATACCGTTTCAAAAGATCCCTGAAGGGTTGACCAGTTTGAAGGCGGAGTCGTGCGGACAATGCCATCGCGAGATTTATGAGGAGTGGAAGACCAGCATCCATGCGCATGCGTACGAGGATCCGTTTTTTCAGGCCTATTGGAAAAAGGACAAGCACATCTGGGTCTGTTTGAATTGCCATACGCCGTTGGAAAACCAGCAGCCGACGCTGGTCAAGGACATTCCCCGCGGCCGTGTGGAGAAAGCGACGCAGGAGCCGAATCCCCATTTCGATGCCGCGCTGCAAAAGGAGTCGATTACCTGTGCCGCCTGCCATGTACGCGACGGGGTCATCCTCGGCCCCTTTGACGATTCCGCCGCGCCGCATCCAACCAAATTTGACCCGAGCTTCCGCACGGCGCAGTTTTGTTCGCGTTGCCACAATGTCGTGTCCGGACCCGCACAGTTCTATAATGTGGGGCCCTGCGGGACCTATGCCGAATACGAAGGCAAGTACTTCATGCAGGAGCGTGGGTTCATTTGCCAAAGCTGCCATATGCCGGCGGTCGATCGCCCCGTGGCGGACAACGGACCGATCAGGCGGGGACGCCGGCATCTATGGCGAGGCGGGCATGATCCGGACATGGTGAAGCGGGCGGCGGCGATTCAAGTGAAGGTAACGCCTGCGGCGCCCAAGCCGGGCGAGCAGGTGACGGTCGCGTTGACCCTCACGAACGCAGGCGCCGGTCATAAACTTCCCACGGGCGATCCGGATCGGCACTTTACGGTCGAGTTTTCGGTGAAGGACGGCAACCAGCAGGTATTAGCCGAAAAATCGCATACCATGGGGCGCTGGATTATGTGGCAACCGGCTATTGTGGAGTTGTACGATAACCGCTTGCTTCCCCTGGCGAGCCGGGACTACCAATTCACCTATCGGATGCCTGAGGCATCGAAGGGGTTGACGTTGAAGGCCCGCGTTCGGTACCACATTCTGACCGACGGGCAGCACGACATGTTGAAGACCAAGTACGGCCTCATGGCGGATGACCCCTACGCCTTCACGGTGTATGAGCGGGAGGTGCCGCTGAACGAGGGGCTGGCAGCCGCGTTTGCCGATCCGTTGCCTGAGCCGCCGCCGATGGCCTGTGCGAATCCGGCAGTATCACAAGGGTAAGTATCCACCGACCGAGATCGAGGAACCCATGCAACATCCATTACTCATCGATTGTGAAACGCTTCAGAACCGTTTAGGGCAACCGGGCCTGGTTATTCTCGACGTGCGGGGACGCTCCACGTACGAATTCGGCGGGCATATTCCCGGTGCCGTCCATTCTACCTGGCACGAGTATAGTGATCCCGAGGCCATCGCCAAAGGCTTGCTGGATCCGGACTTGAAACGGATCGAAAAACGGGTGCAGGCACTCGGCATCAATCAAGACAGCGAGGTCGTCATCTACTCCAATCCATTCGATAACTGGGGTGACGAAGGCCGCATGTTCTGGATGTTGGAGTACCTGGGCCATACAAATATCAAGGTGCTGGACGGTGGGTGGGTGAAATGGATTCATGAACGCCGCCCGTTCGAACATGGCGCAGTCCGGTCCACGCCGGGCAATTTCACCGTGTCGCCCAGGGCCTCTGCGATCATCATGAAGGATGAGCTGAAAGGCATCGTGCGAAAGCCGCACCCGGAGACCACCATTGTGGATGCGCGGAGCTTGGAAGAGTACCTCGGCAAGGAGGTCTCCGGCATTCCGAGGCCCGGTCATATCCCCGGCGCGGTTCATGTAGCCTGGAGCGGATTCCTGAATGCTGATGCGACCGTGAAGGATCTGGCGGCGATTAAGGCGCAATTGGATCTCAAGGGGCTGAATCCAGCACATGAAACGGTGTGTTATTGCACGGGCGGCGTACGTTCGGGATGGCTGTATTTCATTCTGCGTGTGGCGGGCTACGCGCGATTGCGTAACTATCCAGGCTCCTGGTGGGAGTGGAGTCGCGATTTCGCCTGTCCGGTGGAAAAGGATCTGGTCGCGTTGCAGAAACTGCTCGGCCTGTCGGAGTCGCAGGTGCCGACCGGCATGCGTCCGTCTTGACAGGATGCAGGCCCCTCTTTATGCTGAAATAGAAGAACGTTGCAATTATGCGGTGCACATACTTACAGAGGAGGCTGTTCATGCAGACTGCGAAATGGCGAGGAGTCGTGGTAGCCGGTGTGATGATGGCGCTCGTCGGCGCGCCGATGGTAGCCGGTGTGGCTTTCGCGGCAGGCAATAAGCACCAGGCCGAAGCGGTGGAGCATGCCAAGGAAGCCGTGGCGCACGGGAAGCAAGGCCATGCGGACGCGCTGGTGAAGCATGCGGAAGCAGCGCTCAAGCATGCCGAGGGCGCGGCGGCCGAAACCAAGAATCCGCATGTCACGGAAGCCATCAAGGGACTCAAGGACGGGATCGAGCACGGCAAGGCCGGCCACGCAGATGTGGCGACCAAAGCCGTGGAAAACGCCCTTCCCCATCTGTCTGAAGGCATGTAAGCAGTTCTTGCGCATCGACGGCGCGTACGATAAGACGGGCAGGGGCATCCCTGCCCGTTTTTTCTTTGTGTAGAAAGGTAGCATGATGCGGGTCGGATATGTTCAATGTGATCCGGTGTTCGGCGAGGTCGCGCACAATCTCGACCTCATCACGGCTCGACTTGAGCAGGTGGAGGCCGACCTTCTGGTGTTGCCGGAACTGTTTGCCACCGGGTATCAGTTCGTGTCGCAGGAAGAGGTCTTTCGGCTGGCGGAAGCGGTGCCGGACGGGCCGACGACCAGCAGGCTGATGGAGATTGCCGCCCGCCGCGGGATGACAATTGTGGCCGGATTAGCCGAGCGGGCCGGTCAGCACTGTTTCAATTCGGCGGTCGTGGTCGGGCCGAAGGGATTTATCGGCTGCTACCGCAAGACACATCTTTTTTTTGAGGAAACCCTGTTCTTCACTCCCGGCGATAGCGGGTTTCACGTGTGGGACATCGGTCCTGCCAAGGTCGGCGTCATGATCTGTTTCGACTGGTACTATCCGGAATCGGCGCGCACCCTCGCCTTGCAGGGTGCGGAGATCATCGCGCATCCGTCCAATCTCGTGCTGCCGAACTGTCCGGACTCCATGGTGACACGGTGCTTGGAAAATCGCGTGTTCAGCGTGACGGCGAATCGGATCGGCAGCGAGGCCCGCGGGGGGAAGGACCGGTTGACGTTCATCGGACTGAGTGAAGTCGTCAGCCCGCGTGGTCGAATTCTGCACCGGGCTCCCCGGGAGTGCGAAGACATCACCGTCGTTGAGATCGATCCCGCCGAAGCGCGAAATAAAGCGCTTAATACGTATAACGACCTCTTGCGCGATCGCCGTCCGGCCTTGTATGGCGCCTGATCAGCCGCCTATCCTTTTCGTGACTCAACTTGCGTCACCCGCAGGCGCACGGTAGTATGAACCATGACTACTCCACTCGGTAAAGGCATTCTCCTCGTGGCGGCACCGGCGTTAAGCGACCCGAATTTCAGGCAGGCGGTGGTGCTCCTCTGTGAGCATGGGCCTGAGGGAGCACTGGGTGTGATCGTGAACCGTCCGACCGCGATGTCCATCTCCGAAGCGCTTCCCCAGGTTCCTATTCTGGAAGGTCAACCACATGTGTTGTATTCCGGCGGCCCAGTGCAAACAAATCAGGTGATGATGCTCTACCGCATCAATCAGACTCCCGAGAATTCGCACCAGGTGTTTGATGGCGTCTGTCTCGGCGGCGATCTCGAGATCATGGAACGGATCCTCATGGAACAGCCGGGCAAGGAATCGTTCCGCGCCTATCTGGGCTATTCAGGATGGGGACCGGGCCAGCTGGAGTCGGAAATGCAAACCGGGTCCTGGATTACGATACCTGCCGATCCTACGCTGGTCTTTGATAAGGAACCGACGCGCATCTGGTCGGACATTTTCCTTTCGCTCGATGACACCTCCCGCCATTACGCGGATATGCCGTTCGACCCTACCTCCAACTAGGCGCGCGGCGCGCCGAGCACCTGTGCGAGAAATCTTCCCGTGTGAGACTGCGCGACTTTTGCGACCTGTTCGGGGCGGCCTTCGGCCACAATGTGTCCGCCGGCTTCGCCTCCTTCCGGTCCGAGATCGATGATCCAGTCGGCCGTCTTGATGACGTCGAGATTGTGTTCCACGACGATGAGCGTATTGCCGGCATCCACGAGCTTGTGCAGCACCGCCAACAGCTTTTTGATGTCGTCGAGATGCAGGCCTGTGGTCGGCTCGTCCAAAATGTAGAGCTGGTTGTGTGCCGACGGATCTTTGAGTTCGGCGGCAATCTTCAGCCGCTGGGCCTCTCCTCCGGAAAGCGTATTTGCCGCCTGGCCGAGACGGAGGTACCCCAATCCGATCGATGAGAGCAGATACAATTTTTCCGTCACCTTGGGGGATCCGGAGAAAAAGGCCTGCGCGTCCGTGACGGTCAGGTTCAAGACATCGTGGATCGTCCTTCCGCGATACTTGATGGCGAGAATCTCCGGTTTGAACCGCCGGCCGTTGCATTGTTCGCAGGTGGCGTAAATATCTTCGAAGAAATACATCTCCAGCTTTTCATACCCGTTCCCTTCGCAGCGCTCGCACCGCCCGCCGGCCGCATTGAAGGAGAAGTGCCCGGGCGTCAGGCCTTGCCGCAGGGCGTCCCGTTCCGAGGCGAAGAGTTGGCGAATCTCGTCGAACGCCTTGAGGTAGGTGATCGGGTTCGAACGGGGAGTGCGGCCGATCGGCTGCTGGTCGATGAGGCGCACGCCCTTGAGATGTTCGAGCCCCTTGATGGCTTGAAATTTTCCCATCGGGAGCGACTCGATACGAAAGGCGCGCGCGGCGGCGCGATACACCGTGTCCTCGATAAGGGTGCTTTTTCCCGAGCCGGACACGCCGGTGATGCAGACCAGCATGTGGAGAGGAATGCGTACCAGCAGGTTCTTGAGATTGTGCTCGGCGGCGCCGGCGATGCTGAGGATTGTGCCGTTGCCGGAACGGCGGGTTTTCGGAAGCGGAATGCGTTCCTCGCCTCGCAGGTAGCGGGCGGTAAGAGATTTCTGGTCGGCGATGAATTGTTCGCGCGGGGCGGCGCAGACGACCTGGCCCCCCTGTTCCCCTGAAGCAGGCCCCATTTCCACGATATGGTCGGCGGCCTGGATCATCAGCGGGTCGTGCTCGACGACCACGACGGTATTCCCCTCGTCGGCCAAGTCACGGAGGATGCCGGCCAGGGTAGCGGTATCCCGCGCATGGAGTCCGATCGTCGGCTCATCCAGCACATACAAAGTTCCCACCAGGCGCGAGCCGAGCTGGTTAGCCAGGGCAATCCGTTGGGCCTCCCCGCCGGAGAGGGTTTTCGTCTGCCGCGACAATGTCAGATAGCTCAATCCTACCCGCAGCAGAAAACTCAGCTTGGCCTGCAATTGCCGCAGGATATCTTTTGCGACCTCCGCATCGAAGGCCGGTAACGCCAACCGATGAAACCACTCCGCTGCGGCTTCAATGGTCAGATCGTTCAGTTGAATGAAATCATGCCCCGCCAGTTTGACGAAGCGGGCCGCCGGTTTCAGGCGGCTGCCCTGGCAGGTGGGGCAGGTGGCCGGGCTGCGGTAGCGGCTGAGTAGCACGCGCACGTGCAGCTTGTAGCGCTTGGTTTCCAGATAGTCGAAATATTGCCGGACTCCTTCCACCTGGTCGCTGCCTTCCCAGATGAGGTGTTGCACCTCCGGAGGCAGATCCTGAAACGGCGCCGTTAAATCGACGTCCTGCTTTTTCATCGCCAGTAACATCTGCTTCTGCCACCAGTCCGACCCGGGTTTGCTCCAGGGTTCGATGACGCCGCCGGCGAGCGATTTGCTGCGATCAGGAATGACCAGGTCCTGGTCGTAGCGCAGGATGTTTCCAAATCCCTTGCACTCCGGGCAGGCGCCGAGCGGGTGGTTGAAGGAGAACAGTAGCGGGCGTAACGGTTCGAACGTCCGACCGCACCCCTGACAGCGAAAGTGGGTGCTGTAGGTCCGGAGCCCTTGTCCGATCACCAGGATTTGGCAGGTGCCCTCGGCTTCCTGAAAGGCGATCTCGATGGCCTCGATCAACCGGTGCCGGTTATCCGGCCTGAGGACCAGCCGATCCAGCACGACCTGGATGCCGGACTCGCGTGTTTCCGGGAGCGTAGCCTGGTCGTGGAGGTCCAGCAGCTCGTCGCCGCAACGCAACCTGGTGAATCCCCGTTTTGTCAGCGAGTCGAGGAGTGAGCGGTCATGGCCTGGTCCGAGATCCTTCACAGGAAACAGAATCATCGCCCGCGCGTCGGGAAACTGTGCGAGTAGTTCCTCTGCCAGGGAGCCGGGATGATATCCGCGGGCTTCTTGATTACAGTCCGGGCAGACGGGCTTGCCGATTTTAGCGAAGAGTAACCGTAACAGGTCGGCAAGTTCCGTGGCGGTTCCGACGGTGGAGCGGGCTGTGCGGATGGGATTCTTCTGCTCGATGGCGATCGCGGGGCGGATGTTGGTGATCCGATCGACGTCGGGTCGGTTCACCTTGTCCAGAAACATGCGCGCGTAAGTCGAGAGCGATTCGACATAGCGCCATTGTCCTTCCGCAAATAACGTATCGAAGGCCAGCGAGGATTTTCCGGATCCCGACAGGCCGGTGATTGCCGTGACCTTGTCGTGGGGAATCCGCAGAGAAATGTTCTTCAGATTGTTCTGGCGCGCGCCTTCAACAATCAGGTCATTCGATGTTCGATGCGGGGGAGTACGGGTGGCCATCCTGGCGTCTCCAATTCGAGGAGGACCGACCATCGTAGCAAGCGCCGCAGTCGTCTGCAATGTCACCCGCCGGCGTCGGCGCGGAGACCTGTGTGATCGGCCCGGGCAGATTCGTATAATGGCCCTCTCATTGGAGAACTCTATGTTTGATCGAGCAGCCTATCTCGCGCGTATCGGATATCAAGGCCCGGTGGTGCCGTCGAGGGAGACGTTGCGTGGCTTGCACCTCTCCCATGTCCTGACCGTGCCGTTCGAAAATCTGGACATCCACCTTGGTCGCCCGATCTCGTTGGATCCCTCCGATCTGTTTCAAAAGATCGTGCCCGGCCGCCGGGGTGGGTATTGCTTCGAGTTGAATGGATTGTTTGCGATCCTCCTGGAGGATCTTGGTTTCGCCGTCACGCGACTGGCTGCGCGGGTGTTGTATGGGACGGAAGGCGTAAGACCGCGGAGTCACCAGGTGCTACTGGTTCATCTGGACGGAGAGCGTTGGATTGTGGATGTGGGATTCGGAGGGCAGGGATTGCGTGAGCCGTTGCCCTTTCTGACTGGCCTGGAGCATCGGCAAGGGCCGGATCAATTTCGGCTTACGACAGACGAGCGGGGAGAGCATGTACTGCAATGTCACATCGAGAAGGCCTGGACGAATCTCTATTCTTTCGCGCTCGATCCCTGGCTGCCGGTGGACTACCGGTTTGCCAACTATTACCACTCGCACGCACCCGATTCGCCCTTCGTGCAGCGATGGATGTGCACGATGCCTACTCAGGAGGGGCGGAAAACATTCACCGGGAAACTGCTCAAGGTGCGAGGACTTGGTGGCACGCAGGAACTTCATGTGACGAGTGAGGGAGAGTGCCAGAAGCTGCTCCAGGAGCACTTTGGGGTGACCATTAACTATCACTTGAAGTTCTTTAAGGTGGGCGGCGAGTAGCCGTTCGCTGAGGCTGTTAGAGGGGAAGGAGGAGGGATAATGGTAGCGCAACGAGGGCGACGTGCCAAGGCCTATAGTCAGGCCGACCGGATTGCTCGCATGGTGCGCGCACTGGCTAGTCGCTCGATGACGGTGAAGGATCTGAGCGAAGCCTTCGAGGTGACGAAGCGGCAGGTCTATCGCGATCTGGGGCAAATCCAAGAACAAGGGCATCCGCTGGAGCAATCGGACGGGGAGGGCGAAAAGACTTGGTGTCTGCCGCCTGGCTATAAGGGGCTCCCGCCGATTACGGTATCTCCCTATGAACTTATGGCGCTGCATTTTGCCAAGCGCCATCTCGACTATTTGACGGGCACACCGTTTGTCGAGGATCTGGACAGTCTCATCAAGAAAGTCGAGGGCGGGTTGTCTCACAAGGTATTCAATCACCTGGCGCGCATCAATCAGGTGTTTCTGCCTCGTTCCGGACCGGTGCGCGACTATGCGGGACAGAAGGTTCTGCTCAAGCAACTCCAGAAGGCGTTACTCCTGCAGTGCACCATCGTCCTCCAGCATCGCAGGCCGGATTACGAGGAGCCGGCAGAACATCGTGTCGATCCCTATCTGCTGTTGCTGTACCAGTTTGGCTTGTATCTGGTTGGCTATTCGCATCGGGCTGAGGCCTTGCGCATGTTCGCGGTGGAACGGATAGTCTCGGTGGAAGTTCTTGAGGAGCGGTTCGGTTTGCCCGAAGAATTACAAGTGGAACAGGTCTATGACAACCTGTTCGGCTTGGTCGATGAACCGGCTCAAACCGTCCGCATCCGGTTCGCCCCGGATGTCGCCTATCTGGTGAAGGAGCGTCGCTGGCATCCGAGTCAGCAGAACGAGATTCAGAGGGACGGCTCCGTGATCGTGTCCTTTCGCATCGGCGGGATGGAGGAACTTGCTGCATGGGTACTCTCCTGGGGGGCAGCGGCGAGAGTGTTGGAACCTCAAGCACTGGTTGAGGCTGTGAAGGCTCAACTGAGTCGAGCTCTGAGCCGCTATTCCTAGTCTTTCCTGCCTTCAGATAGGTGGAGTGGCGGCGGACTACTCACTCTCCTTGCTCGCGCAACGCGCGGCCTCAGAAGGCCCTCGTTGGACGCGCGCAGTTGGAGAGCGAGTAGTCCGCCGCCCAGTTCTGTTAGTGCTAATACATTGGGATTTGAGATCAGGGGCCCGGCTGTCTCGTTTCATTCGATCGTCTCGGTCACTGTGACATTCTCTGTCACGCCTGCATGCTAGCCTTCTATCATTCAATAGCTGGGGGGCTCATGCTGACGAGACGCAATCTCTTCAAGTTCGCCGCGACATTCGGGCTGGGTGCGTTTGCGCCAAGTCTTGGCCAGCTTGCCCGCGGTGCGGCCGTAGAGTCGCGGCAGGTGCAAGACCCGTCTCCCGATAGTGTTTCCTCACGGCACGAACATTCATCCCTGGGGCTTGAATGGTTTGAAAATCTCAAGGATGACTTGGACTGTGTAGAGGTGGTCGCGTACGTGGCCTCCGCAGCCAGCATGCCCGGTTCAGCCGAGATCAATCTGATCCGGGGCAGCTCGCATTGTCTGTTTTGCGGCGAGGCAGGTTTTCGCGTGGGACCCGAGTCTTTTCGCTGTATGTGGTGCGAAGCCGAGGGCTCCGCGATTGAGTGCTACGCGAGGGCTGAAGGACTGCCGCATGAGGTGGCGGCGGTACGTCTTGATGCACTGTTGAAAGAGGGGGTGCTTAAGGGGCGTCGCCTTGAGAGTGAACACGCGCACAGGATGTTGGAGGAAGCACAGTGCTTCTACCATGAACTGCTCTGTGAGAAACCGGACGGGGAGATGGCTCGACAATGTCTGGCTGAACAGGGGATGACGCAGTCCACGATCAAGCGGTTTCGGCTCGGCTATTCGCCGCCTGAACCGGATGATCTCTTGAGCAACCATCTGGTCGCTGCCGGGTATGTGATACCGAAACTGCTGCAAACGATTCGGGGAAACGAGGATGGTGAGGAAAAGCCGGTTGATCGATATGGCGGCGGGTACCTGCTCATTCCGATCTGCGATCACGCCGGGCGTAGTTGGGGCTTCATGAAACACAGACTCATTCCGGGGCAGGACTCGCTGCATGGGGGATGGACGCAGGATACCTTGGCCGTTTCGGAGCGGCGATTGCGAAGGCTGATCTTTCCTGCTCCTGTCTGGCCGCAGGATTTCAACCGGCACAAGAGGCTGTTAATTACGGAGTCGCCCTGGGAGGTCGTCGCCTTGCACAATGCGGGAATTCAGAATGCGGCCTACCTATTCGATAGCGCGACCGATCCCGTCCGATTACGGACGCTGCTTGCCTCCAGCTACGATTTCGTCTGTGCATTCGACTACCGAGGAGAGAGGTCGGCGACTGCGTTACGTTTTGTTGAACGCCTGGAACGTGAGTCTCGACAGCTTTTCGTCATGACTGTGCCATCCAAGGGCGGGCTCCTCTCATTGCTGCAGTCGGGTGGGCACCAGGCGGTGCAGGATGCGATGAGTCAGGCAATCCCGTTTCATCAGTTGATGGGAGAGTGAATGCGGGGAGGAGCTTCGTCATGGGATGGCTGTTGCCGCTCCTATTGCAGATCGTGACCCCTGCCGACTCACTCATGCAGGTGACTCTCAACAAGTCCCTGGCGCAGGTCATTCAGGAGCAAATCAGTTGTCGGAGAGAGTTCGATGAGGCGAGGCCGGGATTCGAGCAGGCCAACATGATTGAAGATGTTGTGGCACGGTTCAACGCCGTCGACAGATTACGTAGGACCGTGCTATTACGCTGCGGGGTGAGGCCGTAACATTTTGTATAGATCTCGATTGAGCGATGCCGTGGGGAGTACCTAAATGCTTCAAGCAATTTTGCATGGAAAAATTGGGACATTATTTGAGAAGGACATAGAAGGAGAAAGTTTTAAGGAGCAATTTAGAAGCCTTGAAGATTTCCTGACGGCGGCTGTCTTTGAGCGCCTACGATATCTTCCAGCCGATATTTTTTGGAAGGTTTTATGCGAAGCATCAATTCCATCGGGAAGCTTGCCGCCGACTGCAGGAGACTTTAGAGAGTCTGAATTTTGGCCTACTTGGGATCTCCCTCAGACAATAAGTGATAGAAAGAGATGCATACCCGATGTTTTTCTCTCTTTCGAGAAAATGGATATTGCAGTGGAAGCAAAGCGCTATGATGGCGTGCTTTCTCAGGTTGCCGAACAGCTTGCGCTCGAGTGGCTTGGATATAACGAACAGATTCAGGGCAGGCAAATATGGTTGATGATGGTCAGTGGGTTAGGAGAAGTTACCGATGATTGCGTGGTCGGTTTTCGTAAGGAGATTGAAGAGAAATTGCGTAACTTTGGTAAGGAGGGAGTGAGGATACAGTTAGTTGGAACTTCATGGCAGTTGATCGCCAAAGCGTTGAAGGCTGTTGTATCTGCGGAGCAAATTGGTGCGCACAGCTTGATTGTAATCAAAGACATATTGGAGGCTTTCCAATTGTACGATGTCCAATCGAGACAGCCTACTTGGTTGGAAAGTTTGGGCGGTGAAGCAATACCGTTTTGCTCGATTCGCGATGAAAGTTTGGGGCAGTTTGCAAGGAGAATTTCTAATGGAATCTAATAGTGATGAGCTCAAAAAGGCTTTGCTTGATGTCAGGAAGGCTTTTCGTTTGCTGTTTCTATATCAACGGCGAGTCCTAGATCTGGCTATGACATTCGCCAACGAAATGAGCCTCCGACCGTACTGCGTCGGCTATGGATTCAATAGGCCAGCTACAGCTAATCCATTCGACAAGTGGGTGTGGGACATGCTTCCAATGTACCGCGTGAGCTTCTTGTTTCTTTCTCCCCTCACTGATCAAAACCATCCAAAGAGAGGGGAATGGCTATTGGACATTCACCTTGTTTCGGATTCAGGTTATCCTGAGGGAATTAGCTGGAAAAAGGGAGAGCCAAATCCCGTGACTTTCTCTCCAGCGGAAAACTGCGTTTCGCTTCTTGGGATTTATGCATTCAAGAGTGACAGAGATGAGAGGCGGAACTGGCATGACGATGTTTGGCATCCAGCAATCAACTATCCATCTAGATATCCATCTGACTGGAATGTAGTTACTAATGATAAAAATGGTGTGTCAATCTATGGTGCTCAGTTCGATCTTTCGAAGCTGACGAATAAGGAGGCTATGCTTGGTACGGCCGATCAATTTAAGGAAGGTCTTGCAAGGGAGTTGCAGATAAGTTTCCCGTAGCGATTCTCAGAGCAATCTATCCTTTCGTGACCGTCTCCGTCATGTTTTTCTAGTACTCTTCCTTCGTTCTCCCAAAGGTCCGCTGAACTACGATTATGGAAAGCCATGTTCGCGAGACGCATGGTGTTCAAAATATTGGCGGGGATCGGGGGTTTTGTTGTGGCCCCTTTTGGCAAAAGGGGATTGTGCGATTGTCAGACGTCGGCCACCTATTTCTTCAGTCATTCTGAGTCTCGATCCGCAACAACAAGACGAGTATGGTCCGTGATGCATGCGATCTGGAATCTTGCGTTTCGCGACGATCGAATCCAGTGACCTCACGATTGATTGACGGGAGGTCTTTCGATGAGCAGCTATATCTATACCAATTGGCGAGGTAAGCAGTTTGTCATTGACGAGCGTTTCATCGATGATATGAGGAAACAGCTTTCCGTGGACGACGGGTCTGATCCGGACGAGCTTACGGATCTCACGCCGGAACTATTAATTGAAATGATTCCGACGATGGAGTGCATTGAACGATGCCAGCAATTGGAAGAACTGTGGGATGGCCCGGTAAGCCAAGCCGGTGGGTGATTCGTTCGCTGCACGGGCTGCTTGAGATAAAATATAGAGTTCTCCCCGTCCTCCTGTGACCTTCTCTGTCACGCTTTCGCCGTAAGCTTTCCCTTATTCGGAATCAAAGATCGTTCACTGCAATCGCAGGAGGGAAAGTTATGTTCACGAGGAGGATGTTCTTCAAAATCTTGGCGACGGTTGGAGGCGGCTCTACCTTCCCAGCTCCCGGCGAGGCTGCCGCCGCACAATGGCTCCGCGGCAGTGCCGCCTTCAGTACCGGCCATTTGGCAAAGTCTGGTGATACTTACTTGGAAGTTCCTGCCCAGGCGTTTGGTGGTACAACTACCGAACAGTGGGAAAATCTGCTGGACGATCTCGATGCTGTCGAGCTGCTCGGACGTTATGTATCACTTAAGTCCGCTCCTGATGACGTCAGCCGTCTGACTGGCCGTTGTCCGTTCTGTCGGCATGACGTTGATTCGCTCTTGGTCGATACGCGTGACGATTCCTATCTCTGCACAGACTGCCTTGCGGGTGGGCATGCCCTGGATTTCCATGCGCGCATGGAGGGACTCAGTCTGCCGGAATCGTTGCGTTCAGTGGGGAAGCTCATGGCTGCGGGTGCGTTGCAGGGTAAGCGACCGAAGCTGAAACGATTCCATTGCATCATCGAGGCGATCGACCGCTTTGCTCATGAGTCGCTGATTTGCGGCCGAGCAGGAGCATCGGCTCGCGGCTGGTTGAATCAAGAGGGCGTCGCGGCTGCAGTGACAGAAAAAATCTCCCTTGGAGTGATGTCGTATGCGCTGGGCGAGCAACTCTTGGGTCGGTTGCGTGCCCTAGGGTTCACGCCTGACGAACTTGAGCAGGCCGGTGTCGATGGATGGATGTCTTGCTTGGGAGATCGATTCAAGGCCGGCGAGTTCGATAGTGCTCTTCTCCTGCCGGTGCGCGATCGCGACGGCAACTGTTGCGGCTTCTACGAGCAGTCGCTTGGGCCTGATGCAGCCTTCACCTGGTCATCACACGTTTCTCCTTATGGGCAACAGCTGCTCTCGCCTCATCGATCCAATCGATTGGTCTATTCCGCGGCCAATGGGCAGAAGGTTCCTTCATCGGTTGTTCTGGTCGAACGTCCCTGGGACGTGGTGTTGCTTGCACAGGAAGGACTGCATCAGGCGGTCTATGTGAGTCCTCTTGACCTCCACGAGTATCACGACCGGTTCAACCGATTTCTGCTACATGTCCAACGGGCCGTGTGGCCTATCTATTCATCCGATCTGAGCGTGGAGTTCATGCGTAATCTATGCAGATTGTCTCCTCATGCCTTGGAACGGCTGGCGTTTCTTCTCTTGCCTGAAGGCGTACGATTTTCCGAGTGGCTTTGCCGTGAGGGCTCGGTCGTCGGGCAGGCTCGACTCGACGATTCATTGTCGGCAACTGAGTTGCTTGGGCTCTGATCGCTGGACGTTTAGGGGGGCACCACGTCATCAGCCATAGATCAGCCCGCGCTCCTTGATGTCCTTGAGTAACTCTCGCCGTTAGTCGTTGAGCCTCGCATCGTCGGAGTATGCATACATCTCGAATTGGGCGCGGGCCTGGTTGTCGTGGCTTTTGAGGCGTCGGTCGGTGCTAATAATCTTCGCGCGCATGATCGTTGTCATGCTCTTCAGGTCCAGGATGTCCACGTTGTAGCCTAGTTGTATGGCGAGTTCCTGCGCCAAGCGAAAGAGCCGTTCAGCGGGCGTCCGTGTGAGTGCGAGCACGGCAGGAAAGGAAGTGTTACCGCGCCAGCAGCTTCACCAGCCCCACGCAGCACATGTAGAGAACCAATGAGCCGGCCATGGACAGCCAGAAGCCGACCCGCTCCACGCCGTAGATCATGCAACCGACATAGACGAGCCAGGGCGGCACAAACCAGAGCAGGTTCTTGGCGTACGTGACGAGGTGTTCGCTGCCGCCGTTGAGATAGATGAGGACAAACGTCGCGCCGGTCATTGCTGGAAAAGTGCTGGCGAAGGCGGCGAGAAACGACCGGCCTTGCGAGCCGAGATAGGTCGAGATGCTGACGATCGTTCCTCCCAATAGGAAGTACAGCGCGTACTTCACCCACTCACCCATCCGTCGCCTCCTTCAGCTGCCTCGAAATGCCTGTTGTGCTTCCGCCTCGATTCGGTGGCCTAGTCCCGTGTAACGCGGGGAGAAATGGAACACGACCAGCTCGCGCACGCCGGCTTTCTTTGCCATGACTCCGGCCTGGCGCGCGGTGAGGTGGTAGCGATCCCTCGCCTTGTCCGCATCCTGCTCAAGGTAGGGGGCCTCACAGTAAAAGATGTCGGCGCCTTGCGCAAGCTCTACGATCCTGGCTTCGTTCTCTTCATCGTACCGGGCATCCACGACGTAGGCGAGTTTCTGGCCGCGGCTGATGGTGATGAATCGCTCGCGGACGTCACCCAGGACAAATTCCCTCTCCTCCTTATGGTGTTCATGGTAGAGCGTCGCCTGAAACCGAAAGTTGTCCGGCTTGCCCTGCCAGAGATACTGTTTCACTTCCTTCAGCCAGTACCCCACCGGCAGCCCGGCTTCGTGCAGCCGCTCCTTGTTCACGTTCACATGAAACTGCTCCTGCAGCGAATAGGCCAGGGAGGGAATGCGGTGATTGAGTGCGACTGCTTCCACGGTGAACATGGGGTCCTCGAGCACCGAGAAGCGATGGCCGGATTGATGGCTGATAGGGGATGGGGCCGGAGTGTTGTGACGCTGAAATCCGTCGGTTGCCAGGAAGGTGGCGCGGTGGATTGCCTGCTCGTGGAATTCCTGCACGGTGATGGTGAGCGGATACCCATCTACCAAGTTCCAGGTATAGCCGTGAAGTTTTCCTTGAACATTACCGATCAGCCCGGGCGGTCCGTAGAGTCGCAGCGTCTTGCCGCGCCCCAGGGCCACGCGGAGCAGCGTATCGAAGCCGATAAAGTGATCCATGTGGGTGTGCGAGATGAAGATGTCGCCGGCTCGCAGGAGGCGGGTGGGCCCAAGTGCATCGTTGTGGCCGAGGTCGAAGAGGAGGGCACGTTTGGACCAACGCACTTCCACGAACAGGCCGGGATCGCCGAAGACATCGTTGACGAGGTGGCCTGAGAAGGAAGGGTTCATGGAGTGCCGTGTTGCTTCATCAGGAGCGGTGAATCAATCGTGAGTGCAACGGTTACTTTAGGTTCTTCGGGCTGCCGGAGCAGGGCCCTATCAGGTCAGGATCGCTCGCATGGCACTATACAAGACGATGACTTCGACGGCGTGGGCCACGATGGGGGCATAGAGATTCCTGAGCATGACCCACAGTGCCCCCCAGACCAGCCCGTCCCAGACGGCAATCCAATGGAGATGTTGAAAGGTTGCCACCAGGAAGGGATCGAACGCAAACAGCAGGGCACTCATCGGCACGGCGAGCGGAGCTGGAAGCCCCAGTGCTATGAGGCGTCCCAGGGCGAAGCCGCGAAAGTTCAGCTCGACCATCGTGGCGATGAACAGGATGAACCAGGGCACCATGAGGAGCAGGGGAATTTTCGCATGTGGTGTGTCGGCCAAGAATCTGTAGTCTCCACCAAGGCGGGGCACGACGTAGAGAATGAAGAGAACATTGATGGTGCCCAGTACCAGTCCCGTGACCGCTCCTTGGCGGAGACCTTGGGTGATGAGGTTAGGTGCGAGGCCCAGGCGCCGGATCGTGGACCCGTTGAGGTTGCTCCAGGCGATCAAGCCGATGTAGGCACAGACCTGTGGGAGGAACTGGTAGAGGTGGTTGTGCTGGAGCGCGAGGGGAGAGGCGTAAAACAGGAGCGTGGCGGTGAGGGGGAGCAGCCCGAGGACTGCTCCCCGTTCGTTGGTCTGAGTCGCAGTGGCTGGTCGCGCATCCTCAGGCCTGTTCATGGACAAACTATTCGAGCTGCAGTCTGTACCGTTCAAGGGTGGTGGCCTTGTTGCGGGCCAGGTTCGAGAGCGACTTGTTGTAGTCCACGGTCGCCCGGAGTTCATTGCCTTGCGCCGTCGCCAGGTCGCGCTGGAAGTCGAGGACAAATCTGGTCGTGCTCAGGCCGACCTTCAATCGTTCCTGCTCGGCCTGCAACTGTTTCTCGGCCATGATGCGAGCCGACCGCGTCGTTTCAATCCGCTTGAAATCCGTCTGAACGCGTCGCACGGCTTCGCGGACCCCTACGATGATTTGTTGCCGCACGCTTTGGAGTGAGGACTGGGCATTGCGCGATTCCAATTGCCGTTTGTTGTACGTGCTATAGGCCGAGCGGTTGCCGATCGGGTAGCTGAGAACGAGACCGGCCCCGTAATTGTAAAAATCACCGCCGAAGTTCCGTCTGGTCGCGTCACCATAGTCGGCGCCCAAACCGGAGAGCCCCATGGTTCCTTGTACCGAGAGGGTCGGGAGTAACTGGTTCTTCGCGAATTTGACATTGAGCTCGCTGGTCTCCACGTTCTTTCCGGCTTGCAAGACCTCCGGCCGGCGCTCCATGGCGATATCGATGGCTTCCTGCAGGCTGATTGCCTCCAGCGATGTCATTGGAGGATCGGTGGGGACGAGACGCAGGTCCTGCCGAAGCTCTTCCTCCGCAGGATTCAGGAGGCGGCGCAACTGATCTTCCTGATCGCGGATTGATTTTTCGGCGACGAGGATCTGTTCGACTCGCGAGGCGACGGCGGCTTCGGCTTGCAGCACATCGACGATCGACATGACGCCGGCCTTGGCTTTGGCGCGATTGCTGGCGAGGAGTTCTTCCGCCGCCTTGAGCGCCGCTTGCGCGACCTTGAGGTTTTCGTTCGCGAATACCATTTCCCAAAACGTTTGTTCCACGGTGGCAATGACAGTCAGCACGCGATCAAGGAACACATGCTGCTCGACCGTGGCGTTGTTCTGCGCGATCGAGATGAATGTCCGGTTGACGTCGGTTCCGAAGTTTTTCAGTAACGGCTGGGTGACTGTGAGGGCGAGGCCGCCGGTCCAGGCCGGGTTGAAGAGGAAGGTGTTGGGGCCGCTCACATAGCTGCGCTGAGGACTGTAGTTCAAATCGTAGTTGGCGCCGGTCGGGAGATTCTGCGTGATGTCGGCCGTCACCGTGGACGTGTTCTGATCGAACTTCGTAATGTCCTGCAGGTTGGCCCCGGTGAAGCCCAGGATCGGCCGGTTGAGCGGTGCGACCTGCCGGTTGTATTGCCCGTTCAAGCTGACGGTCGGATCGAACTTCGCTTGTTCGATGATGATGTCGGCCAGGCGGCTTTCCTTGGTTTGCCGTCCGATATGGATATCGAGGTTGTTTTGCAGCGCTTTCAGGACGGCATCAGCCAGCGACATGGGCTCGCGGCGTTCCGTCGGGACCGGTTTGTTCACTTCCAGTCCAAACGAATCGGGCGCCGCTGAGAGAAAGAGCGCCGCCGCGCTCCCGATACAAAGGCATCCCCGGAGGATTGACTTCTTCATAACAAACTCCTTGATGCGAGGTCTGGGTTGGGCCATACTGAATTCGAGATGATGGTGGCGTGGTACCATAAACGGAAGTCGGTGTCCATGCTGAGGAGAGTGTGTGTGGCTGCGAATTGCGTGAACAGGATCCTGTCGGCGGCAGGGCTGGTGATGCTGGTGGTCGCGTCCACGGCAGCGGCGCAATCTGTCTCGGGCGTGCGCGGGTTTAACGGCGGCGTGGCTCCGTTATTCAATCTCGCCGGGCCCGGCAACCTGTATACCGATAATCAGGGGACGCAGGGTTTCATCTATAATTTCGGGAATAACTTCGAATCGTACAATTTCCGGAATCCCGCCACCGGGCAGGCTTGGAGCGGCGCCATGATGACGCTCGGACCGCAACTGTCGGTGGGGCTGATTCAGGGCGCGAATCAAGCCGGATCGCCCGTGGTCTTTCCTCCCGTGCCTCGTGAAACAGGGCCGCTTCCTCCCATTCAGTCGGGCCTGCTCGACGACATTCCGTGATCGCCACTCTACCCTCGCGTTTTCCGCTGCAGGTCGTTTCCTATTCAGAATGCTGCCAAGGTTAATCCTCGTTCCGGCTTCTCGGGCGCTCCTTCGTTAACGCCTCTGAGCTCTTCATGCCGTAACTTTCTGGCGCGGCAGTGACCGCGCTCTGTGGCGGTTTGGTGTGTCGAGGCAAGCCTGTCACAGCCGTTCTGCTCGAATGTCTTATTTATCAACAGAATCCACAGGCCGTACCTTGAGGTGTTCATGAGCTAAAAGGTTGGCTGATAACTTTCAAGTAATTGATTACATGAATGATTTCTGAGAAGTGTGAGTTGGCCCTATCGCTGACGCCAGTGGCGGTATGACGCTTGCTTTGCCCTCCGCTCATCGCGTCTCATCACCTTCAATTGCAGCAAGACGACAAAAACAATGTGCCCATGTCAAAGATGTCAATTGAATCAAATATGCGGAACAGAAAGAATGCCGATGGAGGGTGGTAGACGCGGAGTTATGCGAGCCGCTGGCTTCAGGCACCCGTCACTGACCGTTCAAGCTTAAAGGAGATTGCGCGTATGAGGATTGCCCAAGTATCGCCGCTGTGGGAGAGCGTCCCTCCGAAGTTGTATGGAGGAACGGAACGCATCGTCTCCTACCTGACGGAAGAACTCGTCCGGCAAGGGCACGAAGTGACGCTGTTCGCCAGCGGTGATTCGGTGACGAAGGCAAAATTGGAGGGGCCCTGCCAGCAGGCGCTGCGGCTGAACACCGGGATCTTCAACCGCGAAGCCCCGCTGATTCAGATGATGGAGCAGGTGTTCGCGGCTGCCGACCAATTCGACCTCATCCACTCCCATCTCGACTTTCTGGCGTTTTCCCTTTCCCGCCGCTGTCGCGTACCGGTCGTGACCACGTTGCACGGGCGGTTGGATTTGCCGGAGCTCGTGCCGGTCTTCCGTGACTTTGCGGAGTTGCCGTTGGTGTCTATTTCGGATTCCCAGCGTAAGCCGTTGCCCTGGTGCAATTGGCAGAACACCGTTTATCACGGGTTGCCGCACGACCTCTATAAATTCCACCCCGAACCGGGCAAGTACCTGGCCTTTTTGGGTCGCGTCTCGCCGGAAAAGTGCCCGGATCAAGCGATTGAACTCGCCAAACGTGTCGGCATACCCATGAAGATGGCGGCGAAAGTCGATCCTGCCGATCGTGCCTATTTCGAGCGGGTTGTAGAGCCGCTTCTCGATCACCCCTTGATCGAGTTTGTCGGAGAGATTACGGACGCAGAGAAGAGTGATTTTATCGGAAACGCTATCGGACTGGTCTGTCCCTATGACTGGCCGGAACCGTTCGGGCTCGTGTTGATCGAAAGTCTCGCCTGTGGGACACCTGTTCTCGCCTACCGACGGGGATCCATCCCGGAAATCATTGGTCATGGTGTGACGGGTTTCATCAGTGAAAATCTCGATGAGATGGTAAGCCAGGTATCCAAGCTTGGCACGATCGATCGTCATCGATGCCGCAAGGTGTTCGACGAGCGATTCACCGCCCAGCGCATGACCCATGACTACGTGAAAATCTACCAACAACTCATCGCGGATGCCGCCGCGCTCCCGAGCAAGACGGGGCCGCAGCACGCCTCGAACCTCTAGCCAGCGCGACATCAACCTCGCGGAAGGACCAGTATGGCAGACGAGTCGAAGTCCACTCCTGAAACCAATGTGAATGGGTGGCGGTTATTGGGGACCCGAGATTTCGGATGTCTCTGGGCCGGTCAGGTTATTTCCCAGATCGGTGACGGATTGAACAAGGTCGCCTTGTTGTGGTTCGTCTATGAAATGACCGGATCCGCGCTCAAGATGACCGCGATCGGGTTGTTGCAGACGATTCCTCCGCTGGTATTCGGCCCGCTGATCGGTGTCTACCTCGACTATCTCCCCAAGAAGACCGTCATGATCGTGGTCGACCTGTTACGAACCTTAATGGTGCTGCTCATACCGCTGTTCTATACGCTTGATATGCTGACGCTGGAACGGCTCTATGTGTTGGTCTTCCTGATCTCAATCGTCTCTACCGTGTTCGGCCCGGCCCTGGCCTCCGCCGTTCCCCTGATTGTTCAGCGGTCTCAACTCACGACGGCGAATGCCTTCCTTCAGAGCACCACCAACATTGGTGTCTTGTTGGGACCGGCCATGAGCGGACTCGGCATCGCGCTGATCGGCGCCCAAAATGTCCTGTACGTGGACGCCGCCACCTTCCTGCTGTCCGCGCTCTTCCTGTTCCCGATTCGCGTGCGAGAGATTCGGTCGGTGAAAGGGCTTGATGTGTTGGGGACTCCAGTTCTACAGGACATGATGGTGGGATTCCGTTTCGTCTTCTTGCAGCACCGGGTGGTGTTCTCATTGATGATCACCGCCGTCCTCTACAATTTGGCCATCAGCGCGTTCGTATTTCTTCTCCCGGTGGTCGCGAAAGAGCTGCTGCAGGTGGGGCCGATGGAGCTTGGCTGGTTGTGGTCCGCTCTGGGTATTGGAATGTTAGCCGCCTCCATTTGGCTGGCCCGGACGCCGCAAGGAACCTTCCAGGAGCGTATCGGGAAGATCGGCCGCTCCCTGACCATCGGGGGTATTGCGGTCTGCGCTTTGGGATTGATTCAGACGCCGGTGCTGTTCAGCACCTTTCTCCTGATCGTCATCATCGGTGGGAGCACCTCGTTGTTCTATCCGGTTGTCTGGGCGATGCTCCAGGAAGTGACGCCGGAACATTTGCTTGGACGTGTCTTCACCACATTTAGTGTCGGCGGAATGGCATCGGCCATGGTCGGCATGGCGGGATTCGGATGGGCCGCCGATGCGCTCGGTCCTGCCGTCAGTCTCATCGGAATCGGACTGCTCTTGTTACTCACTGCGATGGTCACGCTGCAGGTAAGCCGCCGTGGCCTCGTGGTGAGTCCGGCTGTCGCATAGTCTTCCTTCACAACGATCGTTTTGATATCTACGGCAGCGTCCCTGTGCTTCTGCTGCCGCTCCTGCCGTTGCACCGTCCAGAGGGCGGTCGTCAGAGTTGCTTTCTGTTTCTCCGTCGCGTATGTCTTTTCTGTCTGGGATGTGGCCTGTTCTGGGACAATGGGCGAGTGTTGGATGATCGGCCTCGCTGGTTCGATAGACATCAATACATGAGGGGCGTATGCCGATGCGGATCAATCAGACCGTGTGTGTGGCTGGGGTTCTGACGCTGTTCGTGGCCTCGGGGCTGTGGGGCGTGAACTCAATGGCTTGGGCAGAGCAGGCCTCCGAGGCAAAGCCGGAAGGTGCACCTGTGCCGGGATCGAAGGAGCCCGAGGGGAAGGCGAAAGAATCGGAGTCGAAAGCAAAAGAGCCGGATCCCAAACCGAAGGATGCGGACGCCAAGCCGACCGAGCAAAAATCAAAGGAAGCCGACGTCAAAGCGAAGGAGGCTGAGCCAAAGTCCAAGGACGCGGAGAGCAAGCCTAAAAGTCAGGAACCAAAGGGCAAGGAGTCTGGGACGAAATCCAAGGAATCGGAACATAAGGCGAAGGAGGCGGAGCAGAAATCTAAGGAGCCGGAGCCGAAGCCAAAAGATTCTGAAGTCGCGGTCGAGCATCCCTGCCCCTCGGTACCGCAAGCGCCTGAGGTAAAGCCCGCGGCGGAGGTGCCGGCTCCTTCCGGTGAGCCCGGTGCGGGGGAGCGTCCGAAGACTGCCGAGCCGGAAACCAAGAAGCCGGTGCGTTCATCGATGGTGACGGCCAAGCTGGCGCTTATGGCGGATCCGCATCTGTTCCCCTATGACATTGAGGTTGATGCCAAGGATAAAGATCTTGTCTTGTTGGGAAAGGTGGGCCAGGAGTCGGACAAGCGCGTCGCCACGGACATCATCCGATGTCTCGAAGGGGTGCATGCCGTTGAAAATCGTCTCAAGGTGGAAGCAGATGCGGCCCACGGGCTCGTCGCAGAACGCGACAAGATCATCACTCAATTGGTGAAGGAACGGTTCGAGAAAAGCAAAACCTTGCAATCAGTCAAATTCGATGTGAAAACAGAGGACGGCATCGTCACGCTGAACGGGGCGACGCGGTTTCAGATCATTGTGCTCGAAGCGGCTCAGGCGGCTCGCCAGGTTCCCGGCGTGCGCGCGGTGAATACGGATGCGGTGCGATTGGTGGCCGGCGAATAGCAATGGTTCATGAGTCGATTGCCGTAGGAGGTCCGACACGCAGTCTGCTGACGCAATAGAATCAGGGCGCGCGAGCGGAACAGGGCCGGGGCGCCCGAACGTGAAGTGGTCGCCGCATCTGTTGACGCGCGACTTCACGCTTGTCTGGTGGGGCCAGATGGTCTCGCAGATCGGCGATGGGGTGTCGAAGCTCGCGTTGCTCTGGTTTGTCTACTCCATCACCGGTTCTCCTCTCAAGACCACGATGATCGGGCTGTTGCAAACGCTACCGCCCATTTTGTTCGGCCCCTTCATCGGGGTGATCGTCGATCGTGTTCCCAAGAAACTCCTGCTCATCAGTAGCGACCTGATTCGTGCCCTGGTGCTGGGCGTGTTGCCCTGTTTGTTACCGGTCGACTCATTCAGTATCGAGCGGCTGTATCTCATGGTGTTTGTCCATGCCGTCGCCTCGGCGGTATTCGGCCCGGCATTAACCGCGGCGATTCCCTCGCTGGTGGCCCGCCACGAATTTACCGCCGCCAATGCATTGCTCCAGACCACGACCAGCATCGGCATCATCGTCGGCCCGGCCCTGAGCGGCGTCGGCATCGCGACGATGAGTTCGCAAGAGGTGCTTTGTGTCAATGCCGTCAGTTATGTCATTTCGGCGGCCTGCTTTTTATTTATCCGTTTTCCCCGGACGGAATCAGTCTCTGCCGGTGAGGGGTCTCTGGCTGGAACGTTCCGTGATGTTGTCGACGGGTTTCACTATGTGCTCCATCGGCAGCGGGTCATCCTCATGTTGATCGGCGCGGCATCGATGTACACCTTTGCGACGAGTGCGTTTAGCACCCTCTTTCCGGTGTTCGGGAAGAAGCTGCTGGATCTCGGCCCGATCGAAGTCGGGTATTTGTGGTCGGCCTTCGGGATCGGACTGTTATTGGTGTCGCTGGGCCTTGTGTCCCTGTCGGCCTGGTCGCTGCCGAAGCGAATTCAATTGATGGCTGTCTCCAGTTTCATCAGCGGTCTAGCGCTCCTGGGCTTGATCATCACGTCGAATCGGTTGGCGGCGGCGGGGCTGATGGTGATCATTGGAATGGGCGCCGGCACGCTGACGCCGGTGGCCTGGGGGGTCTTACAAGAGATTGCGCCGACGTCGCTGTTGGGTCGGGTATTGGCGATTTACAATCTCGGCGCCATGACGTCCGCCATCGCCGGCATGACGATCTTCGGATGGGTGACGCAGGAATTCGGCGAGCGCCCCAGCGTGTTTGGAATCGGTGTCGGGCTCTTTCTGTCGGCGCTGGTTTCCATGCGGGTAGCCCGATGGGTGCACGTGAATTGGGCGGAGGCGAGTGTTCCCCATCAGGAAGAAGCCGGGCCTGTCGTCATGGTGACGCAGCCCACGAGTCATTGAGTTCAGCAGCAAATCTATTTGTGTCGCGTGGCTTGACCTATACAGTGTCTCCGCAGACGGAGCGAACAGAGCGCGCGCAGCTGGCGTCCAGGCATGTTGAGGGCATCAGCTTGTCGCATCGGTGATTCTGGGATCACGGGAGGAAGACGTGGAAGAAATCATTAGTGTGAATGATCAGTTCTATATCCTGGCCAGTTCATCGATGGCGGATGACCGGACCCGCGTGCTCAAACATGGAGAGACATTCGGCGTGTTTGACCGCTATGGCGACATCCAACCGGTAGGCCGGGGAACCCAAGGCGTGTTTCATCAAGGAACTCGATTCCTCTCGCGGCAGGAGCTATTTCTGAACAACGATCGGCCGATGCTGCTCAGCTCGACGGTCAAGGAAGACAACGCCTTGCTGGCCGTCGACCTGACGAATCCGGATCTGTATCGAGACGGTCGGATTGCGATTCCGCGCGGGAGTGTTCACGTGTTTCGGTCCCGCTTTCTCTGGAACGGCGTGAGCTACGAGCGGTTTCGTCTCTCGAACTACAGCCTGGCCCCGGTGAAAATGACGTTGTCGATCCGCTTTGAAGCCGACTTCGCGGATATCTTTGAGGTTCGCGGCAAGAAGCGTGAACGAAAAGGCCGCATGTTGCCGAACGTCTTACGGAAAGATCTGCTGGTGTTGCGGTATGAAGGCCTCGACGAGGTGACGCGGGAAGCGCGCATTCAGTTCGCTCCGGAGCCCTTGGAGATCACCGCCTCGCAAGCCACGTTCGGGATCGAGTTGGAACCGAAGGGGGAGATTTCAGTGGCGGTGATGGTGGCGTGCGATGTGGCGGATAGTCGCCGGACGTTTTTGTCGTATGACGCGGCGATGGCTGAAGCAGGGTTGGCATTCGGCGCGGAGCAGACGGAGGACTGTACCATCCAGACCTCCAACGCCCAGTTCAATGAATGGTGGAACCGCTCGGTGTTGGACGTCCGTATGATGGTGACCGACACCGCGGAAGGGCCGTATCCCTATGCCGGTGTGCCCTGGTTCAGCACGCCCTTCGGACGGGATGGGGTGATTACGGCGCTGGAGTGTTTGTGGATCAGGCCGGAATTGGCGCGCGGCGTTCTGGCCTATCTGGCTTCGACGCAGGCCAAGGAGGTGAACCCCGCTCAGGATGCCGAACCGGGAAAGATCCTCCACGAAACCCGCAAGGGAGAGATGGCCGCACTGAACGAAATTCCCTTCGGGCTCTATTATGGCAGCGTCGATTCCACCCCGCTGTTCGTGATGTTGGCCGGCGCCTATTACGAGCGGACGGCGGATCTGGCTTTTATTCAGTCCATTTGGGCCAATCTCGAAGCGGCGTTGACCTGGATGGATACCTTCGGTGATCCCGACCGCGATGGATTCGTGGAGTATGTGCGGAAATCGCCTACGGGACTGGACAATCAGGGGTGGAAAGATTCGCATGATTCCATATCCCATGCGGACGGCTCGTTGGCCGAAGGGCCAATCGCGCTCTGCGAAGTGCAAGGGTATGTCTACGACGCGAAGGTGCAGGCGTCGAAACTTGCGGAGGCCCTGGGATATGTCGATCGGGCCAGCCAGCTCCGGCGGCAGGCGCGGTCACTGAAGGAGCGTTTCGATGATGCATTCTGGTGCGAGGAATCCTCCACCTACGCGCTTGCCTTGGACGGCCAGAAGCGGCCCTGTGAGGTCCGCACGTCGAATGCCGGCCACTGTCTCTACACGGGCATTGCGAGCGAGGAGCGTGCCCGGCGCGTGGCCGAGACGCTCATGTCCGATGAATTGTTCAGCGGGTGGGGCGTACGTACCCTTGCCGATTCAGAACGCCGGTACAATCCGATGTCGTACCACAACGGATCGATCTGGCCGCATGATAATGCGATGATCGCCGTCGGGCTTGCGCGCTACGGCCTCAAGTCCGGAGTGGAAAAAATCATGACCGGAATGTTCGAGGTCAGTCTGGTCCTCGATTTTCACCGGCTACCGGAACTCTTCTGCGGATTTGTGCGCCGGCCAGGCCAGGGCCTGACACGCTATCCCGTGGCCTGTAATCCCCAAGCCTGGGCCGCCGGTTCTGCGTTCATGGTGCTGCAAGCCTGTCTGGGGTTGTCGATCCTCGCCTCGGAGCAGAAGGTGGTGTTCAACCATCCCATCCTGCCGGAGTTCATCGATAAGATGCAGATCAAGAACTTGAAGGTGGGGACCGCGTCGGTGGATTTGCTGCTTCGACGTCATGACCTGGATGTGGGAATTACGGTCATTCGCCGTGTCGGTAAAGTGGAGGTGGTCTCGGTCAAATAGCCGTGGACACTTGAGGCCGGCTGCTCTGTCGGGTCAGGGCGCTTCGGCGAGTTGCCAGACCATGGCGAGGACGTAGCGAGCGGCAGCGGCGAGAATGTCCGGGTTGACCGTGTCTGCCGTGTCAGTGGGCTGATGAAACTGCGGGTGAATGCCTCCGCTCACGACGGTGATCGTGGGCACTCCCGCCTCCTTGAACGGCACATGGTCTCCCCCTGGGAAAAAACCGAACACATCGATGCGGTCTGCCAATCCTGCTGCTTGTCCCGCCTGTTGCGCGGTAGTTTTTTCTGTCCCGGTCACGCCGATCGTCAGTCGACCATTTCCAACCGCCGCATGGTCGACATTGATCATGGCGCGAGTCGAGCCTAGTGGCACGGCCGGCTGTGTGACATAAAACTTCGATCCCAGTAACCCCTGTTCCTCTCCGCTGAACGAGATCAACACAATCGATCGCTTGAGTCCTCCCGGGATGGTGCTGAGCACGCGCGCCACTTCCAGGACCACGGCCGTACCGGATGCGTTGTCGTCGGCACCGGCAAAAAGTAGCCCGCCTTGTTTCCCGAAATGATCGCGATGGGCGCCGATCGCAATCGCCTCATCCTGGTGCGTCGCATCGCGGCTCGCCAGAATGGAGACGACGTTGTTGAGGGCACCCTCCTGTTGCGCGCTGTCCCAGCGCAGGGTCGCGATCGTATCGGTGCCCACCGACTGGGGCACCAGGCTTTCGTTGAGAGTCTGCTGGAGAGCGCGCAGGCGGTCGTCGTCACCGGGTGGTTGCGCACGGAGGATGGCTGAGGCGCGGGCGGTGCTGATCCATGCGCCGGGGATTGTTCTGCGCGAGTCCGCCAATCCGTAGAAAGCGCTTGGGCGACCCGTCACCCCACGCCGGGCTTCATACGCGTTGAGGATCGGCCCGGTTGCGGTGAGGTACCCGAGTGCGCCGTGCGCGTGAGCCGCATGTACCTTGTCCGCGTGCGAGACCTGTTTGGAGTACCGTTCCGGCTTGCCGCGGAGAAACAGCACGATCTTGTTTCGTACGTCGAGCCTCGTATATTCATCGAACCCGCCGTCTGGATCGGAGATGCCGTATCCGACAAAGACAATTGAGGCCTGCAGGTCGGCAGAAGGCGAGTCGAGAACGGGTAGGTAGTCGATGCCGATCTGGTCCGGTACTGCGTCAGGCGTCAGTGCAAGATGCACGAGCGGATTGTGTCCGATACTCGTTGTGCCGACGGAGGTTGATTGCAGGTGTGTATGGTCATTGAGGCTATCGGCCATGTCGCTCGGCTTGGTGCCTGGTGAATGGTGTCCCTGCAACTGCTGGAATCGTTGCCGCACGAACTCGGCGGAAGAGAGGTCATCGGGCGTGCCGGTCTGACGTCCGTTGAATTCCGGTCCGCTCAAGGCGCGAATGTCCGCCAGCATGCGGTCGGCGGAAATCAGCTGCAATGCTTGCGTCAGTGGCGCGGAACCGTCCAAGGAGTCAGCGGCGAAGCTTTGAGTGGGAGCCAGGCTCAACAGGAGGGTGACTATCAGTCCTAAAATGGGTCGGGGGCAACGTGCTCTAGCAAACAAAGGGAAGGCATGGTGGGAGGGTGTGGTCAGCATGGCGCAACAGAATGGCATCACAGAGAAGTGGCCGAGGCCTTCTGTGCCGACCAGCGTTGATACCACCGCCAGAGCGGCGCTTGGAGGAAGCGTGGAATCGGGTACCCCAGGCCGCGGACATAACCGTCGTCTCGGTCCAGAACTGCGAATGCCCACCAATATTTTTCTTGAAATGCTGCGCAGCGTGTCCGGATTTCCTCATCGCTGAGTGGAATGCGCTGACGAATGGCTGCGGCAATCGCCTCATCGGAGGTCATCTCTCGAACCAGCGGCTCGATATGGGCCGGTGTGAACCGGAGGTGTCGCATGAAGGACTGATCCAGCGCCGAGGGGTAGGCATAGCTGCCGAGCATACCGGCTTGAAATGCGCGTACTTTATCGATCAGGCGTGGCAACCATATCAAGCCTGCCACTGCGTCGCTCCACCGTCGGGGAGGGTGCTGTCGAAGGTCCATGTTCGATTCCGAATCTCTGCCGCTGAAGTGGGGGCGGCTGAGGCACTATAGCATAGGGGAAGGGCCCCGTTGCAGAGAGCGAAGGGCTCAAGGTACTATCGGTTCCCGGGTCGACTCCGGATCATGATTCCCGGATTCGATACGGCACCGGATCGCGAACAGCTCGACAGGTAACGCAAGGGGTAGACGCTATGGCAGAGCAGGGAAAGGGTCTGTACGACCATCAGTATGCGCGGTTTCGTGAGAATCAGGGCACGCATCAGGGCTATGAATTTCAGCACGGGCCGGCAGGAAGCGTTCCTCCACCCGTGGTCACATTCATGGATAAAATAAAATGGTGGACCTCGCGAGGGTGGCGGCGGAAGAAAATCCTGGCTGAGCGTGATCGCTATCAGCAGGAGATCATTCAGCTCAAGGCCGCACCCCGAAAGTCGTGAGATCCGCTCTAGGAGGAGTACTCCCGTGCAATATGGACAAGAGCCGGTCAGGCAGATACAGGTAGTTTGTAACGGTCGGTGGTTCTATTCGACGTATTTTCCCAGAGCGATGAAGTGTGCCAGTGTCGCGGCGCTCGCAGGTGTGTTAGCGGGCGGGGTCGGGACGGCATGGGCTGTGCCGAAGGAAACATCCACGGAGAAGGCGGAGCATTTGCGGCAACAGGCCAATCCTCAGCTGTTCAACGATTGGACGTTTGACAAGGATGAAGTGGGATCACTGCCGAAGGGGTTCGCGACCGTAGCATCGGGAGAGCAACGGGGAGGGTCGTGGAAGGTGGAGGCGCAATCAGCCGTGCCTTCTGCACCCAATGTGTTGCTCGGGACATCCGGTTGTGGAGGGTGTAACGAAATTCTTGTCGCACAGGGATTTCAGTATGAGTACCCGGATCTGGTCGTTCGCATTCAGCAAGGAGCCGGTCATTCGGCCGGGCAGGTCGGCGTGGTGTTCGGGATGAAAGATCCCCAGAACTATTATGCGACCGTGGTGGATCTTGCTCAGAAGGTCATTCAGGTCGTGCGTGTGATCGATGGGAAGGAGTCGGTCATCGGCCGGGCGGCCATCAAGGCGAAGCCGGTGGAGTGGCACACGCTCCGGGTGCAGCGTAATACCATTATCAGCAAGGATTTCGTAGAAACCTTTTTCGACGGGAGCCTGGCATTATCCGTTGAAGATCAGACGCTTGGAGTGGGACAGGTAGGAATGTTGGTGCGAGGGGAGGCTTCTGCGCGTTTCGACAATTTCAATGCAGCCCCCTTATATTCCAGCCGGCCCTTATCGGCTCCGGCGGCCTATTAGAGTCGAGGGAGGCCGCCGGAACGAGCGGCCGTGATTTTCCCAGGGATGATTTCGCGCTTGCCTTTCCCATTTCGGTAGGATACAGTGAAGGTGCTTCATTGCGAAGAGCCTTGGCGGTGAAGTAGAAGAAGAATTACAGGGCTCGATTTCGATGTTGTTTTGGGTTCTTCCCGGGAATTTCGGAAGTCAGAGCTAAGATTGCCGCTGTGTTTGCATCTTCGCCCCATTCCTTCCTCGTTTCTTTCTCGAGTCCCAGACAACACCATTCTATTCTCAAAGGAGGAACCCAATGGGTTCGAAGATCTACGTTGGCGGCTTGCCATATTCAACCACCGAGCAACAGTTGAGTGACCTGTTCGCGGTGCACGGCGCGGTGACGTCTGCGCGCATCATCACGGATAAGTTCACCGGCCAGTCGCGTGGTTTCGGCTTCGTGGAAATGTCGGGAGATTCTGAGGCGCAAGCGGCGATCAATGCGTTGAACGGAACTCAGTTTGGTGGCCGCACGTTGACGGTCAATGAAGCCCGTCCGCAGGAGCCCCGCTCTGGTGGCGGTGGACGTGGAATGGGCGGGGGCCGGCACTAAGCTGCGCTCGCTGCTATATACCTATTCAGGGGCTGCCGACAGGGTAGCCCCTGCGTTTCTCTTACCGAATTGTCCTCTCTCTGGTCTGCAGGGCCATCAGGTTGCCTACCCCTGTTTTCCCAAGATAGAGATTTAGGAGTGTCATTGCATGGTGTCGTTTGCCGAATTGTCTCTTACATCGTTTCTCGCTGACCGTTTGCAGCAGGCCGGGTTTACCGCGCCGACTCCCATTCAGAGTGCCGCGATTCCGCTGGCGCTGGAGGGGCGCGATCTTTTAGCCCAGGCTAAAACGGGGAGCGGGAAAACTCTCGCATTTCTCATTCCGTTAATTGAACGGGCCGTCAAGGAAGGGTGGAAGCCCGCCGGCCATGCGTCCGCGCAGGCCGGATCATCACGGTCGCCGCGTGCACTCGTGTTGGCACCGACCCGTGAGTTGGCCCTTCAGATTGAAATGGAACTCCGTAAGTATGCGCCGCCGACGGTGACGTCGCTGGCGGTGTACGGCGGTGTTCCCATCGAGCGGCATTACCGCGCCCTTCGCCAGCCGCCGATGATTGTGATCGGAACGCCCGGCCGGTTGTTGGATGTCGCAGGTACGCGTCATTTAGACCTGCGTGGTATCGAATATGTCGTGATGGACGAAGCCGACCAAATGTTGGATCGTGGATTCTTGCGCGACATTCAGCGGATTCTTCAACTGCTTCCCACGCAGCGGCAGACCATGCTGTTCTCAGCCACTTTCTCGCCGGACATTCTTACGCTGGCGGAATCGATGCTGAAGAATCCTGCTCGCACAGCTGTGGACCCCGGCGTGAATACGCCGACCACCATCACGCATGCCTATTACGTCGTGCCCAGCGAGGCTTCGCGGGTGCAACTGATTCACACCTTGCTCCAATCGCCGGAAGCCGGTGACCAGTCGATGGTCTTTTGCGACCAGAAGTATAAGGTGAAGCGATTGGCTGCCCGTTTGGGTGGGGAGCCGGCTTCAGTCGGGGCGATTACCGGCAATCACTCCCAGGCTCAGCGTGAGCGGACGCTCACGGCGTTCCGCTCCGGGCGGTTACGATCGCTGGTGGCGACTGACGTGGCCGCGCGCGGGTTAGATGTACCGGCGGTCTCGCAGGTGATTCATTATGAATTGCCGGGCAATCCGACCTCGTACGTGCACCGTACCGGCCGGACGGGCCGGGCTGAACGGTCCGGCGCCACCCTCTTGATTCTCTCTCCGCAAGAAGAGCATGAATATCTGGCTATGGTGCGCCGGTTGCGAATTCAAACGAAGCGTTTGACGCTGCCTACGTTGGCGGCGTTGCCGCCTCCTGCCCATGAGCCGGAGTCGAATGGCCAATCCCGGCATGATGGGCGGGGCCGTGATGCCCGGCCGCGTCGTACGGGAGAGCGTCCCAATTCCATGTCCCAGGATGCCAGAGGCGGCCAAGGCCGCCGGGGCTGGCGTGCCGATCGCCCGGCCGCTCCGCGCCGCGGTAATAGTTGATGAACTGCATGCCGGGCAGGGAGGCTGTCCGGCATGATTGAGGAGGATCGTCGATGAGATGTGGACGGAATCTGTTGCTCAGCGTCATGGTTGCCGCCGGTTGTCTGGCTCTCGGTGAAGGCGCTTTCGCGCAAGGCGATCTCGTCATTGCCGATGGCATGAAGGTGTCATTGGAATATACCTTGACGCTTCCGGACAAGAGCGTGGCCGACTCGAATGTCGGGCAGGAGCCGATTACGTTTATGCAGGGGGCGCATGAAATCGTTCCCGGCCTCGAAAAGGCTCTCGACGGCATGAAAGCCGGACAGAAACGGCGCATCGACGTGGCGGCGCAGGACGCCTATGGTCCCTATAACAATAAGCTGCGACAAAGTATCGATAAGGATAAGCTTCCCAAGGACGTGAAGGTCGGGGACATCCTGCAAGCCTCGGATAATCGCCTGGTGAAGGTCCTGGAAGTGAATGAGAAGAAGGTCCTGATCGATCTCAACCATCCGCTCGCCGGAAAGACCCTCACCTTCGACGTGAATATCCTCAAAGTGGAAAAGGGTGATGCTGCGGACGCCCCGGAAAAGAAAACTCCTTAAGCGATCTCTTTCATCCTATCGGCGGGCCAGTCGGTGCATAGCCGGCTGTGCTCCCTGCCGGTAGGGTGCTCTCCGAATCGCCGTGACGGTCAGCGTGATGGCGGCAAAGTGGGCTTCGACCGTTCCCTCAATAACATAGACGCGATTCGTGCCGAGCAGGTGGTAAGTCCGCCGGTACACGTCCGGAAAAATCGTCGCATCATATAACCCGCTCAGGTCTTCGAAACTGACGAACTCCATCGGGTCGCCGTGTTTCGTATGGACGACCTTCTCCGTAATTAGCATTCCCATCATGGTAATTGAGCGGCCGATGTGCCGGGCCATCTCGCAGGCAGGAACGATCTCTGCTGGAACGTGGCCGGCGGGAATGAGATCAAGCGGATGGCAGCGCAGAGGAAAGCCGAATATCTCGATCTCTTCTGCGATCAGCCGCGACAGCGGATATTCAGGCGGGATGGGGAGATACCGGGGCGGCGAGTGCTCCCGCCATGCCAGTAGACGCCAGAGCAGGGCCGGTCTGGTGAGCTCACCCGCGAGGCGATCGAAGCAGCCGGCTTTGATGAGTAGCCGAACCTGCGAGGGATCCGGTTCGACTCGTTCCAGAAAATCCTGGAACGATTGAAACGGCCCTTGAGCGGCTCGTTTCGCTATCACGTCAACGACGATCTCCTTCCGGAGGCCTTTGATCTGCATCAACCCGACGCGCAGGTTCTTTTCCCGCCCCTGATAGGCCCAGTCGCTTTCATTGAGATCCGGCGGTTGAATGGTCAGCCCCATCCGCCGCGCTTCGGACACATAGGCAAACGTCGAGTAGAACCCGCCTTGATTGCTGATCACCGCGGCCATGAATTCGGCCGGGTAATGGGCGCGGAGATAGGCCGATTTGAAAGACACCTGCGCGTAACTGGCCGAATGAGGTTTGCAAAAACTATAACCGGCAAAACTCATGATCATGGCCCAGATCTGCTCGATGGCGCGCAGATCCGCTCCCCGTGCCAGCGCTCCGGCGCAAAATTGCCGTTGGTAATCGTGAAGCTGTCGTTGCTTGTGTTTCTTGCTGAGAATCTTCCGTAACTGGTCTCCGTCTTCGATGGAGAATCCGCCGAGCGCCACGGCGACTTTCATGACATCCTCCTGATAGACCATGATGCCGAAGGTCTCCGACAGCGCGTCGTGCAGCGTCGGGTGAAGTGCGCGGTAGGGCTGCCCATGGGCTCGGCGGATGAAGTCGTCCGCAAACCGATGCGCCGCCGGTCTGATTATGGACGAGACGATCGTCAGATATTCGAAGTCGTTGGCCTGAGCCTGTTGCGCGGCCGGCATGGTGGTCCAGAGTTTTTTGAGCAGGAGTCGTGTGGCGGGTGATTCCACATAAAAACATCCCATTGTGTCGCCATGCCGAATCAGTGCGGTGGTTCGCGCATCAGTGAGCGGATCCCAGGCCGCATAGTCGATCTGTCGGCCGGTATGCCGGGCGATGGCGGCGAGCGCATCACGAATGACCGCCAGCGAGCGATTGCCGAGCAGGTCGATTTTCACGAGCCCGGCTTCTTCTGCTTGATCTTTCTCCCACTGAATGACCGGGACGCCCTTGGCTGAGCGTTCGACCGGCACGTACCGGCGGATCTCGTCCGGCACGAGGACGATGCCGCCGCAGTGCAGGCTCAAATTGCGGAAATGTCCGTCGAGTTGAAGCGCCCAGTGAATGATGTCAGACCAAGAGGAGGAGAGTCGCGCCTGTCGGCAGAGCTGTGCCGTCCAAGCGCGTGACTCCATGTCGGCCGCCGCGGAAAAGTGGTCTGTTTGTCGCAGGATCAAGGGCAACACCCGGCCGATTTCTGCCGTCGGCAGGCCATATACTTTTGCCGTCTCGCGAATCGCCGCGCGGATCGCCAGCGTGTTTTGATTGGCGACCATGGCGGCCGACCGCTCGCCATATTGCGCAAACACCCGGTTGAGCACGGCGTCTCGTTCATCCCAGGGAAAGTCGATGTCGATGTCCGGCGGATCATGCCGTCCGGGGTTGAGGAAGCGTTCAAAGACGAGGCGATGGCGGATCGGATCGACGTGCGTAATATGCAAACAATAGGACACGATCGACGCGGCGGCGGAGCCCCGGCCACAGGTACGCGGGGCTTGCCGGACGATCTCCTCGACGATTAAAAAATAATCCGCATAACCCTTGTCGCGAATCACGGCGAGTTCATAGTCGATGCGCGCAGACACGGCAGGGGAGAGTGTTCCGTACCGCCGGTGCGCGCCTTCGTACGTCTGTGCGCGAAGGCGGTCGAAGGCCTGGGTGGCCGAGAGGTGCCGAAACGAGGGGAAGATGAGGTGTTTAAAGTCCCAGTCGGTGGCGCATCGTTCGGCGATCTGACGGCTGTTGGTGAGGGCTTCCGGCACATGGGGAAATTGTCGTTTGAGTTCGGCCTCCGGCATCATCCAGTGGGTGGGTTTGCAGCAAGCCTCATCGGCTAATCGGGACAGGGTGGTGTTGAGCGCAATCGCGCGCAAGAGACGATGAAGTTGATAATCGGATGGAGTCAGGAATTGCGCGCGGGTCGTCGCGACCGGTGGCACTCCTGACCGGCGGCTGAATGCCAGGGCCTCGGCCATATCCGGCCCCGGCGTCAATTCGACGAAGAGATCGTCCGGTGCCTGTCGATGCCATGCGGTGAGGGCGGCCTGATCGTCGGAAAGGATGATCAGCCCGGCCCGGTATTGGGCCACTGTCTTGATGAAGTCGAAGGCGTCGTCGGTATGGCGGGCCGACAGGATGCGACAAAGATGGCCGTATCCGTCTGGTGTTTTTGCGAGCAGGACCGCGCGCTGTGTCCGGTGCGTCAGTTCGGCGCCGAGGATCGGTTTGATGCCGGATGCGCGGGCGACATCGAGAAATCGTATCGCGCCGTACAGGCCGTTAGTGTCCGTGAGCGCGAGGGTGTCAGCGCCCTGCGCGCGCGCCGTCCGGCAGAGGGCTTCAAGTGACGGAACGCCCTGCATCGGCGAGTATGAGGAATGAACATGCAAATGAACGAATGGGGACGCCATGGTCGTGGTCTGCGTCAATGCGTTCTGCCGTAGCGAATGATGTTGTTCCCAAAACGCGCCTTGAGCCGGTCAAGCGTGAGCGTCAGGTGCTGCGCGCGCGCTCGGCGGTTGTATGCAGCGTCGATGGTGTTGAACAGGTCACCTTGCTCGGCAGGCGAGGTCAGGTCGGTTGCGCCCAGGGTCAGCGTGCTGATGCGGACGCGGCGCCGGATACCTTGCCGAAACAATGTCCGGAGCGGCGGTGTTAAATCGATCTCCCAATAACTGGGTGGATCGATATGGTGCTGGACTGTTGCACGGATATGATCGCTATAGCGGATCGTCAACGCGAGTTGCCCGCAGACGCGCTGCCGGGTTCGCAGCAGTCGACAGAGTTCTTCGAGTAAATCAGCCAGGCCATGCCAGATGGTCCCGTCATCAATCTCGTCCGGCTCCCATGTGCGAGAGGTTTCCACGCTGGGTTGGATCGGTGGAGGCATGACCGGTGTGGAGTCAATGCCTTGGGCCCAGCGCAGCAAGGGGGCAGCCCACTTGCCGACGGCAAGAGTCAGGGCGGGCAGGGGCGTGTCGGCCACGTCGCCGAAGGTACGGAGATTCAGATCGTTCAAGCACTGATATACGGATTTCATTCTGGGGTGATGGAGCAGCGGCAAGGTTTCAATCGAGAGAGGCGCCATAAATGCTCGTTCCGAGCCGTGGCGGACCTCATAGAGCTGGGCCGGTTGCACGAGGCCGGCAGCGGTTTGTGCGACGAGTTTGTTGCTGCCGACTCCCAACACGCCGTCGAGATGCGCCTGCATGGCGATGTCCCGTTGCAGGCGCGCAGCCGTGTCGCAGGCAGGCCCGAAGAGCCGCATGGTGCCGGTCAGGTCCAGCAGGAAGGCGCCGGGGTTGGTCGGTTCCCAGACCGGCGCATAACGGGTGATGATATGAGACAGCATAGTGTGCGCCTGAGCGGTGCGGGTGGCATCAGGCGTCAGGATGTGAAGCGCGGGGCAGCGGTGCAGCGCTTGCCGGACGGTCATGCCGGGGTAGAGGCCGTCCAGGGCGGCTTCGGAAGACACATCATGCAGCAGGGTGCGTGGCAGCGCGGCGGGGGCGATACCGACGGGCCTATTGCGGAGGCGGGGCTCGACCAAGCGCGCGAGCGCGAGTTCGAACGAAGGCACCGCAAGGCACACAATCTGGCGATCCATCATGTCCCGGGTCGGCACGATCCTATGGCTTGCAGTAACGAATGACTCCGATGACGAGGCCTTCGATGCGAAAAGAATCCGTCGGTTTGATCGTAATCGGTTTCATTGTGTCATTGGCCGGACGCAGCTCGATCGTGGAACCTTTGCGGTAATAGGTTTTGATCGTAGCGTCATTGTTGACGATGGCAATCACCGTCTGGCCGTTCCGGGCCGTGTGTTGTTTCTGGACGATGACGAGATCGCCGGAAAGAATACCTTCGTCCCGCATCGACTCTCCCTTGACCCGCAAGGCAAACGTTTCGCCGCGCCCCTTCATGCCGGAAGGGACTTCAACGAGTTCGGTTTGAGGAATCGGTTCGATGGGGTCACCCGCCGCCACCAGTCCCGCGAGTGGAATGTGCGCCGAGGCTGTCAGGTGGTCAATGGCCAGTCGAACGGCAAAGGGAATCTTATGGGTGCCGATTTCGTAGCGCGCGATGGTCTGGCGAGTGGTTTTCAGCCGGTCGGCCAGCTGCTCCTGAGTGAGCCCCAGAGCCTGGCGGGCGGTTTTGAGATCTGTCGAGTGCATGTAACGAATCGTTACATAGCGGAGAGGGCCTGTCAAGAGGAAGCGATTCGGTCAGCGGGCATGCTAAGATGGTTCGGTTATGCCTCCTTTTAAGCTCGAAGCTCCATTCAAGCCCTGCGGCGACCAAGGTCAAGCGATTGAGAAGCTGACGTCCGGGATCCTGGCCGGGAAGCTGCATCAGGCGTTGCTGGGTGTCACCGGTTCCGGCAAGACCTTCACGATGGCCAATGTCGTCGAGCGGGTGCAAAAGCCGACCCTCGTGCTCGTGCATAATAAGACTCTGGCTGGTCAGCTCTACCAGGAATTCAAACAGTTCTTCCCCCACAACGCCGTCGAATATTTCATCAGTTATTACGATTACTACCAGCCTGAAGCCTATATCCCCCAGAGCGACACGTATATTGCGAAGGATGCCTCAATCAACGACGCGATCGACCAGATGCGCCATGCGGCGACGACATCGTTGCTGCAGCGTAACGATGTGCTGATCGTGTCCTCGGTCTCCTGCATCTACGGCCTCGGGTCGCCGGAGGTCTACCATGACATGTTGGTGTACCTCGAGGAGGGGATGGAGACGCGGCGTGAGAAGATTCTGGCGAAACTGGTGGAGATTCAGTACGCGCGCAACGATGTGGATTTCCACCGCGGAACGTTTCGCGCGCGGGGCGACGTCATCGAAATTTTCCCGGCTTCGTCGGAGGCCAAGTCGGTGCGCATCGAACTCTTTGGGGATGTCGTCGATGCCATCCATGAGATCGATCCGCTGACCGGCAAATCGCTGGGCAAGTTGCCGAAGATCGCCATCTATCCGAACACGCACTATCTCATTGCGCCGGATCGTTATGAACGGGCGATCACGGGGATCGAGGAGGAGCTGGACGCGCGCGTGGCGGCGTTCAAGAAAAACGGTCAACTGCTGGAGGCGCAGCGGATCGAGCAGCGCACGAAATTCGATCTCGAAATGATCCGTGCCATGGGCTATTGCCACGGGATCGAAAACTATTCGCGCCATTTGAGCGGGCGTGCGCCGGGAGATCCCCCGCCGACGCTGCTGGACTATTTCCCCAAAGACTTCCTGTTGATCGTCGATGAGTCGCATGCGACGGTGCCGCAGATCGGCGGCATGTACGAAGGCGATTTTTCCAGGAAGCGAACGCTCGTGGATTACGGATTCCGGCTGCCGTCCGCCGTTGATAATCGCCCCCTGAAGTTTGCCGAATTCGAGCGGATGGTGAAGCAGGTCATCTATGTGTCGGCAACACCCGGTCCCTACGAGCTGGAGCATGCCAAGGGCGAGGTCATCGAGCAGATCATCCGCCCGACCGGCTTGATGGATCCCCTCATCGATGTGCGGTCGGCGAAGGGGCAGGTCGATAATCTACTGGCGGAAGTGCGGGCGGAGGCGGCGAAGGGCAATCGCGTTCTGGTCACCACGCTGACCAAACGTATGGCCGAAGATCTCACGGAGTATTATCACGACCTCGGGGTGAAGGTGCGGTATCTGCATTCGGACATTAAGACGCTGGAGCGAGCGGAGATTATTCGCGACCTCCGGCGCGGCGTGTTTGATGTGTTGGTCGGCATCAACCTGTTGCGGGAGGGGCTTGACCTCCCGGAGGTTAGTTTGGTGGCAATCCTGGATGCCGATAAGGAGGGTTTTCTCCGGTCGCATCGTTCGTTGATTCAAACGGCCGGGCGCGCGGCGAGAAATCTGGACGGCCGGGTCATTTTTTACGGGGACACGGTGACTGACTCGATGCGGAGCGCCATGGATGAGACGGCGCGTCGGCGTCATATCCAGGAAGCCTACAATGTGGCCAACGGTATTACCCCGGAAAGCATCAAGAAGCTGATTCCGGTGCTCGACTATGCGTCCGGAGGGACGAATGCCGGTCAGTTGGAACTGGCGGCGGAGTCGCCAGGGGAGTACACAGCGACGGGCGATACGGAGCAGCTGATTCGCCGGCTGGAGGTGGAGATGAAGGCGGCGGCGAAGAAATTGGAGTTCGAGCGGGCGGCGGAGTTGCGGAATCGGATCAGGTCGCTGAAGCTGAAGGCGCTGGAGTTGGCGCAGTAGCGGGTCAGCTGCAGGGTTGCGCGGCGGGTCGGAACGTCGTCACATCTGTTTGTAGAGATAGGCTCCCAGAAACATGCCCAACACGCTGAGCAGGCTGACCTTGATGCTGAAGCCGAAGGTCAGTTTGAGGAGAACCAGGTCGACGGTGAGTGGCGGGTTGATTCCGGGGGAGAAATTGCTGGCAAAGATATTTTGAATCGCGCCGTTCGGGGCCATTACGCGCAGAATTTCTCCGAAAATCCCGCCCAGCATTCCGCCGATCAGGATAAAGATCAGCAGCACGCCGATCGATTTTCTCATCCGATATCTCTCCCGGTTCACACTGTCGACGGTATGTGCCGACTTGAGGCACCATATCGGAAGCGTAAATTGATGTCAACAAAATGCATGCCAGATGTCGGGGTGAGCACATGTTACTGATTGCGAAGGCTCTCTCCTGCGCCATCCCCGCATGAATGTTCTCCGCCGTTCGACCATGAGTGGCGCGACTCGTCTGCCTCTTGGAATGTCCGGGGCGGTGCGGGATCTCAGAAAAGCCGGTGCGGAACGGCCGAAAGACGTCGTCTGTGGAGGTGCCGAATATCTTGACTTCACGCGCCCCCCTTCTATAGACTGCCCGATGCTATTTTTTTGATGTTTTTCGAGGCGATCGGAGCTCTGGCTCGAACCCGGCTTCGATGGCCTTTTTCTTTGGTGACTGGTGCTTGACGCGTTAAGCGAGAAATTTGAACGGATCCTCAAGAAGCTTCGTGGGCAGGGTGTGCTCACTGAGGACAACATCGCCGAGGCGTTGAAGGAAGTTCGCCTCGCGTTGCTTGAGGCGGACGTAAATTTCAAAGTCGTCAAAGAGTTCCTCGATCGCGTGCGCGAAAAGGCCGTTGGTCAGGAAGTGCTGAAAAGCCTGACCCCAGGCCATCAGGTCGTCAAAGTTGTCTGGGACGAACTCCGCGGCATGATGGGCGGTGAGCGGTCCAGCATTAGTCTCGCCTCCAGGCCGCCCACGATTCTCATGATGGTGGGGTTGCAGGGAGCCGGGAAAACCACGACCTCCGGCAAGCTGGCGAGGTTGTTCAAGAGCCAGGGCAAGCGGGTGTTACTCGTGGCGGCCGACCCGCGTCGTCCTGCCGCAGGAGATCAGCTGGCCAGTCTCGGGCACGACCTGGGTATCGATGTCCATCGGTTCGATCAGGTTGATGCCTCCCGCGCCGATGTGGTGCGTATTTGCCAGCGCGGAGTGGAGCGCGCCCAGGAACAGGGCTACGACCTGGTGGTGCTCGATACCGGCGGGCGTTTGCATGTCGATGACGAATTGATGGCCGAACTGGTGGCGGTCAAGCAAGCCGTGAGCCCCCACGAGGTGCTCCTGGTTGCCGATGCCATGACCGGTCAGGATGCGGTCAATATGGCCGGCCAGTTCGACCAGCAAGTCGGCCTTACTGGTGTGATTCTGACGAAGGTCGAAGGTGATGCGCGGGGCGGTGCCGTGCTTTCGATCCGGGCCGTGACCGGGAAGCCGATTAAGTTTCTCGGCATGGGAGAAAAGCTCGATGCCCTGGAGCCGTTCCATCCGGACCGGATGGCCTCGCGGATCCTCGGCATGGGTGATGTCCTTTCGTTGATCGAAAAGGCCCAGGAAACATTCTCCCGGGAAGAAGCGGAGGCCGCCCAAAAGAAACTGACCAGCAGCACGTTTACACTGGAAGACTTCCGGTCGCAGCTGGGGCAGATGAATCGGCTGGGCTCGTTCGAACAAATTCTGGGGATGTTGCCGGGCGGGCAAAAATTGAAAGATCTCGCGAATAGCGGATTGCCTGAAAAAGAAATGAAGCGGGTCGCGGCCATGATCGACTCCATGACCACGCGCGAGCGGCGCGATCATACGTTGATCAATGGCAGCCGGAAAAAACGGATTGCGCGCGGCAGCGGGACGAGCGTGCAAGAGGTCAATCGCCTGATCAAGCAGTTCTTGCAAGCCCGGAAAATTGCCAAGGTCATGTCGGGCGGAGCCGGCGGGCGGCGTCAATTGGCGCAAATGCTTCGAGGGATGTAAACGGGCGGGAGCGGTTTTGTGCGTACGTATTCACCGGTAGAGAAGAGAGTCCTAACCGAGCGGACCCAGCCGATGGCTGAACGCTCATTATATTGAGGAGGTTCTAGTGGCGGTTCATTTACGATTGGCACGGACGGGGCGACACAAGCGGCCGATGTATCGGGTTATCGCGGCGGATTCACGCAAGCCGCGCGACGGTCGGTTTTTGGAAATTCTCGGCATTTTCGATCCGTTGAAGAATCCGGCCGTGCCGGTGCTGAAGTCGGAACGGGTGCTCTCATGGTTGCGGCATGGCGCGCAGCCCACGACGACAGTGCGGACGCTGTTGAAGCGGCACGGGGTCTGGAAGGAGTTTGAGACCGAGAAGAGCGCCAAGGCTGAGAAGCCGGGAAAAGACGAGAAGAGCAAAAAGTAGCCGGATCTCATGACGCCGCTCGATCAGGCAGAGCTGGTGACCATTGGAAGGATCGAGCGATCCTTCGGGGTGCGTGGTGAAGCGCGTGTACGGTCGCTGAGCGATGTGCCCGGTCGATTTGAGGCGCTTCGCGAGGTGACGATTGTTGCGTCGAGCGGCAAGAGCCTCGTCACGCGTGTTACGCACGTGCGGTCCGGCGGGCCGACGATGATCATGGGATTCGAAGCCTTCACGACTCCGGAGCAGGTCGCCGAGTTCCGCGGTGGGCTCTTGCAAGTTCCGCGTGGAGACTCGCCGGCGCTGCCGACCGGTCAGTACTACCAATGCGACTTGATTGGAATGGTGGTACAGGACGAAGCCGGGACGGTATTGGGCCAGATCGAAGAAGTTCTGGCCATGTCTGACAACCAGGTCTTCGTGGTGCGGCAGGAGGGGAAAGAGTTGCTGATTCCTGCGGCAAAACAGATCGTGGTGGCCGTAGACGTCGCGAAGCGAGTGATGACGGTTCGACTGCCCGAAGGCTTCGGAGACCTGTAAGATGCGGTGCGCGGTTTTGACATTGTTCCCTGATATGGTGGCTCCGGTGCTTGGCCAGAGCATCCTCAAGCGCGCCCAAGAGAAGGGATTGCTTGAGGTCTGTGTCGAGAATTTGAGGGACCATACCTTCGACCGGCATAAGACGGCGGATGATGTGCCGTACGGCGGCGGCGCGGGGATGGTCATGAAGGCCGAGCCGGTCCTGCGGGCCATCGATGCCCTGCGCGCCAGGTATCAGTCTTCACATCCGGATGCGGCTTTGCGGGTGATTGTGCCTTCTCCGCAGGGACGGCCGTTTACGCAAGATCTGGCGCAGTCCCTAGCGCAGGATGACCGAATCGTGGTGTTTGTCTGCGGGCACTATGAGGGGATGGACGAGCGTGTGCGTGTCGCGCTGCATCCGGAGGAGATTTCCGTCGGCGATTATGTCTTGACCGGAGGGGAATTGCCGGCGTTGGTGATGATTGACGCTGCGGCCCGCTTGGTCCCCGGCGTACTCGGTGATGCGGCGTCGGCGGCCGAGGAGTCGTTTACTGAAGGGTTGTTGGAATATCCGCACTATACCAGGCCTGCGGAGGTGCGTGGGATGGCGGTTCCCGAGGTGCTGGTATCGGGTCACCATGAGGCGATCCGGTTGTGGCGCCGGAAGGAAGCGTTGCGGAACACCTATCTGAAGCGGCCGGATCTGTTGCGGGATCGCGAGCTTGGATTGGAAGATCGACGGTTGTTGAGTGAAGTGATGCAAGAGAGTCTTGTACAGGTACCTGTTCGTTGAGAGGAGGAGAAGGACTATGAATCGGCTAGAGCGGATCCAACGATCCTTAACCAAAAAAACGGCACCCAAGTTCGAGATCGGGGATACCGTTCGCGTCCACGTGAAGGTCGTTGAAGGTGAAAAAGAACGTATCCAGGTCTATGAAGGCACCGTGATTGCCCGCAAAGGGACGCTGAACAGCGAGACCTTCACGGTGCGGAAGCTGTCGTACAACGTCGGTGTCGAGCGGACGTTCCCCATCCATTCGCCCAACGTGGCGAAGATCGACGTCGTCCGTCAGGGACGTGTCCGTCGCGCCAAGTTGTATTATCTGCGGACCAAGAAGGGCAAGTTCGCCAAGGTGGAAGACCGCGAGTTCAAGGTTGAAAGCAAGGCGCAGACTGCTGCCAAGCTGGAAGCGGCGACTGCAGCAGCCGCAAAGGCCTAGTACTGCCTTCCGTATAAGCTCAGGACAGAGGCGCACGTTTGGTTGGTAGCCTGAACCCGACGACAGGGGGCCCCACCGAGGAATTTGAGGTGGAGGCTCGGTCGCGCGGGTACCGGCATATTGCCGGATTGGATGAGGCCGGACGTGGGCCTCTTGCCGGTCCCGTCGTTGCAGCGGCTGTATTGTTGCCGCGTCGATTCCGCCTGCCGGGATTGAACGATTCCAAACAGATCGGTGAATCTGACCGTGATCGGCTGTTTGTCGAAATCGTTCGCCGGGCGGTTAGTGTCGGTATCGGGGCTGCGACCGAGGCGGAGATCGATCGGCTGAATATCCTTCACGCATCCAAGCTGGCAATGCGTCGCGCGCTGGAGGCGCTCCCGGTTCAGCCGGACTTTTTGCTCCTGGATGCCGTGACCCTTTCCGGGCTCTCGATTCCTCAACGCGCCATCATCAAGGGCGATGGGCTTTCTTGTTGCATCGCGGCAGCCTCGATTGTTGCCAAGGTGACGCGAGACCGTCTGATGGTGGAATATCACCGGTGGTATCCCCAATACAATTTCGCAGAGCATAAAGGGTACGGAACTCCGGAGCATCTTCGTTTGCTTCGTGAGCACGGGCCCTGTGTGATCCATCGTCGCAGTTTCGCGCCGGTACAGTCTCTGCTTGCGGCAGGCGCGGCTGCATTCCATTCGCTTTCCGATCCGGACTGAGAGCCCGCTCGATCGATGCGTGACCGCCGCCGCCTGGTAGGGGATGAAGGGGAAGGGCAAGCAGAAGCCTATCTGCGGCGGCAGGGGTTCCGAATCCTTGGCCGGAATGTGCGTTCTCCGCTGGGTGAACTCGATCTGGTGGCGGATGACGGGGGTGTGTTGGTGTTCGTCGAGGTCAAACGGCGCCGGACAGGGTCCTATGGCGGCGCGATTGAAGCCGTGGATGCGCGCAAACGTGCGAAGCTCGTTCAACTGGCGGCGCAGTATCTGGCCCAACACCGGATTCAGGATCGTGCCTGTCGATTTGATGTGGTGCTGATACAGGACGATGCTGTGACCGGTGCTGCCGTGCAACATATTGCGAATGCATTCGACGTCGCGGGGGATGATCTGCGATGGTAGGATGGAATTCGAACGCGTCTGTTGCGTGTTCGGCCCGGGGCAGTCAGGAGCGACGACTCGACGCAGTCCCACACGCTGATCGCTGCCGGTATCACCATCCATGATTCAACTTTTTCACGTCTCAAAATTTTATGATCGCCGCCCGGCGCTCTCCGATGTGACCCTTGAAATTGAGAAGGGCGAGTTCGTGTTGTTGATGGGGCCGAGTGGCGCCGGAAAATCGACCTTGCTGAAGTTACTGATCGGGGCGGAGCGTCCGGAAGAAGGGCAGATTCTTGTGCAGGGTCGCAGCCTGTCGAAACTGCGACCGTCGGAAATTCCCGTGCTGCGCCGCAAGGTGGGCGTCGTGTTGCAGGACTTCCGGCTCTTGCCAAAAAAAACGGTGTTCGACAATGTCTCGCTGCCCTTGCTGGTGCAAGGCGCGTCCACGACTGAAATCCGGCGCAAGGTTGCGGATGCGTTGCGCTCCGTTGGGTTGGACCACAAAAAAGATCTCTTCCCACCCGGCTTGTCTACCGGGGAACAGCAGCGCATTTGTATCGCCCGTGCGATCGTCAACGGACCGATTATGCTGCTGGCCGATGAGCCGACCGGGAATCTCGACCCGGATTTGACGAGCGAAATTATCGAGCTGTTCAAAGCCATCAATGCCCGGGGCACGACCATCATCGTGGCGACGCATGATCCCAATGTGCTGGCGCAAGTCAATCGACGGGTGATCACACTGGATCATGGGAAAGTGGTGTCCCGCGAGCAGGTGGCCTCGTGAGGCGGTTGCTCTATCTGCTGCGCGAAGCGGTTGCCAATGTATTGACCAACCGTACGACGACGGTGGTTGCCGTTGCGACGACCGCCTTTACGTTCGCCTGTGTCGGCGTATTTCTGCTGCTCTATGTCAATTTGAAGACCATGGCCTCCTCGCTGGAGCAGGATATCCAGGTGATGGTGTACCTGCAGGATGATCTGACCGAGCAAACCAGGAGCGAGATCGAACAGCAATTGAAGGCTGATCGAGCGGTGGGGGCATTGACCTTTGTCTCCAAAGAGCGGGCGCTGTCTGATTTTCAGGCGCAGTTTCCCGCCGAGTCGCGTCTGCTGCAGGGGCTCGGACAAAACCCGTTGCCGGCGTCATTCGTTATCACGTTGGCCGCGGAGTCTCGCTCGTCGGATGCCATGCGGCGGTGGGCCAATCGCACCCAACTCATTCCCGGCGTCAGTCAGGTTCAGTACAACCAGGAATGGGTGGAGGCGCTGGCAGGCATTGTCCGGTACATTGAAGTCGCCGCCATTATTGTGGGGGTGATTTTGTCGGCTGCATCGGTGACGATCATCGCGAACACGATTCGCCTTGCGCTCTATTCGCGTCGCGAGGAAATTGAAATTCTCGGGCTGATCGGGGCGAGCACGACATTTATCCGTGTGCCGTATCTGCTGGAGGGTGCCGCACTCGGGTTGTGCGGGAGCGCCCTTTCGCTGGTGATCTTAAAAGCCGGCTTCGAGTTGTTCCGCCATCAAATCCATTCTGCTACCCGATTCCTGGGCGTCGATGCGCTATTGACGTTCTTTTCGTTCGACATGTGCGTGGTGCTCATGCTGGTGGGCCTCTTTCTGGGTTGTGCCGGGAGCTTTCTCTCGTTGTTACGGTTCGGAGAGGGTCGGGCATGAGGTGGATTCAATCGGGATGCCTCCTGCTGAGTCTCCACACAGCGTTGTTGATGGTTCCGGTCTCGGCCGGCGCCGAGCGTAAGGACTCGTACACCGATAAGATCGAGCAGGAAAAGAAAACGCTGGAGAAATTGCGCGGCACCATTGTTGAGAAGCGGAAGAAGGCGGACGAGGCCGAAAAGAAACGCGAGTCGGTGCTGCAGGGGCTGCAGTCGCTGGACGAGCGGTTGGTGCGGTACCGGCAGGAACATCAGGACGTCGTCAAGAAACTCAAAAAGAAGGATTTGGAAATCGAACAGATGGGCGTGCAGCTGAGCCGGTTGTCCGAACGTATTGACGAACGGCAGGATGCGATTGCCGCCCGATTGCGCGTCCAATATGTCGAAGGGCGATTCTGGCATCTGAAGACCCTGCTTGCCGCCAGCTCATCCGGGGACTTTCAACGCCGGTTCCGGTATCTCTCTGCGGTGACACAGCGCGAGTATGAGATCATGGAGACCTACCGCAGGGACGCCGAACGGATTGCCGAGGTGGAACGAAGCCGGGAGGAAGCGCGCCAGGGCATTATGGCCTATAAGCTGAGCACCGAGGAAAAGTTGGCTCAGATTCAGGGGCTTAAGAAGCAAAAACGTGTCTATCTTGCGAAGATTACGCAGGAAAAGGAGTCGCACGATCGGGCCGTGGAAGAACTGGAGCGTTCTGCGACCAGGGTCGACAGTTTGTTGAAAGAATTGGAGACCAGGCGGCGGGCGGCACTGGCGAATCGACCGCCATCTGCCGCGGGAGGGCTCCGGGCGTTACGGGGGACCCTCTTGTGGCCGACCGACGGGCAGGTGGTGTCCTACTTTGGCCGGCAGAAGCACCCCACCTTCAATACCTACATTCAGCGAAAAGGGATTGAGATTCGCGCGGCGGAAGGGAGTAATATACGGTCGGTGCTTGCCGGCCAGGTAGTCTATGCAGACTGGTTGAAAGGCTACGGACTCGTTATAATCATGGATCATGCCAACGGGGTGTTTTCGCTCTACGCCCACGCGTCTAAAATTCTGACGGCCGTCGGCGCCCGGATTGAAGCCGGGGAAGCGATCGGTGAAACAGGTGACACTGGCATGACAGGTGAGAATACGCTCTATTTTGAGCTGCGCGAGGGGGCGGAACCGGTGGACCCCTTGGTGTGGCTGTCAAAGCGGTAGGCCTCGGGAAGGAAGGAACCCACGTTATGGAACAGCGGCGGAGCCGACGGTGGTTATATCTTTTGCTGATGGTGACGGTAGCCCTGGGAATCGGCATTGTGCTGGAGAAGGGGTTGGAGCGGACCGGTCACGCGTCAGAAACGTATGAAGAACTGCGGACCTTCTCCGAGGTATTGACGCAGGTCCAAAAACATTATGTGGACGATACCAAGGTCAAAGACCTCGTGCAGGGCGCGATTCGCGGCATGCTGTCGACCCTGGATCCGCATTCGGCCTATATGACGCCTGAGATGTACAAAGAGATGCAGGTGGAGACGAAAGGCGAGTTTGGCGGAGTGGGCATTCAGATCGGTGTGAAAGAAAACCGGTTGGCCGTCATCTCCCCGATCGAAGGGACGCCGGCGCATCGAGCCGGAATCAAGGCGGGCGACTTCATTACCAAGGTGAACGACGAGCCGACCAAAGACTTGACCTTGATGGATGCGGTGCAGAAAATGCGCGGTCCTAAAGGCACCAAGGTAAACCTGACCATTCAGCGGGACGGCACCGCCGATCCGTTGGCGTTTTCGCTGGTGCGCGACACGATTAAGATCGAAAGCGTCAAGTTCAAGGTCCTCGACAACACCATTGGGTATGTACGGCTGACGCAATTCCAGGAAGCCACGGGACGGGACCTGGGCCGGGCATTGAAGCAATTCAAGGAGCAGAAGGTACAGGGTACCATCCTGGACTTGCGGAATAATCCCGGAGGTCTGTTGACCGCGGCGGTCGATGTATCCGAACAGTTTGTCGGGAACGGGAAACTAATTGTCTACACGAAGGGCCGCGAGGGCAAAAAGGACGAGTGGTTCTCCAAGACCAAGGAGACGTTGGAAGATTCCCCGATGATCATTCTGGTCAATGAAGGGTCGGCCAGCGCATCTGAAATTGTTGCCGGTGCGTTGCAGGATTGGGGACGCGCGGTGATCGTCGGGACCACCTCGTTCGGCAAGGGATCTGTGCAAACGATTCTGCCGTTGGGCGATGGGTCAGGTCTGCGGCTCACCACCGCCAAGTACTACACGCCGAAGGGGCGTTCGATTCAGTCGACCGGGATTACGCCCGATATCGTCGTGAAACTGCAGGCGCCGGCCGTAGCGAAGGCGGGTGAAAAGGACGGCAAAGAGTCCGAGCCAAAGACAGCGAAAGCACCGGCCGCGGGCAAAGAGCCGGCCTCATCCAAACCGGCTGAAGATTCTGCGCATAAGAACGGCGCGGTGTCGTTGGGCGATGCGGGCGGGGATATCTCGGTGGAAGACGATGTTCAGCTGCAAAAGGCTGTCGAGTTGTTGAAGACCTGGAAGATCTTTAAGGAGCTTCGTCCGGCGGCGTAGGAGCTGCGGATTGGGTCTGCCGGCGGATAGCGGCCAGCAGTGTGTCTTCCGATCCTGAAAATCCTGGTTGCGTCCTCAAGAGGTGGGACGCAACCAGGGATTCAAGATCGGTCAACGTGCGAATGTTCAGCCTGAAGTATAAGTAACTCACCAGCGCATCCGAGAGGCCCGGCAACGAGCTCCATTCAGCGACTTCCTTCGGCAATGGGGTCTTGAGCTCCTCGTAGGCGCGGATGGTTCCAGTTGCGAGAAACTCTTCGATCTTTCCTGCCAAGTCCTTCCCGATTCCAGGAATCTCCTGCAATTGATGCCGTGCGGCCAGATCGGCCAGGTCTCCTGTGATGGTCAGGATCGCGTCGGCCGCGTTGCGGTACGCGCGTACCCGGTAAGGATTGGCCCGCTGGGCGGCCAAAAGATTGGCCATGGCGCGAAAGATTTGAGCGAGTTGGGTGAGACGGTCATCCATTGTGGCAAGGTGCCTCGAGCGTAATGCGCCATTGTGCGAGGAACGCATGGCAAACGGCAAGGCCTCTCCCGACCTTGGTTGACAACCGGTTTTCCCGTTTCATAGGATGATCTGACAGATTGAGGAGTGGTGGTGACGATCCAGGTCAATGGCGAATCCCGCGGAATTGGTGATGGGCACACGGTGGCGGCCTTGTTGCGCGATTTGGATATTCGCGCCGACCGGGTGGCCGTCGAATTGAACCTGGAGATTCTGGATCGGAAGGATTTCGAGACCCGCGGCCTCCGCGAGGGGGACCGGGTGGAAATATTGAGCTTCATTGGCGGCGGAGCGGAATAAGGAATGGACACGATGAATGATCGGTTAGTAATCGCCGGCAGAGAATTCCAATCGCGCCTCTGGGTCGGGACCGGCAAGTATAAAAATTTTGAGGAAACGAAAAAAGCGATCGATGCCTCCGGCGCGGATGTCGTGACGGTCGCGGTGCGTCGTGTGAATATCACGGATCGATCCAAGGAGAATCTCCTGGACTATCTCGATCCGAAGAAATACATCATTTTGCCGAACACGGCCGGTTGCTATACGGTGGAAGATGCCGTGCGGTATGCGCGGTTAGCGCGCGCGGCCGGTGTGTCTGATCTGGTCAAACTGGAAGTGCTCGGCGACGAGAAGACTCTGTTCCCCGACACGGCTGGATTGATCGAGGCGGCGAAGATTCTCATCAAGGAAGGGTTCATTGTCCTGCCCTATACGAACGATGACCCGATCGTCGCCAAGAAGCTGGTGGACATCGGTTGTCCTGCTGTGATGCCGCTGGCCGCACCGATTGGATCTGGCCTGGGAATCCGGAATCCGTACAACCTGAAGATCATCATGGAAACCGTCAAGGTGCCGATCATCGTCGACGCAGGGGTTGGAACGGCGTCCGATGCCGCGCTTGCGATGGAGTATGGCGCGGACGCCGTGTTGATGAACACTGCCATTGCCGGTGCGCAGGATCCTCTGGCGATGGCCGAAGCTATGAAATATGCTGTCTGGGCTGGCCGCTTGGCCTACAAGGCCGGACGGATCCCGCGCAAGCTCTACGCCACCGCCAGCAGCCCAATCGAGGGCATGCTCTGAGCATTGTCCGTTGAATCGTGAGTGATGAGTCTCAAGTTCAGGATGTGAGGCTATGCGTCCATTCCGCACCAATCACTCAGGACTCACCGCGTTCCTCTGATGCCTTCCGTCGACTTTCGTCTGTACCTCGTCACTGATCGTCATCAAACCGCCGGGCGCCCGTTGGTATCGGTAGTCGAGCGTGCGGTCCGTGCCGGTGTGCGCGCAGTTCAGTTGCGCGAGCGCGATCTGCCGACCCGCGCCCTGCGCTCATTGGCGATAGACCTGCAGCGTGAAGTGCCGGATGCCCGGCTATTTATCAACGATCGAGTGGATCTGGCGCTGGCTTTGCCTGCGCAGGGAGTGCATTTGCGAGAGACCAGTCTACCCGCGGGTGTGGTGCGAGGTCTGCTGCAGCCGTCCCAGTTACTGGGACTTTCTGTGCATTCCGTCGATGGAGTGATGGCGGCTGAACAGCAAGGGGCCGATTTCGTGGTGTTGGGCCCGATCTATGACACTCCATCGAAGCGAGCCTATGGGCCGCCGATCGGATTAGGAATTCTTGAGCAGGCATCACGAAGGGTGCGGGTTCCTATTTTTGCCATCGGGGGCATCACGGTTGCCCGTGCGCGCGAGGCTCGACAGGCGGGCGCATTCGGTGTTGCGGTGTTGTCGTCGATTTTGAGTGCGGAACATATCGAACAGGTCACGCAGGAATTTCTCTCCGCGATCGAGGTCGCACCATAACAGCGGGCCTCGATGCGCAGTGCATCGAGCGCGAGACCGTTCGTCGCGTCCTCGCCCGCTGGCGCTGTTGACCACCCCATAGGCGGATGATAGAATCCGAACAGTGTTGCTGACCGTCACTGACAAGGATTTTAATTGATCCGACGAGTGAGGCGATGGCCGAATCAAAAGGGAGTTCAGGCCGACTCCGGTCCTTCCGTGATTCCGTCAAACGCCTGACCCAGTCACTTTCTGACGGAGAGGGAGTCGTGACGCACAAGAACGACGAACATGCCCGCGAGGTTGAGAAACTTCGCACCCAAATCCAGTCGATGGAGGAGGAGATTCGGCGGCTCTACCAGTCACGCTACCAACTCGAACAAACGACGAAGCAGAATGAAAAGCTCGTCGCTACCCTCCAAGAAGCCAAGTCACAAATCGAAACATTACGGGCCGAAGTCGAGAAGCTGACGGCTCCGCCCTCGACCTACGGCATTTTCTCCAGCCTGGATACAGACGGGACGGGGAACGTCTACGTGTCCGGTCGCAAGATGAAGGTCAGTCTTCACCCCTCCATCAAAGCGAAAGAATTGCGCAAAGGCCAGGAAGTCATTCTCAATGAAGCCTTGAATGTCATCGCCGTGCGCGGCTTCGATGTGCAGGGCGAAGTTGTCCGGTTGAAGGATGTGTTGGAGGGGAACCGTGCCCTCGTCACCTTGCACTTCGATGAGGAGAAGGTGGCTGAACTCGGCGAACCGTTACTGAGCGAGCGCCTAAGCGTCGGCGATCACCTCTTGTATGATCCGCGGTCAGGCTGCGTTATTGAAAAACTGCCGAAGTCCGAAGCCGAGGAACTGGTGCTGGAGGAAGTGCCGGACGTGGACTATGAACACATCGGCGGACTCCAGAAGGAAATCGAGCAGGTGCGTGACGCCGTCGAACTTCCATTCCTCTATCCGCACATTTTCTCGAACTATAAGCTCAGCGCTCCGAAAGGCGTGTTGCTCTACGGCCCGCCGGGCTGCGGGAAGACATTGATCGCCAAGGCCGTGGCCAGCTCGATTGCCAAAAAACTTGGGCATCTCAAAGACAAGCAGCTGCGCAGCTACTTCCTCCATGTGAAGGGGCCTGAGCTGCTGAACAAGTATGTCGGTGAGTCGGAGCGGCAGGTGCGCGAGGTGTTCAAGAAGGCGAAAGAGCGAGCCGACGACGGGCATCCGGTGATTGTCTTTTTTGACGAAATGGATGCCTTGTTCCGCACTCGAGGCACCGGTATCTCGTCGGACATCGAATCGACCATCGTGCCGCAGTTTTTGTCCGAGATCGACGGGGTCGAACGGTTGACCAACGTCATCGTCATCGGCGCAAGCAACCGGCAGGATTTGATCGATCCGGCAGTCCTCCGTGCGGGCCGGCTCGATGTGAAGGTGAAGGTCGGTCGACCTGATGCCACGGCGGCCCGTGATATTTTTTCCAAATATGTCTCGACCGATTTGCCGTTTGCCGAAGAGGATCTGAAGCGGCATGGCGGGGATGCTCGCGCGCTGGTGGAATCCCTCATGAACATGACCGTCGATGCCATGTACGCCACAACCGACGAAAACAAATTTATCGAGGTCACCTACGCGAACGGCGAAAAGGAAGTGCTGTATTTTAAGGACTTCGCCAGCGGCGCCCTCATCGAGGGCATCGTATCGCGCGCCAAGAAATTTGCCGTCAAACGGGCCATTGCTCAAGAGGGGAGTGGTCTGCGGGCCGAGGATCTTATCCGGGCAATCCGTGAAGAGTTCAAAGAACACGAAGATTTGCCGAATACGACCAATCCCGATGATTGGGCCAAGGTCGCCGGCAAAAAAGGCGAGAAGATTGTCCATCTTCGGACCATCAGCGGCGGGCCGGCCGAGGCGCGCCAGATCGAAACGGTCAACACCGGGCACTATTTGTAGCGCGCGCGATATCCCATGAATGAAACTCACTCGCACAGCCTGTCCCGTGTGATCGGCACGGAGACGGAATTCGGTATTGCCAGTCGGGATCCGAATGCCGCGGATCCCGTGGCCAACTCCATTCACGTCATCGGACATTACCCCAATCTGCCGGCGCCTCATGCGGTGTGGGACTACGAAAATGAGAACCCGTTGCTGGATGCGCGGGGGTTTGAGGTCGATGGCGAGCGGGAACGACCAGGGCCGGACTACAATCGGCAGCTGAATAAGGTGTTGGCCAATGGCGGACGCCTCTATGTCGACGGCGCGCATCCTGAGTATTCGACGCCCGAATGTACCAACGCGAGAGAAGTCGTGGCGTTTGAGCGGGTCGGTGAACGCATCGTGGCGCAGGCATTGGCCGGTATTACCAAGGCGCGTGGCCGGGATCAGTTTGTCCTCTACAAGAATAATTCAGACGGCAAGGGCAACAGCTATGGGTATCACGAGGACTATCTGGTCTCTCGTGCGGTGTCATTTGAGCGGATCACGCAGGCGCTCACGCCATTCCTGGTGACGCGGCTCATTTATGCCGGCTCGGGAAAAGTCGGTGCTGAAAACCAGACGAGTCCGGTCGATTATCAGATTTCGCAGAGGGCTGATTTCTTCGAAACCCTGGTTGATCTCAACACGATGGTCCGGCGGCCGATCATCAACACGCGCGATGAGCCTCATTCCGATGCGGTAAAATACCGGCGTCTCCATGTGATCGTCGGGGATGCCAATATGGCGGAGCTGTCGACCTACCTGAAGGTCGGGACATTGTCCATCGTGCTGGATTTGCTGGAGGCAGGGGCCGATCTTCCGCAGATTAGTCTCGCCGATCCTGTGAATGCCATCAAACAGGTGTCTCGGGATGTGTTGGTCAAGGAGAGCCTCAAGCTGACCAATGGCGGTGCGACGACCGCCATTGCGGTGCAGCGAGCATACCTCAAGGCTGCGCAGAGTTTCTATGCGTGCCACGAATTGAACCAGGTGACGAAAGACGTACTGGTGCGCTGGGAGGACGTGCTCGACCGGTTGGAACGAGACCCGCGTTCGTTGGTGCGCGAATTGGACTGGGTGGCCAAGCGGTATCTGATCGAGTCTTACATGGACCGCAAGGCCTGCGGCTGGGACGATCCGCGCGTGCGTCTGATGGATTTGCAATACCATGATGTGCGTCCGGACAAGGGCTTGTATTACACCCTCGAACGCAACCACAGGATCGAACGAGTGGTGCTGGAGCCTGAGATCGCGCGGGCGGAGTTCAATCCGCCGGTGGGAACGCGGGCCTATTTTCGGGGCCAGTGTGTGAAGAAATACCCGAATGCCGTCTACGGGGTAAGTTGGACGTCGGTGCTCTTCGATGTCGGGCAGAACAAGATCAAGAGAATTCCGTTGATGGACCCTCTGCGCGGAACCGAAGCGCTGACGGGGGAACTTCTGGCTCAAGCGGAGACGGCCGCCGCGCTGCTCGAAAAACTTTCGACCTGACTGCGACAACTGAATGAAACACAATTCTTTCCTGCCCCATCACGAAGGGTCCAGCTTCTTCGATTTCCTGACCCAACAGCATCCTGAATTGAAACCCGGCTTGAGCGAGATTGCGATGCCGCGAGCCGCAGTGCCGGTTGATCTCAGCCGTCCGGGAACCCTCCCAGTGCCCCATGGCACCACGGTTCTGGCCTTGAAATATCGGGATGGGGCGATCATTGCCGGCGACCGACGGGCCACGGAAGGATTTCAGATCGCCGACCGTCGGATTGAAAAGGTATTCCGCATCGACGAGTATTCGGCTATGGCCATCGCTGGCGCGGCAGGGCCTTGTATCGAAATGGCCAAGCTGTTTCAAACCGAGCTGGAACATTACGAAAAGCTCGAAGGTGTGCAGCTGTCCTGCGAGGGCAAAGCCAACAAGCTGGGACAGATGGTGAAGGCCAATTTGCCGATGGTGTTTCAGGGCTTGGTCGTCATGCCGCTGTATGTGGGCTACGATCTCAAGCGGAAAGAAGGTCGTATTTTTAAGTACGACATCACGGGAGGCCGTTACGAGGAGTCCGACCACCACTCCATCGGCTCCGGCGGCAAAGATGCGCGCAATACCATGCGTGAACATTACCGGACCGGTCTCGCTGAAGAAGAGGCCCTCCGCGTCGGACTACTGGCGCTCTACAATGCGGCGGATGAAGATGTGGGAACGGGGGGACCTGATTTGGTCCGCGGTATCTATCCCACGGCGAAGATCGTCAATGGGACCGGCATTACCGATGTGCCGGAAGAACGGGTCCGTGCCTTGTACGAAACCATGATCGCAGAACGAAGGAGATCCTAGTCCATGCCGTTGCCCTACTACGTCTCGCCTGAACAGATGATGCAGGATAAGGCGGAGTATGCCAAGAAAGGCATTGCCAAGGGGCGTTCCATCATTGCGCTGGAATATGTCGATGGAATTTTGCTGGCGGCGGACAATCCCAGCTCCTCCTTACATAAAGTCTCCGAGGTCTACGATCGTATCGCCTTTGCCGGGGCCGGCAAGTATAGCGAGTTTGAGCACCTCCGGAAGGCCGGCATTCGCCATGCCGACTTGACCGGCTACATGTACAGCCGCGAAGACGTCAGCGCGCGCACCCTATCGAACGCCTATTCGCAGAGCCTGGGGACGGCCTTCAGCACGGATGTAAAGCCGCTGGAAGTGGAGATTCTCGTCGTGCAGGTCGGTGTGAACGGGCAGGCGAATGAAATCTTTCGTATTTCATTCGACGGCAGCATTGTGGACGAGAAGAATCTCGCGGTCATCGGGGGGCGATCGGAAGCGGTGCAGCAATATTTGCGTGAACATGCCACTCCACAGCCGCCCACGCTCAAGGACGGGCTCAAGCGTTGTTTGGCCGCGCTGGAACAGGTCGCCACGCAGAAGATTCCTTCTGAAAACCTGGAAGTCGCCGTGCTGGATAGAAACCGTCAGGGGCGGAAATTCAGACGGTTGACCAGCGCCGACATTTCCCAACTCTTCGCGTAACTCTTCCTCTCACACATTCCCACGTATTCATTGCAGCTGCCGGTCGGGCCGGCAGGTGGTCCCTTGCGCAAGAGCCTCGAATGATTCTTCCAGTCTGTTGAAGCGTTCACCGTCAGGGTGTATCCTGACAGCAGTCGCTTTGAGGGAATGAGCACCCATGCAACAGCGAATTTTTGGCCTCGAAAACGAGTATGGCCTGATCTTTTCCCCGAACGGGAAGATTTATCTCCCGATGGAGAAGGTGCTGGGTTATATCTTCGAAGGGCTGATTCCAAACAGCTGGCCGTCCAACGCATTTCTGGTCAACGGCGCCCGATTCTATCAGGACACCGGCTGCCATCCTGAATATTCCACGCCCGAGTGCGACAACATTCTCGATCTGGTCATTCATGACAAGGCCGGCGAGCGCTTACTGGAAGCCTGTTTGCCGGCGGCGGAAGAGCGGCTGCGGGAGGAGGGCCTCTCGGGCGAGATCTATATTTTTAAGAACAATACCGATTCGCTGGGCAACACGTACGGCTGCCATGAAAATTATCTCATGCGCCGGGACGTGGATTTTTGGAAGGTGACCGAGCAACTCATTCCATTTTTCGTCACCAGGCAGATCTATTCCGGCGCGGGCAAGGTGCTGAAAGTCTCCGGCAAGCCGCAGTATTTCATCTCACAGCGTGCCCAGCACATCCATGAAAAGACGTCGTCATCCACGACGTCTTCGCGGAGCATCATCAACACGCGGGATGAGCCCCACGCCGATGCGGAAAAATATCGACGCCTCCACATCATCGTCGGCGATTCCAACATGTCGGAGTACGCGACCTATCTGAAGGTCGGTACTGCCACCTTGGTGTTGTCCATGATCGAAGCGGGGTTCTCGGTGACCGGCATGGAGCTCGAAGATCCCGTCAAGGCCATCCGGGAGATTTCCCGCGATCCCACCCTCAATAAGAAAGTGAAGCTGGATGACGGCCGGCAGATGACCGCGATCGAGATTCAGCGGGTGTATGTCAAACGTGCCACGGAATTTCTGGCCGCACAGGATCATGATCCGGTCCTGGATGATGTGCTGGATAAGTGGATTTCCGTCCTGGATCGGCTGGAAGAGGATCCGATGCAGCTGGTGCACGAGGTCGATTGGGTGATGAAAAAGCATCTCATCCAGTCGTACACGGACAAGAAAGACTGCGGTTGGGATGATCCCCGGGTGTTTCTGTTGGATTTACAATTTCATGACGTGAAACGCACGCGGGGGCTGTATTATTTGATGGAGAATCGGGGGATGGCGGTGCGGATGGTGGAGGAGGAGGCGGTGCAGCGGGCGATGTCGGTGCCGCCCCAGACCACCCGGGCCAAAGTCCGCGGCGATTTTATTCGGTTCGCACGCGCGAAAAACCGTTCGTATACGGTAGATTGGACGTATCTGAAGTTGAACGGATATTGGGAGGAGACGATTCTCTGTATGGATCCGTTCAGTGCGGTGAACCGTCGGGTTGAAGAGCTGTTGTCGCAGGTATCCGGCTCACGATTGTATCGATGAAGCGAATTGGCGGGTTGAATCGAGTCAAGGCCATGTCGTCGTTAGATCGTTTTCTCATCATCTCGGTCGTGCTGCTCGCCAGTGTGTTTCCCGTTGAATTGTTTCCGAACACGGGTCCGGTGCCTCGCGGCGGGGATGGTCAATTCAGCGGTAAGCAGGGGCAGGTCGTGGTGGTGACAGTCCCTGACCTTAAAGACGCGACCAGCGTCAAAGGCCAATTCCTGGGTCGTACTGTGACCTTGTTCCCGAATCCTGCCGCCGGTGGAACCGGCTACATTGGATTGCTCGGTATCGATTTGCAGGATGAGCCCGGTGCCCATGAATTGACGATCGATGCGCAATTGGGGGAACGGGCCAGGCACTTTTCTTACCAGGTGCTCGTGGTGAAGGAAAAGTTTGCCGTCGAGCATCTCAAACTGCCGAAGGACAAAGTCGATCTTGACGAAAAGGCGGCCGCGCGGTGGAAGGCCGAGCAGGAACAGGTTCGCAAGGCTCTCGCGGAAGAGTCTGCCATGCGGCTCTGGCAAGCGGGATTCATCGAGCCGGTCCATGGGAAACGAACCGGAATTTTCGGCAGCGTCCGCATTATGAACGGCCAACCCAGAAACCCGCACAACGGGGAGGATATCGGCGCGCCGATGGGGACCGACGTCATGGCCAGCAATGACGGGGTCGTGCGACTCGTCGTGGATCATATTTTTTCAGGGCGAGGTATTTTTGTCGATCACGGCCTCGGGCTGTACTCGATGTACTTCCACCTGTCCGACGTGCTCGTCAACGAGGGTGATTTGGTCAGAGCCGGCCAAGTGATCGGCAAGGTCGGCGCTACCGGCAGGGCGACCGGTCCGCATCTCCACTGGGGCATGAAGGTGAACGGCGCCCGCGTGAATCCCTACGCATTGCTCGAATTGCCTTTTCCGCAGAATCCCTCCGCCGCACGGCCGATGTTGGCCGCGCCGGCGATCCCAGCCCAGACCGACTCAGCCGTCACTGCGGTCGGCAGCGACACCCGGTAGCTTTCCCGCCTCCCAGTTCCACTGCCCGCCGTCTGGATGCATGCTCACGATGTGTGTGAAGTATCTTTGCAGGTTTCCTGCTTGGCCGGAACGTCGAGGGCTGCCGCCACAGCTTTCGTCAGTGACTCGGGCGTATAGGGCTTCGGCAGGAAGGCCATCTGGGCGTCGAGGGTTTCCATAAGCATTCCATCCCGGGCTGAGTAGCCGGAGGTGAGAATGACTTTGATGTCGGGTTGCAGGGCCCGAAGGTCGCCGGCCAATTGCGCGCCGCTCATGCCAGGCATCACCATATCAGTCACCAGGAGTGCGATGTGGCGTCCCTGCTGGTGCACCATCCGCAAGGCCTCTTCGCCGGAGCGAGCGGCCAACACATGGAAGTGTTGTGCGACGAGCACGGTATGCGCCAGTCCTCGCACCATGTCATTGTCTTCGACCAGCAGAATCGTCTCGAGTCGTTCGGCCGGCACTTTGAGCGGAGACGTGGTGCGTGGTGAATCGGAATCTTCCGCCAGGCACGGCAGGTAGATCGTGAAGGTGGTGCCCTTCCCCACTTCGCTCGTAATTCCCACCGTGCCGTTGCTCTGCCTGACAATTCCATACACCGTCGACAGTCCCAGCCCCGTTCCTTTGCCCAATTCTTTCGTCGTAAAGAAGGGTTCGAAGACGTGGGCCAGGGTGTCGGCACTCATGCCGCATCCCGTGTCCCGAACGGCCAGGGTGACGTAGGGCCCGGGAGGCAGGGGGTCGGGCCAGAATGGATCAGAGTGTGAGACCATCACTTCTCCCGTTTCCAGTTCCAGCCGTCCACCCTGCGGCATGGCATCCCGAGCGTTTACGACGAGATTCATCACCACCTGTTCGATTTGGCCCGGATCCGCTTTGACTCGCCCCAAGGTAGGGTCCAAGGTCAGCACCAGATTGATGTCCTCGCCGATGACCCGTTTCATGAGCTCGACAATGTCGCTGACGCGGTCATTGAGGTTGAGTGGCTGGCGCTCGACGATCTGATGGCGCGTGAACGCCAGCAGTTGTCGGGTCAATCCCGTGGCCTTGTTCCCGGCTTCCCGGATCTGTGCGATGCCGCGTTGTGCTCGGGACGTCAGCCCCTGCTCGTCCATCAGGAGCTCGGCCCAACTATTGATGATGGTCAGCAGGTTGTTGAAGTCGTGCGCGACGCCTCCGGCCATCCGCCCCAAGGCCTCCATTTTCTGGGCCTGTCGGAGTTGTCGTTCCAAATCCTTGCGATTGAGAAATTGACTGATCATCGCGCCTAATTCTGTAATCCGTTCCAGTCTGAAGGCGGCAGGGCGGAGCACTTCGTAGGTGAGAAACTCCATGATTCCGAGAATTTCTTTCCCTGCATGGATGGGGAAAGCGATGGCGCCATGAAGATCGACTTGCTGCGCCGCTTCACGGGCGGGAAACTTCGGCTCCTTCGAAATGTCCGGGCAGAGCACCGCCGCGTCTGTGCTCCAGGCCTGCCCCGACAATCCCATGGACTGTTGCAGCGACAGCGCGCGATAGGACTGCGCAAAGGTCTCGATAGACTCCCCTGACTGATGCCAGAGCGCATTACAATGCAACGATTTTTTTGAGGGATCGATGAGCCAGAGCGCGCCCAAGGTCCAGCCTTGAAGCTCGCACATGGCCCGCAGAATTTTGGGCACCGCCTCGCTCAGGGTCACCGACTCTTCCAGCGCAAGGCCGACGGCGAGTTGAACGGCGTGCATCGTTTCCGCCTGCCGGCGTTCGGTGATGTCGGTCTTGGCTCCGATCATCCGGTAGGGCGTGCCTTGATGGTCGCGGAGGACATAGCCATGGTCGATCACGTAGGCATAGGTGCCGTCATTTCTTCGAAAGCGATATTCCGCCGTCCACAAATGCTGCTCGGATTGAAGTCCTTGCGTCAGGCCGGCGATGACTGCGGCCCGGTCTTCGGGATGAATCTGGTCGGTCCAGGGAATTCGACCTTTCTGGAGATCCTGAGATCCGAGTCCGTAGACTGTTTGATAGGCATCGTTAAACCACGTTGTGCCGGAGGAGATGTCCCAGTCCCAGATGCCGTCCTGGGTCGCAAGACAGGTCAACTGAAACCGCTCTTCGCTTTTTCGCAAGGCCTGCTCAACCCGGTGCCTCCCCATGGCGTAACGGATCGCGCGCCGCAGGGCATCACCGGTCAGCCGGCCTTTGACAAGATAATCCTGGGCGCCGTGGAGCAGGGATTTTTCAGCGATCATCTCATTGTCGAGGCCTGTCAGCACGATGACCGCCGACTCGCGGGCCTGGTCCCGCACCCGGTCGAGTGTTTCCAGTCCCTGACTGTCCGGCAATGAAAGATCAACCAACACTGCGTCCACCGGACGTTCCGCCAGTTTCATCAGGCCGACTTCAAGGCGATCCGCCCAGTCAAGCACAATGTCGTGCGGCGAGTGGCGGCAGAGCGCGTCACGGATCAGCTCTTCATCATCCTCGTTGTCTTCGATCAGCAACACGTGCATGTGTTACCTCTTGAGGGTCGGAACTTTGGACACCAGCGTCCAGTAGAGTTCGAACTCTTTGACGACGGCAATAAAGCGGGTGAAGGTGACGGGTTTGCGAATATAGGAACAGGCGCCCTTCTCAAACGAGCGAAGGATATCTTCCTCCCGTTCACTGACGGTCAGGATTACGACCGGGATGGCCCGAAAACGAGGATCGGATTTGATTTCCTCAAGCACTTCAAGCCCGGTCTTTTTCGGCATGTTGATATCCAAGAGTACCATGCCCGGGAGCGGGCATTGACTGAACGCCCCCTCTCCTCGCAAATACGCCAATGCTTCTACCCCATCCCGCACGACCGCTACACGATTGGTCATGTTGACGGTCTCGAAAGCTTCTCGGATCAGGAGGATGTCATCCTCATTATCCTCGGCGATCAGGATATCAAACGGTCGCATGGTCATAGTTGTACCTCTTTTGCCACATGTTGGTTCACGCCAAAGGTGATGAAAAACTCCGACCCGCCTCCTGCGCGGGGAGACGCCCAGGCACGGCCCCCGTGCCGTTCCGCTACTTGCCGGACAATGGCCAGCCCTGCGCCGGTTCCTTCGATATCGCGTCCGACAGCCCGTCGGAATAATTCAAAAATCCGCTCACGCTGATCCGCGGGAACTCCTGATCCACGATCTCGCACGACCAGGCCTTGGATTTCAGCTCCGTCCTGATCCGTCTCGAAATGGGACGCAATCTCGATGTCCGGAGCCTCCCCCGGGACAACAAACTTCATGGCATTTGTGACCAGGTTGTAAATGCCTTGGATGGCCCATGTGGTGTTGACGCGAAGGTGAGGCAAGGGCGAGCACACGATGATTCTCGCCCCGCTGTCTTTGATCTGGCGCTCCAGACGCCGCAAGACTTCCTGCACGAGTTGTTCGGCGGGAATTTCGTCGACCGGTGGTTCCATACGCTGCGCGCGTGAAAGATCCAGAATGTCCGTGAGCAACCGGTCGAGCCGCTGGGTGGCCCGGACGATACGGCGGAGGAAATCCTGGCCTTTCTCATCGAGTCGGCTGGCGTATCGTTCCTGGAGCAGGACTGAAAAGCTTTCAATGGCGCGTAACGGTTCTTTCAGGTCGTGGGAAGTGACGTAGAGCAGGGTTTCGAGATCTTTGTTCTTTTTCAGGACCATCTGCTCAGCTTGGCGCCGTTCCGTGATGTCGCGGTTCGTTTCGAGCACGAGGTCGTGGCCGCCTGTTTTCACCAGGCTCCAGCGGCTTTCCACGAGCACCTCCCGTCCGTCTTTGGTGCGATGATGGATCTCGCCGGTCCAGGCGCCGTTGGTGTTCAATTCGGCGAGGATGCCGTCGATCGGGCATGGAAATGTGCTTTTCAGCAGACTATGACTGGTCCTACCGATCGCTTCAGCCCGGGTATAGCCGTACAATTGCTCGCAGCCTCGATTCCAATCCAGAATGCCACGCTCGGTATCCCAGGAGAAAATCGGCTCGTACGACAAGTCGATGAGCCGGCGCTGTTGATTCACCGTGGCCTCGGCACGCTTGCGTTCCGTGATATCGCGGGCAATCGTCGATATTGCCGCAACCTCGCCGTTCGCATCCATAATGGGCGACACGGTCAAGGACACCTGAATGGCATGTCCGTCTTTATGGATCCGCACGCTTTCGAATTGTTGGATGCGGATTCCTGCTTTGATTTGCTCAATGAGGATCGATTCTTCTGCACGACGGTCCTGTGGCAGGATCCTGGAAATGGGTTGGCCGACAATGTCTTCACTGGAGTAGCCGAACATCAACTCGGCGCTCTTGTTCCACGACAAGATGTGTCCCGTCAGGTCTTTGCTCATGACGGCATCGGAGGACGATTCCACGATCGCGGCCAGCCTGGCCTGGACCTCCTGGACCTGTTTACGATCATGTGAGTCGGTATAGGTCCCTACCCACTTCAGCACACGGCCGTCCTGGTCCTGAATGGGAGTCGCATGGGCGTGGAACCAGCGGTACACGCCATCCGCCCGCTTGAACCGCAGTTCTGTATCCAGGGGGTGGATGTGCGCCACTGAATCACGCCATTGTTCGGTGATCCGCGGGCGGTCTTCGGGATGAACATGCTGGAGACATCCGGTGCTGAAAGGCTCTTCCGCAGGCCGACCGGTATAGTTCCTCCATTGCGGACTGAGGTAATTACAGGTGCCGTCGGGGAGGCAGGTCCAGATCGGCAGAGGAAGCGATTCGACCAATTCGCGGAAACGGCTTTCGCTGGCAGCCAACGCCTGGTGGATCTCCTCGCGGTGCGCCAATTCCTGCTCGAGGCGTTGATTGGTTTCCTGCAGAGCGGTAGTGCGCTCTGCTACCAATGCCTCCAGAGACTGATGACTCCGGCGCAAGGCCTCCTCCGTGCGTTTCCGCTCCGTGATGTCGATGAGCGTGGTGCGGCTCGAGACAAAGCGCCCTTCGGAGTCGGTCATGGCCGTGGCGCTGAGCAGGACCGGGAACGTAGAACCATCTTTGCGAATCAGTTCAAATTCCAGATCGTTGACACGTCCGTCCCGAATGAATTGCGGGAACCGCTCCTTGAACTGGGCAACCCCCGCAGGGGTGACGAGCTCCGTAAAGCGCTTCTTGCCCAGGAGTTCGTCCTTGCTGTAGCCCAACCATTCTGATTCCGTTTGGTTCATGGCGATGATGAGGCCGGTGGAATCGAGAGAATGGTAGCCACAGGGGGCCCGATCATAGAGGTCCTGCACCTCCGCGGCCGTTTTCTGTAACCACTGCGATTTTTCTCGAAGCGCCTCGTGTTCTGCGGCCATCGTGGCGGATTTGACCCGTTCGTGGTTCAGGCTCTTTTCTCGATGAATCAGGTAGGCGATGAACGGGAAGACGGCAAGGCTGAAGGAACGACTGACTTGCGACAGCCAGGTGGGGACGCCAGGCACTTCCGGGGAAAGGGCATAACCAAGAAATGTCAGCCCGGTGCAGATTGCTGCGACGACCGATGAACTCCAGGGATGAGACGTCCGGGAGGTGAGAACCAGTGGGAGGGTGTAGAGCACCCACGCAGGAATGCCGCGTGGAGTCAGGTAGTCCAGTAGAAACGTCCCGCCGATCAGGGCAGCGATGACTGCGAACATGCCCAGTTCGCGAAGGCGCGGCCTCAGCTTTTCGGTCGTTAGCCCGGAGAGACCATCACTGGTCATGGGGCTCCTGCTTCGTGGCGCACGGTAGCGTCGCTCAAATTGCTACAGTGAGCGATCGAACAATTGTTCTCTCACTATGAGGAATGGCAAGGAAATCCAACAGATGCGATACGCCCTAGTGAAATACCCAGGGTATTTAGTCAGAAGAAGTGACTTTTGTCGAGTGGAGAAAATCGTTTGGTCCGGCTTCAAGCCGCGGCCTAGGTCAAAAATTCGTCTCGATGCTCGCGGACGTCTTATTGAGGACCGTGGCGGCGGCCTTCGACAGGGCGGCATCGTGGTCGTGGTCGAGGGCATAGATACGGAATTGCACTAGCCTGGTCGGCAGCAGATCAAGAAACTCTTCCAAGGGCTCAGTCGAGAGTCCCTTGGTCCCTGGGTCGTAGACGAGCAGGGGAATGCCGCGCGTATCCTTGGGATCGGGCCGAGGGTCGAGCGGCGCCATATCGACGCGGAACGGAAGGTTTTGTAACTTGGACGGCAACGCTTTCTGGACCTGTTGCTGGAACTGTTCATGGCTGGGAAAGTCCATGCCCCGCTCGATGCCCTTCTCCTTGAGCACCGTACTGTAGGCCATTTTCCATTTCACATCACGGCCCAGGATATGCGCCCACTCTTGATGTAAGCGCCGCAGACTGATCTGTCCGGCCTTTTTCCATCGGCGCACATCTTCCAGCAATGACCAATCCGTCAGGGTCAGGTAGTCCTCCATGTGCTTCGCCGGGTTGGCAGGAAAGAGCCGTTTCATGGTGTCGCCGAAGATATCGCGGAGATGAATATCGATGGCTCGGGTGGTCCGGTGATAGTACACGTTTGAATAGAGGTACATCCGCGTGTTCAGAAACATATGCAGAGCCGGGAGGCCGGTCTTATGGATCGTAAAGCCTTTGTCGGTGACGATGGTGTAATGAATCAGCCGGGTGAGGTCCACCGGTCCCACGGCGACTCCGCACATGTAGGCGTCGCGCAGCACGTAGTCCAGGTTGTCAGCCGTGTAACTTCCTGAAATGACCGGCTGGAGCACATTGATCCAGCGCGGAATTTTGGAGTTGTCCTTTCCCTTTTCTTTCAAGATCACATGCGCGATGTGGTCCGGGTTCAGTTCTTCGCCTCGATCGAACGGCCCGGACGGGCTGCGGCGGATTTTCTTGATCAGCGGTCCAAGGTGTTCGCGCACGATGATCTGGCCGAGTTTTTCGTGCGAAAGGCCGAAGCTGTGCAGGTAGTTATCATCGAAGAAATGGCAGAACGGACCATGGCCGATGTCGTGCACGAGCGCGGTGATGCGCAGGAATTCTTCTACGAACGCCGCCGATGGAAGATCGGGGACGACGTTCTGTAAAAACGGGTAGAGATGCCGTGCGAACCGGCCGGCCACATGCATGGTGCCGAGCGAGTGCACAAACCGCGTGTGCTCGGCCGACGGGTAGACCCAGCGGGCGCTCTGCAGTTGATAAATGTAACGCAGCCGCTGAACCCAGGGAGAATCGATCAGGTCCTTTTCCGTGCGTTCCGACGGGTCAGGCGTCGCATAGGGGACGGTGAAGGACACGTACTCATGGATCGGGTCGGCGATGAGTGCCGATCCGTCGTATGGAGCGGGGGGCGTTGCGGTTGGTAGTTTCATGCGTTGTGGACCGAAGGACGATCTTAGCCCAGGCCGGAGGACGGGGGCAAATGTGCAGAGTGTTCGGCCGTTCTGCTTCGGCGATATTTGACGAGCAGGAAATAGGCAATCGGATAGGCCAGTAATCCGCCGACGATGCTGAGGACCATTCCGCCGAGTACAAAAGGCCAGGCATGGGGGGCGACCTGATGATAAATCCCCGTAAACGACAGGTCGCTCCAATCGAACGAGGGAAAATCGTGCATCCCTAACAGGGTCGCGCCGGTCCAGTATGTTCCGCCGAGAATCGGGATGAGGGTCCACGGATTGTTGAGAAACGCGCCGGCGAGCAGCGCCACCACATTCCACCCGAATGCCCAGGCGCAGAATCCCACCATGACCATGTGGAGTCCATAGGCCGGAGAAAACCCGATGAAGACGCCGATCGCAAACGCCAGCGCCGTTTGATGCGGTGTTTCATCGAGATGCAAAATTTGGCGAAACAGCGATCGTAGGTCTGCCATAAGGCGTCTGACGTCTGGAGCTGCTAGGACGGTCTGAGAAAATGTTCGTAACTGGTGACCGGAAGTGGTTGCGTGGTGTCCGTGCCGGTCCGCAAGCGCAGACCGAGTCGTTTGGCTGTGATCGAGCCGATACAGGTAAAGTGAAATCCTGTCTTGCCGGCCAACCGTTCAAAGCGGGCCTGTTTGCCCCGTGGAACGGTGAACAGCAATTCATAGTCCTCGCCGCCTTGCAAAGCAATCTGTCGGGCGTCGAGTCGCCGTGCTGCGGCATAGGCTCGACAGGCCGGTGAGAGTGGGAGCGCGTCGGCGATGATTTCCGCACCCACCGCGCTTTCCTCGCAGATGTGACGAAGATCTCCGGTAAGGCCGTCTGAAAGGTCGATAGCCGCCCCTGCGAGTCGCTGTTTCACAAGCCATTGGCCTTCTGCAATGCGGGCTGACGGCCGGTGATGCCGGGCCAGGAGGAAGCGCGCATGGGCAGGGCGCAGTGCTGGGCGGCGGCGTGACCTCAATAGGTCCAGGCCTGCCTGGGAATCGCCCAGCGTCCCGGTGACATAGAGCCGGTCGCCGACGCGCGCACCACTGCGCAACAGGGCCTGCGATGGCTGCACCACGCCGGTGAGTGTGATGCTGAGAAACAGTCCCTGTTTGGATGCGGAGGTGTCTCCGCCGACCAGCGACACTTGATAGGGCGCGGCGGCTTCCATCATGCCGCGATACAGCCGCTGAATTTGTGCCGTCGAGCAGGTCGGCGGAATCGCAATGGCGACCAGCATGAAGCGGGGAGTTCCGCCCATCGCGGCGATATCGCTCAGGTTGGCGATGGCCGCTCGATATCCGATGTCTTCAAAGGAGGATGTCGCAGGATCGAAGTGCACCGCCTCCGCTAGCAGGTCGGTGGTGATGAGGGTCCATTCGGTCGACGAGGTTTTGAGGATAGCCGTGTCGTCGCCAATTCCTTTGTATACCTGCCGGTCCGGGTGCCGCGTCTGCGCTTCCAGGAGCCGGATGAGGCCGAACTCACTGCTGACCGGGCTGGTCCGACGCGATCGGCCTGGCGGCATACTAAAGGATGAACGACGGAGCGGTTGCCGGAAGGTGGAGGCTTCGCCGCGGCGAGCCGGTCGCTCGCTTAGAGGCGCCCGCCCGCGCAGGCTTCTTCACCGGAGTCTTTGGTGCGGCCACGCGGGTCTTGCGTGCCGAGGGGCGTCGCAGAGCCGCCTTGATGACATCGTCCACCGTATCGACAAAGATCAATTCGATGCCTTTGAGGATGTGTTTTGGAATTTCCTCCAGGTCCTTCTTGTTGCGTTTCGGAAGGACGACGGTCGAGAGTCTCGCTCGCTTAGCCGCAAGAATTTTTTCTTTCAGGCCTCCGATCGGCAAGACGCGTCCGCGGAGGGTGATCTCGCCGGTCATGGCGAGGTCGCGCCGCACCGGAATCTGGGCCAGTGCCGAGGCGATGGCCGTCGCCATGGTGATACCGGCGGAGGGTCCGTCTTTCGGCGTCGCGCCGGCCGGCACGTGGATGTGAATGTCATTCTTCGCGAAAATATCGGGGCTGATGCCCAGCGTCTTCTCGCGCGACCGCACATAACTCAAGGCGGCCTGGGCTGACTCCTTCATGACGTCACCGAGATGTCCGGTCAGCGTGAGTTGTCCTTTGCCCTTCATCACGGTTGCTTCGATGTACAGGACATCGCCGCCGCTTTCGGTCCAGGCGAGGCCCGTGGCGACACCGATTTCGTCCTTCTCAAGTTCCGCCTCGGGAACGAACTTGGCCACCCCCAAGAACTTATTCAAGTTGGTCTGGTCGATGGCCTGGCACTCAGCCTTACCCTCTGCGACCTTCTTGGCCACTTTCCGCATGAGGTTCGCAATTTCCCGTTCGAGATTGCGGACGCCGGCCTCGCGAGTGTAGTGCGAGATGACATGACGGATCGCCGTCTCCGAGACGCGAATATGCTTCTCGGTGATCCCATGCTCATTCATCTGGCGGGGGATCAGGTATTTCTGCGCGATGCCGAGTTTTTCTTCTTCGGTATACCCCGGGATGTCGATGACTTCCATGCGGTCCCGCAGGGCGGGGAGAATCGGATCCATCAGGTTGGCCGTCGTGACGAACATGACTTCCGTCAAATCGAACGGCACGCCGAGATAGTGATCCGTGAACGTGCTGTTCTGCTCCGGGTCCAGCACTTCCAGGAGGGCAGCCGAGGGATCGCCACGGAAATCCATGCCGACCTTGTCGACTTCGTCGAGCATAAAGACCGGGTTGTTCGTCCCGGCTTGTTTCATGCCCTGGATGATGCGTCCCGGCAGCGCGCCGACGTAGGTCCGGCGATGCCCGCGGATTTCCGCCTCATCCCGCACACCGCCCAAACTGATTCGCACGAATTCGCGGCCTAATGCGCGCGCGATGGACTTCCCGAGCGAGGTTTTGCCGACGCCCGGCGGGCCCACGAAACAAAGGATCGGGCCCTTCATCTTCTCTTTGAGTTTGCGCACGGCGAGGTACTCGACGATCCGCTCTTTGACCTTCTCCAGGTCGTAGTGGTCCTCATTCAGGACCTTCATCGCGGCCTTCAGGTCGAGATTGTCTTTCGACTTCTTATTCCAGGGCAGCTCGACCATCCACTCCAAATACGTACGGACCGTGGCCGATTCGGCCGTGTCCGGATGCATTTTCTCCAGGCGCTTGAGCTGCTTTTCGGTTTCCTTGAGGACCTTCTCGGGCATCTTGGCGTCTTTGATGCGCTTGCGGAATTCCGCGACTTCCTCCGCCCGTTCGTCCAATTCGCCGAGTTCTTTTTGGATGGCCTTCAACTGCTCGCGCAGGAAGTATTCGCGCTGGGTCTTGTCCATCTCCCCTTTGGCCTGCGCCTGAATCTTCTGCTGCATGGAGAGGACATCGATTTCCTTCGCGAGGATTTCGCTGATTTGCCGGAGCCGTTGAATCGGATCCACGATCTCCAGGACGGCCTGGGTGATGTCGACTTTCAGACCGAGGTTGGAAGCCACCATGTCGGCGAGGCGTCCGGGGTCTTCAAGGTTCTCGATCACGACCATCACATCCGGGATCAGCACCTTGCCGAGGCTGACAATCTTTTCGATCTGCTCCTTGACGGTGCGCATGACCGCTTCGGTCTCCAGGGTGGAGCCGGGTTGCTTCGTCTCAACGAGCTTTTCGATCTTGACGGAGTAGTAGGGATCGTTCTGGATGTATTCTTCGATCCGGCCCTTGGCGAGGCCCTGCACCAGAATCTTGATCCGTTCATCGGGCAGCTTGAGCATGCGCATGATGATGCCCACGGTGCCGACGGAATGAATATCCTCAGGCTGCGGGTTTTCCACATCCAGGGACTTCTGGGTCGCGAGGAACAGCATGCGGTTACCCGCCAATGCCGCCTCGATCGCCTTGATCGACATCTCCCGGCCGACGAACAGCGGGAGCACCATATAGGGAAACACGACGATATCTCGGACGGGCAGCAGGGGCAGCTGGTCCGGCGGTTCAAGGTTCTGATTGTTTGAAAAGTCTTGTTCTACTGCTTCAGCCATGAGGCTCCAGTCTGCTGGTGTATGGTCTCACTGACGATGTCGTGCAGTGGCACGGTTCGGGTGACGGTGATCCGTCATGCCCTGGGCTAGGTAGTGGTGCGTGTTCGACCCTGGCCGCGTCGACGCACGTCGGCGGCGGTCGGGCGGAGTCGTTGTTGCAGGAACTCGCCGAACGCAGGTCCCAAGGACGGGTTTTTCAGAGCCAATTCTACGGTGGCGATGAGAAATCCGAGTTTGTCGCCGGCATCGTGCCGCTGTCCCTCGATTTCGTGGGCGAACATCGGGGTGGTCTTGACCAGCTGACGCAGCGCATCCGTCAGTTGAATTTCTCCGTTCTTGCCCGGCGGGGTCTTGCGGAGGATCGGGAAAATTTCCGGTGGCAACACGTAGCGTCCGATGACGGCCAGGTTTGAGGGCGCATCGGCGGGCGCGGGCTTTTCAACCAGGTCATCGACCCGATGCAGGCCGTTGCGTACTTTGCGTGCCGAGATGATGCCGTACCGGCTGACTTCCTGCTGCGGCACTTCCTGCACGCCGAGGACTGCGCCTTTGCGCTGTTTATAGATGTGGATCAATTGCGCGAGGCCGGGGACCGACGCATCGATAATTTCATCGCCCAGGATGACAGCGAACGGTTCATCGCCGATCAGATGTTGCGCGCAGAGGACGGCATGCCCCAGTCCCATCGCTTCGGGCTGGCGGACGTAACAGAAATTGGCCAGATTCGAAATGTGCCGCATCTGGTTGAGCACCTGGCCTTTGCCGCTGCCCTTGAGATTTTCTTCCAGTTCGAGAGAACGGTCGAAGTGGTCTTCGATCGCGCGTTTGCCTCGGCCTGTGATGACGATGATGTCTTCGATGCCGGAGGCGACCGCTTCTTCGACGACGTATTGAATCAGCGGTTTGTCGACCAGCGGTAGCATCTCTTTCGGGGATGCTTTGGTGGCGGGAAGAAAGCGTGTACCCAGTCCGGCAGCGGGAATAATAGCTTTACGTACATCTGTTCTTGTCATAGGGGCGATAGTATGTGATGGGGTACATGAAGTCAAGATTTCGTCCGCTCTTTTCAGCCGTTGCCGGCGCGTCGTAGTGCGGGGAAACTCCTTTACATTGAAAAATGTGGTCAATATAATCCGAGAGTTTTTCTGCAGATGTGCGGTGGTGCTGCAATGAAAGCGGCGCATCGATGACTCAGATGGCGACAGTTCGCGTGTTTCCGCAGGCCCGTCGGTTCGGGGCAAGGAACACGGTATGGAATGTGACGATTTCTCATCTCGAGGGTCGGGAGAACCAGTGTTTGCATTCCCAGGCGGTACGGAAGGATTGCGGTGACCAACTCGGGAGGCAGGCGGTGGCTGTGTATCCTCATGTGTGTACTCGTGGCGCTCTGCGCGATCGGCGCGGGAGATCGCGTGTTCGCGCAGGCCAGCACGCCGCTGGTCACCTCCGTCACTATCAGTGGCCAGAAACGCATTGAACTTCAGGCGATCGAGGGCCGTCTCACGCTCAAAGCCAATGACCGGTTTACCCCCGACGCGCTCCGGGAACAGGTCAAGATTCTCTACGGAACCGGCTATTTCGAGGACGTGCAGGTGGAGACGGATACAGCCGCCGGTGGCGTGTCCGTCGGGTTCATCGTCCGCGAGAAGCCGTTCATCACCGAAATTGTGTTCGATGGAAACGAGGAATTGAGCGACGACAAGCTCAAAGAGAAGATCACGATCAAGAGTCAGACCTTTCTCGATCAGCAGCAGGCCAAGGAAAGCGCGGAAAAAATCCGGCTCGCCTATCAGGAAGACGGGTTCTACAACTGCCAGGTGATTCCTGTGATTCAGGCGGTGGATGAGGACCGGAAGCGGCTGACCTACTTCATCAAAGAAGGCACGAAGGCCAAAGTTCGCCGCATCAATTTTGAAGGCATGCGGGCCGTGACCAAGGAGGAAGTGTTCAAGGTGGCGGCGACCCGCGAATGGATTCCCTGGTACGGGATCATCACGCAGCTGAAAATTCCGTCGTTGCTCTCCGATGCCGGCGTGCTCAAACGCGAAGAACTCGGCAACGATATCGAGCGCATACGCGAAGTCTATTTGAACAAGGGCTATCTGAACGTGCAGATCAGCCAGCCGACGTTGGAATTGAGCGAAGATAAGAAGTGGTTCGACATCAATTATTCGGTGGTCGAAGGCGAACCCTTCATCGTGCAGGAAATCGGCTTCCGCGGTAACACGGTGTTCGAGGATCATGAATTGCGGGAGGGGTTAGGTATCCGGCCCGGCGAAATCTTTCAGCGGGCCAAGATCCGGGGTGAAATCACCCGCATCACCGATCTCTACGGCGCCAAAGGGTATGTGTTTGCCGATGTCGTGCCGAACGTGACACCGGACAACAATGCCCGCACCGCAACGATTACCCTCAATGTCAAAGAAGGGGAGATGATGCGGATCCGGGAGATCCACGTCACCGGCAACGACAAGACCCGTGACAATGTCGTGCGCCGGGAGTTACGCCTGGATGAACAGGACGTCATCGATACCCTGGCCCTCAAACGTAGCTTTCAGCGTTTGAACAATCTCAACTTTTTCGAAACGGTGGAAATTCTGCCGCAGCAGGTTGATGTCGACAAGGTCGATCTCAACGTGAAGGTGAAAGAGAAGCCCACCGGTCAGTTCAGCATCGGCGGCGGATTCAGCACCTTGGACAAGCTGGTCGCCATTGCGGATATTACCGAAGGAAATCTGGGCGGAAACGGCTGGCTGGGGCGCATCCGCGGACAGTTGGGGCAACGACGGTCGTTGGGATTGGTGACGTTCCGTAATCCGTACGTGAACGATTCCTACAACGCGTTGCAGTTGGATATTTACCGGTCGATGACTAACTACATTTCCTATTTCGAATCGAAGTCCGGCGTGAGCGCGACCTGGAGCCGATGGTTGTCCGAGTATGTGAACGGAAGCATCAGCATGTTCGGCGAGCAACTGCGATACAGTGATCCGCAGGACGGGCTGTGTCCTGATCTGATTCCGCTCATTTGCCGCCAGCTCGGCACGCAGTCGTCGACCGGGTTTCGCACGGCGATTTCCCGTGACACGCGCGACTACTATCTGGACCCCCGGAGCGGCTGGCGCATGCAATTGGGCGCCGACTACGGCACCCCTGCGATGGGCGGAACCAATCACTTCTATAAGCTTTATGTGGACGTGATCAAATATACGCCGTTGATCTATGACACTCGGTTTTCGATTCATGCTCGGTATGGTCAAACGGAGGGAATCGGGGGCCGGCCCATTCCCTTGACCGAGCGGTTCTTCGTCGGAGGCATCAATACGATGCGCGGATTCGTGTTCGGCCGGGCAGGTCCCGTGACCCCGTCCGGTTCGCTCCTAGGTTCCGCCAAGGAACTCATTTTCAACAACGACTTTATTTTCACCATTTCGTCCGAAGCGAAATTGAACGGCGTGTTCTTCTTCGACTACGGAAATGGATTCGACGACAACGAGCCGGTGAAGTTTAATAAGTTGCGCAGTACGGCCGGGTTTGAGGCCAGGTGGATTTCACCGTTCGGTCCCTTGCGGGCAGCCTATGGAATCAATCTCGATCCCCGGCCCACCGAGCGCATGGGAGTCTTTGAGTTCACCATCGGATCGCTGTTCTAATGTGTCTCTGTGACGCGGTGTCGGGGAAAGGAACGGAACGAATGCGGGGACTGGCTGGTTGGACAGGGCAGAGGGGAGCCGGGTGGACCGGGTTGTGCCTGGCGCTTGTGACCGTCGCGCTGCTCATCGGCGGGTGCCGGTCGAACACCTCGACGGTCCCGACGTCGACGCGCATCGGCGTGCTGGACCCTCAGCGGGTGCTGGGCGAGACCAATGCCGGGAAACGAGCCAAGGACATGTTGGCCTCCTTCGCCAAGAACCGGCAAGCGCTGATCGAATTGGAAGAAAAAGAATTGCGGCGCATGGAAGAAGACTTTGTGAAGCAGGGGAGCGTCCTGAGCGCACCGGCCAAGCGCGAGCGGGAAGAACAATTCCGGCGCCGCATGTCCGAATACCAGCAGAAGGTGACCGATTTGAATCGGGAAGTGCAGGACAAACAGAAAGAAGTGTTGGACGGATTCCGGGATAAGATCGAGGCCATGTCGGGCAAGGTGGCCAAGCGGCTGGGGCTGCAAGCGGTGTTTGACCGGGGACACGGGGGACCCACGTTGTACTTTGACGAGACGGTGGACGTGTCGTCGCAGGTGATCGAGGAATTCAATAAAACGTATCCATGATGAGGGATCCCATGAATGTACGCAATGTGATCGCGGCGGGAGTAGTGCAGGTGCTCGTGGTGTGGGGAGGCCAGCCGGTTCAGGCTGCGGATCATCTCAAGGTGGCGATGATGGACCAGCAACAGGTCATCGAGCGCAGCGCAGCCGGGAAACGTGCGCTTGAGGAACTCAAAAGCTATTCCACCACGCGCCAGAAGATCATCGATTCCGATGATCAGGAATTGAAGGAGTTGGAGAAGGGGGTCCAGGACTCCACGTTGTCCGAAGAGGCGCGCAAGGAGAAACAGGAGCACTTCAGGACGAAACTGGAGGCTTATCAGCGCCGCATCCAGGACTTCAATCGGGAGGTGCAGGACAAGCAGCGGAGCATGGTGGCCGAGTACGCCCAGAAAATTCACGCTGCGGCTTCGACCGTCGCTCAGAAGGAAGGGTATGCGGCGGTCATCGACAAGGGGAGCGATTCGACGGTGAAAATCGTGATCTATAGTCACCCGTCCGTCGACCTGACGGAACAGATCATCAAGGAATTCGATCGGCAGAACAAGTAAGGCTTGTCGTAATCGTCTACGCAACACAGGAGGCGGGGCTGATGTCAGTGATGGACAGCGTTGAGATTCAATCGATCCTTCCCCACCGGTATCCGTTTTTGCTGGTCGACCGCATTCGCGAGCTCGACCCGGATCGACGGATCGTGGGTATCAAGAATGTCACGATCAACGAACCGTTCTTTCAGGGGCATTTCCCTGGCCGCCCGGTCATGCCGGGGGTGTTGATCCTGGAGGCGTTGGCTCAGGTCGGCGGCGTGCTGGCCTTCAAGTCGCTTGGAGCGGTCGGCCGCCCGGTGGTGTATCTGACCGGCATCGATGCGGCCAAGTTCAGAAAGCCCGTCGTTCCCGGCGATATTCTCCGACTGGAAGTTGACGTGCTCAAGAAGCGCGCCCCGTTCTGGAAGATGCAGGGCAAGGCGTTCGTGGAAACCGAATTGGTCTGTGAAGCGGAAGTTACGGCGATGGTGATGGACGAACAGGCGGCTGCCGCAAAGTAACCGCGCGCCTGGTGTGGTAATGGCCGGGGACTGGCCAGGACATGCAGGTTGTCCAACGGGCCGTCCAGGGAGGTCCGCGATGCGAACGTCCTGCGCAGCACATTCGCGGACCGGCGCGAGCCGGTGAACTTCGGTATCTTGAAATGAACCTAATCCTCCGCGGAACGACAACCCGTGGAGTGAGACGAGAACAATGCTGGCGGGTTGGTGCAAGAGCCTGCCAGAGCGTGAGGAGGTGTGAGTGAAGATCCATCCGACCGCGGTGATCCATCCGAAAGCGGTGCTCGCAGACGATGTGGAAGTCGGGGCCTATTCCGTCGTCGGTGAACACGTCACGATCGGTGCCGGTACGCGTGTATTGTCTCATGTGTCGATCGACGGTTGGACCGATATCGGGGAGCGGTGCGAACTGCATCCCTTTGTGTCGGTGGGCGGACCGCCCCAACATATGCAGTACAAGGGCGAGCCGACGAAGGTGGTGATCGGTCACGACAACATCCTGCGCGAGTATGTAACGGTCAATCGGGCAACCGTGCAGGGCGGTGGCGTCACGACCGTGGGCCATTCCAATTTTCTGATGGCGTACGTGCATGTCGCGCATGACTGCCATCTCGGCAACCATCTGATTCTGGCGAATGCAGCCAGTCTGGCCGGACATATTTCCATCGGCGACCATGCCATTATCGGCGGGCTCTCCGGCATCCACCAATTTGTGCGGATCGGTGCCTATGCCATGGTCGGGGGCTGTTGCGCGCTGGGCCAGGACCTTCCGCCGTTCATGCGTGCCGCCGGCGGCTATCGTGCCCGGATGTATGGATTGAACTCGATCGGCCTGCGCCGCCACGGATTTTCGGCGGAGCGTATCGCGGCATTAAAAAAAGCCTATGAAATGCTGTTTCGTTCCGGACATCGCGTTGCGGAAGCCGTCAAACTGGCGCGTGAAGCCTTCGGCTCAAGCCAGGATGTCATGCAGGTCGCCGAGTTTATGCAAGGAACGAAGCGGGGTATCTGCCGTTCAGTGGGTAAAGATCAGGAAGACGAAGAGGAATAACGAGGGTGGGCGAGCATGCGACACATGACAGGCAGGCTCCCGACGGGCAGCGGATCGGACTTATCGCCGGCAATGGCCGGTTTCCGATCATCTTCGCCGACAACGCGAAACGGCTCGGGTATACGGTGTTCGCGGTGGCACATGAAGGCGAGACCGATCCGGAGTTGGCGCGGCACGTCGATCGGATTCACTGGATCAAGATCGGGCAGTTCGGCAAATTGATCGACGCCCTCAAGGGCGATGGCGTGCAGCAGGCCGTCATGCTGGGCGGGATCAAGAAGACGCATGTCTTTTCCACGGTTCGCCCGGACTTTCGCGCGTTGGCCCTCGCCGCCAAACTGATCCATCTCAAGGATGATGACATCCTTCGCCGGGTTGCCGAGGAAATCGAGCAGGAAGGGATCCGGATCTGCGAGTCGACGTTCGGGCTTCAGGGAATTCTGGTCGAAGCCGGGACGCTGACGCGGCGCGAGCCGAGCAAGAAAGAGTGGGAAGATATCCGCTACGGCTGGGATGTCGGAAAGCAGATCGGTGCGTTGGATATCGGACAGTGCGTCGTGGTGAAAGACCGCGTCATTGTGGCGGTCGAAGCCGTCGAGGGCACGGATGGGGCGATCCGCCGGGGCGGAGAACTGGCGCACGGGGGCGCGGTCGTGGTCAAGCGCTGTAAGCCCCAGCAGGATCTCCGGTTTGATCTTCCCGCCGTCGGCCCGCGGACGATCGAAGTGATGGAAACCGTCAAGGCGTCGGTGCTGGCACTGGAAGCCGGGCGCGGCATTCTTCTGGACCGCGAGGAAACGATTGCCAAAGCGAATCGTGCCGGAATCGCAATCGTGGGTGTGACATGAGGCCGTCAAGTATGGGAACAACGGCCGGTCCTATCGGACGGGAGAGGGCGTGATGAAGCCGCTTCGGGCCGGCGTCATCGGTGTCGGTCATTTGGGGCAACACCATGCGCGGCACTACGCCACGCTTCCCGGCGTTACGCTGGTGGGGGTATGTGATGCGGCGCAGGACCGGGCCGCATTGATCGCCGATCGCCATGGCGTCCAGGCCTGGTCGGATCTCACTGAATTGCTGAAGCACGTCGATCTCGTCAGTGTGGCCGCTCCGACCTCCGCGCACTTTGCCACAGCCAGGCTGTGCCTCGAAGCCGGCAAACATGTCTTGGTTGAAAAGCCAATCGCGGTAACCTCGTCAGAAGCCCACGAGTTGGTCGAACTGGCCGCCCGGCGCGGGTGCCTGTTGCAGGTCGGGCATAGCGAACGGTTCAACCCGATCATGCAGCGCATGCGTGCCTACATCGAGCGGCCGGCTTTCATCGAAGGACACCGGCTCAGCGCCTTCGGCGAGCGCGGGACCGACGTCGATGTGGTGCTGGATCTGATGATTCACGATCTGGATCTCGTTCTGTCGTTTAACCCGGGGCCGGTGGAGGAAGTGCGGGCCGCCGGGGTGCCCGTGCTCTCGCCCAATATCGATATCGCCAACGCCCGCATTGCGTTTGCGAGCGGGTGCGTCGCCAACCTCACGGCGAGCCGCGTCTCTACGAACAAGATGCGGCGGTTACGGTTTTTTCAACACGACCGCTATGTCTCGATCGATTTTCAGACGCGCCAGGCCATGGTGTCGCGTCGCGTGCAAGGGACCGGGCCGCGGCCGACGATCGATGTCGAAACCTTTCAAGCCGGTGACGACGAGCCGCTGCGGCTGGAATTGGATTCATTCGTGCAGGCGGTGGCCACCGGGTCGCGTCCGGTTGTATCCGGGGAAGACGGCGAAGCGGCACTCAATCTGGCTGCCCGGGTAGTGGAGGCCATCGGTCAATTTACGCAGCGCCATTCCGCCGCCGACGTGTCCGCAGCGGCGTTCGGCCGGGAACCTATCTAGGAGTGCCACGTCCGTGTCTGTCCGCGTGAGTAGAGCCACATGCCGCGTATCCTAATCGTCACCGGAGAGGCCTCCGGCGACCTCCATGGAGCCCACTTGGTCAAGGCGCTGAAGGAACTCTCTCCGTCTCTTCAGATCGTAGGTATCGGGGGCGCCTCGATGCGGGCGGCTGGCGCGGAACTGGTGAAGGACATCCCGCAACTGGACGTGATGGGGCTCATCGGCTTGTCGGCCGTGAAGACCATGCTGCAGAGAATTTCCCGTATCCGTACCCTGATCAAACGCGAGCGTTGGGATCTCGTCGTGCTGATCGACAATCCCGGGCTCAACTTCCATTTTGCGCGTGTGGCCAGGGCCTGCGGTCTCAAGGTACTGTATTACATTGCGCCTCAAGTCTGGGCCTGGCGTCGGGGCCGGATGCGCTGGATTCAACAGCGGGTCGATCACGTGGTCGCGATTCTGCCGTTCGAGGAACCGCTCTACAAGAAAGCCGGCGTGCGCTGCACCTTCGTGGGCAACCCGATCCTTGACGAAGTGGCGCCGTCCTATGATCGGCAGGCGTTACGCCGGCAGTTCGAGCTGTCGGAGGCAGGGCCGGTCATCGGGCTGTTTCCGGGCAGCCGCAAGGCCGAACTACTCGAACATATCCCGGTGCTGCTGGAGACCGTGAAGCGGCTCGCGCAAGGTCACCCGGGCATGCAATTCATTCTGGCGCAGGCCTCTTCTATCCAAGACCAGTTCCTCGCCGATCTCCTGAAGGGCAGTGCCGTCCCTATTCGGGTGTTCCGCAACCAGGCCAGCGAAGTCATGGCGGCATCGGATCTCCTCGTCGTCAAGTCGGGCACGTCCACGTTGCAGGCGGCGGTGGTAGGGACGCCGATGATTTTGTTTTATCGAGCCTCTTCATGGATTACCTACCGCTTGGCGCGGCTGTTGATCCGTGTGCCCTGGATCGGGTTGGCGAACCTGGTTGCGGGGCGTGGGATTGTCCCCGAGCTGATTCATGACGAGGCGACGCCGGAGCGATTAGTTCAGGAAGTCGAGCGGCTGTTGGGGGATCCCCGCGCCTATGCGGATATGAAGACGGCGCTGCTGTCGGTGCGTCAGGCGTTGGGAACTCCCGGAGCCTCCCATCGGGCGGCTGAAGCCGTGCTGGCGGAGTGCGGATCATGAAACATTATCTTCGCCTGCTCGCCTATCTGAACCCCTATCGATTCCGGCTGGGTGCCGCGTTCGTGTGCGCGTTGCTCGTGGCGGGCCTCTCCGCCGCCTATGCCTGGCTGGTGCGCCCGGTACTCGACGGTCTGTTCATCAGTAAGGACGAGAGTTTGCTCCTCGTCCTGCCCGTAGCGATTTTGGCCGTGGCGATCCTCAAAGGGGTGTTCAACTACGGCCAGAATTATCTGATGAATTATGTCGGAAACCAGGTGATCGGCGACATCAGGGAGCAGCTCTTCTCCAAGCTGGTTCGGTTGCCGGTCCGCTTTCACGATACGAATACGTCCGGACGGCTCGTGTCGCGGGTCATCAACGATGTGAACCAAATGGCCAATGCCGTGGCGGGGGTCTTGAAAGACCTGTTTCAGCAGGGCCTGACGTTTCTGGCTATGATCGGGGTGATCATTTATCAGAACTGGAAATTGGCGATGGTCTCGATGATCGTGGTGCCGTTGTCCGTGGTCACGATGGCGCGCATGGGAAAGAAGTTGAGAGGGCTGGCCACACGTGGTCAGGAGCGCATGGGCGATATGGCATCGACGCTCCAGGAGGCCCTGGCCGGTATTCGCATGGTGAAATCCTTCGGCCGGGAGGAAGATGAGGCCAAGCGGTTTCGTCAGAGCAACGATGCGTTTATTCATACCACGATGAAGGCCATCCAAGTCTCCTCGCTGGGTTCCTCCCACATGGAGGTCATCGGAGTGCTCGGGGTGGCGGGAATTATCTGGTATGGCGGGTATCTGGTGATTCATGACGAAATGACGCCCGGCGCCTTCTTCTCGTTCCTGGCCGCGATGTTCATGGCCTACACGCCGATCCGGAGGCTGTCGGGCGCCAACAATACGGTGCAGCAGGCGCTCGCGGCGGCAGAGCGCGTATTTGATGTGTTGGATCTGCCGACTGAACAGGTGGCCAACGGGGGACAGACAGAACTGCCGGCGATCTCCCGCTCCCTTGAATTCAGACAGGTCGCATTTCAGTATGAAGGGCAGGCGGATCCGGCGCTGTCAGGGATCGATTTGACGATCCGCGCGGGAGAAGTCATCGCGCTCGTGGGCAGTAGCGGGAGCGGAAAGACGACGTTGGTGAGCTTGCTGCCGAGATTTTACGATCCCTCCGGCGGACAGATCCTGATCGACGGGGTGGATCTCCGGACCTGCACCCTGCAGTCGGTGCGCGGGCAGATCGGGATTGTGTCGCAGGAAGTGGTGCTGTTCGACGATACGGTTCGCAATAACATTGGATATGGGCGGCAAGGAGCGACATCAGACGACATCATGCGTGCGGCGGAGCTGGCGTATGCGCATGACTTTATCGCCCGCATGCCGGACGGCTATGACACGTTGATCGGAGAGCGCGGACTCAAATTGTCGGGCGGTGAACGGCAGCGTCTGGCGATTGCCCGTGCGATTCTTCGGGATCCGCCGATTTTGATTCTGGATGAGGCCACCTCGGCGTTGGATACACAGTCGGAGCGCATCGTGCAAATGGCGCTCTCCAATCTGATGCAGAACCGGACGACCCTCGTGGTGGCGCACCGGTTATCGACCATTCAGAATGCCGATCGCATCGTGGTCCTCGATCATGGCAAAGTTGCGGAGATCGGCACCCATGACGAGTTATTGCGAAAAGGCGGCATGTATAAACGTCTGCACGCCATGCAGTTTGCCGACGCGTTGCCTCAATAGACAGGCCGCGATCACGAAAAGATGAACGACTCCATGACGAATAATCCCCAGGCGGTTCCCCAGCCGAAACAGGCCTTGATGAAGCGCCTGACGAACGCGCTGAAGGTTGCGGTGGTGCCGCCCGTGGGGTATCAGGTGATCCACATGCTGCGGCGCACGATGAGCTGGCAGACGGAGGGCGGGGAACATGTCTCCCGCTTATTCGCTCAAAACAAACGGGTGATTCTGGCCTTCTGGCATGCCCAGCAACTGATGATGCCGCTGGCTATCCCAGGGCTCAAGGCCCATGTGCTGATCAGTCAACATCGGGACGGGGAACTGATCCGCCGCATCGTGGCACGCTTCGGGTTAGACGCCGTGCGCGGCTCCAGCACCAGGGGCGGTGCGGAGGCGTTCCGCCAGCTGATTCGTATCGGACGTGCTGGCGGCAATCTCGTCTTGACGCCGGATGGACCGAAGGGGCCTCGACAGGTCGCGAAGGTGGGGGTGGTGCAGTTGGCGCGGGCGACGGGCCTGCCGATCATCCCCATGGCGTTCGGCTGCTCAAAAAAAAACTCTTCGCGAGCTGGGACCGGTTCATCATGCCCTATCCGTTCACGCGGGGCCTGTTCCTTATCGGGCCGCCGATCGCGGTTCCGACGGATGCCTCCTCCGACGATCTCGAACGCCTGCGCGGGGAGTTGGAAGCGACCCTGAACCGCATGACGATTGAGGCCGATGCGGCGGCCCTGCGGGCTCGTCCGTAATGTGGTACCTGCTCTATAACAGCCTCCTGCTCCTGGTTTCCCCGATCATTCTGTTCGTCCTGTTGGCCAAGCAGCGGTGCCGCCGCGGGTTGCCCCAGCGCCTGGGACTGCTTCCCGAACGGCCGCCGGAGTCCGCGGGCACGACGACCTGCATCTGGATTCATGCGGTATCTCTCGGTGAAGTGGTCGCGGTTGCGCCACTCGTACGGGATCTTCACCAGCGCTATCCCGAGGCGCGTTTGGTGGTATCGACTGTGACCGAAACCGGACGCGAAGCGGTGGAGCAGCGCCTGGAAGGCGTGGCGGAACACCGGTATGCGCCGCTGGATTTTCCCTGGGTCGTCAACCGGGCGATCGACCTTCTCAAGCCGAGTCTCTACGTCTTTGTCGAAACCGAGCTCTGGCCCAATCTGCTCCGGAGCCTACGGCGACGGAGTATTCCCTCGGTGCTGGTGAACGGGCGGCTCTCCACACGGTCGTTCGAACGACAGCGCCTGCCGGTGATCCGGGATTTCTATCGGACAATGT
>WBZQ01000038.1_pt2 | contig 114025 bp, 99 predicted proteins | sample 5204251 | NCBI WGS metagenome assembly WBZQ01 (sample SAMN12412402, study PRJNA552823) | activated sludge metagenome | isolation source: activated sludge from nitrification reactor of wastewater treatment plant... | place: USA: Virginia | collected 2017-09
GTGTTCAAGAACTTGACGGCCTCGGCTTTGGGACGCTGGAAGGAGTTCCGGCCGATGATGGAGCCGAATCCCCCGCCGTCACGAATCGCACGGACTTCATCGAACACCGTTTTTTCGTCGCTCTTCGCGCCGCCGGAGAAGATCACGATCCGGCGCCCATCGAACGAACTCTGCACGATATGTTTGACCCGTTCCGCCAGCGTTGAGATGGGTACCTTTTCAGCTTCATAGACCTTCTTGGCAGCCGCCTGTTCAAGATGGGCCGTGGGCAACTTCACCTTGATGATATGGGCGCCCAACTGTGCCGCAATCTGAGCGGCATAGGCCACGACGTCCAACGCGGTCTCGCCTTCCTTACTCAATCCTGATCCGCGCGGGTAGGACCAGACCACGACGGCCAATCCGCAACTCTTGGCTTCCTCCGCAATCGCCCGCAACTGCTCATACATCGCATTGCAGTGGGACGAGCCCGGATAAATCGTGAATCCCACCGCCGAACAACCCAATCGCAAGGCATCCCGCACGCTGCCGGTCACCGAGGGCATCGGGTCCTTCTCATCATGGAGCGTATCGTGGCTGTTGAGCTTGAGGATGAGTGGGATTTGCCCGGCGAAATGGCCGGCGCCGGCCTCGATGAATCCGAGCGGAGCCGCATAGGCGTTGCACCCGGCATCGAGCCCCAGCTGGAAATGGTAATGCGGATTGTACCCGCCGGCATTGGGCGCAAAACTTCTGGCCGGACCGTGCTCGAACCCCTGGTCCACCGGCAGGATCACCAATTTCCCCGTGCCCGCCAGCTTGCCGTGATTCAGCAGCCGCGCAATGTTCGTCTTCGTTCCCGCATTGTCACTCTCGTACCAGCTCAAAATTTCCTGGACCCGATTGCTCATAATCATCCTCCCAACCAACCTCAGTCACATGAGTCGTTACGCACGTCCTTGAATATAGGCTTCCGCCTGGCTCACATCCTCAGCGCTCCCGATGATCAACGGCACTCTCTGATGGAGGGCCTTTGGTTCGACATCGAGAATGCGCATCGTTCCCGTGGTCGCTTTTCCTCCGGCCTGCTCCACGACCATCGCAAGCGGATTTCCCTCATACATCAATCGCAGTTTTCCTTCCGGCTTGTCGTTCTCCCCGGGATACAAATAGATGCCGCCACCCAGGAGGATGCGATGAACATCCGCGACCAGACACCCGCTGTATCGGCCGCTATAGGGACGCCCGGTCGCCTTGTCCTGCATTTTTAGCGAATCGAGATATTTCTGTGTACCGGACGGCCAACGATGGTAGTTGCCCTCATTGACCGAATACACCTTGCCCTTCGAGGGAATTCGAATGTTCTCGTTGGACAGAAGATATTCACCGATAGACGGCTCGAGGGTGAACCCATGCACGCCCTGACCGACGGTGAACACCAGCATGGTGCTCGCCCCATACAACACGTACCCTGCGGCGATCTGTTCGGTCCCCCGTTGCAGCAACTCGTCCTCCACAGGCTGCCGCTGCCCCAGCTTGGATCTGCGGATGGAGAAAATAGCCCCCAACGGCATATTCACATCGGTATTGGAGGATCCGTCCAGCGGATCGACCAGGAGCATATACTTGGCTCCTTCATGCACCATTTTCAGGGGTTTCTCCATCTCTTCAGAGGCCAGGACACACACGAGACCGCTGTGCTCGAACACACGCACGAAGGTATCATTGGCAATCTGATCGAGCTTCTTGACCACCTCGCCTTGAATATTGGTCTCGCCGGTGGTGCCAAGAATCTTGTTCAAACCGGCTCTGCGCAAATCATGCGCAATCATTTTTCCGACGAGGCCGATTTGGGTCAGCAGAACAGAGAATTCGCCGGTTGCTTCCGGATGCGCGGCCTGTTGTTCAATAATAAAGCGGCTCAATGTAATGGGAAATTTCGCCATGCTCAGGGTTCCTCGTGGATCAAACGACGAACGGTCGACATGAAGAGGGCTTCGGACAGAGCCGAAGCCCTCCCCACGAACTCGGCGTGATTATAGCGGTTTCCGTCCGGACGAGCAAACCAAGGCAGGCATGTTACGGCTGTGAGGTGGCGGCGTACCCCTCGGTCAATTCGGCCACGATCGACCCCACGACAACCTTGGCCTTCATTCTGACGGGGACACGGTGCTCATCGGTTGTGAACCAGACGCGAATATTGCCCTCGTTCAGGAAAATGCCCTGAAACGGCATGATGACGACCACCCGCGCGGTCTGCCGCTTCCCCCACACCCCCTCCACCGTTTCAAGGGCTTCGACCCGCACCTCCATCTTGTAGTTCTTTTTGTCGTGATGCACCGTCATCGCCAGCGACGACCCCGGGACGAAGGGCAGCACCTTACGCACATAATAGAGGCACGACATGGCGTCTTGCGCATCGGGAGGGATCGGCAATTCGTCGCGTTTCCCGTCTTTCACGGCCGTGACCAGGCCTTCGGTGTGGCGGAACGTATAGTCGAAATCGTTGAACCGCTTGCCCTCCCTCCTGGCAAACGTCATGTGCCGGGGCAGGAAGGATTCGAGATCCACGATGGAAACCCCTCGGTTATCGACGGGATAGAACTTAGTCACGGTCGGGCTCGATCGAGCCGTCATCGAAAAGGTGAGCTGCGGCTTGGCCCCCTCGCCAGGGCCCTCCTGAACGACCATGGTCGCGATTCCCGCGCGCATGCCCAGCCAGGTCACGTCGTAGGACAATCGCTCGCCGTTTGCAAATGGAAGCGCGGCAGGAGCGGCAGCCTGCCCATCCGTTGTGGCGTAAGAGAGCGACGGAGCGGACGCCACGATTGTCGCCAGAACCGCGATGGCCAGGAAGAGGTTGAAACGGAGGAAGTACGAGGAGAACGGCACACTACGCCGACAACACACGTCGTGCCTGCGCGAGCTCGGTTTCAATCGTCGCGCGAATGACATCCAGCCGGGCCGGCGACGGGGCCTCGAAGCGGAGCACCAGCGCAGGTTGAGTATTGGAGGCTCGAATCAAGCCCCACCCGTCGTCGAAAATCGCCCGCACCCCGTCGATCGTCACCAGCTCCCGCATGCGAAGATTCGAGGCGCCGACGGGTTTGCCGTCCGTGAGATAGGCGGCTAGTTGTGTACGGACCTGATCGACCAGTTGAAACTTCAGCGTATCCGGGCAGTCGACCCGGATCTCCGGCGTCACCGTGGTCTGGGGCAGGTCGGCGACCAACGTGGAGAGCGACTGCTTGGTTTTCGCAAGAATCTCAACCAACCGGCAGGAGGCATAGATGGCATCATCGAACCCGAAATAGCGATCGGCAAAAAACATATGGCCGGACATTTCGCCGGCCAGGACCGCGGACTCGGCTTTCAGCTTGGCCTTCATCAAGGAATGACCGGTCTTCCACATGATCGGACGCCCGCCTTTGGCGGCAATATCGTCGTACAGGCATTGCGACGCCTTGACCTCGGAGATAAAGGTGGTGCCCGGGCGCTGGGTCAGGATATCCCGCGCGTAGACGATCATGAGGCGATCGCCCCAAAGGATCTCTCCCCGCTCGTCGATCGCGCCGATCCGATCGGCATCGCCGTCGTAGCCGATGCCGACATCCGCCTTTTTCTCACGCACCGTCGCAATGAGATCCTGCAGATTTTCCACGACGGTGGGATCGGGATGGTGGTTGGGGAATCGCCCGTCCAACTCGTCGTACAGGCCCGTTACCCGACACCCCATCTGTTCAAGCGCCTGCTTGGCGACCAACGACGCCGCGCCATTCCCGCAATCGATCACGACATGGAGATGGTCCGCCCGCACGCCGGAAAAACTCGTTTTGAGATGCTGCAAGTAGTCGGGAATGATGGGATGAGAAGAGAGTCGCCCGGAACCGGTGGCGAATCGACCGGCTTCCATGAGCCGCCGCAACCGCTGAATCTCTTCCCCGTGAATCGCTTCTTTCCCGACGCAGATCTTAAAACCATTGTATTCAGCGGCGTTGTGGCTGCCGGTGATCATGATGCCGCCGTCGACCGGCAGGGTAAATAAGGAGAAGTACAGGAGCGGCGAGGCACAGAGCCCCAGATCGACTACATCGAGCCCGCCGGCCAGCAGGCCGCGAAGCAAGGCCTCACGCAAACCAGGAGAACTCAGCCGGCCGTCCCGTCCAAGGCTGATACGCGAGGCACCCTGTTCCCGTGCCATGGTGGCGTACGCGCGCCCCACCCGTTCGGCGATGGCTTCCGTGAGTTCTTCTCCGACAATGCCCCTTAAATCATATTCGCGAAACAACGCCATCTGGATCTCCTATCGCGCCCGGTTCAGGCGGCCATAGTCATCTTGAAGCCGCACGATGTCGTCTTCGCCCAGATAAGGCCCGTTCTGCACCTCGATAATGTGCAGCGTCTCGGTGCCGAGATTTTCAAGGCGATGCGGCGTCTCGACCGGGATCGCCGTGCTCTGCCCGACTCGCAGATCCAGAAGCTCTTCACCTCTCGTGACCCGCGCCGTCCCGGCAATGACGACCCAATGCTCGCTCCGTTTATGATGAAGTTGCAGCGACAGGCGCCCTCCGGGATTCACCGTCACGCGCTTCACCTTATATCCGGGCCCTTCCTCCAAGACGGTGTAGGATCCCCAGGGACGAAACACGGTCACGTGCTCCAAGTGTTCAGGAGCTCCCTGCTGTTTAAGGATCTCGACCATCTGCTTCACATCTTGTGAGCGCGACTTCGGACAGATCAACGTGGCATCCGGCGTGTCCACTACCACCATATCGGAAAGCCCGATGGTTGCGACGACACGGCGATCGGCATAAAGCACGGAATTGGTGCTATCCATATCAATGACGCGCCCGCTGACGACGTTGCCGGACTTGTCGCGCGGGGCCACCTCCTCGAGGCTGCTCCAATTCCCCACGTCCGACCATCCGAATCCGACTGGAATCATCGCTGCATTGGCCGACTGTTCCATGACCCCGTTATCAATCGATACCGAGGGCACCTTCTTATAGGCTGCTTCGATAAGTCCCGGATCAGCACCCGAGGCCATGAGCGCATGGACCCGCTGAATCGCCTTCGCCAGTTGCGGCTGGTGCTGCTGAATTTCTTCCAGAATAGCGGCAGCCTTCCAGAGAAACATCCCGCTGTTCCAATAGAAATGACCGTTCTTTAAATATTGCGCCGCCTTGGTCCGGTTCGGCTTCTCGACAAATCGCGCGACCGGATGGCCGGTCAGCCGTCCTTTCTTGGCCAGAGACTTCCGTCGATCGGGCTGAATATACCCATACCCCGTTTCCGGCCTGGTCGGCTTGATCCCGAACGTGACCAGATGTCCCTGTTCGGCCAGTTGCACGCCCAGCTCGACCGCCGCCTTGAACGCTTTCTCCCCCGTCACCACGTGATCCGCAGGCAAGACCAGCATCATCGCATGAGGATCGCGCAGCAGGAGCTCGGCAGCCACCAGCGCAATGGCGGGAGCCGTATTGCGACCGACCGGCTCGACGACGTAATTATCTTTCAACGCGGCCTTCCACTCACCCAATTGCACGCGAATCGAATCGACCTGGCCGGGATTCGTGGAGATGATGACCTGTTCGGGATTCGCGCAGGAAAGGACGCGCCGCATCGTCTGTTGAATGAGCGTCTCGTCGCCGATGATCCGTAGCAATTGCTTCGGATAGAGATGGCGGCTTAACGGCCAAAACCGCGTTCCGCTGCCCCCGGCTAGAATAACCGGATAGAGATGCCTCATCGGATCCATGGAGTGCCCTTCACTGTGACAATTACGTGCTCAAGAGGAGCTCAGCGTGGCTGCCGAGCCGCCAGAATGAGATCGGCCACTTCCCGCACCGCGCCCTCGCCGCCCTTTTTCTTGCACACATATCGAACCGTCTTCAGCACCGGCGGCATCCCGTCGGCCGGGGCGGCTGAAAAGCCGACTGCACCCAGGGCCTGGAGGTCGTTCACGTCGTCACCGATATAGGCCACCTGATCCATCGAGAAGCCATGCCGTGCAATCAGCTCCTTGAGCACGGCGAGCTTGTCATACACTCCCTGGTGCACTTCGGGAATCGTCAACTTCTGCGCTCGGCGCATCACGATTTTCGTCGACTCCTGCGTAATGATCGCCGTCAGAATGCCGGCCTTCTGCAAGAGCTTGATCCCCATCCCGTCATGCGTATTGAACTTCTTCCATTCGTCACCGGACTCGGAGTAGTACATGCCGGCGTCGGTCAAGACCCCGTCGACATCCGTCGCAAATAACCGGATCTCGCGGAGAGTCCCTTGTAAGGAGAAACGAGGCTTCGCTGAAGTTTTGGTTCGGCGTGTTGTGCTGGGCATGCAGATGCTTTCGAATGCAGGCGATGTTAACAAGCCATCGTGGGAAACTCAAGAACAGTCAGCCGCCAGGGAGCATCCCACATCTCGGGGCACATCTGCCCGGAGGCCTGTTGGCACGGCGGCACGAACTATCAATACGCATGCCGGTGGATAAATCCTCGCCAGGCCGTGAGGAGCATGATCTTGAAGTCGAACCAGATCGACCAGTGCTCGATGTAATACAGATCATGCTCGATCCGTCGTTCCAGCGACGTATTGCCGCGCCAGCCGTTGATCTGCGCCCACCCGGTGATCCCGGCTTTCATCTTGTGCCGCAACATGTACTGCGGAAGCGTTTCCCGAAACCGGGCGATGAACTCGGGCCGTTCTGGCCTGGGACCGACGATACTCATCTCCCCGCGCAGCACGTTCCAGAATTGGGGCAACTCGTCCAAACTCGTTCGCCGCAAAAACGCGCCGATCGGCGTCCGGCGATCGTCGTTGGGTTGCGTCCAGACCGGGCCGGTTTCCGACTCCGCATCGAGTTTCATGGAACGGAACTTCAACATTTCGAACGCCTGCCCGTCCAATCCCATACGGAGTTGACGGAAAAAGATCGGACCGGGGGACGTCAGTTTCACCAAGGCCGCGATTGCGCATAACACCGGGGAGAATACAACCAATGCGACCGATGCGCCGACCACATCCAACACCCGTTTGATGACCAGATTCCAACCGTACAGCGGCGATCCCTGCAAGGTGATGAGCGGAAGGCCCTCGAACATCTCGGCCTCCGCGCGCAGGCTCACAAATTCGCACATCGCGGGCAAGGCCTTCACTTCGACCATCGTCGTGGCCAAACAGGTAAACATTTTTTCAGCCCACTGCTCGTCCTCCGGAGGCAGGCAGACAAAGACGATATCGACACCTGACTGAACACGTTCCTGCAGGTCGTCATACCGCCCGATCACCGGCACCCCGTTGATCCGCTCACCCACCTTCCGGGAATCGGCGCTCAAGAACCCATGCACTTTCACCCCTAGTTCCGGATGCTGAGCGAGCGCATCCACCACCCGGCGTCCCAGCCGGCTGGTGCCGATGACCAGCGCATGGCGTTGATTGTATCCGTGCCGACGCAGGAACCGAAGCGCCTCCCGAAACAGCACCCGCGAAAAGCCCAGGGTGATGAGGTTCAACAGCCAGAAATAGAGGAGCACCAGTCGGGAATATTCGTACTGCCGGAAGAAAAAGGTCAACGCCACCAGAATCAGCACGGAGAGGGTATTGGCTTTCGCCACGTCGAGAAACTCCGACAACCGCGTGCCCATCCGTCGCGGGCGGTAGAGGTCGAAGGCCTGGAACGACATGCCCCAGACTGCGATGATCGGCACCAGCAACAGCAGATAGATCCGGAGCGGAGGAATGCCCTTGGTGGCAGGTTCCACGATCTCCGAAAAACGCAGGTAGTAGGCGCCGACCCAGCAGGCGCAGATCAGCCCGAGGTCGATACAGAACAGCAGACTTTTGAGAAATTGGGAGTGGCGTTTAAGCATGCTCCCTCTATGAAGCCGTACCGGTCAATGCCCCCATCGCGAAGGCTTTCATGCGCTCCTTGAACAGCCGGCGGTCGAAGGCGGCCACATGGTCACGAATGGCATGCGGATCAAACTCCGTTCGGCGACGCTCGAAAGACTCCATCGCCTCGACAACGGATTCGACCGACTGAGTGAAGAAAAACACTCCCGTGGCAACGTTCCCCCCACCGGTCACAGAACCGGTTCCCTCTCGCGCAGGTGCGCCCTCGGCGGATCCGGCACCCGTCAACGGCACCACGGTCTCCAGCGCTCCCCCGCGCCCGAAGGCAAGCACAGGCTTGCCGCAGGCCATCGCTTCCAAAGGGACGATACCAAAATCTTCCTCGCCTGGAAAGAGCAGCGCCCGACAGCGCGCATAGTGATCCCTCACCACATCGTCCGGCTGCCAGCCCAAAAATTCGACCGTCGGGCCGGCGAGCTTGCGCAACCGCGCCTCCTCTTGCCCCTTGCCGATGATCTTCAGTCGTCGTTTCATAACATTACACGCTTGAATGGCCAGATCAACCCGTTTATACGGCGCAAAGGCCGTGACCATAAAATAGAAGTCTTCCGATTGTTCCGCGGCTTGAAATGTCTGCCAATCGACCGGTGGATGCAGCACGGCCGCCGGCCGGTTGTAATACCGTTGCACCTTCCCGGCGATGTTCCGGGAATTGGCCACGAATTGATCCACCCGAGCGGCGGAGGCCACATCCCAGGCCTGCAGACGCTTCCGGAACAGTTCCATACCCAATCTCGCCACGACTCCCGATCGCCCGCCGCGCGCATAGTTGTCGAACTGATCCCACACATACCGCATGGGCGCATGGATATAGCACAGGTGTTTCGCTCCCGCCGGCGGGCGAATGCCCTTAGCCACACAATGGCTCGAACTTAAGACCAGGTCGTAGGACGGGAGGCGAATATGCTCGATCGCAGCAGGAAATACGGGCAAATAATACCGATAGTACCGCGCGGCCAGCGGGAAGGATTGAACGAAACTGGTCGTGATCCGGTGACGCTCGATCATGGGCGACACCGTCCCCTTGATGTGCAGCAGGGTGTAGAGATCGGCATCGGGGAACAGCTCGCAGAACGCCTCCAGACAGCGCTCGCCGCCCCGCATCCCGGTCAGCCAATCATGGACGATCGCAACTCGTAACGACTTCATTCAGCGACGCGATTTCATTTCGTATAGCCACCCATTCCGCCGGAGGTCCTCGTCACCAGCGCGGGGCCTGCTTGACTGGATACGTAGAAAAACAACAGCACCAGCACCAGGCAGGCCGCAACCTCCAAAACAATCCAGGCCATGACCGGACCCCAGATACCCCAATATCGTATGCACAGCGGAACCAGCAGCAGTCCGACCAGTGCGGCGGTCACATTGACCCGACACACCAGCCGCTCCTGGAAGAGCGCGATCAGCCCTGACACAAACGGACGCTTGACGGAACTGAACCCGATGGCCACGACCGCCCACTGCAAGAGAGAGAGCGCCAGTGCGGTCTCCGTCGAGACCTCCGCGAATCTCCCATAGAAGATGATGGCGCTCCACAGGCCGGCTGAAGCGATGACCATGACGGCGACCGTAACCGAGCCGGCCATACGCACACGCACCTTGATCTGATGCACCCCCTTCTCTCCGACCATCTCGGCATAGGATCTCACCAGCAGTCGAGAGAGTGAGGCCCATGCCAATTCCACCACAGCGGTCGTGCGTTGGACCAGACCATAGAGCCCCACCGCCGGCGCCCCCAGCATGAAACCGAGAATGAGCAACGGAGCCCGGACATCCAGGACGATGGCGATCTGGTTCAAGCCGAGCCAGCGAGCCTCCCACCAAGCACGGCAATACCCGCGGTCCCCGTGCGTCCGTCCCGGAAGTAACACCATCATCTTCCACGCGGACACACCGCACAGAAGCACTCCGATCATCAGTCCTGCAAGCAGGGCCAGGTCGAGACCCGCATGTGTCGCTTCCTGCTGCAGGGTCCAAGCCAACACAAGAGGCACACCATACATCCCCACACTCATCAACACCCGGAAAAGAGCCACCATGTGATAGCGGTGAAGCAACAACCCCACGACCTCACAGGTTTCGGCCAGCACCTGTGTCGCCGCAACCCCGGTGCCGACGACCATGGCCATCGGCAGTGAGGAGCTCCAGGCACCCACCGCAACCCCTCCACCAAGACAGAGAAGTCCGCCCAGGCAAGCCAGCACTTTACCTCGCAACACATGGAAGAAGGTCTGCTGAGTCAGGCGCATGTCCGGGCCGGTTAGTCTCAGCCAATGCTGATTGATTCCAAAATCGGCCATCCCCCCCAGCACCGCACCCAGGGCGGACCCCAACAGAAACGCGCCCACATAGGTCAGCGAACGGTACCCTAGATAGAGCAGCAGCAGATAGCGTATCCCCTGCAGCAGGACGTCCGATAGGATCAATGGACCTGCGGCGCGGCCGACGGGTATGGCAGAGCCACCGTCCTCTGCTACTCCCTCCCGGGCGGTCGCGGCCTCGGGAATGTCTGCCTGCCCGGTGTGTCTCACGAACTGCGCTCCCTATGCGATACTCCGGCTCTCGCACACCCGCTGATGACCAGACCGGTTGCGCCGGACGCGGCACAGCAGCCGGGTTACCCCGGAAAGGACACTCCGGCGGACCACCGGGTGGACGCGTCTGCCTGCGTTGCGACAGAGGGTCCGGAGATCTGACCGTTCGGGAAGATCGAGGCTCCTAGAATTTCATAATACGCCTGATCCATTTCCCGCAACATTCGACTCAGCGCGAATCGTGACCGCCTGACCTCCCGACCCAGCTTCGCCAGCCGCGCCCGCAACGGGGCATCGAGGGCCAGCCGAATTTGCGCCTCGCCCGCCGCCTTGGGATCGTTGGCATTGAAGAGCATGCCCCACCCCTGCAGCACATCACGGTTCCCGATCACATCACTGGCCACGATAGGAATGCCCTGCTCCATCGCCTCCAGCAAGACGAGCGGAAGCCCTTCCCAGCGAGAGGTTGAAACGAAGAGATCGAAATCTCTCATCAAGGCAAACGCATCCGGCCGCCCGCCGAGGAACAGCACCCGATCCCGCTGTGGAAGGGTATCCAGGATCGATCGATACCGTCGTCGGTCCTCTTCACTACCCTCCCCGATCACCGCCCACGTGGCCTCGGGTACTTGTGTCGACACGATCCGCACGGACTCAAGGAGAATGTCCAAGCCCTTCTGGCGGTGAAACCGGCCGATCCATCCGATGAGGAATCTCCCGTCCGGGATCGTGAGTTCTGCACGTAAGCGCTTCCCCATATCACCGGAATGAATCGACTGCGCGTTCTCTTGAACCAGTCCCGACAACACCACACGAGAGTTCGACGTCGGCAGCCGATGCCGACGAGCGGTCTCCCGCTCCCCCGGAGACACATACACGATGGCATCCAGCAAGAGGCGACAGCACAGCTCAAACAGCCAGCCAAACAGGTAGCGCCATCCCCGGTTGTCGGCATAGTGCGGCCCGTGCGGCGTATAGATCACCGGTACGCGGACAAGAATCTTGACCCAGATGGCGAAAAACGCGGCCCCGCGACCATGCGCATGAATCGGCGCCGGAGCGCGCAGCAACTCCTTCAGCAACTGCCAGACCGAGCGGGCATTGGGGCGTCGCATCGGCAGCACTGACAGGTCCAACGGCATCCGGCGCCAGATCTCGACATAGGGTTTCTCATCCGAACAGAATACGCGCACCTGCATGCCCGAGCCGAGTTGGTGGTCCGCCAGCGCGGTCAGGTAGGCCGGCCCGCCGCCCACCCCGGCAGTCGCCGTCATGTGTACGATACGATTCGGCAACCATTCCGCCAGCGCCGTCCCGCAGAGTCCCAGGAGGAGGCCGAACAAGGCGGTCCAATGGAGCATCAGGTTGTCCGTCAACAACTCCTCACAGGTCAGACTGACCAATAACAGCGGCGGCCAACAGGCCAAGGCGATCCATCCGACGCCGATACGCACGACGGCACTCGGCTCACGCACGGGAATCGTGACGCTCTTGATACCCACCCACAGCAGCCAGACACAAGCAGCCACGAGCGGCAGCAGCGGCCCGATCCCGCCCTTGATCAGGACATCGAGATACAGGTTATGAGCCGTCTGGTAGTTAAAGTTGAAACCTTCGAAGGGGATCCCGACCACCTCTTCGACAAAACGGCGGCGGTCATACCCGATGCCGGTCACCACGGTGAGCGGATGCCGCAGAAGATACCGGAACGATTGGCCCCAGAGCCAGACACGCGTCTGAACGTTTTGCACCGCCCGTTGAGACGACGCGTGCCGCTCGTCCACGGGTGAGAGTTCCCCGCGTACGGTTTGTTCGAGTTGCATGGAAGCGGTCAGTGTGTCCCGCACCCGATCAAGTGTGGGGACCTTCACCCCAAGCACGTGAGTCAGGCCTAACAGGCCCAGCGGCATCAGGAACAGCAGGCCGGCAAACGCCAAGCGGCGGGACCGCGCGAGCAACCCTCCAGGATTGATCAGAGCCAGAAGGCCCAACATCAGAATGGCCCCCAGCAGCAACACGAGGCTGGATCGCGACCCGGTCCAGAGAATGCCCATGAAACACAAGGGAGCCAGGGTCAGCCCTTGCAGGACCGCATACCCGCGATTCACTACGCCGTGCCATCCTTGAAACAAGGCCAAACAAAGACTGAACAGCGATGCGAAAGCCAGGTACATACCGTAGGCGCCGTGACTCCCGGTGTCGGAGCGCACGACCAGGCCCTCTGGCGACAGGACTTCCGCAAACATGCCCATCGCAAAGAAGGTGGAGGACGCATCGACGTAGGCGTTGATATACCGGCCATCCAGGGCCTGCCCCATTCGGTAGCACGAATAGACCAACGTGAGAAGGGCCACCGCGGGGATCAGGTAGCTGACCAGTCTGACGACCTGAAAGCCGGTCCTGAGCGCCAGCAGCGCCGTCAGCGGAAGCGGGGCCAGGTAGAGCCCCCATTTCAGCAAGAGCAGCCAACCGGTCGATTGGAGCGATCCCAGTCGAATGGAATTGATGCCGAGGCTCAGCGCCAATCCGGCGATCGAGAGGCCCAGCAGAATCAGCGGGGTATTCCACGTCTGCCATTCGGGAGAATACCAGCCGCGTTTCCGTCGGGAAAACGTATCGGCACTCGCATACAACACCCAACCCCATGCGACGATCAGCACCAGGACGAACGGATGGACGACAAGGCCGCCCATCACACGAACCTTGAACACCGCCGGCGAGAGCAGGAGTATCGCGAGAATCCACAAGCCCAGGCGATTGACTAAGCCCGCATGAGCGGGAGATGAGACGCACGCGACCGTCATATCCGTCCCCTCAAGGCCTGCTCATAGACCGCTTCGAGCTCGGACACGTGCCTGTCTAAGGTTCGAGGATTCTCCCAATACCGCTGATGAGCGGCTTGCCCCATGGCCCCGGCAAGGGCATCGTCGGCGGACAGTGTCCGCATCGATCGAATCAGATCCGCCTCATCGGCGCCTGCAAAACACAACCCCGTCACCCCGTTCGCAATGGACATGCGCGCGGCCGACGTGTCGGACACAATCGCCGGCACTCCCAACGCCGCAGCCTCAATCACACTCAACCCCTCGGTCTCGTACCATAACGAGGGAAACACCAACACCCGGGCTGTTTTCAGATACTCCGTCACCTTTTCCCTGGAAACCCATCCCGTCACGCGGGCACGGGGGTACACCTGCACCACTTCCCGAGCGCAAGGACCGTCGCCTACGAACAGGGCCTCACATCCCAACGCGCGGGCGGCTTTGGCGAACACAATCGCGCCTTTTCCCTGTGTGATCTTTCCGACCATCACAAACGCCCTGTTTTCCGCCACCCGCGCCGGTACGTCCCGTGAGACATCGATCGGACTGGGAACCTGGTACACGCGAGCCCCCGCGGGAAGACCCGGCGCCAGGATCGCGTGACTGAACGGCGAGACGGCAATAAAATCAAGAATTCGATTGGGGATCCCGCCCCGGTGGGCCTGCACCGCCTGTCGCAGGATTCGCCAGAGCTTATGCGCATAGCTGCGCTTGTCGCAGTGGCTGGCGATACAGGAGGGCGACATCGGCCGGAGCCGGCAGATCTCGTTCTGTTGATGATTGAAGAAGGTCCCGTTGGGGCACAGAGAAAAGTAATCGTGCATGGTGTACACAACCCGAACCCCTACCGCCAACGCGGCTCGCACCACACTGGAGGACAGGGCTTGGGTCCAGCTATGGAGATGCACCACGGTACAGGCGGGATCGAGATCTCGAAGAAGCGCGCGAAGCATCCGGGCCGCCCTGACATTCCACGTCCCTTGAAGAATGGCTCGCATGCGGTTCGAGTCCGTCAGAATCTCCTGTTGTTCGGTTGAAACCAATCGGACCCCGTCAAGATCGTCGCTGTGCGTCGTCGCTCCGACCGCGGACAACAGGGTCACGGCATGACCGCGACGAGCGAGCCCCCTGGCACTCGCCAACGCCACGGCAGCGTTGCCGCCGTTCACATATCCAAAATCGCTGAGCACCACAAGGTGAAGTTTTTTCATGTCCACGCACGCGCGCGAGCAGGCCACAGATCACTGATTTGGACCCTGAACGGACGTCCTCCCGCCGGCATCGGAAACCTCAGGGATATCGGATCGATGGGGTTCAGTTCAGGCTTACCGGCATGCCTGACTCTCGACGCGTCACAGCCGGGATGCGCACACAACGGCAGCGAGCTTTTCTGCCGTTGTGTCCCAATCGTACTGCGTGGCCACAGCCTGCCCGGCAGTGAGGTACCGTTCTCGCACCCCGCGATCACTCACCATCAATCGGATGCGCTCCGCAATATCGGACGGGTCGTACGGATCACAGTACATAGCGCCTTCTCCATACACCTCGGGCAACCCCGCGACGCGGGAGACGATGACCGGACAGCCGGACGACAGCGCCTCCAATGCCGGAAGGCCGAAACTCTCATAGAGCGAAGGCATCACCAGAACATCCGCGTATCGATAGAACCGACGGAGCCGTTCATCTCCATGATCCAACTCACCGACACAGATCACTCGATCACTCATGGCGGAGGCCATCGCCATCGCCGACGCGTCGCCGGTAATGAGGCCCTCCCGGCGACCGATGATCACCAGGTCATGCGGAATGTGCGTCTGCAGCAGGGCAAACGCCTCCAGCAGACGGGACAGGTTCTTGTGCGGCTTGACGCTTCCGACGAAGAGCACGTAGGGTTTCCCGTGTGGCGGCCCCCCAGGCACCGGCGCGAACCATGAGGCATCCACTCCGTTATGCACCACCGTGACGTCCTGCCGTCCTTCGGGAACGAACTGCAGCAGTTGGTCCCTGGCAAATCGAGAGACACACACAATGGCGGCTGCTTTGGCCCGCACGGCTCGAAACATCAGACGCGCATAGGCCCGTCGATGCCACCCCTCCACAAATTGCGGCATCGCCAGATGAAAGGTGTCATGCACCGTCACCAAGAGAGGCCCCCGGTACCACAATGGAATATTGTAGTGAGGGGACCAATAGAGGGTGGTATCGCGGGGAATCCGCATCGGGAGCTCAACCTGCTCGCGTAGCGAATAGATCCCCGCCCGGCAATCGATGATCCTGATATTCGGATGCTGAGCCCAGCTGAAACCGCGGAGGAGGTCGGCCCGACCGAGCAGACAAAAGGCCGGCTGGGACAAAACCTTGAACAACCGCGGAACCAGTTCTTGCAGGTATGTCCCGATGCCCGCCGACTGCACCATTCGCATGTCAATGGTGATGGGTCCTCGTTGAATAGGCCACTCTCCTCTCGGTCAACCGGATTGCGCCAACTGCAGCAACCGCGAGACACGGTGTTTCCAATCGGCTTGCTCCGCGTACGCGCGGTAGAGCTCCCGCTGAGGTTCGCGAGTGACGCAGCTTTCGATCGCCGTCACAAACTGTTCGGCGGATTCACACAGCATCGCCGGGCTCTGCAGCCGCTCCAGTTCCCGCCAACGGGTGGCGACAACAGGCAGTCCTGCCGCAAGATATTCATAGAGCTTCAAGGGATGGATGCTATGAACCAACGTCGGATGATTCTGCACGTCGAACGGAATGAGCCCCACATCCGCAGACCGCAAATATTCCGGCAACCGTGAAAACGGCCGCGGCCCGAGCAAATGCAAATTGGCCGCCGGCGCAAACCTGGCATGGGCATGGGGAGTTCCCCCGATGAGGACGAACGAGACGTCCGGCAAGGCCGCCACCACATGATTCAACAGCGCGTAGTCGAACCAGGCGTCCATATAGCCTGCATAGACCGCAATAGGCCGGCGGATCGAGGCATACTCGGACGGAACGGGCACATCAGGCCTCGCAAAGTGGGAGAAATTGACGCCGTTCGGCAAATGGGCCATGCGACGAGGCTTCAGGCCCTCCACATACTCCTTCAAGGTCTCCGCACTGTACACCACCAGGTCAGCAGCGGCAGCCAGTTCATGCTCAGCTGCCCGGGCCGCGGGCGTCGTGCGTCCGAATCCGGACGTGTTGTCGGCCACTCGAAACACCGTTCGCGTACGGGCGACCTGAGAGAGCCAGGACAGATGCTTGGGGCTGTCGCAGTACAAGAGATCGACATCGCCGAAGCCGTGGTTCCGCACCACCCCGCCGACCGAAGGCCAGGTCAGATGGGCCCATCCACGCTCAAGCACGTGACTGCGAAGCAGGGGCTCATTCCGCGGAGTGGCCAATGCCGCCGGAACGTAGGCCCAGAGTTTCTTGTCGAGATCCCACAAGCCACCCTGTCGGTACAGCCGAAACCTGCTTGCCAGCTCTTTCCGCGCATGACCCAGGAGATGCAGCGGAGAAATGGGATCCGACACGAACCCAACCGTCCATCCGGCATTCACGAAACCGCGCGCCAGATGGTGGCTTCCCACTTGGAACGGAGTCGTCCAGTAATTGGCGCAGGCCATCAAAATTTTCTGTGTCGAATGCCCTTGTTCCACTTACTTGACCGCATGAATGCAGATAAACCACCCCCACCGGGCGGGCAGCCACTGCGTCAGCCAGGCCGGAAGCCGCAGCCGGTCATAGGGCGTCAACACCGGAGTGGCGGTCACCTGAGAGAACTGCGCATACAACTCCCGCACCTCACGAATCGTATAGGCCTTCGTGCCCGGGCTCTCCATATGGTGGGCGACCACATCCGCCAGCGTTCTGTCAGGACGCCCGCGGAGCAGACCATACTTTACCCACAACTTCAGGGCGACCAATGAATGTCTCCCGTACAACATGCCGATGAACAGGCCATTCGGTTTCAACACGCGTCGAACTTCCGCAATGATGCGCTCGGGATGCTCCGCATGGTGAATGACGCCCCAGGAATAGACCAGATCGAAGGACTGATCGGGGAAGGGAAGAATTTCGGCGTCGATCCGTTGCAGATGGCTGGTCAATCCATACAACGCTAAACGCGCGCGTGTGACCTCGATGGCCCGTTCGGTCAGATCGACCCCGTGGCAGTCCAAGCCGGCTCGCGCCCATTGCAGGTGATCAGTCCCGGCACCGACCCCGATCTCCAGCATGCGTTTGCCGTGGTGACGAGTAAATTGCGCGACAGAGTGGATAAACGGCTCCAACTCATAGCGGTAGGATTCGATCCGTTCGAACCATTCTCGGCTGAGTTCCGGCACTTCACCTACGATGGGGCGGGCGGTGCCGCAGGCCTCCTGGTTCCAATACCGGCGGACATCTTCGTTCTCGTCTTTCACTGATGATTGCCGCATAGATTCTTTCGAGCCTTCCCCGCTCATACCTACCTTGAGCCGATTCACGACAATCACCCCCGCGCATGAAGGCGCGGGATGAGCCAATGAGACTTCGCGCGACACCGCGACGCGGATCGCGGGTTGCCCGCTAGGCGCCTGTCTGTCGAGACGCCTGGCAGAGCGCTTTCCAAAACTCCGCCTTGACCACGGCCGCATCGTGCCGTGCGACGGCGACCTCCCGGGCACGTCGGCCGAGTTGCTCGCGAAGCGATGGCTGCTGCATGAGCGTTCGAACAGCCGACATGACCGGCTCTTCACCGCGAGTGGCCACGACATGTCCCCAGCCTTCCCTCGTGGCGTATCGTGCGGTCGCCACGTCGCCGGGAGCATACACGAGAATCGGCGTTCCTGAAATCATATACGCCGGCGCCTTCGTCGGCAGGGAGAGCCGAATGTACCGGGCACTTCGCGCATCGAAGTTGTACGGCAGGACCAGCAGATCCGTTCCAGCCAGCAGCCGCGCGATCGACGTCGGATCGGGCGGACCTTCGATGTGAACGGCCGGAGAAGACAGGTCGCGAAGATACGCCGACTCGTGGGCCGGTGAATGAATCCGGAGCTGCACTTCGATGCCGTCTGCCGACAATCGGGCCACGGCACGCGCGATGTCTCTCAGGCTTTCACGCTGTCCGTCCGGCACGATCGATCCCACATACCGCAGGACAAATGGTGTGCCTGCCTTCCAATCGGTTCGGGAATCCGGCAACCACCGTTCCACATCCAGAGCGTTCTGAAAGGGCAGAAAAGGATACCCGTAGCGCTGCTGATATTCTTCACACATGTGCTCGCAGATGGCGAACCGCCCCACAGCCTCACGGAGCGTCGCCTTCAGTTCACGACGCAACATGGGTCCCACGACCGGCCCCAAGAGGCCGCCGGTGTGCAGCACCGCCGGCCAGTCATCCATCATATGCACCACCAGGGGAATCGCCCATCGCTTTGCAAGCTGCCGCGTGAGATCCACCTGCTCCAGAGAACCCAGAAATCCGTAGAGCAGTGTCGGCTGAAACTCATTCACCCACGCCGTCAGTTCGCTTGTGAGGTGGGCGCGCTTGGGCACACTATCACCGATGACTCGTCGGGCCAACTCGATGGAGGACGTGCCTGCGGACACACCTTGGGCACCGGCGGACTCCGGCGTCCCGGCGGAGCGGCGTTTGAAGTGCCCATACGATCGTCTGACCAGCGAGAAGGGCCAGACCCAGCGGATTTCCTGCTCTGTCAGACGATAAAAATTCCGGCAGACCGTCCGGTCCACCGGAGTCGCATCATCGTGCAGATTGGCAAGTCGATCAGCCGGCCAGCCTCGGAACAGATTGGTCAGCGTGATGCCGCCGCCGGTCACGAGATTGAAATTATTCCCCGTCACCACCAGAATTCGAGGGTAGTCCTGCGTCACCCGGTACTCTTTTCAGTTGGCTCAAGGAGAAACATCCAGTCGGCGGACCACGAAAACGGCAGCAGGTCGGCCACACGATTGTTCATTCGATAGAGTGCCTGCCGAAACGGCGGCAGCCGCAGCAACACATCGATGTACGGCCCGCAGAGGAAGGTCCTGGCCCGCCGTTCCGTCACGCGAAAGCCGCCGGTCTCGAATGCCTGCAGAAGATGCCGCTCGCGAAAAAACTGCACATGGCCGGATTCGAAATTCAGGAAACCCACCTGCTCGTTCGCAGCGGGAACAGGCGCGCAGATGGCCGCCTCGACGGCTCGTGCCTTCCTCTCTCGCCGGGCGTGGACCGCACGCCGCAACAGCTGATCGATTCCAAGACTGGTCAGCCCCCTCTGCAGCCGGCATAACAGTTCATACGATCCGTATCCGTTGGGAGTGGTGATGACCAGAGCTCCCACCGGTTGTAACAATCGTCGCAAGAGAGCCAGGCAGTCCTGCGGACGGTGCAGGTGCTCCAGCACCTCGGAACAGACGATCAGATCAAACCTGTGTCCTTCCTCAATGAGCGATTCCAGACGGCCCATTCGAAACAGCAGATTCGGCAGCGGATATCTGCGCTGGGCTTCCTGAATGGACGGCTCATGCATGTCCACCCCCAACACGCGATGGCCCAGACAAGCCAGGGGATAGGTCACATGATCGCCCGTGCCGCACCCGAAATCGAGAATCGAGAGCGATGGAGTGCCCAGTCGCTGCGCAATTCCGGCCGTCCAGGCCTCGATCGTCTGCAGCCGTTTCACGATACCGTAGGAGGTTTCAGGGAATGTCATTCAATGCCTTGCATTATTCAGCGATGCAGGACACTAGATGACGGAGTACTTCTCTCTGAACATCATACTTTTCATAAATCACAGTTGCGAACCGTTAAAACCAATGTACGCCGTGACAGCTTCAATTGGGACTAATTGACTTTGTCAGCATCTATCAAAGCATAGGCATAAAGCCATTCACCTCACTTGCGCCATCGGCATCCTGAGTTCAATCTGATACAGCCGCTCAAGGGCCTGCACCCGCCATCTTGAGTCCACGATAAAGTTCCAGATATCGCTCAACCTCCAATTGTATGGAATATTCGTGTCGAGCACGCTCTCGGCATCGGTCCCGTATGGCAGCCAGTCGAGTACTGTCAGATAAGACCCAGCGAATGCCATTTGCCAAATCAACGGCATCTTTTGGGACTGCCAGATACCCAGTCTCCTTATGAATCACAATGTCCCCCACCCCTCCGACCTGAAAGGCAACGCTCGGCGTCCCCGAAGCAGTGGCCTCAATCAAGGAAACGGGCAGGTTGTCTGCGAGAGTGGGTAGCGCGAACACATCGGCCGCAACGTAGCAACGCCGCATCAAATCTGAAGAGTCTAGATAACCGACTTCCCGAACGGAGACTAAATTCTTGCAGGTCTCAAAAACTCCTCGACTCCCCACTGACAGAATCCACGGGCGCCGTTTCAGATTGAGAGTTTTCAGTGCCTCCTTAAAAAACCGCGAGCCCTTCCTACCTGCACCTGCAATCTGGTCAGCAAAGGCCACCACCATAATCACTTGCGCGTCCCTCGGGATATCCAAGGCATCTCTCGCCTCCAACTGTCCACCAGGGCGGAATTCATCCAGATTAATACCGTAAGGTATGCAACGTATTATTTTCCCCTCAAATAGAGGGCTTTTCCTGGCCATATCATATAACCATCGGGAGGGGGCAACCACGGTGATGTTGGATTGGTGATAGCTCTGATATTTCTTGCGCCAAAGAAATGCGGTCGTGTCTATAAGAATACTTGGATACTCGCGCAGATTTGGACAATGCCCGCATCCCGCCTGCCAGCGCTCACAATCATAGTTGTAGGAACAATGTCCCGTGAGAGCCCAGGTATCGTGCAGGGTCCAGACAAGCGGTGCCTGACAAGCAAGCTTTGGCAGAATTGTGAACGAGAAAAAACTTCCATGCAGGTTATGCAGGTGAATCACATCGGCATTCTTTACCAATGGATGATGCAGAAATCTATTTTTCAGAGGCTGAATCAAGTACTGAAAGCCGCTCCACGACTCACACTTTTGCACAAGACGATCGCAGATTTTCCCTGGGATTGTGCGGGGGAATCCGATACGGACGATCTCTTGCCGGGGCTCCGTCTTTTGCCCAACAAGCATAGATGAATCATGGCCTTTGGCTAACAGGCCCGTATGCAGTTGAAATGCGGCCCGCGCGGCGCCGCCGCTATTGTCAGCAGTACCAATATGTACAACTCTCATCACGTGACTAGTGCTTTCGGATTTACCAGTGAACAGTACCTTAGGGAAAAGACTCCTGCGTAGTACTTTCATCAGACCTTACAAAATCCGCTTCTTCGGATTGCAGCCATGATGCAAGCTGATCAAGATCTGGTGCATCAGCCAGCTTGAGACCACTTTCAGGCTGAAACACAATGTTGGTATCGAGCGGATCGCCGACACTGCTCATAGGCTTCTTTACCAATTGAAAGCTTTGGGCTGGCCAAGGTCTGCGCATGAACAGCACATATCCAAATCGCCTGGCGAGCTCAATCTGCGCATCGGCGAGCCGTGGCATCGTATGTGCCTGAGCCAGACGGCTCAAGTAATCGTCCGTTGTAACGGAATCCACGGTAAAGCCAAGTCCCGCATATCGTCCCGTTCCGGCCGTGAGTACGGGGATACCATGGCAGGCCATTTCAATTCCGATCGTGCCTCTGACCGTCACGCACACATCAGTAATCTGGAAAAATGACAACGTACTGACGTCTGTATCCGGCGCAATGACTTTCACATGGTCCGGAAGCTTCCCGACTGCGCTTCGAATCGCGATGGAATCTCGAAGTTCGCCGGTGTGTTTCTCATACTTTAATTTCCACACAAGGTCTGGGTGTAGCTTGATCAGCCAATTGAGGTTGGAATTCTTACACGCAGCCTTCACCGTCTCAATCAGCCAGGTTTCGTAATCCTGGAACAAACTGGTACCGTAAAAAAATGTCGCATCCCAGAGGACATGAGAGAAAACCACGGCCGTCTTTTTATTCGGATCGAGACAGAGCTGCTGAATCACCTCGTCTCGTGATTTAATCTTTTTATCCTGATGAAGATAGCGCCGATTGAACCACGTTCCCTTCTTATAGCTTTCGGAAAACTCGGTCATCAGACTCTCCGCCCGACCAGGAGACCACGGTATCTTTTTCGTAGCTTCCCAAGTCGACGGATCTAATGAGAACGGATGTTGGTGCCGATTTCTGGAGGTGTACCGCTTGAGCACATACTGGTTCGTATTCTGCGATCCCACATACTGAACAACCGGAATCCCCTCCGCAACACACACCCCAAAGATTTCAGCAAAAGGCGAGATGCCCTTCTCAAGGAGCATGCCCATCACAGGTGGAAACTCCCTCCGCATTGCTTCAGCGGCGTGAACGTTCTTCTGAATGGCCAAAATCTCTCGCCAAATTGCAGCCCTCGTCGCCACATTCGAAAAATCAAATTGTGCGAACTTATTCTTGTACACGTGATTCGAGACGGCAATTCTACCAACGTCCACACCGTGGTATGTCAATTCCATCAACTCGGACAGGGAGGCAACCTCGGGTAATACATCCCAGGCGCCTAGAGAAGAGCTTGGTGTCACGCGCCCATGAAAGCTCTCCAGATTGATGCTGCGATGAATTGAAAAACTTCGGTGATATCGCTCGACCCACCTGAATCGAGAGGTATTCACCGCCACAGGCATCATCCCCGCCAGGCGAACGGCTACGGAAAGGATTCCCTCCAACTTGACTCCCCACACAGTATGCATGCTGCCAATCATCCAGACCGGCTTTGATGGATCTCCCGAAGGCAGTTCGTTACTCATAGCCTCGATTGTCGCGCGACAGGCTCGGTAATCACGGAGAATCGCTCGGGAGCGCTGCCGCTCTTCAGCGAAGAGACACCATCGCAACGCCTCGCCAACCACACTCCGCACACCAAGACATGCCAGTGCTTCCGAGAAAGTCGATCGCTTTAACCACTCCGCTAGGCGCTCATATTGTTCACGCATCATACACAGGACTCACAATGCAACGTGATTAGATTCACTACCAGGTGGAAGAAGAGTACTAGCATGAGCGCTTGGGAAAATTGGCACTCATCCACGAGAACATAGGGGGACTACACACTCATATGTGGGAGAGAAACTTGACCGGAAGCTAACAACCATTCCGCTCTCTTGAGATCCTCATACCCATCAACATCAATCCCATAGGCATACTCCACAATCCTAGGGAGGGACCTGACGCCGAATAGATCTGCTTGTTCTCTGATTGTCCGAACCCTCACCACAAGGAGATTACCGAAGATATAAAACGCCGGCTTTCGTTGCTTGTTATAGCACTCCCTTCTTTCCACGGCGAACCTAAACCTCAACAACCCTTCCTCAACCACCCGTTGATTATAGGCATGCATGTTATGAGGAAAAGAACAGATTGTTTGGACGGAGTCAGCATGAGGGTCTTGACGTAACGCGGTCACTGCCTCGTCGATGTCCGAGGGCAGCACGAAGGGGGAGGTCGGCTGCAATAGGGCAATCATCTCCGGCACAGAATCGCCCTGGCGCGCACAATCTTCTAACAGGTATCGAACCACATCCAGAACTGGAGTGTCGTCCTGGCAGAGATCGGCAGGGCGATGGTGAACTTCGATGCCCATACGCACACATTCTTTTGCAATCTCCGGATGCTCAGTCGAGCAGAGTAACCGAGTCACTGTCCGGCTTGATCGACCGGCTTCAATCACATAATCGATCAGCGGCCGTTCCCCAAGGGCAACCAAGTTCTTGAGCGGAATGGACTTCGACCCTCCACGCGCAGGAATGATCCCCCACACACCCATGTTGTCTGCAGAATTCATCCTGCCATCTCTGCCAAGGCCTGTAGGGTGAGCTGGATGGTGTGCTGCTCCGTCAGGCGCCAAGCATCCACTGTGGACCCGCCGATGTGTGGAGTAATAAGAAGGTTGTCGTGGGTCCTGGCGTACTGCACTAACGGATGATCCCCGACGTGATGCTTGAATCCGGGGACAAACTCCCCATCTAACACATCGACTGCTGCACCGGCTAACTTTCCTGAGACAAGCGCCATTCGTAGGTCCTCGGAATTCACAATCTCACCCCGAGACGTATTTATAAAATAGGCGCCATCTCTAAACCGTGCAAATCGTGCCCTATCAAATAGAGCGGCATTCTGTGGCTCCATTGGAATATGCACGCTCACAATATCGCTCTGAGAAACAAGGTCATCGAGCGATACAGACTTATGCAGGCCCTCCCCCTCCATGGTTACAAAGGGATCGTAATAGAGCACCTTCATCCCAAAGCTACGGGCGGTTCTGGCAACCATTTTCCCTAACCGACCAAGCCCGACAATCCCTATGGCCATTCTCGACAACATTGTCCTTCCGCCGAAATTTCTTCGCTCCCATTCACCCGAACATACTTCCTGAAAGGACCAGGGAACCTTTCGTACTATACCGAGGATCAGCGCCCAGGTCATTTCAGCCGTGGGGGTGATGGACTCAAGAAAACTCGCTTCATTCTTCAGCGAAATCACTCGAATTCCTCGTCGAACCGCGTAGTCCACGTCTATATGAGGAACTCCCGTTGTGTTCGACGCAATGACTTTAAGCGCCGGAGCCATGTCGATCTTCTCTTTCCCCCAAAAGTACCCCAACGGAGCGATCACTATATGAATATGGCTCAAGTCCTGAGGACGATCCTCATCTGGAGTAGGCACAGTCTCAACTTGAAATCGCTCCTTGAGCAAAGCGAGATTCTCGGGCTGATACCTCAATAAGTCATAGTACCTAAGCACAGGCTTCGCAGTCATCGGCGCCCACCATCATAGCGTACAGATTCATCCACCAAACGTGACACCACGTCACATGCAACGAGCTCTTTTATAATCATTGCCCAGCGGGACGGGTTAATACGAAGCATACATTGACTCGCAGATCAATTCGCCCTTCCACTCCTATGCAACAGATCACCCTAGGCTTCATCGACAATATCATGCAAGAATACAGGCTCATCTTTCATCAAAGGGCGAAGTAGGCGTCGGCCGAGAAGACGATCGAGTTGATTGGGAGGAATACCTTCACCAGGCCGCTTAGCCAGCACATCTGCTTCTAATAATTGGTGCCCAGCAGGGAAATCACACGCAGCCACCAACGATTTCAGCGCCCACTTTTGCCCCTCACTCTCGCAGACTGCGGGCTCCTTGCGCTCAGGGCCGATCATCGAAGCAACTCTTCGAATATCGGCGACAAGAGCCGCAAAATTTTCGGGACCAGCTGATACCTTCCAATCGTGTGCATTGGGAACTTCTCGGAGAATCGTAATGTGCTTTTCCACCAATGAAGCTCCCCTGGCCACTGCAGCAAGAATCGCTATTCCATCCTCAGTGTGATCGGAATAGCCAACTGGGCCGGGGAAGATTCTTCGCAAGCGGTCCATGGCAGCTAGGTTAACTTGTTCGGGCGGAGTGGGGTAGGAAGTGATGCAATGCAACAAGGCGAGTTCATGACAACCTCCTGCAGCACATGCCGAGACAGCTTCATGCACGTCAGGCTCACGATACATACCAGTGGAAACAATCATAGGTTTACCGAGAGAGGCCAACTTCTTCAGAAACAGAGGATTGTTCCGCTCTCCTGAACCGACCTTGATAGCTGGGACATCCAACTCGACAAGCCAAGGGATACGCGTCTCATCGTGAGCCGTCGACATGAATAGAATGCCTTTGCGGTCGCATTCATCCTTAAGGTCACGAGCCTGCTTCAGGGTGAGATTTCTAGGACGAAGCCGGTTTTGCCATTCAATCGCCCGCTTTGCAATTAGTGCCTCTACATCAAAGAACTGCGTCTTGAACGCATTAGCCCCTGCCTTCGACGCCAAGTCGACAAGCTGAAGAGCAAGATCCATGTCGCCGAAATGTGAGACCCCGGCCTCGGCTATCACAAACGGCGATGCGCCCTCGCCGACCAGATGTTGCCCTATTTGAAAGTGGGATAGAAATTTCATATCAAGCCTCCCACCTTAGTTATAAACCGATGAACGCTTCGATACGGTAGCCGTAGCGACCATCTAGTGCATAACGTGTCGTTGCAAAGACGGCAGATCCAAACCTTTTTGCCAAACTTAATACGTGATTCGTTTTTCAATCTTCAGCTGGGTATCAGCCAATATGTCCGCCATACGCTCCCCCGCCCGTCCATCTCCGTACAATGTTGACGGCGTATATGGGCCATGAACAAGTTGACTGCGTATCGCCCTCAAAATTTCTGTTCGATCATAACCCACGTCCATAACATTCGGCCCCCGTTCACGGCCAGCCTGCCTGGTACCGATTGTGACGGATGGAACCCCCAGGAAGGATGTTTCACGAATACCCACGCTCGATGAGCCTATCATACAGGCGGAGTTGACCACGACCTTGTAGAATTTTTCCGGGGGCATGTTCTTAAAAAAATGAACGAACGACGGCTGGTACTTCTCTCGAAATACCCGTAGCCCCTTGGAAATCTTGTCCGACCCCGCGTCGACATTCGGCCAAAACCACAGTGTCGGCATCTTGAGTTCAAAGATTGCCATCAGGGTCTCATGGATATGCTCGTACATATCTTCATACTCTGTTGTGACCGGATGCTGCATCACCAGAAGATACTTTCCTGCAGCCAAATCTAACACTGGACCTGCCCCATACTGCTGAGTAAGTCCGGGAAAATCTACCGTGCGATCCTTTGTCGATGTCGCTGCAAGATCAATTGATGAACATCCCGTCACAAAGACTGTATCTTCTGCCTCGCCAAGTCTCTTCACCCGCTCTGCCGCCCCCTCTGTTGCAACGAGATGCAGGTCGGCCAATTTTGTGATGGCATGACGAACCTTCTCATCGATCGACCCCGTCACCTCTCCACCTTGAACATGAACCACCGGGGTGTTCATGTAGGCAGCGGCAGCTGCGATGCCGAGACTTTCGTATCTGTCTCCGATTACAACCACGGCATCCGGCCTCAAATTATCAAGCACGGTCGCAAGCTCCATGATGCCCATACCCGTGGTCTTTGCCATCGTCACGGGGTTCTCCCCCTCCAAGACGAAATAGATCCGAGCGGCAATTTCGAAGCCGTCTGCCTCAATCACATTAACCGCTCCCCCATATTTCTCCAACAACGCCGAAGCGCCGACAATTAGTTGCAGCTCAAGATCCGGGTGATTCCGCACGGCTTGAAGAAAGGTTTTCAAGCGGGCATACGCACCCCGGTAGGTTACAACGACGGCAATCTTGCGTCGACGTGATTGATGTCTCATAGGCCCTCAGTCATGGAAGTTTAGACGCCTGACTCACTGGCGCGATTAGTTACTGCCTCTTGATCCAGACGGGTGGTTGCGACCGCTCGTAAATAAAACGAATGGGAAATGTCGGTTCTGCTCCAGCAGTTTCCATAGAAAACTCAACATTGTGACGATAAGGGGTCCGTTGAATCGAAAAATACGGATCACGTTTATAGACGAGCTCATTGTCATCCGTTCGCATGACCTGCACTTGAGCATGATCGAATGTAAGTCGATAGTGCCCACCAGACGCCGCCCGAACCCAGGACAGACACTCTAAGAGCTGACCATATGCGGCACTATCTTTCCATGATGGTTGCAGGTCAGGTGTGATCGTCTTGGCAGCAAGAATGTGCAGATTATTGTCGGCCAATATTCGTATCGTAGTAAAACCATTCTGATTTAAAAGTTTAGCCAGGGAATGTACGGAGAACGTATGGCAATGGATCGCCGCATGACTTTGCATAAACAACGTTTCACCCTGCCATATATTCGGCACCTGAATATACAGCATTCCCCCGGCCCGAATGAGACGGGTCAACTGGGCAAGATGAGTTGACACATCAGCGATATGTTCAAGGACATGAATCGAATAAACGAAGTCGAATGGTCCATGCTGATACACTTGGCCGAGGTCGGTAATCGGACAATCAAAAACCGTCAAACCCTCCTTCCTGCATTCGTCTGCCCTTTGACGACTGGCCTCGACCCCATAGCTTTCATAGCCCAGCCGTCGAAACAACTTCAGCTTTCCTCCATATCCACACCCGACTTCAAGGACCTTTTGAATGTCCGGCCTAGCCTGATAGTAGCTTCCGTTGGTTTCAATGATTCCTTCTAAAAATGCGCGAATTTGCCTGAGGCCCGGTTCCTCTCTACCGATGAGCCTTACAAGGGTTGTCCATGCCATTTCCACTCCAGGTAGTCGTTTGACTCTGTCTTTTAGTCCTCGACGTGGCCTCGTCAGCTCGGTTAGCCCGGCATCGAACTCTTCAGAGTAATACCGATTCAACCACGTCACACTTGGCATCTTCTGAAAATATCGGTGCTCACACACTACACAGTAAGCAGACACCATAGAAGTCACGCCATGAGCCAGAACTTCCGACAGAATGATGGAGTCTTTGTCGGACCGGCAGATCGGGCACGGCCACATCTGAAAATCACCTTGAGGAACTTCAACCTCTTGCATTGGGCCACCAAGCTCAACTCGTTCGACACAAACATCAACCATGATGGTTTCCCCCCAAAAAACAATGTCTCTGCTCGCTACTGACTGGCATCGTGCCTAATTCTTCCATCACCTGGCCGATCCCACCACAACACTACGAGCACGTATCCGAAATACACGCCGATAAGGCCACTTTTCCACAACAACCGTGTCAGCCAATCAAAGCCATATGGCGCCAAGCCGAGCAATCCCAAGGGGACGGCCGGAAGTATTACGACCACAATACGGCCCCACGGTACAGGAAGCGGGCAAATCGCTTTTCCGAGCAGCCAAAACGACAAGGCTCGGCTTGCCCAACCCGACAGAGATGCCGCAATGGTGCCCCACACTCCATACGCAGGCGTCGCCAATACATTGACAATGCCCGTTATTGCAGCATGAAGGATGGATACGGGAGTAATCCATATTGTGCGCTTTGACAGCACGAACGACATCGACGCAATCGTGACCAACGCGACGAGAACAGCGTTGACGGTTAGGAAAGGCACAAAATCAACTGCGCCGAAAAATCGCTCTCGTCCCACTGCAATGAGAACGTCCTGGGCGAATAGACTTACGGCGAGCGAAACGCCCGTCGTTGCCGCCACAACAAGCAACGCCATGTCGCCGACCTTCCAGCGTTCAGACTGCTCCTGAACCCAGATTCTCAGGACGGCCGGGACAAACGCCATCTTCAGAGTTACAACCGACTGATAGGCAATCGCGCCAAACTGTGAGGCCACTGAGTAATACCCGATACTCGTCAATGGAACCCACTTGTCGAGGAAAAATCGATCCATCACCATCGTCGCCCCGCTTAACATTGCCTCCGGGGTCATAGGCCATGAGTATTTCGCAGATTCCCTCACGTATTGCCAATGCATAGTCAAAGGATATTGAGAGACCATGTATATACAATAGCCCACTGCGGAGCATCCCGAGCCCCACAAACCAGCTTTTAGTGCCCCTAACCCGCCGTCACCCGCCACTACGACAAAATATAATTTCGCACCTACAAACAACAGAAACGACCCCAGCGCAGAGATGACTGCAAGATGAGCTTCCTGTCGAATTCGCATCAGGGCGAGTGGTAGCTCGGCAAATAGGCGTGCAAACACCGTCCAGGTCATAAGTTCCAAATACGGGGAGTACGAGACCTGCTTTGCGATGTAGGGCAATAAAAATGGTCCAACCAGAATCAGGATCACCAATCCTGCGCATGCGTTCATCACGAATGCCCACCAAAGTGAAGCGACAAACCTCCGCTGCTGGTCCCCCTTATATTCATAGTAGAAACGAGTCAATGCACTTCCAAACCTAATTCCCCAGCACGAAGAAATAATACTTCCAACCATCTCGGACAGTGAAACAAGGGCAAAATCGTCCGGAGTCAAGAAGGCAACGAAAACGGGCAATAGTAGAACCGCCGAAAGACCTTCGACAATCTGTCCAAGCCCATAGATGCCAGACTGTCGGAGGAATCCTCCGGAGAAGCGGGAACCGACCAATTGCTGAAGACGAAGCAGCCTGCGCTTCACTAAAACGGCATGTCACTTTCGTTCAAGATAACAACGCATAGACTTGCTGAGGATTGAGTCCGGAGAGACCACCCTCCGAACGAAGTGTAAATTCACGAGGATACGGAGAAGCACCAGAGACATACTCGAACGTCAGTAATATACGCTCACGCATGTCACATTTCCCACCCTTGTGCAAGCCCGTGGTATCGGCAAATATTATCGTCTCGGATGGACCCGTAAATGATTTCCATTGCTCATCGCCGATCAGCATTCTCATCGCCTGATCATCAATTCTTGGAGGCTCCGCAACCGAACCAGGAGAGATGCAGCGTCGCAAATGCGTCCCGGGAATGAACCAAAATGGACCGTTATCCATATCAACATCCACGAGGTAAATAAAAACCTTCAATATCATCCTATCGTCCCCATCACGATGCCACAATTGTGATTCCGTGGGTCGCTCGGGAGTGGGGCGATTGACCCACAAATTGATGGCCCGTAACGAACTTCTAAGTCCCAAATACTGATTAGCGACAAGCAAAATGGCCGGGTGTATTGCCAGCCTCACAAAAGCGCTATCCAGATCGAATTCGCGGGGTAACAGACTAGTCAGATAATTCTTTCGGTCACTCTTTCTGAGGCGTGCGCCTTCCTGCGCTCCACTTCGCATCAAAAGTGGAACTTCCGCCATGACCTCGCTCAAACAGCAGATCCCGTCCTCATCAAAGAAATCTTGAGCGCTTCCCGAAACAATTCCATCAGTGCGAAGGAAATCCACAAATTTGTGCCTGCCCTTACGGACCTGAGAATCAATTGTCTGCTTGAGTGCGCGATCAAAATTACGCCCCCACCTCCAGAGAAATGGAGATTGGAGCAACGCGGTTCTGAAACGCTTGATGGTCGAGCGGTCCATCACAAATATTAACGGACGAATTTAACCTTTTCCCTACGCCCATCCCACCGCACATCAGGAATCAAGGCCTGTCGCTTCGCCTCAATCCGGTTTCGATGAGGCAGAAGATCTTTAATCATGATCTCCATCTCCGCCTCAACTTCGTGCGTGGGCTGATATCCTAAATCCAACAGGTGCCTGTGATCCGGTTTGTAATAGTGTTCCTCAAGCTCTGCGCGGGGGTTTTCGAGATTATGCACGCCAATATCAATGCCTAACCTCTTCCCCACAGCCTGAACCTTCTGTGCCAACTGCGTAATGTCGTACGTTTCCTCGAATTGATTAAACACTCGATACTCACCTCTAGCGGCAGGATTCTCGAGAGCAAGCCGCAAGCACTGCATCGAGTCACGGAGAGGCAAAAAGCCTCGACGCTGGTGGCCCTTTCCGTAGGGTGTCAACGGATGGCCAATTACAGCCTGACAACAGTATCTATTGATGACCGTCCCAAACGCTTGATCAAAATCCAGCCTGGTTCGCAATGCTTCGTCCTCACCCATCTCATCGATCCGAGTGCCGAACACAACGCCTTGCATCACATCCGTTGCACGTAGCCCCCAGAGCTTGCACGCAAACATGACATTGTTAGAACCATGAACTTTCGACCAATGATACCAGGACGCCGCTTGACGAGGAAATGGGAGACGATCCCGTCGCCCTCGATATTCAATTTCAAAAAACCCTTCCGGAATATCGATATTTGGCGTTCCGTACTCACCCATCGTGCCGAGCTTCACAAGATGAGCCTCCTGGCAGTGCTCTCGCATTGCGAACATCAGGTTGAATGTCGTTGCAATGTTATTCATTTGCACAAAAACTGCATGTTGTGCATCAACCATCGAATACGGTGCCGAAGGACACTCTCCTAGGTGGACGACGGCATCTGGACGAAACTCCCGAAACATTTTCTCGACGAAATCATACTGCCGAAGATCTCCCTCCCAAAACTGAAGAGTCTTGCCATAACGCTGGTTAAACGCTCGAAGTCTCTCACTCATAGATGCGATAGGGATCGCGCTCCAGGATTGCATTTCATCAACCCACTGTCTGCGCAACATGAGATCGGCACCTGCTACGACATGACCGCGCGATGCAAGATATTGCGCGAGAGTCCAACCCAAGTACCCATCTACTCCGGCCACAAATACTTTCACGCCAGTCCTCCCCTCTCAGATGTTGATGCTGGCAAAACGCTCTTCTTGGCTTGTGCAAACTCCGCCCAACCAGTAGGCTTTGCCCTTCACAGACTCTTTCTCAATCGCTTCACTCTTCGGGTATCCAACAAGTCAGCCATCGTCAGCCAGATGGTCAACGCCTTCTTCAACTCAGCCCCAACCCTCCAGCAGTCCGTCTACGTCGAACTCGGTGCCATAGAAGAAATCGTGAACACTCCTTCCACCGGAAGCGGGCCTTCCCAGCTCCAGCGGAGAAAAGGAGCCCGCCGCGCCCTGCCATATTGCTCCGCCACACTCTCCTCATCGAGACGCGGGGCGATGGCTACAGACGTTCCATTCGCGGACAACCGCGGACCGTCCAGCCAGAACCGCTGCCTGGGGGTCACCACCGACCATCCGTTTTCCGCGGGCTGCAACGAACAATGAGGCGCAAAGGTCAACGTCCATTCCAAACGATGCGGGTGAGAACCGCTCACGGGACTGAACAGATGATCCGTGACGCGCCACGACCCGTTCAGCCAGTCGGCCCGCAACTCGCGCCGGTGCCTCACCGGGTGGAAGAACCGTTCATATCCATCGTGGTCCGCCGCGGCCTGTTCCACGGGTCCACCGGTTTCCCATTGGAAACGGTGCAGCCGGCTATCCGGGTGCAAACAAAAGAACTTCCCGGGTATGAGACGGTTCTGCTCCGCTTGATCCACCCTAACGGTTGAGTGGTAGAGGGTGCTGCGAAATCGATTATAGGATTGCGGGTCGGAAGTATAGAGAAAACAACCCGAATCCACAAGAATATCTTCCCCGCCGAGGTGCAACTCCACTGCGAGCAGGTCGTTGTGCTTGTGGGTTCCGACACCCCCCGATCCAAGCGGATTGCAGTTGAGCAAGGCATAGTCGGCCCGCCCGCGCAGTATATAGAGTCCTGCCTCCGGAAAGGCCCGGCTCCCGCTCTGTGCCGAGACTGGCTCCCTCCTCCACGCGGCACAGTGGAGACCACCGAACCACAACCCTTCGACCCACGAGGGGCCGGCCGCCGCCCACCAGTCCGGACGATCGAACAACACCGCACCGACGGCGAGCAGGTGGCGGTGATCCCGAACATCGGCCTGCCCGTACCCGGTCAAAATATGCAGGCGACCGTTATCGGCGTCTCCGATCTGCGGAGCCAGACCATTGGGCTTGGTATAACCCTGAACGAACTCACACATCTTCCGCAAACGATCATGAAAGGTCGGCGGCAACTCCACCCCGTGGTAACGGCACAGCACGCCCGACGACAGAAACATTTCCGTCACCAAGCGGTGATAGGACAGACTCGACTCATAGTGGGCGCCGTCGGCGAGCACCTGCCGATCCATCTCACGCACCAACTCTCGAAGCGCAAACGCCTTCCAACCCTCTGCATCACGGACTTCCTTCAAGCAAAGTCCGAGATAGAGTAATCCCACGAGATCAGCCAGGTAGTGATTGGTCGTGACTCCATCGTCGCGGACTTCGAGATTGCCCATAAGGAACCGCCCGTGAGCCACCAGCGACGCCAGTACCTCCGTCAGCCACGCCTCTGTCATGAGCGGCGACTCCGCCAACAAGCCGAGCGACCACAACCAGTTGACGGCGCGGATTGCGACATCCATGGGACAGGCCCAGTTGACCCCCTGCGCGGTCGGATTCGCGTCGATCCAGCTGGTCATTTGTGCCAAACATTCCCTTGCATACGTTTCGTCTCCGCTCAGGAGGGCTGTCTGCGCCAGCAGCACAAGGTGGTGACCACGTGACAATTCCCATGGCACCTTGATGTCGACCCCGACTTCATGGCCATGGGCCACGTCAAGAAAGCACTGATCGGGATTCCAGCGGTAGCCGGACTTAAAATCCCGATGCCAGTCGATCGTCGTTCCCAATGCCACGGGGCCGGAACCCAGGAGGTCAAACACATGCCCGCATATCCGGTCGGCCGATTCGATGGTCGCCTCCAGTACCCCTGGCGCCTGCTGTTCATAGAGCCCGCGAATCGCCGCCACACTCTCCGCTGAAATCGGGAGACGCTGGTTTAAGGAGCCACGTATTCGCCCCACCACAGCGGAGAGGTCTCCGGGAGTGACGCCTAATGCGGCTGCCAGTTCCCCTCGCGAAACCCGGTAGGGCTGACGCAACACGTGAGCACGATGCCGCCTTACGCGCAGGGGGCGAATGGCCTTGCGGATGCCCATGCGCACCGTTGCAAGCAGTCCGATATGCTGCACTTTAGACAGGAGACGGGCTGCAAAATCGAGCGGCGCCTCGCTACTCATGGGAATCACTCCCAACGATGCTCTCGACAGGGAGGAGGAGGAAACGGCGGATGGAACCCGACTGGCTGTCACGCCACCCGACTTCCAACAAGCTGCGGAAAAACTTGATGGTTGCGCAACAGGCTACGATCAATTCATGCGCCGTGGAGGCATAACAATCACCCGCAGGCTGCGCAAAAAGGCCGTCCAGCAAGGCCGCAGCAAGCGGAGAGGCGGATCGTCCTCGCGCCGTACGGTGAGCCTCCGAGCGCCGCGAGAACGCCGCTGGCGGACTTTTTCCACATCCTGCTGGATCGAGCGCACTAGGCAAGATACGCCTTCCACCACAGCGCCAGATTAAAGAGATACCAGCTGCGAGGATCGCGCTGCCGGCACACCAGATCCAGCACTGCAGCTTTGTCCAGGATATCGGTCCGGTCACAAAAATCGGCAAGTGTGTCCTGCATCAACGTACCCAGGCGGCCCTGCATCCATTCCTGCACCGGCACGCCAAATCCCTGCTTCGGCCGATCGATGATGGCGTCCGGAATCACTCCGCGCACCGCCTGTTTGAGCAGCGTCTTGACCACGCCCCCTCTGGTCTTGACCGCCTCGGGAACACTCATGGCCAGTTGCACGAACTCATGATCGAGAAACGGTACCCGCGCTTCCAGACTCGCCCCCATGCTCATCTTGTCGACGCGCATCAGCAATAACTCGGGCAGTCTGAAGTTGAGATCGAGATAGCTCATCCATTGCAGCGGGCCCTGCTCCCAGGCGTTGGCCTGGAACCGTTCATGGATCGGCCGGATGGCTTCCCAGGATGTCAGGTGTCGAAATTGTCGTTGCAAACGCGGCGAGAGCAGGCGTTGTTTCAAGGCTTCCGGAAAGGCTTCCGCGCCCCCCCAGAACACGGGTTGGTGGAGGATCCCGCGTCGCAACCGTTCGTAGTGAATGCTCTCCCCGTACCCGCACCAGTGCAATCCGTGAAGGCCAAGACGTTTCAGCAAGGACGGCACCGGCCAATGGTTCCATTCCTCAAGCATCTTGGATGTTTTCCAGGAGGGATAGCCCCAGAACAGCTCATCGGCTCCCTCCCCGACCTGACAGACAATCACGCCGTGCCGGCGTGCCAGCTGAGACACATAAAACACCGGGACACAGACGGGATCCGCAATCGGTTCATCCTGCAGGGCGACCATGCGCGGTAAGAACGCGATGAGGTCATCGAGGGACAGCAACCGTTCGTGATGATCCGCACCGACCTGCTCCGCCATGAACCGGGCGTGACTCAGTTCATTGCGATAGCTCGGATACTCACCGTCATAACCGATCGTAAATGTTCTGACGCGTTGAGTGTCTCCCTGCGAGAACAGGGCTGCGTTGGTGCTGGAATCGACACCTCCGGACAGAAACACACCGACCGGCACGTCGCTCACCTTGCGAAGCGCAACCGACTCCCGCAATTTTTCCAGGACACGAGCGGCGATGGCCCCATCCGTCTCTCCGAGCAGGGGGGACGTGTGATCCCACACATCCCAATACCGACGTTCTTCCATCCTCCCATCGGCGCGCACGCGAAGCCAGGTCCCGCCGGGGAGCTTCTTGATGCCGTCAAACAGGGTTTGCGGAGCCGGCGTCGTGAGAAATGACAGATAGTGAAAGAGCGATTCCTCGTGCAGCGCCCGCGGCTGCTCCGGGTCCTGCAGCAAGGCCTTGATCTCGGAGGCGAAGACCAACCGGCCGTGGTGCAGGCTGTAATACAGCGGCTTCACACCGATACGGTCGCGAATCAGCCACAATTCCTGCCGCCGCACATCCCAGAGCGCGATCGCAAACATGCCGCGAAATTTGGCGACACAGTCGATGCCCCAGGTTTCGAACGCATGCAAAATGACTTCGGTATCCGAATGGTCCGTCCGCCAGCGATGCCCCCCCAGCGCCTCCAATTCACCCCGGATCTCCGTATGGTTGTAAATCTCCCCATTGAACGCCACCCAGAGGGTTTCATCTTCATTGGCCATCGGTTGTCGGGCCGCCTCGCTCAAGTCGATGATCGAGAGCCGGCGATGCCCCAGACCGATCCGTCCTTGCGAATCGATCCACAGCCCGGCCCCGTCGGGCCCCCGATGGACGAGACTGTCCCTCATCCGCATCAAATAGGGTTCTGAAATACGGAATGAACCGGGGGAGAGGACCAGCGCTCCGACTACACCGCACATAAGGAGAGGTTCCTACGATCGACGACTGGGGAGGGCGGTTCCTGGGTGAAGAACGTGCGTGAGGACATCTTGTCGCCGACACAGGCACTCAACGGGGCCGCCCACATGATCGCTCCAGACGATCTACGCACCGACAGACCGGCTGATGCTTCCACCCGTCATGACACACCTGATCGTGACTCGCCCAGCTGCTGACGGTACCAGCTATAGGTCCGGCGCAAGCCGTCCGCCAATGACGTCGCCGGCTTCCATCCCAGTGCGGCGATACGGCTGGAATCCATCAACTTCCGCGGCATGCCATCCGGCTTGGCACGATCCCACTGCATATCCCCTCGATATCCCACCACCTCGGCGACCTGCGCGGCCAGTTCTGCGATCGCAATGTCCTGCCCTGCCCCGACATTCATGATCATCGCATCGGAATAGCGATCCATCAGGAACAGGCACGCATCCGCGCAGTCGTCCACGTGCAGAAACTCACGCCGCGGAGCTCCGGTGCCCCAGAGGGTGGGAGTGGTGCCCTGTTCACGCGCCTCATGGAAACGCCGCAGCAATGCCGCCAACACATGCGCCGTCTGGAGATCGAAATTGTCGTTCGGGCCATACAAGTTCGTGGGCATGGCGGCAATGAAATCGCACCCATACTGCCGTCGATACGCCTGGCACATCTTGATGCCTGCGATTTTGGCCACGGCATACCACTCGTTGGTGGGCTCCAACGGACCGGTGAGGAGATACTCCTCCTTCATCGGTTGAGGAGAATCCCTCGGGTAGATACAGGATGAGCCCAGCAGCAGCAATTTCCTGACACCGTGAACATAGGCGTGATGGATGACATTGGTCTGAATGGCCAGATTGTCATAGATGAATTCGGCAGGAAATGTGCTGTTGGCGAGAATACCCCCCACCTTTGCCGCGGCAAGATACACGTAGTCGGGCTTGGTCTCTGCAAAAAATTCGGCAACGCGCCTGTTATCGCGCAAATCCAATTCCTTGCTGGTCCGGAGGAGCAGATTGTCATATCCCCGGGCCTTGAGCGCCCGCAGGATCGCCGATCCCACCATCCCCCGATGCCCGGCCACATAGATGCGCGCGTGTGTATCGATCACCTAGGCCCCCTTCGATGCGGTGCCCTGCAACTTCAGCTGCTCAGCTTCCATATCCGCCTCCACCATCATGATCGCCAGCCGGTGAAAATCAACCGTCGGTTTCCACCCGAGCTTCCGCTGCGCTTTCGCCGGATCGCCGACGAGCAGATCGACTTCGGTGGGGCGGTAATACCGCGGATCGATCTTCACATACCGCTGCCAGTCCAACCCCACATGGCCGAACGCCACATCGAGAAACTCGCGGACCGTGTGGGTTTCACCGGTCGCCACGACATAGTCGTCCGGCTCATCCTGCTGCAGCATGAGCCACATCGCCCCGACATAATCTCCGGCATATCCCCAATCCCGTTTGGCGTCCAAGTTGCCGAGAAACAAGTCCTGCTGCAGTCCCAATTTGATGCGCGCTGCCGCCTTCGTGATCTTCCGCGTCACGAATGTTTCGCCGCGGCGCGGCGATTCATGATTGAAGAGGATGCCGTTGCAGGCGAACAAGCCATAGGCCTCACGATAATTGACCGTGATCCAGTGGGCATAGACCTTCGCCGCGCCGTAGGGACTACGGGGATAAAAGGGCGTGGTTTCCCGCTGCGGCACTTCCTGCACCTTGCCGTACATTTCACTCGATGACGCCTGATAAAACTTGGGACGCAGCCCCGACTCACGAATCGCTTCCAACAGCCGAACCGTTCCCAGGCCCGTGATTTCCGCAGTGTATTCAGGAATATCGAAACTCACCCTGACATGACTCTGCGCCCCGAGATTGTAGATTTCATCGGGCTGCACGGTGCGGATGATTTTATTCAGTGAGCTCGCATCGTTGAGATCTCCATAGACCAGATGCAGCTTGGCTCCCGAGGTATGCGGATCCTGATAAATACCGTCGATCCGCGCCGTGTTGAAGGAACTCGAACGGCGAATGATCCCATACACATCGTATCCCTTGGCCAGAAGAAATTCGGCCAAATACGAACCATCCTGGCCCGTGATACCGGTGATCAATGCATTCATTGAGCAGGCACTCCGTTCAATCTTCCCGTCCTAAAGGAACTGAAATATGGACAATGACCCACTTGTGATCGATCTGCGACGCGGTGTCAAGCACAGCACAGGTCCACACCGACACTAGAGACGTGGGCCGACACGCCGCCTATGCAGCCGGCTGCTGCGCCTGCGAGGTGCCCTCATCCTGAGAGCTCCCCGGCTGCCGACCGGATCCGCCCGATCGCCAGGACGACCCCGTCACGGTGAGGCCGACCGCCGCGAGCAGCCAAAATATGTGCGCCAGGCTGCCCATAAACATATAGTCGAAGAGATTGCGTACGGCGAAGCCGATGACGGCCAGCCCGATACCCGCAGCCAGCACCGACCACCTATCGTTCCATGCAGCCCCCCAGGGAATCGGAATGAGCCGGCGCAGGAGAGCGACAAAGATCCAGACAAAGCTGAGCAACGCAGGAAGGCCGCTCCCCAGTGCGACCATGAGAAAGGTGTTGTGCATGGCCGGAATGATGCGAGCCCCTTCAGGCACCTGTGCCTGTGCCTCAACCGAGTATTCAGGGAATTTTTTCACGAACGAATTATTCCCGTATCCAATCCCGGCCACGGGATGCATCGCCACCTGCCGCAATCCGATGGCCCACACCGTCAACCTGGTATCCACCGTACTGGCGGCCACCGTATCACGCTGAAATCCGGCTTGCGACGCGACAAACAGCCCAGCTCCCGCCATCGCGAGGAGTCCCAGCACCCACAACGCCAGACGCCGTCCACCCACCATCGTTGCCAATGCGAGACCTTGAGCCGCATGACCAAGCCACCCGCCACGCGTATAGGAAAACAGCTGCGCGCCCCCCATCAGCGCAAGCGCCAAGGCCTGTGCCGCCCGAAACCAGACCAGGCGACCCAGGACGATGAGGCTGCCGACCACGGGAATCGTCATCACCATGTACGTACTGAGCCAGTTATAGTCCGACCCGAACGCATTGGCCCGGATATACCGGTCTCTCCACGTGCCGCCCCTGCCGGCGAAATCAACCAATGAATAGACCGCAAGCGCCGCCCCGGTCAGTGCCAGCGCCCAGAGAATCTGCTGCGGCAGGTTCTCCCGTCGACAGCGATCCAACACGAGCAGGGACCAATAAAAGACTCCGGCCTGCGCCACGAATTTTTTCCATTCGGCAAAACTGTATGCGGAGTCGGTCGCGAAGGGAACGGTGCAGAGCACCCAGATCATGAAGAGCCACAGAGGAAGATCCAGCGGAGTTTTGATCCAGGGACTCACGCGCTCGATCGCGCACATCCCCAGCGAGAGCACGACAAGCACAATCACGGCATGTTCCTGATAGCGAAACAGCATCGGAAAAAAACTCGAACAGGCGACCGCGACCATCACATACCCTTGGCATGCCCAGAAGAGTGCATGGCTGGAAACGGATCGCGCATCCGTGTGAACGGACCGGAGGGCGGATTCGGCGGGCGGCGACGTCACAACATTCATTCCATCAGAGTCGAGGGTCACAGAAAGAGGCACAACGAACGACAGCCATACACTCCACCCTCTCAAGCCGTACGCGCAGACGGCTTGTGCCCAAGAGCACCCCCTCTCGGCCTCCCGTGGCCTCGACCGGCATGTCGGTATTCATTCGTGAAGTGGATCACCCGTTTACCGGTCCGACTGAACAGGCACGCACACAGGCTCGAACTCACCGGCCACGTACACCGGGCATCGTCACGAGAAACGCTACGAGAGCACTGCGGAACCGCAGTATAGAGAAATCGAAGGGGTTGCACAAGAAATGTGTCTGACTGACACAGTCAACTGCGGGGGTGCATACGAAGCGAGACTGCTAAGAAACCGCTGAGGACAGGGCCGGCAGGGCCTTCATGAATCGCTGCAATCCATCCTGCCAGGATGGCATGGTGAACCCGAGATGATGGAGACGATCTGCCGATAAGACTGAATAGGCCGGTCGCTTCGCCGGTCTCGGCATGTCGGCCGTCGCAATCGCCTCAACAGGCACAGGGCGTCCGGACAAGCGGACAATCTCCGTCGCGAATTCGTGCCAGGTACAGTCCCCGGCATTTGTCACATGCAATACACCCCGCGCCGAATGCGCCAGCAGCTTTTCGATCATGCCGGCAAGATCTCCGGAAAAAGTGGGGCACCCCCGCTGATCGGCCACAACTTTCAAACAGGGTCGTTCGGAAGCCAACTGCAACATGGTCTTGACGAAATTCCGGCCGTGCAGGCCATAGAGCCAGGCGGTACGCACCACCAGGGTGTTCTCACAACAGGCCAAGGCCCGCTGCTCACCCGCCCGTTTCGACTCGCCATAGGCACTGACGGGATTGGTCGGATCGGTCTCGACATACGGGCGTGTGCCCCGACCGTCGAACACATAATCGGTGGAGATATAGATGAGCCTCGCACCGGCCAGGGCGGCCGCGCGGGCTACCCGCTCGGTTCCCTCGGCATTCACCGCCATGGCCAAGGCCTGGTTCCGTTCCGCCCCATCCACATCTGTGTGCGCCCCGGCGTGAATCACGACTTCGGGCACGGCCTCGACAATCACACGGCCGCAGTCCTGATGAGTCAGATCGAACGTCGGGAGATCGAGCAACGTCAGTTGATGCCCCTGCAGGACCTGCCGGAGATCCGCGCCCAACTGTCCCTGCGCCCCGGTGACTACAATCCGCACGCCGTCCCCTGCTGCAACCGCTTCGCATACTGCTGTTGATAATAGTCTTTGAACTCTCCGGACTTGATTGTCCGCCACCAGCTCTCATGCGTGCGATACCACTCGACCGTCTGCTTCAGCCCCTCCTCGAAGGACACTTGCGGCGACCAACCCAAGGCGCGCAGGCGGCGACAATCGATCGAATAGCGACGATCGTGCCCCGGACGGTCCTCCACGAAACGAATCAACGAGCGGGATTTCCCCAGCGTCGCCACGATCTGTTCGGCCACCGTGATATTCTCCCGCTCATTGCCGCCCCCGACATTGTAGACGGTCCCCGGCTCCCCCTGTTCGAACACATGCTGAATCCCTGCCGCATGGTCGTACACCGACAACCAGTCCCGGCATTGCCTCCCGTCGCCGTACAACGGGAGCGGCTCCCCGTCGATCGCATTGGTCGCAAACAGCGGAATGAATTTTTCAGGATACTGGTTCGGGCCGTAGGTATTGCTGCCGCGCGTGACCACGACCGGAAACCGGTACGTCGTCCAATAACTCAGCACCAGCAGATCCCCTCCGGCTTTGCTCGCCGAATAGGGACTCCGCGGTTCCAGCCGATCTCCCTCCGTGGAACTGCCCTGCTCGACACTGCCGTACACCTCGTCGGTGCTGACCTGGAGAAACCGTTGCACCCCGGCCTGACGCGCTTCCTCCAACAGGATACCCGTGCCCACGACATCCGTGCGGGCAAAGGCTCCGGGATCGAGAATCGACCGGTCGACGTGGGTTTCCGCCGCGCAGTTGATGATGCCCTCGATGCGGTGTGTCTGCAGCGTGGCATGCACGGCTTTCTGATTGCAGATGTCGGCCTGCACAAACGCATACTGCGGATGGCCGGCCAGATCGGCGAGATTTTCCAGATTGCCGGAATACTTGAGCGCATCCAGATTCACCACCGAATGGCGGCCGCTCTGAATCAAGCGACGCACCAGATGCGACCCGATGAAGCCGGCCCCGCCCGTCACGAGAATACGCATTTAGAGCTCCATCCTGTTCGCTCCGGTCTGCGACACGAGCTGATTGGCGGCCAACAACGATTCGATCGTGCCGGCATCCGTCCACCAGCCGTCCAATACGTTCCAGGTCAACTCCCCGGCAGCGATATAGGCATTGTTGACGTCCGTGATTTCGAGTTCACCGCGTCCGGAAGGCTTCAACGTCCGGGTAATTTCAAACACGCGTGCATCGTAAAAGTAGATCCCCGTCACCGCGTACGAGGACTTGGGATGCGCCGGTTTCTCTTCAATACTGAGCACCCGATTCCCTTCAAGATACGGGACACCGAACCGCTGCGGATCTTTCACTTCCTTGAGAAGAATCTTGGCGCCCTTCTTCTGGGCGCGAAATGCCTCCGCCGCTTTCGCGATATTGCCCTGAATTAAGTTGTCGCCCAGCACGACGCAGATCGGTCCCTCATCGGCAAAGTGTTCTGCCAGCCGCAACGCATCGGCGATGCCGCCTTCCCCCTGCTGATACGTATAGCTGAGATGTTTGAGGCCGAAATCGCGCCCGTTCCCCAACAACTTCAGGAAATCCCCGGCGCTGTTCCCGCCCGTCACCAACATCACTTCCGTAATGCCGGCGTTGACCAGCGTCTGGATGGGATAATAAATCATCGGCTTGTCATACACGGGCAGGAGATGTTTGTTCGTCACCTTCGTGAGCGGCAGCAATCGAGAGCCGAGCCCTCCCGCCAGTACAACACCCTTCATCCATCACCCCCACGGTCACAAGATCATCGAGTCCGGCGGGCCGTCTGGCCTGCGCAGAGAGACATCACCAGCCTCTCTCAACCGGATCATACCGTCTCGCCCGGCGTTCAGACCAGGAAATTCGCTCATACAGCCGGGGAAACGCCAACCAGGCCTCCTCCATGAATGCCGTCACGAAGCGTTCGAGACACAGGCCGACGCAGGCGCACACGCAGTCCATCGAGGAGACCGAACGAAACAGGCCTCGCCGGGCTCGAGGACCGGACGCCTGGACAGGCAGTCATGAAGTGTCCTGGCTAGGCAAGCCTCATCGTGTCGACGACATGCTCGGCAAACGGCAGGGACGAGGTAAATGCGGGCGAGACGGCATTCAACACATGCGTGGAACGCACCCCCGGCTCAATCACGAAATCACTGACCAGTTCCGCCGTTCTCGTATCGACCAACTGCGCCCGAATACCCGGCGCTTGCCCCGGCAGCAAATCGGCTTTCTCGAACCCCCGTCCGAGATCTGCCGCCTCACGGAAAAAACCCGCGCGCGTCAGCTTGATCATCTCGGTCCAGGCAATCGAGCGAAAATGGTCCCGGTTGCGACCGAAGAGTCGCATCAAATAGGCCAGCATCGTGACAGTCCCGCCGATCGTGGCCCCGGTCAGGCCCCGATACTGCTCACGACCCAGCAGCGGGAGGGCCGAAGGTCCGATCGTGACATCGCCCTCGGGCCGTCGAGTAAAGTGCACGCCCAGGAAAGGGTTTCGCAGGTCCGGAACCGGATAAATGTTGCCACGCACTTGCAATGCGGACCCGGGACGCAGCTGATAGAACTGTCCGCGAAACGGTAAGATTGCGAAGTGCAGACCGACTTCGTGGGCATGCGCAATTCGGTCGGCAAAGAGTCCGCCGCAATTCACGAAATGCCCGTAGGTCACACGGCCCCGATCGGTGCGCGCCACCCCATCGCTCTCCCGCCCTTGCCAGGCACAGCCGAAGCGAAACTCCACGCCTTCGCGCACGGCGTCCGCCACCATGGCCGTCATGACCCGCTGCGGGTTGACGACCGCGGTATCCTGCACGTACAGCGCCTGCTGGACGGTCTTCGCCCACGGTTCCACCTCTTTCAGAGCCTGTTGATCGAGCAGGCTCGCACGAACTCCATTGGCCTGGGAGCGTGCATACAATTCACGCAGGGCCGGCAACTCCGCTTCCGTCCGCGCCACAATCACCTTGCCATGCTCGTTGAGTGGAATGGCCTGCTGCCGACAATAGGCCCGCAACCGCCGGTTCCCCTCTACGCACAGCCGGGCCTTGAGTGTCCCGGCCTTGTAATACACGCCCGCGTGCAGCACGCCGCTGTTGCGACCGCTCGCATGCCGACCGGCCGTGGCTTCCTTCTCCAGCACGACCACCTTCACGCCATACCGACGCCTGAGTTCCCTCGCAATAGCCACGCCGATCACTCCAGCCCCGGCGATTAACACATCGCACGTCTCTCGCGCCATATGATGCATCCCCTCGACATCGGGCAGGAACCGGTCAGAGATCCATGACACCACAGGAGCTGCAACCTGTCGAGCACCATCCGTGTTGCTGCCGATCCGGTTCGCCCATCGAGGGCACCGACTCAGCCTACTAGACGTCGATAGACCGCCACCGTCTCAACCGCGGTGCGATCCCATGAGAATGCGCGCGCCCGGGCCAATCCCTGGGTCCTCAATTCGTCCTGCAGAGAGGGGGACGTCAACACACGGGCGAGTTCCATGGTTAATCGAACGTCATCTTGCGGATCGACCAGCACCGCCGCATCGCCGGCCACTTCAGGCAGGGAGGACACGTTCGAACAGATCACCGGGCATCCGCACCCCATGGCCTCCAACACCGGCAGCCCGAAGCCTTCGTAGAGCGAAGGAAACACAAAAACCGTGGCCTGCTGATAATACGCGACAAGTTCCCGGTCGGACACCATGCCGACCAGTTTCGTGTGGGCGCCGATGCCATGGCGCTCGACGGCCGCGCGAATATCCGGGCGTTTGCAGACATCACCGGCCAGGAGCAGATCGAAGCGGCTACGTAGCGGCTCGGCAAGTTTCGCAAAGGCATCGATGAGGACCCCGACGTTCTTGGTTGGATCCGCCCCGGCCACGCAGAAGACATAGGGTTTGCCCTCCCCCCGATGCTCGGCGGGTCTAAATCGTTGGGTATCGAGGCCCAGTGACGTCACGGTCACCTGCTCGGGACGAAGCGGAACATGCGCCAGAAGATCGCGCCGCGAATGTTCGGAGATCGTGATGACGTGGTCGATCTTCTTCCAGCGATCCCCGACCAGCCACTGTTCGATGCGACTATGGAGGTTGGTACGGGCACGGAGCGCCGGGAACAGCAACGGCTTGACGTCATGGATGGTGGCCACGAACTTTCCGCGTTTCCAGGCCACGCAGGAATCGTACGGAAAGTGAAGCACATCGTACGGGCCGACCAGGAGCGGAGCCACCTGCTCCCAGAAACGGCGACGGAACAGCGGGAACCGGATCACGCGATAGCGCATATTCGGACGCGCGGTGAACGGATGCTCCGCGTGAGGAATCAGAATCTCGTATTGATTCGTCTGATCGACGCGCCCCAACGCCTCAATCAGTTCCCGGGCATATCGCCCGATCCCGACGTTGAGATTCTTGAGATGCCATGCGGCTATGACGATCTTCACAATATTGCGCAGAAGAGACCTATGGTGGAGGACAGGACCGGCTCGCGATCAGGCAGAGGGGCCATCGCACGAACGATCGGATGCGATGGCGTGACGAAGAAGCCCTCGCACGCAATCGGCGGGCATGGAATCACAGCCTACCCGGCAAGTCAAGGCAGCCGGCTCGATGTCCCCTGGATCGTCCCGCAGCAGCGCCAGTTGACTGCGTTCACCGCCTATGTTACCGATTAACGCCTCCAAGGAACTCACGCCCGTGGCACAGATCAGCGTCGTCATTCCCGCCTACAACGGCACCTCCAGGTAGCTGAAAGAGGCCATCGATTCCGTGCGCGCGCAAACCCTGACCGCCTCCGAGATCATTGTCGTGGACGATGCCTCGACGGACGGCACGGGCGCATTGGTGCAAGCCATCCCGCAGGTCCGTTACGTGCGTCACTCACAGAACAGCGGACAAGCCGCCGCCAGAAATACCGGCGCGCGCCTGGCCCACACCCCTTATGTGGCATTTCTCGATCAGGACGATCTATGGGAGCCCACCTTCCTGGAAGCGACGCTCGGCATCCTCGAAAGCGCTCCGCAGGCCACCCTCGTGCACTGTGACGGGTACCAGGTCAATGAACGGAACGAGATTCTCGAATACGATGCCGCGATGAAACAGCAGCGCAGCATCACGCAATTGCTGCGGGGCGGACACGACGCCGCCACATCGGGCTCGCTTTTCCGCAAGCCCTGTTTCGATGCCGTGGGCGGCTACGATGCGGGCCTTTCGATTTGGGAAGACATCGATCTGATCATCCGGCTCTACGGTCCGGGCCGATTCATTCATCTTCCCACACCGCTCTATCGGCACCGGCTCTACGGACACAATGCGTCGCGGGACATCCCCTCGTTGCGCGCGCTGGACGGTCGGCGCCGATTCCTCGAAAAACACGCCGCCTCCTGCCGACCCGGCACCCCCGAAGGCGATGCGCTCTCGCACGATTGGGCCGTCTATTATGCCGACCTGGGCAAACACCACCTGCGGGCCCATACGCCCACCGCCGCTCGTCAGGCGTTCCAGTCGGCCCTGCGCCACGAACCGCTCAACGTCAAAACCTGGTCGCGGCTGGTCAGATCGTACTTTGTCTAGCCCGCGCTCCGATCTTTCCTGGCAGACACCTTCAACTCAGTCCCATACCCCAGATGCCCGACACAGAAACAGAACGGGCGGATGAGCACTTTCTCGATCAGCCGGCGACAGGGTACTGCGCGATTGAACCGCTCTTCACACAACCGGTCCAGGCTCGCCATAAAGTAGAGCGATCCCAAACCGGTGCGGACCGACTCAATCCGGAACCCGGCCGCCTCCAACACACGCGTCAGCGTGGCACGCTCATAGTGGTACAGATGGCGCGGCAGTTCCCATGGAAACCACCATCGTCCGAACAGTCTCGCTTCCAGGCTGCCGGCATTCGGACAGAGGATCACGACCCGCCCCTCCCAATCCACAATCCGCCAGACCTCCCTAAGAAGCGGCAACGGAGCGTGTACATGCTCGAGGACATGACTGAACAAGACCGTATCGAACGTTCGTTCCGGATAGGCCATCGAGGCCAGATCGCCCTGACGGACCCGGTCGCCGAAGCGAGCCTGCGCCTGCGCCACTGCCACCGCGCTGGCATCCACCCCCGACACCTTCCATCCCTGCTCCTGCAGGACCGCCAGATTGCCTCCCGAACCGCACCCGACATCCAGCACCCGCCCCTGCCCCACCCACGGAAGCAGCCCGCGCCCCCGCCAGCGGCGCCACAGGAACTCAGGCCATAACAGGAACCGGCGCGCCCATTGCCAGCGACGGGCCGATTCCGACACCGGATAACCATAGAAATCCTGGGCGATCCATCGCCGGATGTTTCCTGACCATCGTTTGGCTGTGCGGCGCAGATCGCCGGTCTGCCGAGGTGCGGCCTCGGGATAATAGGCGGCGGGATAGTACCCGCCGATCTCCTCGCGAGTGGGACGAGGATTCAAAAACAGCAGGCGGCAGCCCCGACAACGAACAACCGTAAATAAATCGTCGGTGACGCGGTGAGTGAGATCGTATTGGCTAAAGAGGGCGGTGTTTGACGCTTCCCCGCACACGTCGCAACTGATGGTTTCCATAACCCCTCTAGCGAGTGTGGTTGGAGGCGATCGGCGCGAGACCTCATGAACAGACACAGCGCCGGCGTTAGGGCTTCAGCGCACGCAGCCAGCGCGTATAACATCGAATACGGGTCGGGGCCTTGCGGATCGCTGCCCAGTAATGCCCGCGCGCGTCACCCCGACGTCCGGCCCGTTCCGCCGCCGCTCCTTTAAGGAGAAAATAATTCGCCCATTCCCGATCCAACGCAGCGCGTTGCGCCGCCGTCAGGGGAGCAAACCCCTCAAGGCGCATGAGAAAACGATCGCGACTGGCCAGGACGCGCTCTCGATGGGTCTGCTCATCGAAGGCCATGTCTCGATAGCCGTGCCCCCGCTGGAGCTTGTGCACCAACACCTCATCGATGCACTCGAACCTGGTCACCCGAAACAGCCGGATCGTGAGATCGGAGTCTTCCGACCCATACAGTTCAGGATCCAGACTCCCGATTTGATCGAGCACCGCTTTCCGGATCAGGAGTGTCGACGGCAGCGCGACATGACCACCGGCAAATGCTTGCACCATCGGCTCACGGCTCGACCGCGCCGACACACGCTCCTCCAAGGTGCCGTCCTCAAACCGCACCTCGAAGTCCGTATGGACCAGCCCCACGTCCGGACGGGCACGCATGATCGCCAACTGGGCGGGGAGTTTGCCCGGCAACCAGACATCGTCACAATCCAGTAGCGCGATGAACTGCCCCTGCGCGGCGGCGATGCCGTAGTTGCGGGAACGGGCCGGCCCGCCGTGGCTGCGTTGAAACCATCGAATGCCCTCGCGTTGCTCAAGACGCTTCAACACCTCTTGCGTTCCGTCGGTCGATCCGTCATCCACGACCAGGATTTCCACGGCACCATGTCCCTGCGCCCGCACGCTGGCTACGGCCTTGGCGACGAACGACGCGCCGTTAAACACCGGAATGACGACACTCACCAGTTCGTCGCTCATGTCTCTATCCTCGCCGGCGCACGGTCCAACATCCGGCCGGCCGCCGTACAGACCTCATCCACTGTAATCTGTTGCATACAACTCTCGTCCCCGCGCAAGCAGGTCTGATGATAACAGGCACGGCAATCGAGGCCTTTGTAGATCACCTGCGACGGTCCTCCGCGCGGCCCCCACCGTTGCGGATAGGTCGGCCCGAACAGCGCCACGACCGGCGTGCCCATCGTGGCGGCGATGTGCATGGCGCCTCCGTCGTTTCCGACGAACAACGCACAACGTTTGACCAACGCGGCGAACTGCAGGAGCGAAAACTTCCCCGCCACCACAATGGGCGCACAGCGCGTCTTGCGGGCGACCTGCTCGGCCACCTCGCGTTCACGCTGGTCGCCGCCGAGGAGAATCCGGCAGGCAAACCTGTCGGCGAGACGATCGGCCAGCTGAGCGAACCGTTCATGCGGCCAGACTTTCAGCGAGTAACGCGCCCCCGGCTGCAACAATATCAACAATTGAGAGGATTGCGCAGACAAGAGTCCGGTCTCCTGCATCCAGGTCGCCACCGCCTGCTCATCCGTCGGCGACGGGTACAATGCAGGGACGCCCGGCTTCGTGTCCAGCCCCAGAGCCCGCAATGCGCAGAGATCATAGTCCACTCGATGCTGATCCGTCTGGCGTGGCTTGGCCACCCGACTGTACAAGAGCCCACGCCAGCGATGTTCGGCGTTAAACCCGATACGGACGGGCGCACCGGTCGCCAGACTGATGACGGCCGAGCGATCGCCATCGGTCAGATCGACGACGCCGTCAAAGCCTCGCCGGCGCAGCATCTGCACATACTTTAGCTGCGCGTCCCAGGATCCCTTTTCGAGACACAACACCTCGTTCACGTCGGGATTGTTGGCCAACACCCCTTCCGTTCCACGATTGACCAGCATCGTCAGGCGCGCCTGTGGGAAGGCAGTGCGCAGCCCGCGCAACACCGGCGTCGATAGGAGCACATCGCCGATATGCCGCAATTTGATGATCAGAATGTTCTGAAGCTTCACCAGAGCGTCCTTAGCGAGTGATTGAGAAACGACTCCGACACCACTGAAATACCGGGTTGCGGGAAATCACGCGCCGGAACAGGATCCCCCGCAGGCTGTTCAAACAGTCCGTCCAGCAAGGCCGCAGCGAGGTCCGCGACGCGAAGCATGATGAACGTCACGTCTGCCGACGGGCGCGAGCCGGTGAGCGCCCAGCGTCCCGAGGCGAATCGGTCCTTCGTACCCGCCCACCCCGAGCCTGCCAGGACAGGCTCTTGTCCCGTGGCCGTACGATGCGCCTCTTTGCGATGCGGGAACGATGCTGGCGGGATTTTTCAACAGCCTGCCTCAGGCACAGAGTTCACGATAGAGAGCACTGGTACGCAACGCCGCCTGCTGCCAGGTAAACAGTCTCGCGCGCGCGAAGCCACGATCCCGAAGCTGCTGCCGCAGCGCCTGCTCGGAGAGCACCTTCACCATCGCCGCTCCCAACGCCTCGGCATCCTCCGGGTTCACCAGCACCGCCGCATCCCCTGCCACTTCCGGAAGAGACGACGTCGAGGAGGTAATCGTCGGTGCGCCGCACGCCATCGCCTCCAGCACCGGCATGCCAAAGCCCTCATACAACGACGGAAAGACAAACACGTCGGCGGAGGAGTAGAGCCGGCACAGATCCTCACGATTGAGACGACCGGTGCAGCGCACGTCCTGCTCCAACCCGAGCGACCGGGCCGTCGCGAGATAACTTCCCTGCGGATGCTCCGCATCTCCCACAAGCAGAATAGCCCGCCCTCCAAGCTGCGAACGCGACTGCGCCACAGCCTGCAGAAAGACACGGTGGTTTTTTCGTGGATCAGCCCCGCCGACGAACAGGATAAATCCGGCGGATGGAATCGCCCACCGTGCCCTCAACGCATCCATCCCCTGCTCATCCTGAACCGGAGAGAATTCCTCGGTCACGCCGTTATGAATGACAACCACCCGTTCACGCGGAATTCCATACAAGGCTTCTATTTCGCGGGCCGAAAACTCCGATACGGTCACGACCCGTCGCGCGCGATTGGCTGTGGCGATGGCCCGCCGGGAGGAACCGGCCTGCCCCAACAACTTCCTCGAATACTCCGGATGCCTGGCCAGCCACAGATCATGGATGGTGACGATGCCGCCGGAGCGTCCCGTCGTATGCATCTTGAAGTTGGGGCCGTGATAGAGATCGAGCGTATCCCACACGCCCCGGCATGGCATCAGCCACCGCGGCGTTTCCACCCACCGCAGACGATCGTGGACCGGCCAGCCTGCAAGCCGGCCCGCCTGCAGGGACCCGGGCCGGAGATATCCGACATACTCGACTTGCTCATCCAAGGCCAGCAGCGACCGGAGCAGATGATACGTATGCCAGCCGACGCCGCCCTTGTCCCCCACGATTGACGCCGCGTCGATCCCGATACGCATCAGGGAAACGGGACCTCCGCCAGGTTCACGCCGGGCAAGGTTGGATCGATCATGCGTCCCGCCTGACGTTCACACGCTCCCAGGCCTTGGCATATTTGACGAACGTGTGGAGGCCGGCAAACATCGCCACCACCAATCCGTGCACCCCGTCGCGATACCCTCCGCGAGAGAACAGGGTTTTGAGTATTGTACCGAGATGGTGCGTGGCAATGACCCAGCCGCTGATATGGGTGACCCGCTTGAGTTTCTCATCGGCACCGAGCGTCGTATACCGCATCATCTTGCGGATGTGATGGTTGACGGTCGGCATGCTGTAGTGATCGAAGGGCTCCCGAAGCCGCTCCCGACGCCCGCTGAGCGTGAAGTTTTCGTGCAGCGTCACATCGTCGTACCGGCCGGCAGTGTTTCGAAAGAGCCGCAGCTGATAGTCCGGATAGAGCCCGCCGCCTTGAATCCATTTCCCGTAGAAAAAATTCCGCCGGGGAATCTCATACCCTCCGATGTCGGCCGCCGGGGCCGTCGCCAGTAATGCGTCGATTTCCCGTCGCAATCCCCCGGTCACGCGCTCGTCGGCATCCACCACGAGAATCCACTCCGCCGTCGCCTGATCGATGCCGAAATTTTTTTGCGGGCCGTACCCGGGCCATGGGCGGACAAACACTTTCGGGGTGTACTGCTTTGCCAGCTCCACCGTCCTGTCCCGGCTTTCCGCATCCACGACGATCAGTTCGTCGGCCCAGCGCAGGGACTCAAGGCAGTCGGCAATATTCTTTTCTTCATCTTTGGTGATGACTACCGCCGCAATCGTCATCGTTCTCCGTCCCGCTCCATCGTCGGTGACCGTCATGCTTCGCCCTGCTTCACGGTCGCCGCCTGGCTGCCTTCAGTCGGCACCCGGGACTGCAACTCCCAGAAACGCGCGTACTTGATGAACGTATAGTAGGCATAGAGTCCGGATAAGATAAGTCCGGGCACCCCGTCGAGACACCCTTTCCGCCCCACATACATCTTGAGAAAAGTGAAACAGGGATGGGAGATCAGTTGATGCGGGGAAAATGCACGCCCCTGCTCGACCATGCGCCGTGCCATAAGATCGGAATAGCGCTCCTGCTTCGCTAAGTAATGGTCGATATCCCGGAACGGGTACTGCAGAGCAGCGGCCGTCAAGTAACCGATTTTCCCTTCCAGATCGAAGCTTTCATGGACGAGCTCCTCCCGATAACGCAGCCGGCTCTTGCGAAACAACTGCGGCTGCCGGTAGTCGGGAAACCAGCCGCAATGTTTGATCCAGCGCCCCAGAAAGTAATTCTTGCGGGGGACGAAGTAGGCATCGGCCTCCGGGCCGGCAGCCAGCACGCGCCGGATCTCGTCGCGTAACTCAGGCGTCGCCCGTTCATCGGTATCCAGACTGAACACCCAGTCGTGCGTGGCATGGGTCAGGGCTTCGTTCCGCAGTCGTCCGAATCCGTGAAAGTCATGCTGGTAGACGTTGTCGGTGAACTCCCGGCTGATCCGCTCGGTGGCGTCCGTACTGTGAGAGTCCACCACGATGATTTCATCCGCCCAGGTGATGGACTCCAGGCAAGCCCGCATATTGGGCTCGTCGTTGTAGGCGATGACCACGGCCGACACCGGAATATGATTCACAGCAACAGATCCTTATCGAACAACGGCGAACAGGAAATTGTGCCCCGCACGATCATAATCGTGTCCCGAACTCGCGCCAGGACCAGAGACGATTCGAATCGAGCGCGACATTCGCCACCTCGTAGAGAGCCATCAACTCCCGGTCGCGAGCAGCAAGCCGTCGTCGCCGGCCCGGCTCATGCCCGGAGAGCGCTTCGAAATTGAGCGTGGCCTCCTGAAACGACTCGGTGGAGAACGAATACAATAACAGCCCGTCCGGGCTGGCCAGGCCGACCAGATTGTCGTAGACACTGGTGAGATAGGCCACCTGATCCGGCAGACAATCCCGCACCAACAGACAGGTCAGGTCACGCCCGGCAAACGCCCCCACGGCAGGCAGAATGCCGTTGAGCGCCAGCAGGGTCGGAGCCACATCGACCTGGCTGGCAATGGTCGATACCGTCCGCGGGCGATAGGTGGACGGAGTACGCAGCGACTCGTCCATCCAGATCAACAGCGGCGATGCAAAATGACCCGCCTTTCGCTCGATGTCGCTACTCCCCACCGGCTCGTGCCGGCCATGATCACCCAGAATGACGACGACGGTATTCCGCAAGAGTCCCTCGCGAACGAGCCTGGTGAACACCCGCTCCAACTCGTGATCCGTATATCGCAGAGCGCCGACATACTTGTCCTGCACCCGCTCCTGCAGCAGACTCACCTCGGGATGGTTCTGCGGGGCCGCGAAGGGATGGTGGGTCGACAACGTGAGGGTCGTCAGAAAAAACGGCCGGCCCTCCGCCTGGCGTTGCTTGATGCGTTCGTAACAGAGATCAAACAGGGCGCCGTCCACGATACCAAGGCCCATTCGTTCCGCATCCTTGGGAAAATCTCCCTCGTCGATCAGCTGCTGCAAACCATTGCGCGCCACGAATGACTGAAGCCGGTTCAGGTCCCGATGCTGCCCGATCACCATCTCCGTTCGGTAGCCCTGACGCTGTAACAAAGACGGCAGACAGAGGTAATCGTGGGCATAGCGCGTTTTCATCGCGGCGGCCCCCTGCCGCGGAAAGGCGCTGCAGAGGGTCGCAAACAGTCCCCGTGACGTTTGAACGCCGTTGGAGAAAAAGTTCTCGAAGTAGACGCTCTCCTGCTTCAGGCGATCCAAAAACGGTGTCCCCTGAACCTCGCCGTACGTCTGTTCGAGATACCGGCGATCCAGCCCTTCGAGAAACACCAACAGGATGTTCGCCTGCCCGGGTAACCGAACACCGTCCGAGGAAGCGGCCATGGTTCTGACCAGGGGATACCGTTGATCGACGAACGCTTCCCCGGGGCCGAGCAATCGCTGCGCCGTCTGGACGGCGACTTCATAGGGCATCGCCTCGGCGTTTGCCCGCTGTTCCATCGCCCCCCGTGAGACGACGGCAATGCGTAACGCCTCAGCCGCAAAGAGGACGGGATTCTGCGCCAGCGTGTAATAGACCATGCTTCCGATCGGCGCGATCCGGATCCCGTAGGGGCCGGAATGGTGAAACCCGGCTCCGCCTGCCACCAGTGCGACTAGGAGGAAGGTGTTCGCCTGAAACCCCGAGCCTGGCCGCCAGCGAGCCAGCGCCGGCACAATGGCGCAGGAAAAACTCCACCACCACAGTCCCATCGCCACAGCCTGAATCCCCAGAAAGAGCGCGAGCCGAGCGGCCCATTTTCCGGTCTCGCTTAACTCTGCGCTGGTTTGCCGCATCGCCTGCGCATTGGTACTGTCCGGTGTCGAGGCAGGCGCAAAGAGGTCGCCGACATATTCGAGAAACACGAAGTCCATATGCTGCCGGTTGAACCCGTAGTACCCCATGTCCACACACAGCAGAACAAACAGCAACAAGCCGGTCAGCACAGCCCCCACATGCAGCCCGGATCGAAAGGACAGAAGGAAGGGTTGGGTCAGACGCCTCAATCCGCTCCAGCCATGCCCTCGCAGAGCCCATGCCCCTGCCCCGATCCCGGCCAGCACCAACGCAAAGGTGGCGGTAATGAAATCCCCCCGTACGCCGACGACCAGGGTCTTCAGTAGGAGCGGCAGACTGGGAACTTCGTGCGCAAACGCGTCGCGCAGCAGAAACATCCGCTCCGCCATTTGCATCACGACGAAGAGGATCCACCAGAACAGCACGCTTTTGCGAATCGAGGCGCGGGCGTCCGCCCATCGTTGCATCATCATGCGATCACCCGCCGATAGACGCGCTCCAATTCATCCACCATCCGGTCGATCGAATAGGACTGCTCCACCGTCTGACGGCCCCGTCGCCCCATCGCGGCGCGAAGCTCGGGATCGATCAGCAGGCGACCGATCCGGTCGGCTAACGCACCGGCATCCCGCGGCGGGACGATGAACCCCGACTCCCCGTCGGCCAGCACATCGGGAATCGATCCGGTGGTCGTCGAGACGACCGGAAGTCCGATCGCCAGGGCCTGCATCAGCACCTGCGGAATCGTATCGCCTTCGACCGTGGGAATCACAAAGAGATTCAACGACCGGAACACATCCAGGAGGTCATCGCGAAATCCCAACATGCGCACGCCGGCGGTCAAACCGAGGCGTTCGATCTGCGCGCGGATGTTCTGCTCTTCCGGCCCTTCACCCACGATGAGAAAGGCCACTCCCTGGTGTTGCTTCAGCACCTGGGCGGCCGCCTCCACAAGATACCGGTGGCCTTTATAGTCCCGCAGGTAGGAAATCATCCCGACCAGCAGATGCCCGGTGGGAATCCCCAGCTCGGCCCGGATATCGTGCTGAGGTTTGGCCGGCGAAAAATGTTCCACATCCAAGCCGATGGGAAACGACGCGACACGGTCCGGCGCCAATCCGTCCCGATGGATGAGGTCCTGCCGGTTCCGTTCGCTCCCGGTCACGATGACCATGTCGAAGAGACGCCGATACAACAAATGCGTGGTGACATTGTTATTGAGCGGCGCCGAAATATGCCGCGTGCGAATGATCTTGGGGCGCGGATCGAGCAGGCGCGACGACAGCGCCGCGATCCAGCTATCGCGTGAACTGTTGACGTGGACGATCTCGGGACGCTCCCGCTTGAGCAACGCGCGAAAGGCCAGAATCGACAGCGGCAGCCGCCATTGCCGCATGACAAACGGTTCGACCGGAAGCCCTCGTTCCCTCGCCATGGCCATGATGGGGCTGCGCGGCTCCAGGACCAATCGAATGCGATGGCCGCGCTTCAGCAGACGTTCAGCGTGGAGCAGAACGGCCAGTTCCTGCCCGCCGACCGCCGTGCTCGATTCCGCGATAAGAATATTCACAATAATCCTGGCTTGTGTGATCGCTCAAGTTGCTGTTCGACGGCACGAACGACCGATTCCGGTCCCACGGCGGTCAGACATTCGAGGGGCACCGCACGGGCACAGTCACGGCGAAAACAGGGTCTGCATTCCACCGCATGCGACAGGACGACATGGCCCTTCCCATAGGGCCCGGTTCTGACGGGATCCGTCGGGCCGAACAGGGCCACCACCGGCGTCCCCACCGCTGCGGCGATGTGCATCGGCCCGGAATCGTTGGTCACCAACACGGTCGCGCGACGGAGTAAACCGGGGAGCAAGCCTACAGGGGTCTGTCCTGTCAGATCAATCGCTTTCGTATGCATGAGCGCCGTCACCGCGAGCGACTCCGGCCGCTCGGCCGGCCCGCCGATCAACACCACCGGTAGCCCATGGGTCTGAGAGAGCCGGTCCGCAGCCTCGGCAAAATGTTGCGGCGGCCAACGCTTGGTCTCCCAACGCGCGGACACGTTCATGGCGACCCAGGGTTGCTGAGCGACCATTCCTGCCCGGGCCAACATCGTCTCCACGGCCTGCCGGTCTTCCGATCGATCGACGAATTCGAACTGCGGCTGCGTTGGTCGTGCCGCGCCCAGCGCCTCGGCAACCAGCAGGTATCGATCGACGGCATGCATCGGCACGGAAGGCACCGCCACCCGACTGGTGTAGAACAGGGGGCTGCCCTCCCGCGCGTTGGCAAACCCGATCCGACGGTCGCAACCGGTCGACCAGGCCATCGCCCCGCTCCGGAAGAGCCCTTGAAGATCGACGACCAGATCGAAGCCGGCCGCGCGAAGAGCAGGCACCCGACCCAACCAGCCCCTGAGCCCCTCCGACACAGAACAGACTTGGTCGACCCCGGCCATGACGTCCACCAGCGGCGCCCATTGCCGCTTCACCAGCCAGGTGACCTCGGCTTGGGGAAACCGCTCGCGCAACGCCGCCAGGGTCGGCATCGCATGGACGATGTCGCCCAGCGAACTCGGTTTAATCAGCAGAAGTCGTCGTACGGGATCGGTCATTCGGCCACCAGAGATGATCAGCGCTGCAGGTCGGCGGCGGGCCTGTGCGTCGCATGGGCCACGATCCAGTCCACCGCCTGCGACAACCCCTCGGCCACATAGTCAGGAAGCAGATCGCGCGCCGTCAAGTCGGCCAGGGCCTCCGCACCGGACGGGCCGGTCATCACCAGCAGACTCTGCGCCCCCACCTGCTTGGCCAATTCGACATCACGAACACTGTCGCCGATCACATACGAGCGGCTCAGGTCCACCTGCAATTCGGCATGGGCCCGGTCGATCATGCCCCGGGCCGGTTTGCGACAATTGCAGTGATCGTCGGGATGGTGGGGACAGAAATACAGACCATCGAGCGTCACCCCGTCCTCAGCCAGCACCAGCCGCAACTTGCTGTGAATCGCTTCGAGATCCCTTGAGGTAAAATATCCCCGCCCCAGCCCGGACTGATTCGTGACGACGACCAGACGCGCCCCCGCCTGTTTCAACCTGGCCAACGCCGCCCCCACGCCGGGTAGAACCGTGAAGTCATCGGGAGACTTCACATACCCCGTATCGAGGTTCAATGTGCCGTCACGATCGAGAAACACCGTGACACCCGCCAGCGACGTGGAAGAAGGGCTTGGCGACGGCGACGCCGGTTCGACCGCCGGAGGAGGGGCCACCAGCGGCAGATGCTGCACCGCTGCATCGTGGACCTGCTCCACCGTCACCCCGGTCATGCAGCGGTGATCGATAGGACATTCCCGCAAGAGACAGGGCGCGCAGGAGACCGGCTGCCGGACCAACTTGGCGTCGACGCCGAACGGCGAGGTCGTCTGCCAATCGGTCGGACCGAACACAGCTACCAGCGGAACCTTGAAGGCCGCGGCCACGTGCATGGGCCCCGTGTCGTTCGTGAGAAACAACTGACACCGCTTCACGAGCGCCATCAATTCTCGCACCGTGGTCTGGCCGGAACAGACGACCGTGCGGGTCTTGATCTGGTCGGCGATGGCTTTTCCCAGCGGCTCCTCACCCTTGGCTCCCAGGATCGCCACGCCGACTCTGGCACCCGATTGCCCCTGGGCCTCCTTCACCACACGATTCACGACCTCGGCGTATCGATCCGGCAACCATCGTTTGGCGTGGCCATAGGTCGAGCCGGGGTTCACCCCGATCACCAGATCCGACGGACCGATTCCGGCATCCGCCAGCCGCCCGGCGATCAGCGCCGATTCATCCGGCGTGACATACAGACGAGGCGCAGGCGCAGGACCGTGCCCGCCCAGCGGCTTCAGGAGATCCCAGTAGTACTCGACCTGATGCCGTTGCGCGGCGCGTGGCGGCACGGTCACCGGGTCGGTCAGCAACAGCGTTCGGCCGTCCGTCGCGTAGCCGAATCGTCTGGGAATACCAGCCAGGAAACTGATCAGCGCCGCCTCGAAGGCATTCTGAAACAGGATAGCCAGATCGAATCGGTGACGACGCAGCACCGCGGCCAGGCTCCATTTCCCGACCAGCCCCGCATGGCGTCCCCGATCGTCATACACCAGCGTCCGGTTCACCGCCGGATGCTGCGCCAGCAGATCCGCAATGCCGGGCTTCACGAGCAGAGTGATCTCGGCCTGCGGAAACAGGGTGCGTACCCGGCTCAAAGCCGGTTCGCACATGACGGCATCTCCCAGCCAATTGGGCCCGCGGACGACGATGCGACGGATCCCTTCCTTACGCATGGCCTGCCATCCTGCCCGGTGCTGAACCGAGTCGCAACAATCGCTCCAACTCCTCCTGCCCCGACACAATCTCAGTGCGAAGCCTCACGGCCCAGCAAGCCTCTTCCGCGCCCAACAACAGCGCAACCTTGTCGGCATCTTTCTCCGTCGTCACCAGCAGATCGGCGCCGCCGGCTTTCGCCTTGGCTCGAATGGTGTCGAGCATGTCACGCGTGTAGTGCACATGATCGGGAAATGCCAGCATCTCAACCACGGTGATACCCAATCCGTCGACCAACGCGCGAAAGGACTCCGCATTGCCGATCCCGCTGAAGAGCAGAGCCGACCGGCCGCGAAACGCATCCAACGGAAGCCGTTCGGCCGTCCCCACGCGCCGGAACTCCTCCGCCCGGAATCCCACACGAACCAGCGACGGAAGTGAGCCGCAGGCATCGAGCAATAGACGCCGCACCGACTCCCCTCCGTGCACCTCATCGACCCGGGTAATAAGGACGGCCGACGCACGCGCCGCCGCCGAGAGGGGCTCCCGTAATCGCCCGATCGGCAATGCCGCCTGGATCCCCGCTGCGTCCGTCGCATCCACCAGCAGCAGATTCACATCGCGATGGAGCTGGACGTGCTGAAACCCGTCGTCCAACACAAAACAATCCACCGGGAGTTGCGCCAACACCCACTGACCGAGCGCATATCTGTCCGCCCCCACCGCCACGACGGCCTGAGGACAGCGACGCGCGATCAGATAGGGCTCATCCCCGGCTTCGTCCGGCCCCGCTAAAATCCGTTGCCCGTCTGAGACCAGCAATTGCGGAGCCCTGCTGCGCCGCCGATACCCTCGGCTCAGAATCGCCACGCGTTTGCCCTGCGCCGTCAGTCGTTCCACCAGGTACATGACGACCGGCGTTTTGCCTGTGCCACCGACGGTGAGATTCCCGACGCTGATCACAGGGCGAGGCAACCGGCGTGTGGAGAACCAACCTTGTGTATAACACCACAGGCGAAACCTCGCCGCGAGTTCGTAGGGATACCCGAGCCACCGTAACCAGGATCGCGGCCCTCTCGACATGGTCGCTGCCATTACGATTGCCGACTCGACAACTCACGCCCCTGTTCAACCCGCGCGTTGTTCGAGGCCTCCCGTGCCGGCAGAAACGTCGCGATGACCTCCGCGCTGCGCTGGAGCGCGCCCTGGTTGTCCGCCACGACCCGCTGCGCCGCCTGCCCCATCCGCTGCAACGCGGCGGGATCGCGAAGGAGCGCTCGCAAATCCTGCGCAAGAGCCTGTTCGTCCCGTACCACCGATCCTCCCTGCGCCTTCACCAGGAGCGCCGCCACTTCGGCACAATGGTCGGTGTGCGGACCGAACAGCACCGGTTTCCCCCAGACTGCCGGCTCCAAGAGATTATGCCCGCCCACCGGCGCGAGAGTGCCCCCGACAAAGGCCACCACCGCGTCCCGATACAACAGGGCCAACTCCCCGCGCGTATCCAGGACCAACACCCGCGCGCCCTCGCCCGCCATGGGCGCTTGCCCGCCTGTGCTACGCCGGCTCACCGTGAGGCCTTTCACCAGGATCATCTGTTCCACCTGCGCCGCCCGTTCAATATGGCGGGGAGCCAGGACCAAGCGGAGCTCGGGGAACTCAGGACTCAGGATCCGATAGGCATTGACGATCGCTTCTTCCTCGCCGGGATGGGTGCTCCCGGCCACCAGCAACAGTTCCCGGTCGGTCAGCCCGAGCGCCGCTTTCGACACGGCCGTGCCGCCGGCCCCCGCCTTGGGAATCGGTTGATCGAACTTGATGTTGCCGGTGCACCGAACCCGTGACGGCTCGGCGCCTAACTCGATCATACGCTGCGCATCCCGCTCCGATTGCATGAGGCAACAGCTGATCATGTTCAGCATGGTCCGGTAGAAATCCCGGATAACCGGCAAACGTTGCCGCTCAAACGAACGGGTGGACAATCGTCCGTTCACGAGAATCGACGGCACATTCCGCCGCTGCAAACTCCGCAGGATATTCGGCCAGAGTTCCGTCTCGACAAAAATATACAGACTCGGCTTGAGACGGTCGATCGCCTGATTGACGACCCATGGAAAATCGAGCGGCGCGTACCGGTGCTCGGCCACGCCCTCCAACCGCTGCTCCACTGCCTCGCGCCCGGTTTCGGTCACGGTCGAAACGACCAACCTCGTCTCGGGGTACCGCCGACGCAACTCCCGCACAAGCGGCGCCACCGCGACCACCTCGCCTAACGACACGGCATGAATCCAGATGCAACCAGCCCTGCCGCCTGGCTCGGAAGCGGGCGGCTCCGCGCGCAGTCCCAGTCGCTGCGGCAACCCGCGACGGCAACGCTGCTTGGCCAACAAGACGAACAGGATAATCGGGGAAACCAGGAGCAGAAGACTATTGTAGAGCAGATACCACATCACGGACCAGCCCGCAGGACGGCCTCATCGGCCTCGATCGTCATGCGGTTCAGCGTCTCTTCCAACTCCCGGCGGAACCGCTCGAGGTCGTCGGCCGAGGCATCGTGCGGCACGCTGATCGGCGGCCCCAGGAGAAAGAGGCCCCGCGAGAACGGATAGGGCATGATGAACCGGTCCCAGCTCGCGAAGAGTTTTTTTTTGAGCAGCCGAAGGCCATCGGGATGATCGGCAGGCCGGTGGCCCGCGCCAACTGCACCACACCGACCTTCGCAATCTGACGCGGGCCCTTCGGTCCGTCAGGGGTCAGTACCAGGTTGCCGCCGGACCGCCCCAGGCGAATCAGCTGTCGAAACGCTTCCGCGCCCCCTCTGGTACTGGAGCCCCGAACGGCGTCCAATCCGAACCGTGCCACGATGCGGCGGATCAATTCGCCGTCGCGATGCTGACTGATCAACACATGGGCTTCGAGTCCCGGAATGGCCAGCGGCATCATCAGCTGCTGAGCATGCCAGAAGGCCAGGATTACGCGCTTCTCTTCTGCAAACAAGCGGTTCACATGCTCTGAGCCTTCGGTGCGCCAGGTCATCGTGCGGCGCAGCATCTGAATGATCCGGTAGCCGACGGGAGGCACCACCGCGACCTTGAGTGCATTGACGATCCGCTTCTGCAACGGCTGCGGCTGAGGACCCGCCGCCGATCGATCAGTTGTCATTGAACTCCCATCCCCGCCTTCACCTGCGTCCCTACTCCGAGATCGCATCGGCAAACTGCATCGCATGCAAGCGCTTATACATGCCGCCCTTCCGCAGCAGCTCTTCGTGCGAGCCGACTTCCGCCACCTTGCCCCGGTCCAAGACCACGATGCGGCTGGCATTCTGAATGGTCGACAGGCGGTGCGCCACGACCAGGGTCGTTCGGTTGTGCATCAGATTGGTCAGGGCCAACTGCACGATGCGCTCCGATTGGGTGTCCAGCGCCGAGGTCGCTTCATCCAGAATCAGGATGGGCGGGTCGCGGAGGATCGCCCGAGCGATCGCCAGACGCTGCCGTTCCCCCCCCGAGAGCTTGAGCCCGCGCTCTCCGATCAACGTATCATACCCGGCCGGCATCCGGACAATGAACTCATGTGCATAGGCCAGCTGGGCCGCTCGCATCACATCGTCGGGCGTGGCGCCCTGCCGCCCGTAGCCGATATTGTTGCGTACCGTATCGTCGAACAGCACGACTTCCTGGGAGACAATGCCGATCTGCCCGCGCACCGACCGCAAACTGCAGGTCTGAAGGTCCACCCCGTCGATCAGAATCTGCCCGCCGGTCGGATCGTAGAACCTCGGCAGCAGACTCACCAGCGTGGTCTTTCCGCTCCCGCTGCTGCCCACGAAGGCGATGATCTCGCCCGCCCGGATCGTCAGATCGATACCGCTCAGCGCAGGCTCGCTTTGGCCTTCATACTGAAACGCGACCTGCCGGAATTCGAGAGACCTGGAAATGGCCGGCAACTCCGTCTGGCCGCCGTTGGCCTCCTGCTCCGTCGGCAAATCCAGCACATCGAACACCCGCTCGGCGGCCGCCAGCGCCTGCTGCACCGTGTTGTTCGCGCCGGACAATCTTCTGATCGGCGTGTAGGCCATGAACATGGCCGCCAGGAATGAGAAGAAGGCGCCGGGAGTCATTTCATCGTGGATGACCAGATACCCGCCGTACCAGATGATCCCCGCGACCCCGAGCACACCGATGACCTCCATATGGGAGGAACCCAGCGAGGAAACCTGAATGGCCTTCATCGTCGTATGGATGAAGGCGTCGTTGCTCAGACGGAATCGCTTGGCCTCTTCCTCTTCCCGGCCGAACGATTTCACCATGCGGATTCCAGCCAACGTTTCTTGCAGCGTCGAGGCCATGTCGCCCATGCGTTCCTGGCCGCGCGTCGCCAGATTCCTCAACCGTTTTCCCATTCTCGCCATGGTCACCACGGAGAGCGGCACCACGATCATCGAGACCGCCGCCAGTTTCCAGTTCTGGTAAATGATCACGCCGATCATGGCCAGAAACGTCAGTCCCTGCTGAAACAGATCCTTGAGCACCCCTGCCACGGCGTTGGCCATCTGGTTCACATCGTTGATGACTCGGGAGACCAAACGACCCGACGTATTCGTGTCGTGGAAGTGAACCGGCAGTCGAACGAGTTTGGAAAAGAGCTGCTCTCTGATGTCGCCGATGACCTGGTTCCCGACATAGTTCATCAGATAATTCTGCCCGTAGTTGAACACCCCCTTGAGCACCGCCACCGCCAGGATCGCGATGGGAAGCACGAGCAGCAGGCTTTCATCCTTGCTGATGAACAGGCCGTCGAGGACCGGGCGCACCAACCAGGCATAGGCGGCGGAGAGTCCGGCCACGAGCAACGCGCACAGAAACGCCGCGCCCAGTCGAAACCGGTAGGGATTCAGATACTTGAGGAGACGAAGATACTGTTTCATGCGCGACACTCGGCCAGGACGGCTTCTGCTGCACGACGCGAGGCGCCCGGTGTGCCCAACGCCCGGCGCACCGACAAGAGCGCGGCCTTCATGTCTTCATAGGCCCGGGGATCCGCCAGCAGCCGTTCGGTTTCCTGCACGAGTCGTTCCGGCGTCGCCTCATCGTGAATCAGTTCCGGCACGATCCCCCGCCCGGCGACCAGATTCGCGAGACCGATCCAGGGCACCCGAATCAGGAGACGCGCCAACCGGTACGTGAGCCAGGATGAGGCCCGATAGAACAAAATCATGGGCGTTCCCACCACCGCAGCCTGCAAGGTGGACGTGCCCGACTTGACGACCAGCAGGTCCGAGGCCGCCATGACTTCACTGGCCTGATTGCGAAAGACCCGAATGGGCACCGGGCTCGCTTTCAGGAGATCGGCAAGGAACTCGTCTTGAATCGATGACGCCTGCGCCAGGATGAATTGAATCGCCGGATGCCGCTCGGCAAGACGCTGCACCGTCTCCAGAAGCAGCGGAATATGCTCCAGCAGTTCGCCTTTTCGACTGCCCGGAAACAGGCCGATCACGGGGCCCGCATCCGACAGTCCGAACTGCCTGCGCAACGCGTGCCGATCGTACGACGGCGCGACTTCGTCGAGCAGCGGATTCCCGACAAACGTACACCGCACACCGGCCTGTTTGTAGAGCGGTTCCTCGAACGGCAGAATCGCGAGCACATGATCGACGCGCTGCTGGATCCAGCGCATCCGCCCGCGCCGCCAGGCCCACACTTGCGGCGCAATGTAGTACAACACTTTGAGACCGCAGGCCCTGGCCACTCGCGCAAAATGAAAATTGAGGCCGGGGTTGTCGATCAACACGACGAGATCCCAGCGTTCACTCTTGATCAATGTCCGGATACGCGAAATCCGCTGCAGCATCGTTTTGACGGCAGACAGGCCGATGAGCCCCATCACATCCAGCTGGGGAATATCTTTCACCAGTTCCGCGCCGGCCGCCCGCATCGACGCGCCGCCGACACCCACAATCTGAAGGGCGGGGGACAGCTCCTTGAGCGCCTTGACCAAGTGAGCTCCATGGAGGTCGCCGGACGCTTCTCCGGTGACGATTAAGATGCGCGGCATGCTGCTCGTCTCGTGCAGATCGGCACAGAGGTCATCCCCTTACACATTCTCCTGGCCAAAGGCCACCGCCGCAGCCTCATCCGCCGAATGGCGTTGCGTAAACCGGCTGATGGCATCCAGGACCAGGGTCGCCAGATTGAGCGCCGCTTCCCCGTCTTCACCGGATACGACGGGACGAGTCCCGTTGTTCACCGCCTGAATGAACGAGTCCAGCTCGAGCCGCAACGGCTCCTCATCTCCGGCCTGGTAAGATTCGATGTCGATGGTCGGCTTGGCGCCGGCCGCCTGCACACGACGGGACACGACAGCCTGGCGCGTTTGAAAATCGATCGAGACGTAACGGTCGCGCTGGAAGACACGCAGCCGGCGCATCTTGTTGGTCGAGACGCGACTCGCCGTCACGTTCGCGACACAGCCGCCGGCAAAGGCAATACGGGCATTGGCGATATCGATGTTCGACGAGAGCACCGGCACGCCGGCCGCCCGCACCTCTTCGACCGGCCCCGGATTGAACGACAACACCAGATCCAGATCGTGAATCATCAGATCCAGCACGACATCGACGTCGGTCCCTCGCTCACCGAAGGCGCTCAAGCGGTGACATTCGATAAAGGCCGGGCGTTCGATGAAGGGGCGCATGCGCTGCATGATCGGATTGAACCGCTCGCTATGTCCGACCTGTAACAAGCACCCGCGGCGCGCGGCCAGCTCGACCAATTCACGGGCTTCCGCCGATGTCACGGCGATCGGTTTTTCGACCAACACGTGCTTGCCCGCCTCCAGGCAGGCTTTGGTCGCCGAAAAATGCGCAGAGGTGGGAGCGGCCACACTGACGATATCGACCTGCTTGAGGAGGTCGTCGAGGTCCGTGCAGGCTTGCACGCCGTGCCGATCGGCGATCAACTTGGCACGGGTCGGCGAGGCATCGCACACACCGACCAGCGTTGCGCCGGGGAGAGTCGCATAGTGGCGGGCATGGTGCTGCCCCAGGTGACCGACACCGATCACGCCGGCTCGAAGCTGTTTCATCGCGCCCAATCCTGTCTCATCCGGACGGCCTTATTTCGCATCCTGCGTATTCTATTCAACCTGACACCTTACAGACGCTGATCGCTGCGCAGGGTGCACGACTCGAGTGTTTCCGAAGCCGGTTATGTCATTCCGATGATTGCGATGCCGGCCCGGTTCGCCTTCGCAATCGTGTCGTCACGATCCAGAAGAATCCCGCGTCCCGCTTCCAACGCCAGGACCGACGCCTTCACGGACTCCATCACCTCGATGGTGCGCGGGCCGACGGCAGGAAGATCGAACCGGAGATCCTGCTGGGGTTTGCACCGTTTCACCACCACGGCGCCGCCATGCGCCAGTTCACCGCCCCGGCGGATCGCGCCATCGGTTCCTTCCACGGCTTCGACGGCCACAATCACCCGATCCTTCACCACGACGCACTGGCCGATATCCAGCGCTCCGATCTGTTTTCCGACATCCCAGCCGTACCGGATGTCTTCCCATTCCTTTTTGCTCGGCTCGCGCCTCGTCAACGTGCCTTCCTCGACCAGGATCCCTTCCAGGCCGAATGTAGACTCGCAGATCTGAATGCCTTCCTGTTCGATCTCTTCGGCCACCCGGCGGAGGATGTCGTCGTCCTTGAGATGAATCAGTTTCGCGGCCAGGGCCAAGGCGCGAAAGTCCGGCCGGACCGTGGAAAATATGTGCGTCTTCTTGATACCGCCCAGCATGACTGCGCGCTGCACGCCGTCGCCCTTGAGCGCCTCGATCAACTTGCCGAACTGGCCGATCTTGATCCAGTGGATGTGATCGACATGCCGCGCGAGTTCCGGGTCGGTTTCGCCCTCATGCGCCACCGCGGACACGGAATATCCGAGTCGCTTCGCATTGTCGGCAAAAATGATCGGAAACCGGCCGTTGCCCGCAATCAGCCCGATCCGCTGCCCATCGGATGCGTGCCTATGCTCGGCCACTTGCTTCGCCACGTGCTACTCCTCTTCGCCCTCTTGTTCCTTGCCGACCGACCGGCAGATCCCGCGTTTGGTCCCTTCCATAAACGCGGCCACCTGCATGACATCCGGGCTGGCACTGAAGCTCTCGCGCGCCAGCTTGACGGCCTCCGCCACCCGGTGCCCGGAACGAAACAGGACTTCGTACGACTTCTTGAGCGCCGCGATCCGCTCGGAGGAGAATCCATGCCGTCGCAGACCGATGGAGTTCAGCCCGTACATCCGGGCGCGATATCCACCGGCGGCCCGCATGAACGGCGGCAGGTCCTGGCCGAGCGCGCAGCAACCGCCGACCATCGCATAGGCGCCGATCCGCACGAACTGGTGAATGCCCGAGAGTCCGCCGATGATGGCGTGATCGCCGATCGTAATATGGCCGGCCAGACTTGCCGCATTCGCGAGTATGAGATGATTGCCGAGGTGGCAATCGTGCGCGACATGGACATAGGCCATCAGGAAGTTGGAGTCGCCGATACTGGTGACTCCGCCGCCTTGCACCGTCGCCCGGTTGACCGTCACGTACTCCCGCAGAATATTGTCGTGACCGATCACGACCTTGGTCGGCTCGCCCTTATACTGCATATGTTGAGGCGGTCCGCCGACCGATACAAAAGGATGTAATTCGCACCGCTCTCCAATATCGGTCCACCCATCGATGCACACGTGGGACAAGACGCGAGTGCCTGCGCCGATCCGGACGTGTTCACCGACGACGGAATAAGCGCCCACTTCCACATCGTCAGCGAGCACCGCTTTGGGATGGACCACCGCGGTCGGATGTATGTTCACTCAAAACCTCCTCACCATCGACTGCTATGCTGTTCAACGCCACGCGACCGACACAGGGTTCCGGCTACTTGGTCCCGCCGGCCTGTTCATCCGTGACCATGGCCGTGACCTCCGCCTCACACACCAGTTCGGACTCGACGAAGGCCCTGCCTTGCATCTTCCAGAACGGCGCGCGCTTCTTCAGCACATCCACTTCCAAGCGAAGAATGTCACCCGGGACCACCGGCTTCCTGAATTTCGCCCCGTCGATGCCGGTCAAATACACGACCGGCCGACCGACCGCCCCCAACGACTTGAACGCCAGCACCCCGCCCACCTGGGCCAGTGCCTCAAGAATCAACACGCCGGGCATGACCGGACGACCGGGGAAATGCCCCTGAAAAAACGGCTCGTTGATCGTCACATTCTTGATGCCGACGATCCGGCGGTCCGGATCGAGTTCGCGAATGCGATCGACCAGCAAGAACGGATACCGGTGGGGAAGGATCGATTGAATCTCAACATTGTCCATCACTGACATCAGCCCCGCCTCCTGTGTTGCGTAGACGATTACACATCCCGGCTATTTGTTTTGCCGGTCGAACTCCTTGACGATCTGCTCCGTGAGGTCGACCGACGGATGGCCGTACACGACGATCTTGACGGTGGACTCGCTGCCCCGGTCGATGACGGCGATATACCCTTCCTTCTGGGCCACCGCGGAGACCGCCGCATGGATGCGCTGCGCGAAATCAAGGACCATGCCCTTCTGCTTCTCCTGCACCTCACGGTTGAAGTCCTGAATCCGGCGCTGATAGGCCTCCAGCTTCGCCCTGAATTGCTCCTGCTTCTCCTTGCGAACCTCGTCGGTGAGAGCGCTGTCCTGGAGCGCTTTCTCAAGCTCTTTCAACTCCTGGTCGTCGGAATCGATGATCTTCTGGCGCGTCGTCGAATAACTTTTGAGATCTTCAAGGGCGCGTTTCCCGGCCACGCTCCGCTCGACGACCTGTTGCTGGTCCATCATCGCGACCTTGAGGCGATCCGCCGCCTGCGCAGGCTGCGCCAGGCACGCCAACACCACCGGCACCGCACCCGCTACGATCCAAGTACGTACGTTCATGGGCTCCCTCATCATGGATACGTTTTATTGAATTCTTCGATCACCTGCGACGACACATCCACCCCCTCGTCGAAGTACAGCGTGGGCCCCCCGCGGCCGCGATCGAACACGGCCTGGAGTTCCAACCGTTTGGCCACTCGGCCCGACAAGGTTTCAATTTTTTCGCGGAATCCGTCCAGCACCTCTTTCTGCTTATCCTGCACTTCACGATTCAGGTCGGTGACCTTCTGCTGATACTCCGACATGCGACGACGGAATTGCTCTTCCCGCTCGCGCTTGGCGTTGGCGCTCAACACACTGCCCTGCTTCATGAAGTCTTCTTCCATCCGCCGCAACTCTTTTTCCTCCAACTCGATCAAGGCCTGCCGGTTCTTGGCAAACGACGCCAGCATGTCCTTCGCCTTTTTTCCGGCATTGGTGTCGCTCAACACTCGCTGGGGATCCACCACGCCGATACGCGTGGACGTCGGCACCGTCGAATGGTTCGACCGGCATCCGCCGACCAGCACCGACAGGGTCAGGAGCGCCAGGCACATCCCGGCCCAACCGGCTCTCCTCGATCCGCTGCAACACACTGGTCTCCCCATTCCGGCGATTCCTTTCTCAGACACTCACTCGGCCTGTATTAGAACAGCGATCCGATCGTAAATTCGAACACACCCATTCGCTCCGTGGGCCGAGGATCCAGGTTGATTCCGTAGGCCGCCCGCAAGGGACCGAACGGAGAAATCCACCTGGCTTCGAACCCGGCCGCGCTCCGCAGTTTGTTAAACTGCACCGGTTCGTTATCGTCGAATCCGTTTCCGTAATCGAAGAAGAAGACACCGTTCAGTTTCGCCTCGGACGAGATCGTGAAAATGAAATCGTTGTTGAAAATGAGTTCCTTCGCGGAACCCAAGAGAGATCCGTTCGGCGTCACAGGCCCCGCCCGCCCGAATACGAACCCGCGCATGGTGTTGATACCGCCGACGAAGAACCGCTCGGTGAGGGGAATGGGCCGGCCCCCGATCCCCTCCGTCGAACCGTACCGAACGTGCACCGAGAACCTCGTGTCGTAGATCAACGGCGTGTACTTGATCACGTCCGCATAATACTTGAAAAAGTGATTGCTGCCGCCCAGCGCAGGCGTTCCGTAATCGACCCCGAGACTGAAGCGCCAGCCGGTGCGAGGATCCAGGTAATAGTCGCGCGTGTCTCGAAAAATCGACGTACGAAAACCCGTCGACGATTGCGTCCCGAGCTGGCGGCAGATGAGCGGAATAAAATCCGGGCACAGCCCTACCTCAGGATCGCTGTATTTGAGTTGCTCGCCGAACAGACTGATGCTCCCGTTCACATACTCCGACAACCATCGGCTCCACGTCGCGCTGACACCCGACTTGGACTCGAAGTAGGAGATGTAGTTGGTCATCGACCGATAAATATCCAGCTGCAGGGCATTGTACGAATCGTTCACGTAGGGGTTGCGGAACGTCACCAATCCCAACGACCGTTGCTGGCCCAATTGCCCGCGGATGCGACCCAACCAGCCGTTCCCGCCGAGATTTCCTTCGGTGATATCCGCGATCGCCACCAGTTTATCCAATGTGCTGAATCCACCGCCGATGCTGAACTGGCCGGTGGGCTTCTCCTTCACTTTCACATTGAGGTCGACCTTGTCCACATCAACCTGCTGCGGCAGAATTTCGACGGTCTCGAAAAAGTTGAGATTGTTCAATCGCTGGAAACTGCGTTTCAATGCCAGGGTGTCGACCACATCCTGCTCGTCCAACCGCAGTTCGCGGCGCACCACATTGTCGCGGGTCTTGTCGTTGCCGTTGACGTGGATCTCGCGGATCCGCATCATTTCCCCCTCTTTCACATTGAGGAGAATCGTGGCCGTGCGCGTATTGTTGTCGGGCGTCACGTTGGGCACGACGTCGGCGAACACGTACCCCTTCGCGCCGTACAAATCCGTGATGCGCGTGATTTCTCCCCGGATCTTGGCCCGCTGAAAAATTTCGCCCGGCCTGATGTTCAGGCCTTCGCGCAATTCATGATCCTCGAACACCGTGTTCCCGCGAAATCCGACTTCCTGCACGATGAACGGCTCGCCTTCAACGATCGAATAGTTGATTTCGAACCATTTCTTGTCCTCGCTCAGTTCCAGCGTCGGCTGGCTGATCTGCACGTTCAGGTAGCCCTTGTTCAAATAGACTTCCCGCATGCGCTCGATATCGTTGCCCAGTTCTTCGCGCTTCAGCACGCCGGCATCGGACAGCAGGGACGGCACCTTCAACTGCGTGATGATTCCGTACCAGGGAATCCATTCCCGGGTCGCCGTCACCTTAAAGACTTCTTCCTTGGTCACGGCCCGCATACCCTCGAAATTGATATGGAGGACTTTGGCCTTGGTGCCTTCCTTGATGAAGTAGGTCAACCGTTTCCGGTCCTCGTCCACCGCCTGGATGACGGGAATGACCTGACAGTTGTAATAGCCGTCCTCTTGATAGGCGAGCCGGATTTTTTCCGCGCTCTCTTTGGCCTGCTGCTGATCGAGGAACGTCTGGCTCTTGATCGTGATCTTTTCCTTGAGCTTGTCGTCGCTCAATTCCTCGTTGCCGTCGAACACGATCTCCGTGATGAAGGGCTTTTCCCGGACGACAAACCCGACGGACACACCTCCCGCGGCCGGTTCCGTCTCCACTTGTACGTCTTCAAAGTAGCCGGTGCCGTACAGGATCTTGACCTGCTCGCGGAGCGCGTCGGCCGTAAAACGATCGTTGGCCTTGAGCGTGAGACGCCCCTCGATCGCCTGGAGTTCAATGCGCTTCTGCCCGCGAATGGTGACCGACGTGACCGTCGGCACGCCGTCCTGGGCGTACAAAGGCGCCTCTACACCGAACGCGTAGAAGGCCACCAGCGCGAGAATAAGAATCGGCACCCACCGCCTGCCTCCCGACTTGGTCACCGCAATCCTTCCGTACCACTTGGGAATGCAAGCACTGGTTGTCCTGAAGTTCGAGATAGGAAACCACCGCGTTCCGTGTCGCGTCTGGTGCGCCGGGCCGACCGGCCTTGCGCAGGCACTCACGAACTGTTGTCGTTACCATCACCGATGCGCCGCTTTCGTTGCAGCACCACCGCACATGTGCAGAAAAACTCTCGGATTATATTGACCACATTTTTCAATGTAAAGGAGTTTCCCCGCGCAACGACGCACGCGCCGAGCCGAAAAGACCGGAGGAAATCTTGACTTCACTTACCCCATCACATACTATCCCCCTATGACGAGAACAGATGTACGTAAAGCTATTATTCCCGCTGCCGGACTGGGCACTCGCTTCCTCCCCGCCACCAAAGCCTCTCCCAAAGAGATGCTGCCGCTGGTCGACAAACCGCTGATTCAGTACGTCGTGGAAGAAGCCGTCGCATCCGGTATCGAAGACATCATCGTCATCACGGGCCGCGGCAAGCGCGCGATCGAAGACCACTTCGACCGCTCTCTGGAACTGGAAGAAAATCTCAAGGGCAGCGGCAAGGGGCAGGTGCTCAACCAGATGCGGCACATTTCGAATCTGGCAAACTTCTGTTACGTCCGCCAGCCGGAAGCCATGGGCCTCGGGCACGCGGTGCTCTGCGCCCAGCACCTGATCGGCGATGAGCCGTTCGCCGTCATTTTGGGCGATGAAATCATCGACGCGGCGGTCCCCGGCCTCGCCCAGCTCATTCATATTTACAAGCAACGCAAAGGCGCCGTCCTGGGCGTGCAGGAAGTTCCGCCCCAGGAGGTGAGTCGCTACGGCATCATCTCGGCCCGAGGCCTGGGCAAAGGGCTGCACCGGGTCGATGACCTGGTCGAGAAACCCGCGCCCGCCGATGCGCCGTCGAATCTCGCCGTCATCGGCCGGTATGTCTTGCCGCCGGAGATCTTCCCGATCCTCCGCAAGACGCCTCCGGGTAAGAACGGAGAAATTCAGTTGACCGACGCCTTGCGGCAACTCGTCAAGCACACCCCGATGTTCGCCCACGAAATCGAGGGACAGCGGCACGATGCGGGCGACAAACTCGGATTCCTCATTGCCACCGTGGAATTAGCGCTCAAGAATCCGTCCTTGGGACCTGCGTTCGGCGAGTTCCTGCAACAACGACTCCGACCGACCGCCGCCGACGTGCGTCGCCGCGGCCCAAGCCGATCCGGCCAAGGTCGAACACGCACCACCAACTAGCCCTGGGCATGACGGACTACCGTCACCCGAACCGTGCCACAGCACGTCACCATCACTGAGACCCTACAGCAGCAGACTGGAGCCTCATGGCTGAAGCAGTAGAACAAGACTTCTCAAGCAACCAGAACCTCGAACCGCCGGACCAGCTGCCCCTGCTGCCCGTCCGAGATATCGTCGTGTTTCCCTACATGGTGCTCCCGCTGTTTGTCGGACGCGAGATGTCGATCAAGGCAATCGAAGCCGCGCTCGCGGGCAACCGCATGTTGTTCCTCGCCACCCAGAAATCCCTGGATGTGGAAAACCCGCAACCGGACGACATTCACGCCGTCGGCACCGTGGGCATCATCATGCGGATGCTCAAGCTGCCCGACGAACGGATTAAGATTTTAGTCCAGGGACTGGCCAAGGGACGGATCGAAGAATACATCCAGAACGACCCCTATTATTCGGTTCGCATCGAGAAACTCGTCGAGACGAAGCAATCCGGATCCACGCTGGAGACCGAGGCCGTCATGCGCACGGTCAAGGAGCAGATCGAGAAGATCGTCAGCCTCGGCAAGGTGCTGATTCCCGACGTGATGGTGGTCATCGAAAATCTGGAAGATCCCGGCCGGCTCGCCGACATGGTGGCCTCCAATCTCGGACTGAAGGTCGACATCACGCAGGCCGTCCTGGAGATCGTGGACCCGATTCAGCGGCTGCGCCAGATCAGCGAAATTCTCTCCAAGGAAATCGATGTCCTCTCCATGCAGCAGAAGATCCAGGCGCAAGCCAAAGGGGAGATGGACAAGACCCAGCGCGAATACTTCCTGCGCGAGCAGTTGAAAGCCATCCAGAAAGAACTCGGCGAGTTGGACGAACGGGCGGAGGAAGTGGCGGAATTCCGCAAGCGCATCAAAGACGCCAAGATGCCCGAAAAGGTTCTCAAGGAAACCGAGAAGCAGCTCAAGCGGCTCGAAAAAATGCATCCGGACACGGCGGAGTCGGCCACGGTCCGGACCTATCTGGAATGGATGGTCGAGCTCCCGTGGAATAAGAAATCGAAAGACAATCTCGACCTGAAAGCCGCAATGAAGGTCCTGAACGAGGACCACTACGACTTGGAAAAAGTGAAAGAACGCATCGTCGAATACCTCGCCGTGCGCAAGCTCAAAGAGAAAATGAAGGGGCCCATCCTCTGTTTCGTGGGACCGCCCGGCGTCGGCAAAACCTCACTCGGCAAATCCATCGCCCGCGCGCTCGGCCGTGAGTTCGTCCGGATCAGTCTGGGCGGAGTCCGCGACGAGGCCGAAATCCGCGGCCATCGCAGGACCTACGTCGGCGCACTACCGGGACGGATTATCCAGGGCATGAAACAAGCCGGCACGAACAATCCCGTGTTCATGCTCGACGAGGTCGACAAAGTCGGCATGGATTTCCGCGGCGATCCTTCGGCCGCGCTCCTGGAAGTGCTGGATCCCGAACAAAACAGCACCTTCACCGATCACTATCTCGGGGTGCCCTTCGATTTGACCGAAGTCATGTTCGTCACGACGGCCAACCTCATGGATCCGATATTGCCCGCGTTACGGGACCGCATGGAGGTCATCGACATCCCGGGGTATACGGAAGAAGAGAAACTCGGGATCGCGCAGAAGTACTTAATCCCCAGACAGATGAACGAGCACGGCATTACCGAAAAACATATCCGCGTGAACGAGCCGGCCATCCGCCACGTCATCTCGCACTACACGCGCGAAGCCGGAGTCCGGAACCTCGAACGGGAAATCGCCAACCTCATGCGGAAAGTCGCCAAGAAGGTCGCCGAGGGCAAATCCGAGTGTCACACTATCGACCAGACCAATTTGAACAAGTTTCTGGGTGTGGCGAAGTTCGTTCCGGAGGCGGAACTTGAAATGGACGAAATCGGCGTCGCCACCGGCCTTGCCTGGACGGAGAGCGGCGGCGACGTGCTCTATATCGAAGCGACCGTCATGAAGGGCAAGGGGCAACTCACCCTCACCGGGCATCTCGGCGACGTCATGAAAGAATCCGCGCAGGCCGCCCTGAGTTATGTCCGCTCCCGGGAGAAGACCCTGGGCATCAGCCCCGACATCTTTGCCAAGAACGACATTCACATTCACGTGCCGGCCGGCGCCACACCAAAAGACGGACCGTCTGCCGGCATCACCATGGCCACGGCCATCGCTTCGGCGCTGGCCCAGATCCCCGTCCGGCGCGACCTGGCCATGACCGGAGAAATCACCCTGCGCGGGCGCGTGCTACCGATCGGAGGCTTGAAGGAAAAAATCCTCGCGGCCAAACGGGCGAAACTCGCGACCGTCGTCCTTCCGAAGCGCAACAAGAAGGACCTGGAGGAAATTCCCAAACATATCCTCAAAGGCATCGAGTTGATCTTTGTCGATACAGTCGACGATGTCATCAAAGCGGCCCTGCGGCGATCATCGTCCCGCAAACCGCGCGCATCGGCCCCGAAGACTCCCGTCAAGAAATCGGCGCGCGCGACTACATCCAAGCGGGCAACCGGCTCGCCCAGGAAAAGCCTCCACCTTCCGACGGCTTCGCCATCGTTGATGCTCTAATATGCCGTCAGGCCGATCCCGCCGGACCAGTTCTGTCGGTAGCGAGTTCGGCCTGATCCGGCTGCTGCAAGCACAGGCCGCCCGACCCGACCGTCAGGTGTTCAAGGGGATCGGCGATGACACGGCCATCCTCAAGACCTCGTCCGACCAATGGACCCTCATCACGACGGACCTCCTGGCTGAGGGTGTGCACTTCGATCCCGCCACCTCCTCCTATGACGACATCGGATACCGGGCGGCCATCGCCAACTTAAGCGATATCGCCGCCATGGGCGGCACACCCCGATTCATGCTCGTGGCCATTGCAATTCCGCCGACCTGCTCGACAGAACAGATTCAACGACTCTATCGCGGGATGATGCAAGCCGCCGATCCCTATCGGGTCTGCCTGGTCGGCGGAGATACGTCGGCCTCCAAGTCCGGACTGTTTCTCAGCATCACGCTCACCGGAACCGTACAACCTCGACGCGCTCTCCTGCGTAGCGGAGCCCGCGTCGGCGACCGGCTGTACGTCACCGGCACACTCGGCGACTCCCGCGCAGGGCTGGACCTCCTGACGGCCACGGCCCGCGCCGGACCGGCGAAACTGCGTCCCGCATATACCCGCTTTCTGCTCGCGCGTCATCACCGGCCGTCCGCCCGCATCGCAGAAGGCCAATGGCTGGTGAAACATGGACTCGGCGGTGCGGCGATCGACTTGTCCGATGGTCTGACCGGTGACCTCCGACACCTCTGCGAAGAGAGCGGCGTCGGAGCGGAAGTGCTCGCCGGCTCACTCCCGATTTCTCCGGCCTGTCGGGCCTACGCCCTGGCGCATGGCCGTGATTCGCAGCAGATCGGGTTACAGGGCGGTGAGGACTACGAGCTCCTGTTCACCGTTCCGCGTCGCAAGCAAGAACAATTCGAACGGCTGGCCGCGAACACCGACTTTTGTTTCACCTGTATCGGCTCGATCACACCGAAGCGGCTCGGTCTGCGCTTACGAACCGAAACAGGAACCACGCAACCGCTGCCGGCCACCAGTTACGAACATTTTCTGCGGCCCTCTTAGCCATCTCCGGGATAAAGACATCAATGGCAGACGTACGCTCGTTGTTTCGCCAAGTGCTCCATCTCGATGAAACACCGCACCGGACGGCGCTGGCCTTTGCCATCGGCATCTTCATCGGCTTTTCCCCGGCCTATGGTCTCCATATGGTGATGGTGGGGTTCTGCGCCTGGGCATTCGGGCTGAACGTCGTGGCGCTGCTCGCCGGCGCATTCCTCAACAATCCCTGGACGCTGATTCCCATCCTCGGAGGCACCTACTGGACCGGCGCCACCCTCTTGGGAGTGCATGACTTTCCCTCCTTTGACTGGAGCGATTTGTCTTTCATGGGGATTTATCACCAGGTCATGCCCTACGCCTGGCCGTTCTTCGTCGGCGGGATGGTTCTGAGTATTGCGGGTGGCCTGGTCGCCTATCCGCTCGCCTATCTCTTGCTCTCCAAATACCGGAGCACAAACCCGTCGGACGGTCATCAACCGTTGCCCCCCTCATCAGGCCTGCGCTAAGATCATCCATCAGTCGACCTCATGAAACTACCAACCGCACATCCCCCGGCTCCCTATGACGGATCAGCCCTCATCGCCGATCCCATCCACGAATACGTGTCGTTTACGGTGCCGTATGCGACGCCGGATCCCTCGGAACGCACGGAAAAAGATCTGATCGATTCTCCATGGGTGCAGCGACTGCGCTACATCTATCAGCTCCAAAGCGCCCGCTGGGTCTACCCCTCGGCGGAACATACGCGATTCGTGCATTCACTCGGGACGATGCACGTGGCAGGCCGCTTCGCGCGCCATCTCTATCCATTCTTGAAAAAGGCGGTGCCCGACGTTCCCTCGGCGGCCTTGGTCGAGGAATTTCTACGCATCACGGCCCTCGTGCATGACATCGGGCATGGTCCGTTCTGCCACTTTTTCGACGATAACTTTTTGCACGGTTTCGGTCTCTCGCACGAGAAACTCGGCCAGATTATCGTGCGCGAGCATCTGGGTCCCCTCATCAAGAAAATCCGCCGCAGTCCGTCGGGCCCGTTCGATCGCGGAGAAGAGCTGAATCCGGATCACATTGCGCATGTGATCCTGAAGGAGAAAGGCAAAGATAACTCCCGCATTCCGCGCTGGATCAACATGCTCCAGCCGGTGATTTCAGGCAGCTACACGGCCGACAACCTCGATTATGTGTTGCGCGATGCCTACATGTGCGGCGTCGCGGTGGGGCCGGTGGACCTGACCCGTCTGATTCACTACACCATCGTCACCGACAAGGGCTTCACCATTCATAAGACGGGGCTGCCGGCCCTGCAGATGTTTCTGAACACCAGAATGTATCTCTACTCGAACGTGTATTATCACCGCACAACCCGCGCCATCGACATTCATCTGCGCGACATTTTCGGGGACACGATGAAGCTGTTGTTTCCGTCCAACCCCGCCAAGCACATGGATGAATACCTGACCTTGACCGACTGGTCGTTGTTGGAAGATGTCAGGCGATGGAAGAAAGCCGGCCAAAGCAGCCTGCGTCGTTTGCATCAGGAATGGGCGCATATCCTGGGGCGCGACGTGAAGTGGAAGATGGCCTATAGCACGGTGCTCAAGGAAAAGGGCATCGAGCGAGGCATGGACTTTCCCAGCCACGAACAATTCCAGCAGCAGATCCAGAAGGCATTGCCGGCCAAATTGCAGGCGCTGCCGTTCCGCGTGGACATGGCTCCGCTCGATCCGCGGCCGGATCCCAAGGATACGCGCGGCATCCCCCTGCTCGTCTTCGATCCCGGCACGAAGGGTGTCTCAGCTGAACCGTTGGAAGAGTTTTTGGATCTGCTCCCCACCCGTCTCGTGCAATTCCGCATCTACGCCCTCGACCACAATCAGGACGCCGCCCTCTCCCTCGCCGCCGCGACCGTACTCAATAAGACCCCGTCGAGCATGGAGACGAATTTCTAGGCCCCCGGCCTGGTTTTGGAAACACTTTCAGCCGCTGCCTGTATGGTCCTCACACGGGAATCCGGCGCTCTTCTTATACGCAGATACCGCACCTAGGTAAATTCCTAGGTCGGATTGACTCTACTCGTATGAGGTAATTAGGTGCATAGTAGCCTCGATTGCGATAGCCTCTTGTAATACTGGCTCTTTATTGAGATTCAGGACTCCTATATAGGAGCGACGTGGCTATAGCCGAGAACGAGGCGCTCTGGTCCAGCACGTGTGATCCTTCCCCTCGTGGGCGGGCCATCGTTAGCCTCATTGCCGTCTCAATCGGGGTCATCTTCTTCCTCGATGCGATGACGCCGCTCGGTGTTCCTGTCTGGGTTCTCTACCTCATCCCGTTGACCCTCACCTACCAGGCTCCTGTCACATGGATTCCCTACCTCACGGCGGGAGTGTGCGCCATCCTCACATTGCTGTGTCTCGCCCTGTCCGACCCCATGACCAGCATGCCCTCATGGATGCCTCTCTTGAATCGCGCCGCCGCCTTGGGCATGTTTGCGGTCATCGCCCATCTGATCGTCCAGTACCGGGGGGCAACCGAACGCTTGATTCAAACGGCCGCTCTGGATGCGGAACACAAGGCCCTGCAATTGAAAGAGAGCCTGCTGCTGAAAAACGCGCAGGATGTACAGGACCTCTACGACCATGCCCCCTGCGGATACCATTCACTGAACTCGCAAGGCATGTTCGTCGGCATCAACCAGACAGAACTCGACTGGCTGGGCTATCAAAAAGACGAGGTCGTCGGAATCATGCGCTTCCAAGACCTTCTCACCCCCGAGTCTGTCGAACTGTTTCATCAACAGTTTCCACGTTTCATCGAGAGAGGAATCGTACGGGACCTGGAGTTCGAGGTCCGTTGCAAAGACGGTACGCTGCTGCCGATTCTGCTGAGTGCCACGGCCATCAAGGATCCCGACGGCCGGTTCATCGCCAGCCGCTCCACCCTCGTCGATATCACGGAACGCCGAAAAGCCGATGCGGCCCTTCGCCAGAGCCATCAGACGCTCGAGGTCCTCGTCAAAGAACGGACCGCCGCGCTTGAGGACACCAATCAGCGCCTCGAGCAGGAATTGGCGCAACGTAACCTGATTCATCAGGCGCTGATCGCCAGCGAAAGCCGGTTTCGCGAACTGATCGAATCGCTTCCGCTCCCGATCTGGACGTGCCTTCCTGACGGCACCTGCGACTATCTCAGCCCGCAGTGGATGAATTATACGGGACGGTCCGCAGACGAGCCCTTCAGCACCGGATGTCTCCAGCACGTCCACCCCGAAGACCGCCCGAGAATCACCGAGCAATGGCGCGATGCAGTGGCTCGTACCCAACCCCTCGACGCTGAACTGCGTTTTCAGCGGGCGGATGGCCTCTACCGCTGGTTCCATGCCCATGCGGCGCCGATCCTGGACCGGGACGGCCGCGTCCTGAAGTGGGTGGGAACCTACACTGATACGCATGATCGTAAGCAGGGCCAAGAGGTCCAGGCCAGGCTCGCCGCTATTGTCGAGTCCTCTTCCGATGCCGTCATCAGCAAATCGCTCGACGGGCGCATTCTGACCTGGAACAAAAGCGCCGAACTGATGTTCGGGTACTCCGGCGAGGACATCATCGGTCAATCGATTTTTCTTCTCATTCCCCCGGACCGTCAGCTCGAAGAAACCTCTCTGATCGAACTGATCAAAACAGGAACACGGGTACAACAGTACGAAACCATTCGCAAACGGAAGGACGGCAGTTGTATCCAGGTGTCCTTAACCGTTTCCCCCATTGTGGATGCCAACGGTCTCGTCAACGCCGTCTCCACCATCGCTCGCGACATCACGGCGCGAAAGCAGATCGAAGAGATGATGACCCAGCAACGCAGGCTGATCGAATTGTCGTACGAACCGATTTTCGCCTGGGAGCTCGACCAAGGCATCGTGGAGTGGAATCGCGGGTGTGAACAATTGTACGGCTATACTCGATCGGAAGCCTTGGGGCACAGCAGCAATCTTCTGCTGCAGAGTCGCCTACCCGCTCCCCTCAGCACGATCCAGGCCGAATTGGAACGGACCGGAGGATGGACCGGCGAGATTCACCATCGTACGAAAGACGGGCGGGACGTGCTCGTGGCCAGCCGCTGGGGATTGCTCAACACCAACGGCCGGAGCCTCGTCCTGGAAACCAACCGGGATATCACTCAGCTGCGCCAGTCCGAGACCATGATCCTCAAGAAAAACAAGGATCTTGAAACGCTCCTGTACGTGACCTCCCACGATCTGAAGGAACCGCTACGGGCCATTGAAAGTTTTTCTGTCCTCATCCAGGAACGTTATGCGAACCGGCTCGATGAGAAGGGCCAGGATTTTCTGCGGCGCATCGTTCGAGCCACGCAACGCCTCGATCAACTGCTCACGGACATCCTGGATCTCTCCCGCGCGCAGCGCATGGATCCGCCCGTCGACGACATCGATGCCGAACAGCTGATGCACGAAGTCCTGCGTCGGCTGGAGCGGCGCATCAAAGAAACCGGCGCCAGAATCACGATTCGGTCCCCCCTTCCCCGCCTGCGTGTCAATACCACCTGGGCCATCCAGGGTATCTATAATCTGGTCGCGAATGCGCTCAAGTTTGCATCCGCCGGGCAAGCTCCTGACGTTGAGATTGCGCCGCATTCCGGGATGGATCTTGAAGGAAACGAACTCATCGGCCTGGTCGTGCGCGACCGTGGCCCGGGAGTGGCGCCTGAGCAGCGCGATCGGATATTCGAACTCTTCCGACGGGCAGTCGGACGCGAGATAGAGGGGACCGGCGCAGGACTGGCCATCGTTCGGCAGGTGGCCGAACGACACGGTGGCCGTGCCTGGGTGGAACCCCGCGAAGGCGGCGGATCAGAATTTTTCATTACATTTGGCGTCAACCAGTCTAGTCCGAGGAAGGTGTAACGATGACCATGCGGCCCTTTGATATTCTCATCGCAGAAGATAACGAAGACGACATCTTGTTGATCCGGGAAGCCTTCGAGACCGTGAACATGGCCAATCGAGTGGCCGTTGTGCGGGACGGCGAAGAAGCGCTGGCCTATTTGCGGGGGGAAGGTCCTTTCAGCCAATGTCCGTTCCCCGGCTTGGTGCTCCTCGATATCAATATGCCGAAGAAAACCGGACTCGAGGTGCTGGCTGAAATTAAGTCCGACCCCCGCTTTCGTCCGCTCCCGGTCGTCATGCTGACCGTCAGTGAGCGCGAGGAGGATATCGTGCGGTCGTATGAGCAGGGCGCCTGCTCATACATTCGAAAACCTGTGACATTCAGCCGGTTCTTATCGGTCGTGAAAGAGTTCGAACTCTATTGGACGCTGGTCTCGCGAGTCCCGACGCTGAAGAGGTAACACATGCATGTGTTGCTGATCGAGGACAACGAAGATGATGCCGAGTTGATCCAACAGGCGCTCTGCGAACGGTCGACGGAGGCTGTCACGCTCAACTGGGCGGACAGGCTCCAAACGGGCATACAAAAACTGACGGAATGCCCGGTGGATGCCGTCCTGGTCGATCTGTCGTTGCCGGACAGCCAGGGCTTGGAGACGCTCGATCGGGTGCGGGCTCAAGCGCATGACGCGCCGGTCATCGTGCTCACAGGCCTGGATAACGACGTGGTGGCGGAGAAATCCCTCCTGCACGGCGCGCAGGACTATCTCGTGAAGGGCCGGCTGACGGGGGACGCGCTCCGACGCGCCATCCGTTATGCCATGGGCCGGCACCGCGTCGAACAAGCGTTGCGGAAGAGCGAGGAGCGCTTTCATCTCACCTGCCTCGCCACCCGAGACGGCATCTGGGACTGGGAGATCACTTCCGGCGTGACGTGGTTCAACGAGGCGCACCAATCGGTCTATGGTCCGGCCCCTGAGAATCTTCGGCGGGGCCACATTCCATGGGCCGAGCAGATTCATCCCGAGGATCAGGCCGCAGTCCTCGCCAACCTCGCTCAAGTGCTTCAGTCGGACCAGAACCTGTGGACAGCCGAATATCGATTTCGTCGAGCCGACGGCACCTATGCCTATGTCATTGATCACGGGTATGTGCTTCGTGACCACGAGGGCCACCCCTACCGTATGATCGGCGCCAAGGCCGATATCACCGAACGACGGCAAGCCGAAACCATGCATGCCGTTCAGCTCGCGGTCGGCCTCGCGCTTGAGGAATCCGCCTCTCTCAGTGAAGCGATCCCTAAAATTCTTCGCACCATGTGCGAGCTTCAAAGCTGGACACTGGGCGCATTGTGGCTGGTGCATTCACAAGACAAGACCTTGCACTGCAATGCCCTGTGGCATCAGCCGGGCCTCCCTGCCGAGAACTTCGCCCGAATCTATCGGGGCCTTACCCTGCGACAGGGAGCCGGTTTGGCCGGCCGGGTCTGGAAGACAGGGGATGCCACTCTCTGCCCGGATGTTCTCAAGGAGGCCGACGGTCCGATCCTTCAGGCGGCGCAAGACGCCCACCTCCACGGAGGGATCGCGTTCCCCATTTACACGGAGAAAGAGATCCTGGGGATCATGGAGTTTCTCACCTGCGAACGGCTGCGGCCCAGCTCACCTCGATTGGAACGGGCTTCCGAGTTGGGAGCCATGATCTCTCAATTCCTTCACCGAAAGGATCTCGAACGCCAGCTTCGCCAGGCGCAGAAAATGGAAGCCCTGGGACGCATGGCCGGAGGAATTGCACACGACTTCAACAATCTTCTGACGATTATCAATAGCTGGGCTGAGCTCTTGACGGATGAACCGGGACAAACCACCCGGACGCAGCGCGGCATGGCACAAATCAGGGAAGCCGGCAATAAAGCCACTGCCCTCACCCGGCAATTGTTGGCCTTCACGCGTCACCAGATTGTGGAACGCCAACCGCTCAACCTGAATGACCGGGTGACCGACATCGTCGAGCTCATGAAACGTGTCATCGGCGAAGACATTCAACTCGCCCTCACCTTGGATCCTGCGCTTGGACGAGTCAAGGCGGATCCCGGTCAAATCGAGCAAGTCGTGATGAACTTGGTGGTCAACGCTCGCGATGCGATGCCGCACGGAGGCCGCCTGGATGTGGAGACGAAATCGGTTTCCATTGCGCACTCCGACCCGCTCTGGCCCGATCCGCTCACCCCTGGCCCGTACGTCACGCTTGCTGTCCGGGATACAGGATGCGGGATGGATGCCGATACGGTCGCTCACGTGTTTGAGCCGTTTTTCACCACGAAGGAGCTGGGCAAAGGCACCGGCCTCGGATTGTCCACCGTCTACGGAATCGTCCGGCAGAGCGGAGGGACCGTTGGGATTGAGAGCGAACCCGGACACGGCACCACATTTACGATTTATCTACCGTGCATCGACGAGGACTCCGACTCGCCGCGCCCTGCGGCTCAACCCAGGAACATCATTGAACAGTCGGAAACTATTCTCCTGGTCGAGGACAATGACATGGTGCGAGGCCTGGCGCAGACGGTGCTGGCCGGACAACATCATACGGTGCTGGCCGCGCGGACCGGCGAGGAAGCGCTCCAGCTGGTTCGCCAGCGGGGAGGGAAAATCTCACTCTTGGTGACCGATATGGTGATGCCCGGCATGGGTGGGATACAACTCGCCGCCGAACTCCGGACGCTGCAACCGGAGATCAACATCATCCTCACCTCCGGCTATTCGGATCGCGAGGGGTCGCTGCTGGAACAACTTGATGCACGGACCACATTTCTGCCCAAGCCCTATACCCCCGACTCGCTGATAAAGACAGTGAACGCCGCGCTTCATCCAACATTGTCGAAACAGACCTAAGAGAACCGGCCCACGGATCCTGAGAATTGATCAACCGGCTGGATGAGACGGCAAACCGGCCGCGGGGCGCGTTATCGCGTATCTCCGCCGACGGCGGGGGCGCTTGATTCGACCTGTGCGGGGCGCGTCGGGACGGCCGACACCGGTCGTGCAACAGCGGGGTTCTGGGGAAATGGCAATTCGAGCAGCGCATAGGGATTCACGCGGGCGCCGTTGACCTTCATGCCCCAATGGAGATGCGGACCGGTAGCGCGGCCGGTGGCGCCGACTTTGCCGATGATCTGCCCGGCCTTGACCAAGTCACCTTCCTTCACCAGCACGTCGGAGAGATGAAAATACATCGAGTACAGGCCGAGACCGTGGTCCACAAAGATGCCGCGCCCTGAAAAGATATGGTCCACAATCAGCCGGACGACACCGTCATTGCTGACCATCACGTCGGTGCCCATCGGCGCGCCGATATCCTCTCCGTTATGCGGGTTTCTAGCTTGACCGTTCATGATACGAACGCTGCCGAAAACTCCTGTCCGCTTACCATGAACCGGTTCGATGAACCCGGCCTGCCAGAGTCGCATGGCCGACTCTTCAGCCAATGCCTTGCGAACCTGTTCCTGTTCCGCCTTCCAGCGCGCAGCCGCCTTCTCGTCGAGATCGACCTTGTCTTTCGGCAACTTCAGATGCTCGACGGAGAATTTCTCCTTCAGCACCAGCACTTGATAGGAAAAATGGCGCATCTGCTCACCCAGTTGGGCATCGATTGTGAGCTCATGCGCACCGGGCTCATCTTGCAGGTCGATCCCCAGCAAACCGATGTAACCGGCACCGCCGCCGGCAGAAGGGTCTGGAAAGAGCGTCACCTTGCGCCCAAGGAACTGGCCTTTGACGCCGGCCGCATCCTTGATGTCCGGCACGTGGATGAGGATCACCTGGCCCTGCTTGCCGCTGAATTGCCCGTCGCCGCCACGAGGCGCGGGCCCCGTGTTCGGAAAGAGCTCGACGGGAAACACACTCGTCAGCAACACGACCGAAATGATGAGAAAGCGATCCAGGAACGACATGGTCTTATCTCGTCTTCTGCCCGTGCCCCTCTGTCATCGATACAGTCGCGCGCCTGACACCTGCGACAACAATTCTTCGACCCGCCGGTTCACCGCACTAAACGGATCCATACAAAGAATGGTCTCTTCCCAGTACCCGTTCAACTTCAAATACGTCCAGTCGACCGTGTACGAGCGATTCTTGGCCCTCGCGAACCGGATAAAGTCGCCGCGGACTTTTGCGCGCGTGGTCTGAGGCGGCACGGACATCGCCCGTTGCACCGCTTCCTCCTCCACGACCCGCGCGGCCATCCCTCGATTCTCCATCAAATAATACAGTCCGCGGGTTCGTTTCACGTCATGAAATTGCAAATCCAGCAGGAACACCCGGGGGTCATCCCAGCCGCAATCCTTCTTGTCGGTGTACGACTGAATCAGATGCTTTTTCATCACCCAATCGACCTCGTGCACGAGTTGCATCGGATCCTCTTCCAGACGATCCAACACCGACACCCACTTTTCCCAGACATCGTCCAGCACCGGATCGTGCTCCTGCTCTGCCAGAAACTCTTTCGCGCGCTTGACGTAGACCCGCTGGATCTCGATGGCAGTCATCTGCCGGCCGTCATCCAGCTTCACCTTCTTGTTGAGGGTCGGATCGCGGGAAATTTCACGAATGGCTTTCACAGGATCTTCAAGTTCCATCCCGCTGACCGAGTACCCGGCTTCGATCATCGAGAGCACCAACGTGGCGGTGCCGACTTTCAGATACGTCGCATACTCCGACATATTGGAGTCGCCCACGATGATATGGAGCCGCCGATATTTCTCCGCATCGGCGTGGGGTTCGTCGCGCGTGTTGATGATACTCCGGGACGATGTGGTCGAGGAGGAGGTTTTTTCATGAATATGCTGGGCGCGTTGCGAGATGAAGTACTGCGGCTTGCCTGAGACTTTCAGGACTTTTCCGGCACCGGAATAGATCTGCCGAGTCACGAAAAACGGAATGAGCTGCTCCGTGACTTTCCAAAAATCCACATCCCGACGCATGAGATAATTCTCATGGCACCCGTACGTATTGCCGAGTGAGTCGGTGTTGTTCTTGAAGATATAGATTTCGCCGGACAGTCCTTCTTCGCGCAGACGCTCTTCCGCCGCCGGCAAACAGGCTTCCAGCAAACGTTCGCCGGCCTTATCGTGAATGACCAGATCGAGAATGTTGTCGCATTCCGGCGTGGAGTACTCGGGATGACAGCCGGTATCCTGATAGAAGCGAGCCCCGTTGACCAGAAAGGCGTTCGACGGCCAGCTGTTTGGAATCAAGCCTTCGAAGATATACCCCAGCACTTTCTCCATCGGAAGGTAAATCTTCCCGTTTGGAGAAAATATCAGGCCGTACTCGTTTTCTAAACCGAAGATACGTTGCTGCATGGAGAGACGTTTCCTCGAATCCGCTTCTCTCAGGATACACCGCGGCGGGTGAGGCTTCAACAGATGCCCGGCAATGAAAAGCATCTCACCGACCGGAAAACGGATGAGCACGCAGTTGCGTGGAGGGTGTGTCAGGCGAAGAGCTGGGAGATGTCCGCACTGCTCAACCGTTTGAACTTCCGCCCAAGGCGGTTCCGGTCCAGCACGGCGACTTCAAGATTTTCGGAAGGGATCTTTTGAGTGGCGACCTGCTCCAGGGCGGCAAGACAACGCCGGAGCCCATCCTTCAACGTGGGTGGCTGCGGGGTCGCATGTTCCCGCAAATATTGCTGAACGGCTTCCGACCGTCCTCCGATCACTGCGAGATTTTTTTCATCCACGATGCTGCCGTCGAATGAAATGCGGAAGATCTCATTCGCCTGACCGTTCACACCGACCTGCACGACAAGGATTTCGACTTCCAACGGTTTGACGTCCGTGCTGAAAGCCGTCCCCAGACTCTGCGAATAGGCATTGGACAAGGTCCGCGCGCTCACATCTTCCCGGCTGTACATGTACCCTGTCAGATCGGCATGGCGAATGCCGGCCTTCCGGAGATGCTCGAACTCGCTATATTTTCCGGCTCCGGCAAACGCGATCCGGTCGTAGACCTCTGACACTTTATGCAATGAGGAGCTGGGATTGTCCGCTGCGAGCAGGATGCCGTCGATATATTCAAGCGCAATGATGGAGCGTCCTTTGGCAATGCCTTTTTTGGCATACTCCGCCTTGTCCTGCATCATTTGTTCAGGCGAGACGTAGTAGGGCAACGGCATCGGTTAGGATCTCCTTCGCTCTGCGATCATGGTTTCGAACAAGGCACGCACCCGATCTTCCGGCACATCAGTGATACCGGCGCCGCTGACGATTTTCGCCGTCGGATAAATACCGCGGACTAAATCAGGCCCGCCGGTTCCCACATCCTCATCCGCCGCATTGTAGAGGGCCAACAGCCCGACCCGCAGCGCCTCTTCTTCCTGGAGACCGGATCGGTAATGCTCACGCATCGTGTTGCGGGCATCCTTGCCGCCGGAGCCGATGGAATGGTGGTCGGACTCCTCGTAGCGTCCCCCCGTAATGTCGTACTTAAAAATGCGGCCTTCGTTCCGCTTGAGATCGTATCCGACGTAAAGCGGCATGACGACCAGTCCCTGAAATACCATCGGAAGGTTGGCTTTTACCATCTGCCCCAGCTTGTTGGCCTTCCCCTCACAGGACAACTGCACGCCTTCGAGCTTCTCGTAATGCTCAAGCTCCGTCTGAAACAATTTCGCCATCTCGATGCACGGCCCCGCCGCCCCGGCGATCGCCATCGCGGAATAGTCGTCGATACGGAAGACCTTTTCAATCCGCCGGTCGGCGATCTGAAATCCCTCGGTCGCGCGTCGATCACCGGCAATAATGGCCCCATCCCGATATTTCAACGCCAGGACCGTCGTCCCATACGGCACCGGGATCGTTCCGGGTCGGCCGAAATCCACGGGAGGCGCGGCTCGCTGCATGGCGATCTCACTCAAACCGGGTCTTAATTCAGGATGATGCTGGGTGAGGAAATCGAAGAAACTGGACCCCTCGTGATGTGGAAGGAAGGAAGAATGTTTCATTCAATGGTCGCAGTTCAGGTCGAAAGTTTAGCGAGCAGCGCAGACGCCGTCTCCGCATGCGCCAAAAGCTCCCCCGTGAGTGCTTCGGTTCCCCGCAGGGGATCCATCAAGGGGATTCTCTTGATCTTGTTCTGCCCGGTATCGAACAGCACGGACGTCCAACTCGCCCCGTAGACGACATTCGGGTACTTCTTGACGCACTGTCCTCTAAAGTAGGCCCTGGTCCCAACCGGCGGATTGAATTCCGCCCGCGCGATCTCGTGATCCAATACCACGCGCTCAATCCGATGATTCCGTTCCAGGGTGTAATACAGTCCCTTGTCCGGACGGACATCATGGTATTGGAAATCCATCAGGCGAACGCGCGGATCGTCCCAGCCACAGGATTTTCGCTCCATATAGGTTTCGATCAGGTACCGCTTGGCAACCCAATCCAACTCACGCACCAATGACCGAGGGTCCCGTTCCAGGCGATCGAGCACATCTTCCCATCGCACCAGCACGTCCTTCGTCACCTGGTTGAGTTCATGGCAGGCATAATAGCTCTGGGCGGCCTTGAGGTACGCTCGCTGCACGGCGAGCGCAGTGGATGAGCTCCCGTCACTGAGCTTCAAACTCTCCTTCACCTGCACATCCCGGGAGACCTGCTTGATAGCATTCACCGGATCGGCCAGGCTGATTCGAGGAAGGTCCGCGCCGGCCTCGAGCAACTCCAACACAATCGAGAGGGTCCCGACCTTCAGATAGGTTGATACCTCGGCCATATTGGCGTCTCCGACGATCACATGGAGCCGCCGGTACTTCGCTGAATCGGAATGCGGTTCGTCGCGCGTATTGATGATCGGCCGCCGCACCATCGTGTTCAGATCCACGAGCGTTTCAAAAAAATCCGCCCGCTGCGATATCTGATAGTCTACAGGGCTGGTCTGGTTTTCCGCGCCGACCTTCCCGGACCCCGCATAAATCGAGCGGGTCACAAAAAACGGCGTAAGAACCTGGGTAATGCGTTCAAACGGCACCGCCCGCGATATGAGATAATTCTCGTGGTACCCGTAGCTGTTGCCCTTGCCATCTGAATTATTCTTATACAGCACGAACTGGTCTCGACTGCGCGCCTTGGTAATCCCCTCCAAGGCCTGGGCGACGATGCGCTCACCGACCCGCTCGAACGCCACGACTTCCCTCGCATTGAGACACTCCGGCGTAGAGTATTCAGGATGCGCGCCATCGACATAGAGACGACCACCGTTGGCCAGGACTTTATTGAGTTGCCGATTGTAATCGGGGCCCGGCCGTTCCCGCTCGCCGTCGACCTCAAACCCGCGCGCATCCAGCAGGGGATTTTCGTTTTCGTAGTCCCACACCGCATGTGGAGCCGGAAGATTCGGGTAGTAGCCGATAAGGTGAATGGAGTTGGCCACCGGATCGGCCGCATTCGGGTCACGACTGGCGATACCGAATTCGGTCTCCGTGCCGATGACACGGGACGGATTGTGCGTAGGATTGTCGCTCATGAAATATCGCGCTACAGGTAGTGACCGGTGTTGACCGTTTCGATCTGGCGCGCCTCTGCAGGCCCGCCGCTGATTGTCCGGAGGTGGACAATCTTCTCGCCTTTCTTGCCGGCGACCTTTGCCCAATCGTCCGGATTCGTGGTGTTGGGCAAATCTTCGTGCTCTTTGAACTCTTCACGGATCGCACGGATGAGATCCTCGGCCCGCAGACCGGTTCCTTCTTGCGCAATCGCCCGCTTCACCGCGAATTTTTTGGCGCGCGACACGATACCTTCGATCAACGCTCCGCTGGCGAAATCCTTGAAGTACAGCACTTCCTTTTCGCCGTTCGCATAGGTCACTTCAATGAATTTGTTTTCGTCCGTCGTTGCATACATGGCATCGACGGTCATGTTCATGAGGGAATCGACCAGCGCGCGGGCATCCCCACCATGCCGCGTCAGATCCTCCTCGGCAAACGGCAAATCGGTCGAGACATACTTGGAGAAGATATCCCGCGCCGCCGTGGCGTCCGGACGACCGACCTTCACCTTCACATCGAGGCGACCCGCGCGGAGCACGGCCGGATCGATCAAGTCCTGCCGGTTGCTCGCGCCGATGACGATGACATTGGTCAGACGCTCTACACCGTCGATCTCCGAGAGGAACTGCGGCACGATGGTCGATTCGATGTCCGAGGAGATACCGGTTCCTCGGGTGCGGAACAGTGCATCCATCTCGTCGAAAAACACAATCACGGGATGACCGTCGTCAGCGCGTTCCTTGGCTTTTTTGAACACTTCTCGCACCTGCCGCTCCGACTCGCCGACATACTTATTCAGTAGTTCAGGCCCCTTCACGTGCAGGAAGTAGCTGCGCAGCTGTTTGTCTTTGAGATGCCCCAGTTTTTTGGCGATCGAGCTGGCCACGGCCTTGGCAATCAATGTTTTGCCGCAGCCCGGCGGGCCATAGAGCAACACACCCTTCGGGGCGCTGAGTTTGTAGTTCGCAAAAATGTGCGGATACAGGAAGGGTAACTCCACCGCATCACGGACCTGCTCGATTTCCTTCTGGAGCCCGCCGATATGTTCGTAGTCCACATCGGGGACTTCTTCGAGCACCAGTTCCTCGGCTTCCGATTTCGGCAGCTTTTCGATGACGCAGCCGGACCGCGGATCGTATAACAGATGATCGCCGACACTAAGACGCTCGCTGAGCAATGGCTCGCCGAGTTCCGCGACTTTTTCTTCATCGAAGTGCAGCGTCACCAGCGCCCGATTGCCCTCCAGCACATCCTTCAAACGGACGACTTCGCCCTGCACATCGAATCCACGCACTTCGATGACATTGAGGGCTTCGTTGAGAATGACCTCCTGCCCTTTGCGGAGCGATTTCGCTTTGATGGAGGGATGAAGACTGACCTTCATCTTACGGCCTGATACGTAGACATTTCCCGTACCATCGGTGTCGAGGCTGGAGAAAATCCCGTAGGTCGAGGGCGGAGCCGTCAACTTCTCGACTTCGGCCCGCAACGTTTCGATTTGAGATTTGGCTTCCTGAAGAGTGGCGACGAGCTTCTCGTTCTGCTTCGTCGTTTGTTCGAGCTGATAGCGTGACTGATAGAGCCGCCGAATCTCCTCCTCCATGGACTGGATTTGGATGCGAAGTTTTTCTACCTCGCGGGCCTGTTCATCGTTCTTATGTGTCACGACTCCATCTCCGTCAGAAAGTGACTTGGTCAGGCGCTTGACGGAATCACGGAAGGACCGGAGTCGGCCTGAACTCCCTTTTGATTCGGCCATCGCCCCACTCGTTGGATCGATTACAATCCATGTCAGTGACGGTCATCAACACTGTTTCGGATTCTATCACCCGCCTATGGGGTGGTCAACAGCAGCAGGAGCCGATGCAGCGTGAAGATGTCGATGTGTGAGCCTGCCTCTGCGGCAATCCTCTTCATGATTCGCGTTCGATCGCCGCAAGGAATTTCTCGGTCTCGGCTTCGACATTCGACGCGCTCAGGATCGAAGACAACACAGCCACACCGAATGCTCCCGCCTGCAGCATCTCACGGGTGCGCGAGGTCGTCATCCCTCCGATGGCAAAAATTGGAATCGTAACCGCGCGCGCGGCCTGCTCGAGGACCTGGAGACCGAGCGGCGCCCCATACTCCCGCTTCGACGGCGTGTCGTAAATCGGACCCAACACCACAAAATCCGCGCCGTGCCGCTCTGCCGCTACGGCACCCTGAATGGAGTGAACGGACAGCCCCAACAACTGTGAAGGCCGCAACAGCGTTCGCACCACCGGGGCCGGCAAACTGCTCTCGCGCAAATGCACCCCCCGGCACCCCAGTCCCACCGCCAGATCCACACGGTCATTGATAAACAGCTGCATGTCCGGCAACTCGCGCTGCAAGTCGAGCGACAAAGAGAGCAGCGCCCGGATCGGAAGATCACGTTCACGCAGTTGCACCGCGCGCACGCCGGCATTCACCGCCCGCCCGACGACCGACACCAGTGGACGGCCGGCGGTCTGATGACGATCAGTCACTAAATACAGACGGAAATCGACGGAGGGCATGCGAGAAATATTCTGGATGCTGAATGAAGCCAGTCGAATGCGAGCTTTCGAAAGATCGGAGCCGGTTCACCACTCACACACGCACTCAGTCCGGGTCGCCGACAACGAGCAATGACGGTTCTCTGGCTATTAGAGCATGCCGTCGATCGGGCTACTGGCTGTCGCATAGAGCTTGCGCGGAATACGCCCGGCCTTGTAGGCCAGTCGTCCGGCCCAGACACCATACTTCATGGCCTCGGCCATCGCGATGGGGTCCTGCGCGCCGGCAATAGCGGTGTTCATCAGCACCGCATCCGCTCCGTACTCCATCGCCAGCGCGGCATCGGATGCCGTTCCGACTCCGGCGTCCACGATGATGGGTACCTTGACCGTTTCCATGATGATCTTGAGATTGTATGGGTTACGGATCCCGAGCCCCGAGCCGATCGGAGCAGCCAGAGGCATCACCGCGGGACAGCCGATATCCACCAGCTTCTTGGCAACGATCGGGTCATCGTTCGTATAGGGCAGGACGATGAAGCCTTCTTTTATGAGGATCTTGGCCGCCTCAATCAATCCCGCCGTGTCCGGGAAAAGAGTCTTTTCATCACCCAGGACTTCCAGCTTGACCAGATCGGACACGCCGGCCGCGCGAGCCAACCGGGCATACCGGACGGCATCTTCTACCGTATAACAACCGGCCGTGTTCGGCAGAATGATGTATTTTTTCGGATCGAGATAATCCAGGAGATTTTCCTTGGACCGATCCGTGATGTTCACGCGACGAACCGCCACCGTCACCACGTCCGCACCGGACGCGTCGATAGCCTTCTTGGTCTCGACAAAGTCTTTATACTTACCGGTCCCCACCCAGAGACGAGACTTAAATTCCCGGCCGGCAATCACTAAGCGATCGTTGATCGTATCCATAAATGTGGTTACCTCGCTCCGCCACCAATAAAGCTCAATATCTCCACCCGATCCCCCTCGCGGAGTCCGCGGGTATCAAAATCCTTGCGATCCAGAATCTCCAAATTCAATTCGACGGCGACGCGATCGGCGCGGATCTCCAACTCGTGCAACAGCGCTGCAACCGTCTGACCATCGCCGATTCCGCGAGATTCACCATTCACATGAATGATCACGGCACACCTCAATTATTCAGATCATCCTATGAAACGGGAAAACCGGTTGTCAACCAAGCCCGGTTAGGCCTTGCCGTTTGGGATTCGATACTCGCACAATGCAGATAAAGACCGCCGGGCACACGACTATGGACGACCGCACTCATCAACTTGCGCAGATCTTTCGTGCGATGGCCAACCTGCTGGCAAGCCAACGTGCCAATCCTTATCGCGTCCGCGCGTATCGGAAAGCGGCTGATTCGATCCTGACGGTGACGGGAGACCTGGCCGATCTAGCCGCGCGCCATCAGCTTCAGGAGATCCCCGGAATCGGGCGGGACTTGGCAGTGAAGATTGAAGAGTTTCTGGCGACAGGAACGATTCGCGCTTATGAAGAACTCAAGACACCGTTGCCGGAGGAAGTGGCCGGCTGGGCTTCGTTGCCGGGCCTCTCCGATGCCCTGGTGAGTTACTTATATTTCCGGCTGAACATCCGCACATTGTCCGATCTGGAAAGCCTGGTTGCGTCCCATCTCTTACGAACGCAACCAGGCTTTTCCGGGTCGGAAGACACACTGCTCGCCGCCATCCGCGAACGGATCGGAACCGTGCCGACTACGCCGCCGGCCGCAGCTCCTTAAAGATCTTCCAGGTCTTCAAGAGCTCAACGGCCTTTTGAAGCTGCACGTCATCATCCAGCGAAATATCCCCGGCTCCATCCCCACCCGACACGGCGCCATTCTTATGCGCAGGCTCCTCACCCGGCTTGGCCGAAGGCGATGGATCCTTTCCAACTGCGGGCGCTTTTGCCGTCTTCGGGTCAGACTCTTTTCCGTCTTTCTCGCCGGCCTTTGCGACGGTCTGCGTTTGCAGTTTGACCACAATGTCCGGTGTGATGCCGGTGGACTGAATCGAGCGCCCCTTCGGCGTGTAGTACTTGGCCGTCGTGAGCCGGAGTCCCGACCCGTCACCCAGCGGCAGAATCGTCTGGACGGATCCCTTGCCGAACGACGTGGTCCCGACAATGACGGCCCGTCCCCAATCCTGCAACGCACCGGCCACAATCTCCGAGGCGCTGGCCGAACCTTCGTTCACCAGGATGATCATCGGCGAATCTTCCAGCGTCTCCTTCGTCTTGGAGAACCACTCATCCTTCTTCCCCTCACGACCTTTGGTATAGACGATCAGCTTCCCGTTCCCCACAAACTGTTCGGACACATCGACCGCCGCCGTCAACAGGCCACCGGGATTGTTCCGCAAGTCGAGAATCGTCCCCTGAACCTTCTGCTCCTTAAACTGCTTGAGCGCCCGGCTGAGGTCCCGTCCCGTGGCTTCCTGGAACTGCGTCAAGCGTACATACCCGATCGTATTGTCGAGCACTTTGAACTTCACGCTTTCGATCTTGATGGTGTCCCGCACCAATGAAAACGCCAGCGGGTCCGCCGTGCCGTCCCGCTGGATCGTGAGATTCACCTTGGTGCCTTTGGGGCCGCGCATTTTCTGCACCGCATCCATCAGCGTCAAATCCTTCGTAGGCTCGTCGTTCACCTTCGTAATGAAATCACCGGCCTTGATCCCGGCTCGATGCGCAGGCGTGCCTTCGATCGGGGAAATGACGGCGAGGCGATTCTCCTTCACCCCGATCTGAATCCCGACCCCGCCGAATTCGCCTTTCGTTTCGACCTGCATTTCTTTGTACATCTCGGGTGTCATATAGGCCGAGTGCGGATCCAACGTGGAGAGCATCCCGCGAATCGCACCCTGTACGAGGTCTTTCACCTTTGTATCGTCGACGTAGTGCTTCTGCACCTGCGTCAAGACCTCGGAGAAGGTCCGCAGCTCTTCGTAGGTCTCGGACGCGTGGCCGGTCCGCTCCAATCCCTTTTCCAGCACAATGCCGATACCCAGGGCTACCGTCACCATCAGCAAAAGATATAACCATCGTCGGCTTCGCCGCTGTTCCATAACGTAGGTTTCCTTCCTTCCGATGCCTATCGCTTCGACAGCCACACGAGAGGATCCACTGGTTCCGCCCCCTCGCGCAACTCAAAATAGAGCGTATTCTCACCTGTCATGCCCGTGTCGCCCGTTTCACCAATCGCGTCTCCGGCTTCGATCCGGGCCCCGACTGACGTCAATATTTTCGACGCATGGGCATACAACGAAAAGACTCCGTTCGCATGATCCATGATTATAACGAGTCCGTAGCCTTTCAACCAGTCCGCATAGACAACCTGGCCGGCCAGTACCGACCGTATATTACTCCCTTCCGCGGCGCGAATCTCAATTCCTTTCCGCTGGATGTAGGTATTGAAGGTCGGATGCTTCTGCCGTCCGAAGTAGGACACCACTTGCCCTTCGGTCGGCCAGAGAAGCGTCCCACGTAACGCGCGGAGGCCTCCTGTCGCGGAGGGTGGACGCGCCGCCAGCGCCGCCCGACGTCTGGTTTCCAGTTCCTTCAGCAAGCTGTCGACCCGGCCGGCAGACCGCTCCAGTTCTTCGACGGCCCGGTCATGCGATTCCTTTTCTTGAGTGATTTTAGCGAGATACACCCGTTTCTGTTTTTTTAACCCTTGGATCTGAGCCAGCTTTTCCTCGGTGCTGACCTTGTAGGCCAGGATGCCCTGGCGCGCCTCTTCCCGACTCCGCTCGACCTCGGCAATCCGCTCGGCATCTTTCCGGTAGGTTTCCATGATCTCATACTCCCGCTGCGTCACAGCCGAGAGATATCGGAACCGCCGCTGAAAGTCTCCGGATGAACTGGCCGCCAACAACGTTTTCAGGTGCCAAAACCGTCCCTCGACGTATTGAACCCGCAAGCGGGCGGCGATGGCATCCTGCCGTTCATCGATGCGTTCCGACAGGCGGCTCAACTGCACGCTCATCTGTTCGATTTCCACATCCTTTTTCTTAAGCTTCTTGACGACGTCTTGATGGTCCTGCCGGTGGCGCACCAGGCGTTCGTCTAAAGACTGCAATCCCTGCAGAACCGACTCCCGTTTCTTTTCCGCCTCATCCGCCTTTTTGCGCTTCTCGACAATGGTGCCGCGCAGCTTTTCCAGCGTTTTCTTTTCCTGCTCGATCTTATCCGCGTAGGAGTCCTTGCGCTCCGCCCAGGTCGGAACCGTCCACAAGACCAGGTGAACCGCCGCCACGACACATCCCCATCGTGCCCACTTCATGCCCGCCCCTCTCCGAACCGGAGCAACGAGAGAAAACTACCGGCACAACCGAGAAAGAGCCCCACACAGACAAGCACCACACACATTTGGAAGGGGAAAAATGTCAGCAGCGCATCCACGCCCAGAAACCGGCTGGCAGACCGGATTTCATGGCGAAACAACTCAAACCCGGCTTTGAGGATCGCCAGCGAGAGAGTACTGCCGAGGAACCCGAGCGCCGCACCTTCAAGCAAATAGGGCACGCGGATAAAGGTCGCACTCGCCCCGATCAACCCCAGAATTTCAATTTCCTCCCGGCGTGAATACAGCGCCAGGCGGATCGTGTTCGCGATGATCGTGACCGACGCCGCCGATAAAATGAGGCCGACGATGATGGCAGCCACCTCGATATACCGGACAATGCCGGCCAAGGCCTCGACCCATTCCTGATTGTATTGCACCTGCGCCACGCCGGGGATCGACTGAGTGCGATGAGCCCACCGCCGCATCGCATCCGACGAACGGGACTCCACCGCAAGCGTCACGACAAATGAGGCCGGCAGCGGGTTCTGCCCAAGCCCCTGCAGCAGATGGGACTCCGCCGGGAACTGATTCTGAAAGTCCGCCAGTGCCTGCTCTTTGGACACAAAGGTCACCGACCCGACGGCACGATCGGCTTTCAGTTGGAGGTCGATTTCACTTCTCGTCTGCTCCGTCAGGTCATCCTGCAGGTACACCATAACCTGGATATCCTGCTCCAGCGAGGAAGCCAGCGTCTTCAAATTGACGTAGAGCAGCAGAAACACCCCGACACAAGCGAACGTGAACGCCGTGGTGGCCACCGCCACGACCGTGGTCGTTCGATTGGTCAGCACGTTGGCGACTGCTTCCCGCAGCAGATACACCAAACGCCTCACGGGCACACCTGTTCCCGCGAGACGACTTTGCCCTGGTCCAATATGATCACGCGCCGATTGACCTGCGCCAGGACATTGGGATCGTGCGTTGCCACGATGATCGTCGTACCCCGGGCGTTAATCGACTTGAACAGTTCGATGATTTCGCTGGTCAGCTCCGGATCCAGATTTCCCGTCGGTTCATCGGCCAGCAGCATGATCGGCCCATTGACGATCGCGCGAGCGATGCAAATCCGTTGCTGCTCGCCGGTAGAGAGGCCGGGGGGAAAGAGATCCTTCTTGTGGTCCAGCCCGACCGACCGTAATGCGTCCGTCACTTTCCGCCTGATTTCGACCGTCGAAGCCCCCTGTACCAACAGGGGCAACGACACATTGTCGAACACCGTTTTCTTGGGGAGCAGTCGGAAATCCTGCAGCACCACACCGATCTTTCGACGCAGTACGGGAATTTCAGACGGTCGCAGTTTGGACAAGCTGCGGCCCTGCACCAGGATCTGTCCCTCCTCAGGGCGCTCTGCGCCGATCAGCAATTTCAACAAGGTCGATTTTCCGGCACCGCTTGCTCCCATCAAGAGCACGAACTCGCCCTTCTCGATTTCAAGGGTCACATCGGCCAGCGCCAAACGACGGTCGTAATATTTGGAGACGTGAAAAAGTTGAATCATGGATGGTGACAAGAGCAGCCGCCGGACCGGAGTGACCTCTCGGGCCCCCGCCGCCCGGCATGACACACAGTGACTGGATGAATCAGAAGCGCGATTCCCATCCTACCATCGCAGATCATCCCCCGCGACGTCGAATGCATTCGCAATATGCTGCACAGGTTCAGCCGTCCCGGAATCATCCTGTATCAAGACGACATCAAATCGGCACGCACGATCATGAATCCGGTGTTGCGCCAGATACTGCGCCGCGAGCTGAATCAATTTGGCACGTTTGCGCGCATCCACCGCTTCAATTGCACCGCCGTAGGTCCCGGTCCGGCGCCGTTTGACCTCGACAAACACCAGCACCCCCTGGTCATCGGCAACCAGGTCGAGTTCACCCAATGGCGAGCGCACATTCCGTCCAAGGATTCGAAACCCCTGTCGACGCAGATAGGCCTCGGCTCGCCCCTCTCCCTCATCCCCTACCAATCGGCGTCGGTCGCGCATCGGTCCAGCGGGCCCTCAGACCTGGTCGACTGCGGAACACAATTTTCGAGCATCACCGACACAGAGCTGCTGCACAGGAGCAAAACTCCGGCGATGAATCGCACAGGGCCCGTGCTCCCGGAGCAGACGGAGGTGCTCCGGGGTCCCGTAGCCTTTATGCTCAGCGAAATTATATTGGGGATACCAACGGTGGTACTCAACCATCAACCGGTCGCGCGTCACCTTGGCGATAATCGAGGCGGCCGCAATGGAGCAGGAGAGGCCATCACCCTTGATGATAGAACGTTGAGGAATTGAGAGTCCGGAAAGAGTGACCGCATCCAACAGCAAAAAGTCCGGCTGGAGCGGTAATGCCTCCAGAGCACGCCGCATCGCCAACCGGGTTGCGTGAAGGATATTCAACTGATCGATCTCCGCCTCCGTCGCAGCGCCAATGCCGACGCCGGTTGCCCGGCGAACGATTTCGACGAACAGCCGGACCCGGTCTGACTCGCCGACCTGCTTGGAATCGTTGAGTCCGGGTAGGCTACATCGACGCGGCAACACCACAGCAGCTGCCACGACAGGACCGGCGAGAGGCCCACGCCCGGCCTCATCGAGCCCGGCTATATGCCGGTACCCGCGACACCGAGCCTCCACCTCAAACTCCTCGGTGGGGCCCCCTGTCGTCGGGTTCGGAGTACCAGCCAAACGTGCGCCTCTGTCCTGGTCTCAAGCGGAACACAGCACCAACGATGAATCAGGCCTTGGCAGCTGCGGCTGCCTCCAGCTTGGCCGCGGTTTGCGCCTTGCTCTCGACCTTAAATTCGCGATCTTCCACCTTGGCGAACTTACCCTTCTTGGTGCGCAGATAGTAGAGCTTGGCCCGACGAACGCGACCTTGACGGACGACATCAACCTTGGCCACATTGGGCGAGTGGATGGGGAAGGTCCGCTCCACGCCGACATTGTAGGACAGCTTGCGCACGGTGAAGGTTTCGCTATTGAGCGTGCCTTTTCTCGCGATGACCGTTCCTTCATACACCTGGATACGCTCTTTTTCACCCTCGACCACCTTCACGTGGACACGAACAGTATCCCCGATCTCGAACTTGGGCGTCGTCTTCTTGGTTAAGGATCGTTGGATCCGTTCTAGCCGATTCATAGTCCTTCTCCTCCTCTCAACGAACAGGTACCTGTACAAGACTCTCTTGCATCACTTCGCTTAACAACCGTCGATCTTCCGATCCAAGCTCGCGATCTCGCAGGAGATCCGGCCGCTTCAGATAGGTGTTCCGCAACGCTTCCTTCCGGCGCCACAACCGGATCGCCTCATGGTGACCCGAGACCAGCACCTCCGGAACCGCCATCCCGCGCACCTCCGCCGGTCTGGTATAGTGCGGATACTCCAACAATCCCTCGGTAAACGATTCCTCGGCCGCCGACGCCGCATCGCCCAACACGCCGGGGACCAGGCGCGCCGCCGCATCGATCATCACCAGCGCCGGCAGTTCCCCTCCGGTCAACACGTAGTCGCCGACGGAGATTTCTTCGGGGTGCAGCGCTAACCTGACACGCTCATCCATCCCCTCATAATGCCCACATACGAACACCACCACCCGGTCATCCTGCGCTAAGGACTGTGCGAGTTCCTGCGTAAAGGGCCGCCCTTGCGGAGACGGAATAATCACCCGCAACGTCGTCTCCGGATGAGCAGCCTGATAATGGGCCCGCAGCGCATCGACGGCCTGAAGCACCGGTTCGGCCTTCATGACCATTCCGGCCCCCCCGCCATACGGCACATCATCCGCAGTCTTATGCCGATCGAAGGTATGCTCACGCAGGTTTTGAACCGACACCTCCAGCAACCCCTTTTCCTGGGCACGCTTGAGGATACTCTGGCCAAGCACCGGGGCCACCATATCCGGAAACAATGTCAGAACCGCGCATCGCATCTTATAGTTCCCCGAACCCTTCCGGTAGCCGCACCGTCATGATCCGCGCCGGAACATCGACCGCGACCACGACTTGCTTTGCGGCGGGAATCAATAGTTCCTTCCCATCGTGCCGCACCAGAAAGTTCTGGTTGCCGGACATAGACACGACCTCTTCCAAGCAGCCCAGTACGGTTCCGGCTTCATCCTGCACGACCATGCCGATCAAGTCACATTGGTAGTATTGATCGACCGGCAGCGCCGGCGAGTCTCCGCGGGGAACTTGGATGAAGGCTCCACGAAACTCTGCGATCTGCTCAGGGGTCGTAAACGCCTCGAACCCCACAATCCATGTCGGCCCGCCGGGCCGCGCGTGGGTCACACGGGTATCGAGCGTCTTCCCGGCAGGCCCGACAATCGTTACCTGCCCGAGGGACTCGAACCGTCCAGGCACATCCGTGAGGGAACGCACCCGCGCCTCGCCTCGAACCCCGAACGATCGCTCGATCCTTCCAATGGTCACCAGCTCTTCTTGGTCGAGCGTCGCCATGTGATGCCGGCTACTTCTTGCTCTTTGCGCTCTTCTCGGTCTTTTCGGTCTTCTCCGCCTTTGCGGACTTCTCGGTCTCGAACTCTTTCCAGACCCCATGCCGCTTCAGCAGAGTCCGAACGGTCACCGTGGGCTGGGCCCCATGCCGCAACCATGACAGCACTCGTTCCGACTTCAACACCGGCACTGCCGGGTTCTTGAGCGGATCGAAAATCCCGAGAATCTCCAAAAAGCGCCCGTCGCGCGGTTTCCGTGAATCGGCCGCAATCACCCGATACATCGGCCGCTTATGTCGCCCTGTCCGTGCCAATCGTAAATGAACCGCCACTAGAACCTCCTCAGAGTAATGAGCGTTCAGCCCTAGACTGTGTCCGCTCGGTTAGGACTCTCTTCTTTACCTCGAATCGATGCACACTCGAAACACTCTTGGCATGCTACATACCTCGCAGCATTTGAGCCAACTGACGCCGGCCTCCCGCGCCACCCGACATGACCTTGGCAATTTTCCTGGCCTGCAGGAATTGCTTGATCAGGCGGTTGACCTCCTGCACACTCGTTCCGCTGCCGCGTGCAATCCGTTTCTTCCGGCTCCCATTGATCAGCGTATGGTCGCGCCGCTCACGCGTGGTCATGGAGTCGATCATGGCCGCAACCCGCTTCATTTCTTTTTCGGGCAGTCCGCTATTCGCGAGATCTTTCAACTTTTGGCCGCCGGGCAACATTCCCAAAATCTGTTCGAACGAACCGAGCCGATTCATCTGCCCGAGTTGTGAACGGAAATCCTCCAGCGTAAAGGTACTGCTGGTCAGTTTCTTTTGTGCCGCTTCGGCTTCTTCCCGTGAAAACGTCTCCTGCGCCTTCTCGATCAACGAAAGCACATCGCCCATCCCGAGAATCCGTGACGCCATCCGATCCGGATGGAACGGCTCCAGGGCATCGAGTTTTTCACCCATGCCGAGAAACTTAATCGGCTTGCCGGTCACAGCCCGGATCGACAGCACGGCGCCGCCACGCGCGTCGCCCTCGACTTTCGTCAGGATGACACCGGTGAGGCCGACCTGCTGATCGAACTGACCGGCCATATTGACCGCATCCTGGCCGGTCATGGCATCGGCAACGAGAAGTACCTCGTGGGGATTCACCGCCTGCTTGACCGCCACGAGTTCGGCCATCAACTCATCATCGACATGCAACCGGCCGCCGGTATCCAGCACAATCAGATCGTAGCCCTGCTCTTGGCCGCGCTCTACCCCGCGCTGGCAGATACGCACCACATCCGCGCGTGAGGCATCGATCTGATCGAATCGATGTACATCGATTCCGAGATCACGCCCGAGGCTGGCCAGCTGATCACCTGCGGCAGGGCGGCGCGGGTCGGCCGCCACAAGTAACACGCGCTTCCCCTGGCCCTTAAACAAGCGGGCGAGCTTGCCGGACGTAGTCGTTTTCCCGGCTCCCTGTAACCCAACCATCATAATAATGGTCGGGGGCCTGGAGGCGAGACTGATACCGGACCGCTCACCGCCCATCATGCCGCGGAGCTCGTCCCAGACAACTTTGACGACCTGGTGCCCAGGGGTCAGGCTTTTCAGGACTTCCTGCCCGACCGCCTTCTCCCGAACGCGGTCAAGGAAATCCTTGACGACCTTAAAGTTGACGTCCGCCTCAAGCAACGCGAGGCGGACTTCCTTCAACGCCTCAGCAATATTGTCTTCGGTGAGCACGCCCTGCCCACGAAGCTTCTTAAGGATCCGTTCGAATTTTTCGCTCAGCGCATCAAGCACGCGTCACCAAACAAAAAGGCCATCGAAGCCGGGGTCGAGCCAGAGCTCCGATCGCCTCGAAAAACATCACAAAAAATAGCATCGGGCAGTCTATAGAAGGGGTGTGCGTGAAGTCAAGATATTCGGCAGGGATTCCAAGCGATGCCCTCGGACCGTTCCAGTGCACCACTATTGAGACACGCGACACAGGGCGCCGGACGTAGTTGCATGAGAACTACTGTCGGACCTTCTCTCTGATTCACGCCGGAGCGCCGAAGGTGCCCTCATATGATCCCACCGATCTCCAGAAGAGGAGCTTTGCAATCAGCCACATGCATCCACAGCGGCCTCTGGCATGCATTTTGTTGACATCATTTTCCGCTTCCGATATGGTGCCTCAAGTCGGCACATGCACCCAGACCAGCGGGAACCAGGAGAGATATCGGATGAGAAAATCGATCGGCGTGCTGCTGATCTTTATCCTGATCGGCGGAATGCTGGGCGGGATTTTCGGGGAAATACTTCGCGTGATGGCCCCGAACGGCGCCATTCAAAACATCTTTGCCAGCAATTTCTCTCCCGGAATTAACCCGCCACTCACCGTCGATCTGGTCCTCATCAAACTGACGTTCGGCTTCAGCATCAAGGTGAGCCTGCTCAGCGTACTGGGCATGTTTCTCGGGGCCTATCTCTACAAACAGATGTAACAGAATTTCCGGCGTAGGCGGGACGGCTAGCCGCCGCTATTGCGCTAACTCCAACGCCTTCAACCTCAACGTTCGAATCCGATTTCGTAACTCCGCCGCCCGCTCGAACTCCAGTTTCTTGGCTGCCGCCTTCATCTCCACCTCAAGCCGGCGAATCAACTGTTCCGTATCCCCCGTGGCTCCATAGGCGTCCGCCGACTCCGCTGCCAGTTCGAGCTGCCCCGCATTTCCGGCACCCGTTGCATAGTCCAGTACAGGAATCTGCTTCTTGATACTCTCAGGGGTGATGCCGTGGGCTGCATTATAGGCTTCCTGAATATGACGCCGGCGCGCCGTCTCGTCCATAGCGCGCCGCATGGAATCGGTGATCGTATCACCGTAAAAAATCACGCGCCCGTCCAGATTTCTGGCGGCGCGGCCCGCCGTCTGAATCAGCGACCGATGCGACCGGAGATAGCCCTCCTTATCCGCGTCCAGGATCGCCACCAGACTGACTTCAGGAAGGTCGAGGCCTTCCCGTAACAGGTTGATCCCGACCAACACATCGAATACCCCACGCCGGAGATCGCGAATAATCTCCGCGCGTTCCAGCGTCTTAATGTCCGAGTGAAGATAGCGCACCTTCACGCCAAGGTCGTGATAATACTCCGTGAGGTCTTCGGCCATTCGCTTCGTGAGGGTCGTCACCAGCACTCGATTTCCCTTCGCCGCCTCCGCCCGCACTTCGGCGAGCAGATTGTCGACCTGGCCCTTCGCCGATCGCACATCGATCAGGGGATCCATCAGTCCCGTCGGGCGAATGATCTGCTCGATGACCTCTCCCTTGGCATGCTCCAGCTCATAGGGACCGGGGGTCGCCGACACATAGATCACTTGCTTCAGCATCCGCTCGAACTCGGCAAACTTCAGCGGACGATTGTCGACGGCGGACGGCAGCCGGAACCCGTAATCCACCAACGTCCGTTTGCGCGAGAAGTCGCCTTCGTACATGCCGCCGACCTGCGGCACCGTCGCGTGCGATTCGTCGACAATCAACAGGAAGTCCTTGGGAAAATAATCCAGCAAGGTCGGAGGTGGATCGCCCGGCGCGCGACCGCTCAAGTGGCGCGAATAGTTTTCAATCCCGTGGCAGTAGCCCATGGCGCGAATCATTTCAAGATCGAACTTGGTGCGCTGCTCGATCCGTTGCGCCTCCAACAACTGACCGTTCTTCTTGAATGCCGCCACACGGGCGTCCAATTCTTCTTCGATGCCCGTGATCGCCCGTTCATACCGGTCCGGCGCAATGAGATAGTGCGTGTTTGGATAGATGGCGATCTTCGGTAATTTGCCCAGCGATTTACCGGTCAACGGATCGATCTCATGGATGGCATCCACCACATCGCCGAACAACTCGATCCGCACCGATTTCGCTTCCGACGAGGCGGGGAAAATTTCGATCACATCGCCGCGCGCGCGAAAGGTGCCGCGATGAAAATCTACGTCGTTGCGCGCATATTGAATCTCGACCAGCTTTGCCAGAATCTTCTCTCGCCGCGTCTCCATCCCCTCTTCGAGGTACACCAACATGTCGTGGTACACCTCCGGCGATCCGAGGCCGTAGATGCAGGAGACCGACGAGACGATCAGCACATCGTTGCGCTGCAACAACGACGTCGTCGCCGCGTGACGCATCTGATCGATCGCATCGTTGATCGAGGCATCCTTGGCAATGTAGGTATCGCTCTGCGGGATATAGGCTTCAGGTTGGTAATAATCGTAATAACTGATGAAGTACTCGACGGCATTGTGGGGGAAGAACTGCTTGAACTCCTGATACAGCTGGCCGGCCAGAGTCTTGTTGTGCACGAGGACGAGCGTCGGCTTCTGGACGCGTTCGACGACATTGGCCATCGTGAAGGTCTTGCCGGAGCCGGTAACCCCGAGCAACGCCTGATGCTGCTTCCCGGCCAGGATTCCGGATGTCAGCTTCTCAATGGCCTGCCCCTGATCACCACAGGGTTTGAATGGAGCGTCGAGCTTGAACGGAGGCATATGGACCGGATCAACCTTCTAAATCTGCATGCTGTACGTGGTGGAGACGGCGTCGCTATGGATCATCATACCATTCCGGGTCTTGACTGTCGGAAGACTTCCATGTGAGGGCCAGGCGGAGAAGGGCGATAGGTGTTCCTATGTCGAGGAAGGGGCCAGCGGACATTCCCAGAGTTTCGTATAGACCGAGCCGGTGGGACGCAGTTCGCTCTTCATGAGGACAATGGCTTCGACCGGCAACATACCGATCGTCACCGGTCGTTCCAATAACCCGTTCTGAGCCAGCGCCTGTCCGACCTGCCCCGCCCCTTCCTTGATCCGCGCGAGTGTCAAATGCGGACTAAACGACCGCTCTTCCGGCGCGAAGTTCGCAGCCCGGCAACAGGTCTCCACTGCACAATGGAGGGCCGCGAGCCGCTGCGCCTCACGACTCTGCTCCCAACTCGCTGATGGTCCCAGCCACAACACCCGTGGGGCCTGCGGGCGCGGGAAAGTACCCAGCCGTTCGAGAGGAATAGGAATCGCCTGATGCGCTGACATGGACGCTTCGATGGCTACCCGGAGCGGTTCGATCGATTCGTCGGGTGTGTCGCCGAGAAATCTGAGGGTAAGGTGCATCGAATCCGGCCGCACCCAGCTGATCCTCACATGGCGATCAACCGTTCGTTCAAGTTGTCGCTTCATGTCCCGCTCAATGGCGGCGAGCGTCGCGCGCAATTCCTGTGGCAACTCAATGGCCAGGAATGCCCGGACCATCAGCATCCTTTCCGGATCAACCAGCGACGAAGCAGATCGAGCGCCGCCTGCGAGGACCGTTGCTTGATTACGGCACGGTCACCGCCGTGAAAACGAAACTCTTTCGTCAGTCCCTCGCCCGGCCCGCCGTCAAGCCCCACATAGACCAGGCCCACCGGCTTACTCTCGGTCGCACCACCGGGCCCGGCAATGCCGGTCACGCTCACACCGACGGCGGCGCCGCTCCGCTCCCGAATGCCCCGTGCCATCGCTGCGGCGACGTCCGCGCTGACGGCCCCATGCCGTTCGATGACCCCCGATGGCACACCCAACATCTCGACCTTGGCACGATTGCTATAGGTGACTGCCACCCGGTCAACGTATGCCGATGAGCCCGGTACCTGCGTCAAACGATGGCCGATCAATCCACCGGTGCAGGATTCGGCAACCGCGAGCGTCAGCTTCTGCTCGTTGAGCAACCGGCCGACCACCGATTCCATCGTCTCATCTTCTTCTCCATAGACAATGTCGCCGAGCCGTGTCCGGGCTTCCTTCAACAACTGCTCGATGGTGGCCCCCCCCTCTGCCCCAGCCGGTCCCGTCAATGACACCATGACTTCCATTGGGGAGGCATAGATGCCGAGTTGAATCGTACACCCTTTGGGAACAAGCCCGGCCAGGGCCTGATCCACAACCGATTCCGGCACACCGGACGTGTGGAGCACCCGACGAATCATGGGAGTCGCGCTGATCCTTTTTTGTGTGCGCATCCACGCCTGCAACTGCGGCAACACGCCATCACGCACCATCGGCTCCATCTCACGCGGCACCCCGGGCAAGGCGGCGAGAAACGAGCCCTTCCAGACAAGCGAAAACCCAGGCGCCGTGCCGACCGGATTGGAGAGAATCTCCGCACGGGCGGGAATCATGGCCTGTCGAAACTGCGACGTGGTCGGGGTTCGACCCCATTCAGCTAACCGTGCGGTCATGGCATCCAACGCGGCCTTTCGTCGGCTCAATCGATGCCCCGTCGCCTGCGCGACTGCCTCACGGGTGAGGTCGTCGATCGTTGGGCCCAACCCGCCGGTGAGAATCACCACGCGGACGCGCCGTAACGCGGTCTTCAACGCGGACACCATGTCGGAGAGATCGTCGCCGACCGTTGTCTTGTATCGAAGCTCAACTCCGCAGGCGGCGAGGCGATCGGCGATGAAGAGCGAATTCGTATCGAGACGGCCGCCGAGCAGCAACTCCGATCCGACGGCAATGGTTTCAGCCGTCCAGGTTTTGGTCTGACTCATTCGGGATATACCTTTGCGATAGGCAGCGCGATGGAGAGGAAGGCCTGATACTATTCGATCCGCGAGAAGTCCAGTTCGAAGCCGACCTGGCCGCCGCTTGAGGGAAATACCGTGAGTGTCGTCTTCGCCCGTGGATCGAGGTCCGCGTACGCGAATTGCGCAATTACCTTCGCACGATAGGCAGGCTGCTGCGGCCACACCGTCGTACGATCACCCCTGGCGTCAAATCGAACGGTGGAAGGCTTCACCGTCCGGCCGGCCTGCTCCAGCACAATGTAACTGTCGGCAGCAAAATTGACACGGTCTCCATATAACATCACATTGACCAACACATGCTCGTTTGCCAGGACCTGGGCAATATCCTGTTCGGTCGGCGACAACGCGCGGAGGGCCAGGTGATTGGCCATCACCAGCAGACTTCCCAGCTTCGTCATGATGAACCCGCGCGGGGCAAGGTCTTCAGTCGCACCGAACCAGGTGTGCAGCTGATCCGGAGAGACGCCTTGTCCGGCAGCCAGTTTTCCACGCTCCAGCGTCGCCTGAATCTGTTCGGCCGTCGGCTGGACTTCGATGGCATGGGATGATCCAGCGATCCCCCACAGGACCACGAAGACGCTTCCCACGAACCAGGTTCCAACCGGCGATCTTCGAACAGCGCGCATCGTATACAGGCAGTATCAGATCGATTTAGGCCTGTCAATTCGAGCCCCGCGCACCCCGGACTCTGTTGACAGCCCCAGAGACGAAATGCTAAAGAGCTAACTCTTATTCTTTTACATTATCAAGAAGTTGCCTGGAGGGTTCCTCATGTCCAGCCCCGAACAAGCACCCCGCCGTCAATACGTCAATTTCACCTTCTATAAGATCGATCCCGCCTGGCGTCGGCTTCCTGAAGACGAACGCACACGCGGAAAGCAGGAGTTTCTCCGTGCCGTTGAAGAGTATCAGGGAAAGGTGCTTGTCATCGCTTACACCACGGTGGGTATTCGAGGTGACTGTGATCTGATGCTCTGGCGTATCAGCTATGAACTTGAACTGTTCCAGGAAATGAGCACGAAGATCATGGCATCCGGATTGGGCAAGTATCTGTACAATCCCTATTCGTACCTCGCGATCACCAAACGTTCGATTTATGTCGACCACCACACGCATGAGAACCAGGAAAGCAAGCGGCTCACCGTGGTTCCAGGCAAGGCCAAGTACATCTTCGTGTACCCGTTCGTGAAAACCCGCGAATGGTTCCTCCTGACCAAGGCGGCCCGGCAGGGCATGATGGACGAGCACATTGAAGTCGGCCATCGCTTCCCCTCAGTGAAGCTCAACACCACCTATTCCTTCGGTCTCGACGATCAGGAATGGGTTGTGGCCTTCGAGAGCGACAAGCCGGAAGACTTCCTGGACCTCGTCATGGCGCTCAGGGAAACCGAAGGCAGCCGATACACCTTGCGCGATACGCCGATTTTCACCTGCATCCGTAAGAGCCTGAAGGAAGCCTTGGACACCCTGGGCGGCTAATAACGGTTAAGCAGCAGTCTGTGGGCACGGCCTTCGGTCACTTGATCGGAGGCCGTGCCGTTTCTAGCACATGCGCCGGTCGCCCCCACGTTCCTCATCCATGTCCACTCAGGCCTCTTCTTCCGCAATCCCTGATCGCGCCGCAGCGGTCTACTCAGCCCTGCTTCCCGGACTGGGACAACTCATTCGCGGACGATATCGAGCAGGATTCTTCTACGGCCTGGGCACCATCCTCTTGATCCTTTTGAGCCTGGCGCTCGGGAGAGTCTCCGGTCGAGCCGCTGAAGTCTTTTTCTTTATGTTGTTGGCCCTTCCCTGGTGGGCCCTTCAGAGCTACGACGCCGCCCTCGGGCCGTCCGGGAGCGGTTCGGATCTTGCTCGCAGCACTCGCATTGCCTGGGCACAGGGACACGATATCCGGTTTCTCGGACTTCTCTTCCTGATCAGTGCTGGGAACGATGCCCTCTTGATCGCAAGAAATCCCGATTACCTGCTCCCGTTTTTTTGTACCAAGCTGGACGGCTCGGCCGGGTTCATCACGAAAGCACTGTCCCCGCTTCTCCATACCATGGTCGGGTATGGCTTCTTGCAGATCAAGAAATGGTCCCTCCTGATCTATCTGGTCTATGCCGCCTACGGCACCACCAATGCCCTCGTCAATCTGGCCTGTTTTGGCCCCGGCCGGATCCGGAACACCCTCCTCATCGCCCTCATCATCTTTACGAGTTACGTGGTCGCGAGGAGACGGGTCTTCCGACATTGAGCAGCCCCATTTCAAGCCCCCAACGCGTTTTGACACTCGGGCTGGGGCTGTGTTACCTGTAATAGCCATACCGTTTCCACAACATCAGACGGAGCAGCCTCCATGGCCGAAAACAGCGCGGTCTATGCCATCCGCTTTCCCGACGGTTCCGTGACTCTGTACATCGACGAAGAATATGCCATCGACCGGGGCGTCGACCCTGCCAAGCTGGTGCGGGTCGAGATTCCTCGGGAATTGTTTGCCAGCGGCAGCATCCAGGAAATCCGTGAATATGTCGCGGTCTACCTTGAAAACAGCCATCAGGGCACGGCCTGAGCGAACCTTTTACGTCGCACGAGGGGCCACACTATGACCGCTTTGCTCACCCCAGAACTGATCGCCTCGACCATCGAGCAGGCCCCGATTCAGGGTCGCATCATGCTCAAGCTGCTGCTGTTGCAGCATTTTGACATCACGGAGGAAGAGATCATCCATATCGCAGCTGATCGACCCGATCCGCGTTGCGTCGCCGGCTCAAAACCGATTCATCAGGTTGTGAAACAGGACGCACTACGCGATGTGACCAGCCGCCGTGATGAATATCGCCGCCGGGTCCGGTTAAGACGAGAACGGGTCTGGCTTCAGATGGAAGCCATGAAGCGCATGATGGCGCTCGCCGAGGGGTTGATTCGTGCTGGGTCGGACCTGCTGCTCACACAACATAAGGTGGACGCTGCAGCCGTGACTGCCCTCAAACAGGAGGCCCGTGCGGCAGTTCCCAAGCCGGCGATCCGGCTTTTGAACCGTCGATGGGATGAAGACGACATTTCCGCCGAAGCATACCAGGAAGCCCGGCTTGGCCTTGAAATCCAGACGCAGCTGCGTTTACTGGAAAAATACCGGAAACGGTTCGAACTCTCAGAACGGGAATGGAAATCGCTTAATGCCGCGCCCTTGCAGGATCACGAAATCGGGCATATCTGGGGCATTCCGGCCGGAAGTCTCGCCGCGAGGAAGGTCAAACATCTCCACCAGTACCTTCAGGCCGTTCAAACGTCTCTCCAAAAGTCGTTAGCAAAAGGCCTTCCTGCAACTGCGCCGCTTGACATCTGGAAAGAAACCCTCGCCGTCCTGGGAGAACGACCGGTGGAGCGGTCCATTGCCCAGTATGACGGGCTGGAACGAACCGAAGACGCGCTCGTGGAAAAGCTTCGAACCTTCGTATGGGGCACCCTGGGGGAGGATCTCGAAGGGAAATTCTGGCTGTCGCTCGTTCATGGCGCCAGTTCGAATGCCGTCCATTCTGAGAATACCCGCTCGCTCTTCGGCCTGCAGCGCCTGATGGCGGTGCTGTCCGAAATCGATACCAGCCCGGACGCGCTCGAGCAGGAAATGTTGACCCGTACGGCCCCGATCAGCAAGGAATCCTTGGTGCTGACCGATGAAGCCGCTCAACCGGTCGTGGAAGAAGTCGGGCAGATGAAACAACATGTACTGACAAGCTTTATGGGTGAAGCGCACGAGGATCTAAGGCGGTAGTCGGATAGCACGCCGGCACCTGCTTTACTACGCTGGTGGCACATCATTCCAGTTGATCAGAAAAGTTTTTTCACGTCCGCCTTCTCAGCTTGGAGCGAATTTTGTATAATTTAACTATCATGCTGCGACGCAGAGACAGACGATCTTTCCGGCCCACCGCTATCGGCACCCTGTGCCTGCTCGCTGCGTTGACGATGATGGCTTGGGCATGGCCGGTCGGCATCCCGTACGCCGCAGCCTTAGTCGAAGTCACGGAACTTCTGGCCCATCCGGATCACTATGATCATCAGGTCGTCACCGTCAGCGGACGGGTAAGCAGCTTTCAGCTTGCCACCAATCGCGACGGTCACCCGGCGTTCGGATTTCTTCTGCAAGACACCGCAGGCACGGTCAAAGTTGTGGGCCTTGGAAAAGCAGATGTGCGGGAAGGTGACTACGTGGTGGTAGAAGGGATATTCAGCCGCCTACGTCAGGCCGGCCGCGCCATTGTGTATAACGAAATCAAGGCCACGTCGGTCCAGTCTATGGCCAGGATGAACCCGGACCTGGTCGGTTAAGCCTCTGTCTCTCTCCCTCGCATTCCCCCCGTGACAAGCTGGCGCTCACCACGCTGAATATCCACCACTCTCACATCGAACCGCAACGTCCTGCCGGCAAGCGGGTGATTGAGGTCGAGCACAATAACATTCGTCCTGATCTCGGCGACGTAAGGAAACACCACCCGGCCATCCGGAGCCGTCGTTTCCAACTTTATTCCGATCCGCTGCGCTTCCGTCGGGACACGATCTCGCTGCACTTCGAAAAACCCCTCGGGGTGGATCTCTCCATAGGCATCGGCCGGCTTCACGGTGATAACCTTGGCCGCTCCAAGCCTCATTCCCTCAAGGCCGGCTTCCAATCCCTGCAAGATCTCATTCTGCCCATGGGTATAACTCAACGGCGCCTCACCAACGGTTGTTTCGATCACGCGATCATCGTCCAGGCGAATGGTGTATTCAACTGATACGAGATCACCCTTAGATACGTTCATCATTCAGCCCCCTTGAGCGGCAGTCTCCGTTCCTGTTCGGGAAACAGACGGCAATGCGTTGGAGACGGTATTCACACGTACCCTATCACGACGCGATCGTGGGGTCATGGGAATAGCGGAATGATGCTCGGGCCGGCAGTCCGGTGAGGCCGTGAAATTTGCCGTGAACTGAACAGGAGCGGGAAGAACTAGTCGTTACCAGTGACGGAACGGACCGGAATCGAGATGGACAAACTTGCCACGCGGATAATATCCCACCCCGCCGCAACCGAGACGCAACGCCACCTCGCGCAAGGTCCGCAGCGGTACACCGGGAATCTGGACATCCACAGCCTGCCCCGACACGTGATAGCTGTGACGCGCCGCACGTGTGCCCATTCTGATGAGCTGCTCGTTATATTCGGGGGAGCGGTAACCGGACACGATAAGCACTTCACGACGGCCGCCGACCCGCTTTTGGACAAGATTGATGAATTCGATGAGCTGCACGTCCATCATGGTGGTTTCGTTCGTATGGTGGCAGCGCAGAAAATGATTGAGTGCATGAAGCGCATCCTGATCGTACGCGCCGGCCTCGTCCCGATACGTCACCGACAACCGTTCATCGGTATGGAGGTTGTACAAACTCACCCGGCCATCGGGTAACCGCGACGCCCACGTCTCCGACGGCAAGGCCAGGCGAGCC
>WBZQ01000060.1_pt2 | contig 112716 bp, 112 predicted proteins | sample 5204251 | NCBI WGS metagenome assembly WBZQ01 (sample SAMN12412402, study PRJNA552823) | activated sludge metagenome | isolation source: activated sludge from nitrification reactor of wastewater treatment plant... | place: USA: Virginia | collected 2017-09
GCCAGCCGAGTCAGCCTCTGCGTAGCCGTTCTCGCATCCGGGACCGAACTGGCCGTCTCCGCAATCACGGCGGGCGGCAGTAGAGCGGTCTTCTGGAAAGTGAACACGTGGGGAGAGGAGGCGTTCCTGAAGGTCGCCGTGAGGGCCATCGAGAGCTTCCGCTGAAAGGTGATCGGGATGGCGCGACGCAGACCGGCGATCACGGGTGTCGCCACCAACAGCTCCTTCGTCGCGAGCACCACTTGGGCTGAGGCGGTGTCCGACACGTCGACGGCCCTATCGGGCGCCCCCGGGCACCGCTGAGGGCGCGCCGGTGGCTTCGGGTCGATCGAGGACCTGGCTTCCGGCAGCAGGCGATGAGCTCGTCCGCGTTCACCTCCTGCCTCAGGACGGTGCGCGACGCGAGCCCGAAGGAGGCCCGCGTCGCGCTGCGCCCTCGTCTGCGGGCCCTCACCGGGTGACGGTGAACTCCGCGCTCCGGGTCACCGACGTCCTGCCGGTGACGAGGTCCTTCGCGACCACGCTGATGCGGTAGCGACCGGGAACCAGCGCCTTGCCACCCGGCTTCGCCGGCAGCTTGTAGGTACCGGGTGCGCCGGCCGACTGGACGAGCGTGGCGGCAAAGCGCTTGGTCGACTTCACGCACCGCTTGCCGACCGTGGCGGCGGTCCGGCAGGTCGTCCCGACCATGCGTCCCGGCAGGCGCCGCTGGACCAGCACCGTCAGCTGCGCGCGCTCCGACAAGGGAACCCGCACGACCACGCGCTTGCCGGTGGCGATCGCCGCCGACGCGAGGGTCAGCTTGCCCAGCACCGGAACCGGGTCGACTGGGAGCGCCGCCGTCGTGAACGAGACGTCGGCGCCGGTCACGGTTCCGAGCGAGTTCGAGGCGATCAGCCGCGCGTGATACGTGGTGCCTGGCGCCAGGCCCGTGAGGGCGGCGTTCACCGCCTGGGTCCCCGCACCAACCGGGATGGCCACGTCAGGGGTCCGCTGACCGTACGCCGTCGTGGTGCCCCACTCGAACGCGTAGGTGGTGGCGAGCCCGTTCGGCATCAGGGAACCGTTGAGCGTGGCAGCCGACTGGGACACCGCGCTGGCCGCCTGCGTGGTGGGCGCCGGAGCGAGCACGAACTCGTCGGCGCCGATGTCGGGGGCGCTGCCGGCAACCCGGCCGTTCCCGTCGATGTCGAGGCCCGAAGTGGCGACCGCCGGATCGCCGGCGTCGATCGTGGGCGAGCCGGCAACCTCATGCAGATCGGTTCGGCCCGGCAGATCCACAAGGTTCGCCGATGCCACGTTGTGCACACCGATGTTCTTCGTCTTCAGGCCGGCGCCGCTGTCGAGGATCGCCCCGGGCAGGTAACTCGAGTAGTCGATGTCGAACGTGATTGCCTGACCGGTGAACGCGTTCAGCTCGATGTCCTGAGTGACGCCGCGCAGGATCGAGTTGCGCACGGTGACGTTGCCCGTGGCCGGATTCACATTGGCCCAGTACTGCAGGTCGATCGCGAGGGCTCGCGTTCCGACGCCGGCATTGGCGACGATCGTGCTGCCGCTGATCGATCCGTTCTGCATGTTGACGGCCACGCCACCGCCGATGTCGGTGACCACGACGCAGTCGCGCATGGTGAGGTTTCGCACCGACATCGCCTGATAGGTGCCGCTCACGGTCCGAAGCTCCACGCGTTCGACCGTCATGGAACTCGACGACCCGACGGAGGCCGCGCCCGTCGCGTCCGCCACCACGGTCAGATCGCGCAGCGTCGCCGGACCGAACGACAACACGAACGGAACGCTGCTGACGATTCTGGGGCGCGCTGCCGGTGACGGCCCTGCGATCGTCACGCCGGCCGGCGGTTCGAGTGTCGTCGCCACCGTGTAGTTGCCGGACGCCACGCGAACCTCGTCGCCCGGTGCGGCGTTGTTGACGGCCGTGGTGAGCGGGCACGGCGCGCTCTCCAGACATGGCGACGGCCCGCTGCCCGCGGGAGCGGCGTGCCGGACGGCGGCTGAGGCGCTCGCCCCGGCCGTCACCGTGACCGCAAGCATCAGCAACCCAACCCGACTCACAGCGCCCACGGCCGACCTCCCGATTTGCGTGAAAGGGCGTGCGCCGCCCAATTGTCGTTGCGTTTACATCGGTTCTCGCAACGCAGTACTTGAGCGTTTGCCCGGAGCCGAGCGCCTTAAGGGAGGACGGGACGCAGCCGATGGAAAGGAATGCACTTCTCCCTTCGCCTGCTCATGACACTGCTCGGTCTGGCAGTCATGGGCTGGATGGCCTACGTCACCTGGTATCGCCAGGAGCAGGATCGTCGCACCACGTTCTTCGTGCTCGCGGTCCTGGTCGTCCCCATGGGGTTCCTCGAGTACCGCGCCCAGGCGAACGAACGCGAGCTTGGACATGCCGCGAGCCTCGTGGCCAAGCGCGACGTTGGCGTGCGCTGCCAGGGCCTGCTCGGCAACCTCGTGGACATCGGGAGTGAGCTTGGCACCGTCCAGTTCGACGCCGAGGGCGAGCCCGCCAACGTGACGCACATCAAGCGCGATGCCTGCAAGTGGGCGCGCGACTACGCGAGCGGCAACCACCGCGTGACGCTCAACCACGCGGTCGGTGTGCACGTGATCGCCCACGAGGCCATCCACCTGCGTGGCTGGACGAACGAGGCGCTGACCGAGTGCTACGGCATGCAGCACGACGCCGTCGTCGCCCGCGCCCTCGGCGCGTCCCAAACGCAGGCGCAGCGCCTCGCGGACTTCTACTGGCGGATGGTCTACCCCGACATGCCCGACGAGTACCGTATGAGCGAGGCCGACTGCTCCAACGGCGGTAAGTACGACCTGCACAAGAACTCCGACATCTGGCCCTGACCCGATCCGCCACGTCCGGGGGGACCTCGGCCCCGGCGAACCCGGCGGTGCTACGGTCGATCGGTGACCGATCGCCGCACCGAGCCGCTTGGCCCGGACGTCATCCGCATCGCGATCGTGGTGATCGCCGGCTCGTTCATGTCGATCCTCGACACGACGATCGTGAACGTGGCGCTGAACGATCTGGCGATCGACTTCCGCACGGGGTTCGAGCACATCCAGTGGATCGTGACCGCCTACATGCTGGCGATGGCAGCCGTGATCCCGCTGTCGGGCTGGATCGCGGTGCGCGTCGGGCCCCGCCGCGTGTTCATCGTATCGGCGGTGCTGTTCACGCTGGCGTCGATGCTGTGCGCCCTTGCCTGGTCGCTCGATTCCCTCATCGCCTTCCGCGTGCTGCAGGGCGCCGGTGGCGGGCTGCTGATGCCGGTCGGCCAGATGATGCTCGCCCAGGTCGCCGGCCCGAAGCGGGTCGGACGCGTGATGAGCATTGTCGCGATTCCGATGCTCATCGCTCCGGTGCTGGGACCCATGCTGGGCGGCCTGCTCGTGGACCGCGCGGGCTGGCAATGGATCTTCTTCGTGAACCTGCCGGTCGGCATCGCGGCCGTCATCCTGGCGTTCCGGCTCCTTCCCAAGGATTCCCCGGGCAAGGCGTGGAAGTTCGATCCGCTGGGCGTGGTCCTGATGGCGGTCGGCATCCCGGCGATCACCTACGGCCTCGCCGAGACCGGCACCACCGGGTCCTTCACCGCCACCCGGGCGTGGCTGCCGATCGTGACCGGCGTCGTCCTGACCACCGCGTACGTGATATATGCGTCCCGGCGTGAACGACCGCTGCTGAACATCAGGCTGTTCCGAAACCCCGGGTTCTCCGCGGCGTCCGTGACCGCCTTCGCCCTGGGCGCGACCCTGTTCGGCGGAATGATCCTGCTGCCGCTCTACGAGCAGGGACCACGCATGCAGTCGGCGCTGCACACCGGCATGCTGCTGGCACCGCAGGGCCTCGGCGCAGCGATCGGCGCGCCCATCGCCGGGCGCCTGACCGACCGCTACGGCGGCGGTATCATCGCCATCTTCGGGCTGACCCTGCTCACCGTCGCAACCCTCCCGTTCACGATGCTCACCGCCACCACACCGCAGTGGCAGATCATGCTGGCGCTCGTGTTTCGCGGCATGGGCATCGGCGGGTCGATGATGCCGGCGTTTGCCGCGGCCTACGCCGCACTCAGCCGCGCCGAGGTGCCCGACGCCACATCGCAGCTGAACGTGGTGCAGCGCGTCGGCGGTTCGGTGGGAAGCGCGGTGCTCGCCGTGGTGCTGGCGCGCCAGCTGACCGACCTGGCCGGGGCCACCGGCGGGCGGGCGGCGACACCCCGGGGCGTCACCATCCCACTCGCCGTGCGCGAGCGGATGGCCCAGGCCTACGCCCACACCCATTGGTGGGTGCTGATTCTCGGTGCCGTTGCAATGATCCCGGCCGTGGTGCTTGCCCGGGTGGAACATGCGGCGCGCCGGCGCGCCGCGATCGCCGGGTACGCGGTTGCCGCCGACACCCCGCTGACGCCCGAGTAGGCAACCGCCGCCGCTGTGCGGTTTCCACACCGCGCACCGTGCGGGTCCTGTTGCATCAAGTAGCGCTTGGTGCTAGTCTCATTAGCACCAATGAACTGGCACATCGACCCATCATCAGCGATGCCCCTGCGGGAGCAGATCATCATCTGCATCCGCCGAGGCATCACGGCCGGCGAACTCGTGGTGGGAGATCCGCTCCCACCGGCCGCCGAGATCGCCGAGGCGCTCAGCGTCGACCGCAACACCGTGCTGGCCGCATACCGGCAGCTGCGTACCGACGGCGTGCTCGAGTTCCGGCGTGGACGTGGCGCGCGAATCGCGACTGCGAGCACCCCGCAATCGGCAGTCGTCACCGCCGCGCGCAAGCTCATCGATCTGGCGCGAACGCACGATGTCGACCGCGACCAACTCATCCAACTCATCCGGGAGCTGACATGACACACACGAACGTCCGCTCGGTCTATTCCGGCCGCGCGACCAACTGGCCGATGCTGTGCGTGCTGACTGCCCTGGTCATTCCGTTCATCGCCCTGGCCGCCGGCTCGAACGGGTCGTGGCGCTCGGCGAGCTTCCTGCTCCCGCTTGCCCTCATCGTCGCTGCGACCGGCCTGACGATCCTGGCGGGCACGAGCGTACGCACAACGGCCGGCCCGGCGGGTGTACGTGTCCACTTCGGCGCGCTCGGCTGGCCCCGATTTCGCTATCCCCTGGAGCGCATCCGCGTGACCGAGGCGGTCGACGTCCCGTTCTCGCACGCCGTCTGGGGCATGCACTGGTGGCCGCAGCGTGGCGTCATGCTCACCCTCTGCGCGGGGCCCGCCCTGCGACTGACGCTCGCGAACGGCCGCAGGATCACGATCAGTACGCCCAACCCGGCCGCGGCAGCCGAGGCCATCGAGACGGCCCGCAGCGGCTCACCGACGGCGAGCGTCGGCTCGGCGCTCTTCCCCGCTCCCTAGCTGACGTGCCCGTGGACGTTCCGAACGGCTGGCGAGCGGTCCCCACGACGTAGACTCGAAGAACTGGCAAGGAGGAGGGTGTCGATGGCCACACGGCTGCGGGGCGGCAGTGCGTCCCCACCAACAGTTCGCTCGATCATCGCCGGGCGCCGGCCGCGGGCGGCGCGGACCGAGCAGTCCACCAACCCCGCGATGCTCACCGAGGTCGTCGCCGAGGTCGAGCTGCTCGGCGCCGACGGCATCGTCGCGGCGTGCCGTGCCGCGCGGGCCGCGCAGGCCGGCTGGGCGGCCACCCCGCCGCCGCGGCGTGCGCGCGCCATCCAGCAGGCGGGCCGCCTCGTGGAGGCCAACAAGGAGGCCCTGGCGCGGCTCCTGACCCGCGAGATCGGCAAGCCCTACGTGGAGTCGCTCGGCGAGGTGCAGGAGATCATCGATCAGTGCGACTTCTTCGTGGGCGAGGGGCGTCGCCTTTACGGGCAGACGGTGCCCAGCGAGATGCCGAACAAGCAGCTGTTCACCTTCCGCGTGCCGGTCGGTGTGTCGCTCATCATCACCGCCGGGAACTTTCCGGTGGCGGTGCCGTCCTGGTACATGATCCCGGCCTTCGTCTGCGGCAACACGGTGGTGTGGAAGCCGGCCGAATACACGCCGGCGCTCGCCGATGCGCTGGCAACGCTCTTCATCAAGGCGGGTCTGCCGAAGGGCGTATTGCAGGTCGTGCACGCCGACGGCGCCGCGACGAGCGCGGGCCTGGCCGCGGCGCTCGAGGAGGGCGTGGTCGACAAGGTCGGCTTCACGGGATCCACCGCCGTGGGCTCACACATCGGTGAGCTCTGCGGGCGCCACCTGCAGACCCCGTGCCTGGAGCTCGGCGGCAAGAACCCGCTGGTCGTCATGCCCGACGCCGACCTGGACCTTGCGGTGGAGGGCGCCCTCTTCTCGGGCTTCGCGTTCGGCGGCCAGCGCTGCACCTCGCTCGGCACCGTGTTCTGCCACGAGAAGATCCACAAGGCGTTCGTCACGAAGTTCGCCGGCGCGCTCGCGTCGGCCCGGCTGGGCGACCCCACCAAGGACGTCCTCTACGGGCCGCTGATGCACCAGCGCTTCTTCGATCGCTTCATCGAGTTCCTGGATCTCGTCCAGCCCCACCACAGGGTGCTCGGCTCGACCGGCACCGGTCGGATCACGCGGCGCAACCCGCGGCGCGGCTTCGTCGGCAACCCCGCCTCCGGGCTGTTCGTGCATCCCACCATCGTCGACGGCATCCGGCCCGACGATGCGCTGTACGACACCGAGACGTTCGGTCCGCTGGTGGGCGTCGGGCGCTTCGCCACGCTGGACGAGGCGATCGCACTCGCCAACGGCCATGGCTACGGGCTCTCGTCGGCCATCTATACGCGCAATCCCGAGTACGCGTTCCGCTTCCGGGAGGGCGTGTCCGCCGGCATGCTGTCGGTCAACAACTCGACCGCCGGCGCAGAGTCGCACCTGCCCTTCGGCGGCAACGGCAAGTCCGGCAACGGCAGCCGCCAGTCCGGCATGTGGGTGCTCGACCAGTTCACCAAGTGGCAGGCGATGAACTGGGACTACGCTGGCCACCTCCAGCGGGCGCAGATCGATATCGAGGACGTGCCGGCCGACCTCGGCTACCGGCTGGAGTCGCGCCGATGAGCCCCCGCAGCGTCATCGTGCTGGGCGCCGGCAAGATCGGCGCGGCAATCGTCGATCTGTTGAGCGACACCGGCGACTGGCAGGTGACCGTCGCCGACGACAACGCCGAGTATCTCGAGCTGATCCCCGAGCACCGCGCCCGCCGGGCGGTCTGCGACGTGCGCGACGCGTCGGAGCTCAAGCGCACGATCGACGGCCACGAGTACCTCATCAGCGCGTTGCCGTTCTTCCTCAACCCCGGCGTTGCCCATACGTGCCGGGATGTCGGCGTCCACTACTTCGACCTGACCGAGGACGTCGAGACCACGCGCACCGTGCGTCACATCGCGATCGGTGCCGACACCGCCTTCGTCCCGCAGTGCGGGCTCGCCCCCGGGTTCATCAGCATCGTCGCCTACGAGTTGACGAAGCACTTCGAGCGCCTACGCGAGGTACGCATGCGCGTCGGCGCCCTGCCGCAGTACCCGGTGGACAAGCTCAAGTACAACCTCACCTGGAGCACCGACGGACTGATCAACGAGTACTGCAACCCCTGCGAGGCCATCCACGAGGGCCGCGTTGTGGAGATGCTGCCCCTCGAACGGCTCGAGAGCTTCAGCCTGGACGGCACCGACTACGAGGCGTTCAACACCTCGGGCGGACTTGGCACGCTCTGCGAGACGCTCGCCGGCACCGTCGACCGGTTGAACTACAAGACGGTGCGCTACCCGGGGCACTGCGAGACCATGCGCGTGCTGCTGGAGGACCTGCGTCTCGCCGAGCGGCGCGACATCCTCAAGGACGTGCTGGAGCACGCGATCCCGATCACCCACCAGGACGTCGTGCTGATATTCGTTGCGGTAACCGGGTGGCGTGACGCCCGCCTGACTTCGGAGACATATGTCAAGAAGGTGTATGCGCACGAGGTTGCGGGACGCCTGATGAGCGCGATCCAGATCACCACGGCCGCCGGTATCTGCGCCATGGTCGACCTGCACGCAGATGGTCAGCTGCCTGCCACCGGCTTCGTCCGCCAGGAGGACGCGAGGCTCGACGACTTCCTCGCCAACCGGTTCGGCGCTGCCTACGCCTGACCGCGACCGGCGGCGGACGTTCGCGCCGCGCCTGTAACAATGGTGAACGGTGTCAGGCACCGTTCACCATTGTTACCGAGCCGCGGAGTTGGTGTTAGCCCGCGTCATGGTGAGAGAGGCCGACGAGCTTGCGCACCGCTTCCGCGATCGTCGCCTCGTCCACCATCACAAGACGTGCGGCGTCGCCGAGGGGGATGAACGTGTCCCGGGATGCGACACGTGCGATCGGACCCGCAAAGCCGGCGGCGACGAGGCCGGTCACGATGCCCTCGCCCACTCCCCCGCTGGCGCGGGTCTCGTCGACCACGAGCACACGGCCGACCGCGGCCGCATGCCGGGCGATCTCGTCGATAGGCAGCGGCGCAAGCCAGCGCATGTCCATCACGCGGCACCGTACCCCTGACGACTCCTCCAAACCCCTGGCAACGCGAAGCGACATGTGGAGCCCATTCGCCCAGGTCACGATCAGCACGTCGGCGCCGTCGCCGTGGACCCGCGGCGCACCGATCGGCACATGCGCGGAGGCCCACCCCTCGGGCCCGGGCAGCGGGTCGAGCCAGCCGCCATCGCCCGGCTCGTGCAGGTCGGCGGTGGCGTAGAGCGCGATCGGTTCCAGGAAGACGCTCACGGTCCCATCGACGGCGGCGGCCGCCACGCAGGTGCGCAGCATCGCCGCGCCATCCGCGGGGCGCGACGGCGATGCCACGACGATGCCCGGGATGTCGCGGAGCACAGCCACCGCGTTGTCGTTGTGGAAGTGGCCACCGAAGCCCTTCTGGTAGCCGTAGCCCTGGACGCGGATCACCATGCCGTTGCGGTACTGCCCCTGCGAGAAGAACGAGAGGCTCGCAGCCTCGCCGCGCAGCTGGTCCTCGGCGTTGTGCAGGTAGGCCAGGTACTGGATCTCGGGGACGGGCAGCAGGCCGGAGACCGCGGCGCCGAGGGCAAGGCCCAGGATCGACTGCTCGTCCAGCAGAGTGTCGAACACCCGCGCAGGACCGGTCTTGGCCAGCAGGCCTCGGGTGACCCCGTACACGCCGCCTTTGCGACCGACGTCCTCACCGAACACCAGCGAGCCGGGTTCGACCAGCAGCACCTCGGCAAGCGTGCGATTGATCGCCTGCGAGAGGGTCAGGCCACCCTCCTCTTCGGGGAGCGCTCGGCCGAACCGCTCGCGCCGTGCCACCGCAGGGGCGGCCAGCGCGGCCCGCACTGCCACAGGCCCGGGAGCGCGCGGCGAGAGCGGCGCCATGATCTGCTCGGCACTCGACAGCTGGCTTGCCCCGACCAGCGAGCGCGCGCGCCCGCCCACCCGGGCAGCGATCTCGTCGTCGCGCGCCAGGATCTCGCCCGGCGTGGCGATCCCGCGCTCCACGAGCAGTCGCGCCGTTCCAAGGATCGGGTCGCGCGCATAGTCGCGCCGGATCTCCTCGGGGGTGCGGTACGCCGACTCCAGGTCGCTGCCGGCGTGCCCCAGAAACCGGACCGTCTTCAGATGCAGGAACCCCGGCCGTCGCTCGGTGCGGATCCAGTCGGCCAACTCGCCGGCAACCGCGAATACCGCGGCGGGGTCCTCACCGTCAGCCGCCGCGTAGCGCAGGCCGGGCCGCGATCCGTATGCCGCGGCGATCCAACCGAGCGGACTGCGCACGCTGATGCCGATGCCATTGTCCTCGCACACGAACATGAGCGGCAGCGGCAGACGGCTGTGAGCGGTGTGACACGCGGTGTTGATGGCGCCGACGGCGGTCGAGTGGTTGGCGGACGCATCGCCGAACGAGCACACCACGACCGCGTCGGCCGGCCAGGCGATGGGCGCCGTCAGCTTCGGCGCACGCCCGATGGTGAACGCCACCCCCACGGCGCGCGGCAGGTGCGACGCGATGGTCGAGGTCTGGGGGATCACGGCAAGCTCGTGACGCCCGAACACCTTGTGGCGGCCCCCGGCGATCGGTTCGTCGGTGGCGGCAAACATCCCGCGCAGGATGTCCTCGACGGGGTCGACGCCGGGCACCTGACGCGCGCGGGCGCAGTAGAAGCCGCCGGAGCGGTAGTGCAGCAGCGCCGGGTCGGTGGGGCGCAGTGCGGCGGCAACGGCGGCGTTGCTCTCGTGCCCCGCCGAGCCGATGGTGTAGAAGCCGTGGCCCTCGGCGCGCAGCTGCCTGGCCGCCAGGTCGGTGTGCCGGCTCTCGAGCTGTGCGTCGAGCAGCGCCCGAGCCTCGGCCGCCCCGAGCCCGGGGCCGGCGGGTGCGCTCGCATCGCGGGATGCGACCCCCAGCGCACCCACGGCCTCACGCCACGCAGTCGTGAGCGGATCGCGCACGTCGGCTCGCCCGTCCATGTTCAGAGGATGTCACTCCCGTCGAGCGCTTGTGCAGGGCGTAGTCTCGTATCAGCGATCGATGTCGAGGAGGACGACGATGGACCTTCAGCTCACCGACGAGCAACGACTGATTCAGGACACGGTGCGCGCCTTCGTCGACGGACGGGTGATGCCCGTCGCCAACGAGAACGACATGGCGCATCACCTCGACCTGGGGTTGATCGGCGAGATGGCCGAGCTCGGCATCCTGGGTCTGCCGATCCCGGAGCGGTACGGCGGTGCCGGACTTGACTTCGTGTCGGAGGCACTGGTGTGCGAGGAGATCGAACGCGGCGAATCGGCGTTCCGCACGCTGATCTCGGTGCACGTCGGGCTCAACTCGCTGCCCCTCCTGGCCTACGCATCCGAGGCGCAGAAGCAGCGCTACCTCGTCCCTCAGGCGCGCGGCGAGAAGATCGGCTGCTTCGGCCTCACCGAGCCCGAGGCCGGCAGCGACGTGATCGCCATGCGCTCCACGGCACGGCGCGACGGCGACGCCTACGTCTTGAACGGCCAGAAGGCCTGGATCAGCTACGCCACCCTGGCCGACCACCAGCTGGTGTTCGCCAAGACCGACCCGGATGCCGGCCACCGCGGCGTGTCGGCGTTCATCGTGGAGCGCGACTGGCCTGGCGTGACCACCCGCGACATCGAGCACAAGCTCGGCGTGTGGGCGGGTTCCACGGGCGAGATCTTCTTCGAGGACGTGCGCGTGCCTGCCGAGAACCTGGTCGGCACGGAAGGGCAGGGCTTCGAGATCGCGATGTACGCGCTGGACCACGGGCGCTTCACCGTGGCCGCCGGGGCCATCGGCGTCATCCGCGCCTGCCTGGAAAAGTCGGTGACCTACGCCAACCAGCGCCGCACCTTCGGCCAGCCGATCGCCAAGCACCAGCTGGTTCAGCAGATGATCGCGACGATGGTGCGCGGCTACGAGACGTCGAAGTTGCTCGTGCTGCAGGCGGCGTGGATGAAGGACCGCGGCCTGCGTAACACCCGCGAGACCTCGCTCGCCAAGTGGCATGCCACCGAGGCCGCCTTCCAGGCCGCCGACCTGGCCATCCAGGTGCACGGCGCCTACGGCTACGCCGGCGAATACGGCATCGAGCGCTACTTCCGCAACGCCCGCGCGCCCGTGATCTACGAGGGCACCAGCCAGATCCACACGCTGCTACAGGCCGAGCACGCGCTGGGCCTTCGCACGGTCAACGGCCGCGGCGGCGAGATGAGCCCGATCGTGTCCTGGGACCCACCCGAGCTCGGCTGAACGCTCCATACGCCCGCCGCGGGGCGCACATCTGCCATTCAGTAGGGCGAGGCGTGCCCGCGTTCGCTCACCGGGATGGGTGGCGGGTTCGGCGCCGATGCCGAGCTGATGAGCGCCGACACCCATTGGGCGCCCGGGGTGTGATCCAGCAGCACGGACTTCACGAAGAGGGTCGCCGGAATCGCCAGCAGCGCACCCAGGGGCCCGAGGATGAACGACCAGAACACGAGTGAGACGAAGGCCGTGGTGGCGTTGATGCCGACGGCGTCGCCGGTGAACTTCGGCTGGATGATCGTCTGGATCACGAAGTTGATGACCGTGTAGACGATGATCACCGCGATCATCGTGCCGACCCCACCGTCCAATAGCGCCAGGAGCGCGGGCGGGATCAGCCCGAGCACGAACCCGATGTTCGGGATGTAGTTCGTCACGAACGCCAGCACGCTCCACGTGACGACCAGCGGTACGCCCATGATCGCCAGGGCCGCGCCGTCGAGTACCGCGACGATCAGGCCGAAGATCGTGCTGACCACCCAGTACTTGCGCACGTTGGTGCCGAAGTCCCGCAACCCGGCGGCGATCGGCGGACGGGTACGCTCGATCCAGCGTATCCGCGCCTCCGTGCTGGGCGCGTCCATCGCCACGAAGATGATGAGCGTGACGAGCAGGATGAACAGCGACAGCCCGCCGCTGAGCGCCGACAGCAGCGACTTCGCGACGCCGGTGAAGTTCGATACGTCGAGCTTGCCGAGGATCTCGCGCAGCTGGTCCTCGCCCACGCCGAGCCGTGCGAGCTTCGCGATGACCGAGTCGTAGAGGTCCTCGAACTGCTTGCTGTAGTCGGGGATCGTGACCGCCAGTTGGGCGACCGACGCGGCGACGGCGCCGATGATGCCGATCAGCACCGCGTAGACGGCGAGCAGCGCCGACGTACTGGCCAGCCAGCTTGGCATCCGTTTGCGCCGCAGCCACGCCTGCAGCGGGTAGGCGGTGATCACCAGGTTCAGGGCGAGGAAGACGGGGCCGGCGATACTGGATATCGACCGAACGCCGACGCCGAGCACCACCAACGCAGCGCCGATGAGGATCCCCCACCGCCAGGGTGCGTCCGCATCGGGTTCCGCGTGCAGGACCACGGGGGACGGTGTGTTGGATCGAGCCACGGGCAAAGCGTACGGACGGGCTGTGACGGCACTTTGGGACGCCGACCGCCGTGGTACACGTAGTCGATGTATGCGTGCGTCGCTCGTCGTCGTCCCGCTCGCGCTACTCGGACTCGCGTGCGGCGGCACCAAACCCCTGCCGCCGGACGCGGCTGACGTCCGCACGTCGGCGACGACAGACCCAGGGCTATTCAGCGACGCGATCCGAGGGTTTCGCGTGCGCGTCCCCCCGGGCTGGCGGGTCAGCCCGCGCAACCTGACACCGGGTCTCAGCGACCCACGAGAGATCCTGGCAATGGGTACCGGCCCCATGCCGCCGAACGTCGGCGGCAACCTGCCGACCCGGACGATGACGAACCTCGGCTCCCGCGATGTCATCCTGAGCGTGCAAGAACGCTCGACGGGAAGTGGCCATCCCGACCTTGACCTGCCCGGCGGGGCATCCGACGCAACGTCCTTTCCGCCCAGACCCGACCACTTCCGCCTCGGGGATCGCCCGTCGTGGGTGCAACCGGAGCCGGGCGACGGCACGCGCCAGGCCCGCTTCTGGTGGCGAGGCTTCGCGGAGGCCGACCGCCGCTTCTACGTCCTCGTGGGCGTCGGAGCCAATGCCACCCCGCAGCGCCGTCGCCAGATCGAGGCGGTCGCCGACAGCCTGCAGTTCGCGGCCGGCCAGACGTGGGGATCGGGTCCGTGGGTGCGCGTGCCCCCGGGATGGTCGGTCACCATGCGTGACGACGCGCCGACCCGGCGCACCGTAACGTTGCGCGATGCGACAGTGCCGCCACTCGCGGTGGTTGTGCACCTCAACGATCCGGGTCGGTTCGCCGGACCCGAGCGATCGCTGGACGCCCGGGTCTCCGTCGCCGATCTGGCCGGAGCGCCGAGCACCCTGCCCGCATCGTTCGGGCGCCTGGGCCGGGGCGACATCACCATCACGCCGGCCGCCACGTTGCCGCTCGGCGACCTCGAACGGCGCGCGGCAACCCTGAATACGGTTCTTGAAAGCATGCGCGTGACGAGCCGATAGCCAAAGGAGCGGTCTGTGATGAACGCGGACGACATCCGCGGGACGCACCGGGCGGTGACCCACGTAGGAACGGTATGACCGTCCTTGCGCTCTCCCAGCGGCTGCCGCAGCCCGCCACCGCAAGGCGGGCCACCGATCCCACGCGCGACGACCGCGCCCTCATCCGGGGCGCGCGGCGCGGATCGCAGGACGACGCGGGGATGCTGTTCGAGCGCTACTGGGCGCAGGCGTGGAAGGCGGCCTACGCGATCACGCGCCGCCGCGCGCTGGCCGACGACGTCGCCCAGGATGCGTTCGAGCGGGTGTTCGGTGCGCTCGATCGCTTCGACGAACGCCGACCCTTCGGCCCGTGGCTGCATCGCATCGTGGTGAACCGCGCTCTGGACCTGCTGCGGGCCGAGCGACGCCTGGCGCCGCTCGAGGCAGCCGCCGAGCCGGGCGGGCATCCCGGGCTCGCCGATGACGATGGCGCCGCGGTGCTCGCGCTGGCGGCACTCACGCCTGAGCGGCGCGCCGTGGTGGTGCTGCGCCATCTGCTGGGCTACACCCCGCCGGAGATCGCCGACATCCTCGGCATGCCGGTGGGCACCGTCAACTCGCGGCTCGGCCGCGCACTGGTCGACCTGCGTACGGCGATGGAGCGCGCGGATGGATGATCGCGACCGTCGCGTGGACGAGCTTTTCGCGAGCCTCCCGGAGCCGGACCCGGTGGTGTCCGACCGGGCTCGGGCACGCGCCCTGGCGGCGCTGCCGTCGCGGCGCCGCCCCGGTCGCATTGCGGCCCTGGCGGGGCTCGCGGTGGCGGCGGCAGCCGGCGGCGCCGCGCTCGCCACGGTGGGCACGCTTGCGCTACGCGACGATCCCGAACCCGCGAGCGCCCAAGGCACGGTCACGCTCCCCGACGCTCTTGCCGGCGTGGCGATCACCATCAACGGGCGGGCGTGGACGCGCACCAAGGACGGGTTCGCGATCGAGGGCCTGCACGCCGACACGGTGGAGCTGTCACCCAACGCGCTCTTCCTCGCCGCGGGGATCGGTCGCTCGCTCGTGGCGCTGACGCCGGCACGGACGACGGCCTGGCGATTGCCAACGCCCGGACGGGTGACCACGATCCGCTGGGCGCCGAACCCCGAGCCGATCTACGTCGCCTACGTCGTGCGGCGCGGCCCGCGCAACGAACTGCGCGTGATCGAGGGCGACGGCGACCACGATCGCCTGGTGGCCGCCGACATCGCGCCCGCCTCGCCGGTGTGGAACCCGAACCCGCTGGAGGTCTGGTACGCGGACGCCGACGGTGTGTGGCGCATCTACGCCCCGGCGACCGGTCGGCATGGCGTCACCAAGCCGGCGGGTCCCGGCGCGGGGCGGGACGAGGCGGCCGTCGCGCGAGCGCGGGCCGCTTCCGGTCACCCAGATTGGGCGGTCGGCGCCACCACCCCGATCGCCGACCGCGGCACCCTGGTGGCGATCGCGCCGGCGACGGCGGTTGGGTCGGCGGCGACGCCCGTCGAGGTGTGGTGGGTGCCGGACGGCGCGCCGTCGCTCGTGTTGCGCGCCACCGCACGCCCGGGCGGGCAGATGACGCTGGCCGCCCGTCCAAGCTGAGGTGGGACGCGTTTGCAGGGTCGCGGCGTACAGGCGGTAACCACGGGAGGAGCCGACCATGCGACGCGCCGCAATGCTGTTGATCACCCTGCTCATCGCCACGGCCGCGCCGGCGCTGGCGGAGGGCAAGGGGATCGGTGTGAGCGATGTCCTGGTCGGTCCGTCCGGCCTGGTTTCCCATGACGGCGTTTGGCGTTATGCGAGCCTGAATCCGGATGACACCAACAGCACGCTCGTGAAGATCGCGACCGCCACCGGTATGGTGGCGACCTACCGCAAGCCGGGTGGGATGGTCCGAATCCCGGCCGTGGCCAACGATGGGACGCCGGGCGGGCTCTCGGCCGACGGATCGACGCTCACGCTCATCCGCGCCTATACCGAGGCACCACCGCGCAGCACCCACCTGCGCATCATCGACACCGGAAAGCTGGCTACCCGGCGCGCGATCGATCTGCCCGGATGGTTCTCGTTCGACGCGATCTCACCCGACGGCAGCCGCATCTTCATCATCCACTACACGTCGGTCACCGATTGGAACAAGTATGAGGTCCGCGCACTGGACACCGCGACCGGGCGGCTCCTGCCCGAACGAATCGTCGACGCACGCGAACCGGGCGAGGTGATGACCGGAGTGCCGGCGACGCGGACGACGAGCGCCGACGGCCGGTGGGCGTACACGCTGTACGCCCGCGACGGCAAGCAGCCGTTCGTCCACGCCCTCGACACCGTCGGCGGGGTCGCCCATTGCATCGACGTCCCGGTCGACCTCGCCTACGGCGCGGTCGCGTCCGGGCCAACCGGCGCCGAGCTTGCCCTCGCCGAGGAAGGGCGTTCGCTCGTGATCAGCCGGCACGGAGCCCCCCAGGCGACGATCGACCTGGAACGGTTCGTCGCGACCGCGGTGACCGCAGCATCGACGCCCCCCGACCGCCAGAGCACTCCCTGGCTCGCCCTGGCCGCCGCGTCGGGAGCGACGCTCTTGCTGATGATCGTTGGCCTGGTTCGGCGCCGCCGACGCCGCGGAGGGTCGGCACCGGCACCCTTGGGTGGCTGACGAGTGCGACGCCGGGCACCGGACGGGCGGGTAACGCCCACCGCATCGCAGCGACCAGCCAGTGCTGGTCCCCGACGCCGCTACCAGCTGCCGGGATCGTGGTAGCTGCCCCAGACGTCGCGGAAGACGTCGCACATCTCACCCATGGTCGCACCGGCGATCGCACTGTCGATCAGACAGGGCATGACGTTGTCGGTGCCCGCACACGCTGCCCGCAACGCGCCGAGTGCCGCGTCGCACGCCGCCGCGTCGCGCTGTGCCCTGTGCGCCACGACCCGCCCAACCTGGCTGCGTTCCACCTCCGGGTCGCCGCGGTGCAGTTCGATCGCCGGTTCGTCGTCAACCATGAAGGCGTTCACGCCGACCACGATGCGCTCGCCCGACTCGACGGCCCGCTGGAACGCGTAGGCGGCGTTCGCGATCTCGGCCTGCGGGTAGCCCTCCTCCACCGCGGCCACCATGCCGCCGCGGGCGTCGATCTCACCCAGGTACGCGCGGGCCTTGGCCTCGATCTCGTCGGTCAGCCGCTCCACGTGCCACGACCCGCCGAGCGGGTCGGCCACGCTGGCCGCGCCGGTCTCGTACGCGATCACCTGCTGAGTTCGCAGCGCGACCATCGCGGCCTGCTCCGACGGGAGCGCCAGCGTCTCGTCGAATGAGTTCGTGTGCAGCGACTGTGTCCCGGCCAGCACGCCCGCCAGCGCCTCGATCGCCGTCCGCGCGATGTTGACGAGCGGCTGCTGGGCGGTGAGCGACACGCCCGCGGTCTGTACGTGAGTGCGCAGTTGCAGTGAGCGCGGATCCTGCGCCCCGAAGCGCTCCCGCATTGTCGTCGCCCAGATGCGGCGCGCGGCCCGGATCTTCGCGACCTCCTCGAACAGGTCGATGTGCGCGTCGAAGAAGAACGAGAAGCGCGGCAGGAAGCTGTCCGGGTCCAGGCCGCGTGCGACGAGCTCCTCCACGTAGGCGATACCGTCGGCCAGCGTGAACGCCAGCTCCTGCGCCGCGGTCGCCCCCGCCTCGCGGATGTGGTACCCGGACACCGAGATGGGGTGCCACAGCGGCATCTGGTCGGTGCAGAAGGCAATCAGATCGCCGACAAGGCGCATCGAGGGGCGCTCGGGAACGATCCACTCCTTCTGAGCGATGAACTCCTTGAGGATGTCGGTCTGCAGGGTGCCGCGCAGCTCCGCACGCGCGACGCCGCTCGCCTCGGCCGCCGCCACGAACAGCGCGAGGGCGACCGGCGCGGGTCCCGAGATCGTCATCGAGGTCGACACCGCCGCAAGGTCGATGCCGTCGAAGAGCCGGCGCATGTCGTCCAGGTGCGACACCGACACGCCCTCCCGCCCCACCTCTCCCAGGCACATGGCATGGTCGGGGTCGTAGCCCATGAGCGTCGGCATGTCGAACGCCGTCGACAGGCCCGTCTGCCCCTGCTCGAGCAGCAGGCGAAAACGCGCGTTGGTGTCCTCCGGTGACCCGAAGCCGGCGAACATGCGCATGGTCCACAGCCGCGCGCGGTACATCTCGGGGTGGATGCCCCGCGTGTACGGGTACTCGCCGGGCGGGCAGGTGTCGGTGGCCGGCGACAGCGCCGGCACCGGGTCGAGTGCCGTACCGGAGATCGTCCGCTTCGGTGCGGTTGCTGCGGATCGAGCCGGAGTGCCGGTGGCCATTGGTTCCTCGCGCGTCGCCTGTTGCGCCCAGCGTACTCCGCGGTGAGGAGCCGACCGGCACGGCGGCGCTCGTTCGCGACGATCGGGTGCTCTGTGCCGCCTCGGGGGCGCAACTGTCGAGAATCGGAAAACCCGCGCGAAGTCGACACCCACGTGGCGCAGAGCTCACGCCGGTGACACAACCCTGTGCAACGCCTGGTGCCAGGCACGAGTTGTTGCACAGCCACGAGCGCGGACACCGTCATTCCTTAGGCGCTCCGTAAGGAATCGGAAAGGAGTGCTTCGTAGCGTCGCCCTCGTTCCTTCCTCACTCGCAAAAGGAGTCCGATGATCACGCGCAAAGCGCTCCTCACCACCACCGCGATCGCCACGGCTGCCGGGCTGGCCGGCACCTCGATCGCGTTCGGCACCGATGGCGACCACCACGCCGGTGCCCAGCGCGCGATGACCTACGAGGTCACGGTGCAGAACACGACGGCCGGTCAGCCCTTCTCGCCGCCGTTCCTCGCCGTCCACTCGGCAGTGGCGGACTTCTGGAGCGTCGGCGACATCGCATCGCACCCGGTGGCCGCGATCGCCGAAGACGCCAACAACGCCCCCGCCATCGAGGTGGCCGGCAAGATCCGCGGCGTGAAGTACGCCATGACCGGTGTCGGAAAGGGTGCGAGTTCCCCGGCCCCGATCGGCCCCGGCGCGAGCCAGACCTACACGGTCACGAGTCGCGGCAAACACAACCGCCTGACCGTACTCACGATGCTCGTCAACACCAACGACGGCTTCACCGGCCTCGACGGACTGCGGCTGCCGGAACGGCTCGGTGCGACCATGACCTACGCCAAGATGGCCTACGACGCCGGCTCGGAGGCCAACAACGAGATGGCGAAGTACATCCCCGGCCCGGTGGGCAACAGCCGGTTCGCCCGCGCCCCCGAAGGTGAGCTCATCCGCATGCACCCGGGCATCGTGGGCGGTGCCGACCTCGACCCCACGACGCACAGCGTTGCCGGCACGGTGGCGAAGATCAGCATCACGCGAGTGAAGTGATCCTCGCCGGCCAATCGCGACACGGCGGGGTCGCGCCTTCGGGCGCGTCCCCGCCGCCCCGGCATGACATCCGGAAGCGCGTTCGGACGGGTATCCAAAGCTGGAATGCAACGAGTCCTGGTCGTCGATGACGAACCCATCGTGCGCGACGTGGTGCGCCGCTACCTCGAACGTGACGGCTACGAGGCCGTCCACGCACCGGATGGCGAGAGCGCCCTCGCGGCGATCGCGACGGGCAACGTGAGCCTCGTCGTGCTCGACGTCATGCTGCCCGGGATGAGCGGGCTCGACGTGTGTCGGCGCGTTCGGACGAGATCCGACGTGCCGATCATCCTGCTCACCGCTCGGTCCGGCGAGGCCGACCGGATCGTCGGGCTCGAGATCGGTGCCGACGACTACGTGACGAAGCCCTTCTCACCGCGCGAGCTCGCAGCGCGGGTGAAGACCGTGCTGCGTCGGGGTGCGACGACCCGCCCCGCCGAGCAGGTCACGGCGGGCGACCTCGTCATCGATGCCGGCACCCGTGAGGTGGTGCGCGACGGCGCACCGCTGCGCCTCACGGCCCGAGAGTTCGATCTGCTGCTGTTCCTCGCCCGGCACCCGCGACAGGTGTTCTCACGCGAACATCTCATCGACCGGGTCTGGGGCGACCACCCCGCAAATGACACGGCCACCGTCACGGTGCACGTCCGCCGGCTGCGCGAGAAGGTCGAACACGATCCCTCGCGGCCGGAGCGGATCCAGACCGTCTGGGGTGTCGGCTACCGGTTCGCCCCGTGATCGGGCTGTCGCTTGCCGTCGCCGCGGCGACGCTGCTCGTCGGCCTCATGCTGGCGATCGGCGCCAGCCGCCTGCCGACGATGCGCGCCCAAATCGCCGCGTTGGCGCTCGCCGCCGTCGTGCTGCCGCTCGGCGCGGTGCTCGCCGGCGGGGCGGTGATGCTCTCGACCCACGACACCGCGGTGCTGGCCGCGCTGGTCGCGGCCAGCCTGGCCGCCCTCGTCGGCGCCCGGCTCATCGGGCGACGCCTCATCGCTCCGCTCGACCATCTGCGCGATGCGACCGCGCGGATCGCCCACGGTGACCTGGGCGCTCGGGTGCCGCAGTCCGGCCCACGCGAGCTGGTCGAGCTGGGATCGGCCTTCAACGAGATGGCCGCGAATCTGGAGGAGCTTCATGACGCCCGCGCCCAGCTGGTTGCGTGGGCCAGCCATGATCTGCGTACGCCCGTCGCCTCGCTCCAGGCGATGCTCGAGGCGATCGAGGATGGTCTGGCATCGCCCAACACCTACATCGGTGCCATGCACGATCAGGTGCGAAGGCTGGCCGCCATGGTCGATGACCTGTTCGAGCTTGCCCGCCTGGATGCCGGCGCGCTGACGCTGGACATGCAGCGCACCACGCTGGCACCGCTCGTCGAGCGCAGCGTCGACGGCGTGCGGGCCGAGGCCCGCCTGCGCAACGTGCGGGTGACGGGCACGGTCGGCGCCGACGTCCCGGCAGTGCGGTGCGCGCCCGACCAGGTGCGCCGCGTACTCGACAACCTCATCGCGAACTCCCTCCGGCACACGCCCGGGGCGGGCACGGTCGCGGTGCACGTGACGGCGAACGATGGTGGCGCGACCGTCAGCGTGGAGGACTCCGGCGAAGGGCTCACGGACGAGGCCCTCGCCCACATGTTCGACCACTTCTGGCGGCGGGACCGAGCTCGCACGCGCGACGATGCCGGCGCGGGTCTCGGCTTGGCGATCTGTCGTGGACTGATCGAAGCGCAGGGCGGCGCGATCTGGGCGGAGAACCGTCGCCGCGGCGGCGCCCGCGTGGCCTTCACGCTGGCGGCTGCCGCCCCCGATCCGGCCGTGAGCACGAGCCGCACCCCGGGCGTCGACGGCAGCACGCAGGACCGCGGCCGCCACCGAGTGACCGCCTGAGGTTCGTGCGCGACGGCGCAGTGGCGGCGCCTTGCACTCCATCGCCGCTGTGCGAACGGCCCGCCCTGCCCGGCCGGGCAGCGACCTATCGCAGGGTGACGTCCACCGCCGCATCGGCGCGGCGGTTGGCGACCCGTGCGAGCGCCACGAAGCGCAACCGGTAGCGACCCGTCGCCGGGAGCGTGACGGCGCGGGTCTGTCCAGGGCGGAGGCTGGCGATCGTGCGCGTGCCGAGGCGGACGTCCACACGCACCGGCGCGAACGGGCCTCGGCCGGCGGCGCGACGCGCAAGCAGGGTCAGCCGCTGCCCCTTGCCCGCATCGAATGCCACCTGCCGAGCCGGCTGGGAGGCGTCGCCTTCGACGGTCCCCGTCGAGGTGCCCTTCAGGAACCGCAGCCGTGCGGGACTGGCAGCGGTCCCGTCGCCGGCCTGCACGAACACCCGGCGCTTGGTCGTGCCCACAGAGGCCAGTCCGCTGCCCGATCGGCGCAGGACGGTCGTGGTGATGCGATTGGCGCAACACGCACCGGAGTTGACCTGCCCGAACCGTTCCACGACGATGCGCCCGCTCACGATGCGCACGTCGAAGATCCCTCCGTCGGCGCGGTCACCCATGCCCAGGGTCTCGAACAGCGTCGGCTGCCCGCCCGGCCCGTCGATGTAGATGAGACCGTCGGTGAAGAACCCGGTGCCGCCGGTGTTCGCTCCGGTCACCACGACGGCGTCGGCGGAGCCGTTCTGATCGAAGTCGCCGCGCACCACCTTCATGACCTGGAAGAACATCCGGTTGTCGGGGTTGTCGCGGGTGAACTCGCCGTTCACGACCGTGACCTGCTCGTCGAAGATCGGGTAGGTGAAGTTCTGGAAGTTGGTCGACGAGACCGGCGCGGCGACGGCTGCAGCGGGCGCGGCGATCAGGGCGAGAGCCAGCACAACGGTGCGCTTCATCGTTCCTCCAAGGCTACCGGACGCACGGCCGTCGACGACGGCGCCATGCAGTCGAGGATAGGTCACCGCACGGCGCGGTCGGTGAAGTCCCGATGCAGATGGTCGTGATGAGCGGGCGCGCCGGCGCGGGCCACGGCCCGACCGCACGGCCGCTTCGGACCCCGATACCTAGACTCCCGCCCATGGCCAAGAACGTACTGACCCCCATCGCCGAGGACTTCCCTCGGTGGTACCAAGACGTGATCGCCAAGGCGGAGCTCGCCGACAACGGGCCGGTGCGCGGCACGATGGTGATCCGACCCTACGGGTGGGCGATCTGGGAGCGGATGCAGGCCGAGATGGACCGCCGCATCAAGGCCGCGGGCGCCAAGAACGCCTACTTCCCGCTGTTCATCCCCGAGTCGTACCTCACCCGCGAGGCCGAGCACGTGGAGGGGTTCAGCCCGGAACTGGCGGTCGTCACGCACGCCGGCGGCAAGCAGTTGGAGGAGCCGGTCATCGTGCGCCCCACCTCCGAGACGGTCATCGGCGAGTACATGGCCAAATGGACCCAGAGCTATCGTGACCTGCCCCTGCTGCTGAACCAGTGGGCCAACGTCGTGCGGTGGGAGCTGCGCCCGCGCCTGTTCCTGCGCACCTCCGAGTTCCTGTGGCAGGAGGGGCACACCGCCCACGCCACCAACGAGGACGCCCGCCTGTATGCCAAGCGGATTCACGAGGAGGTGTACGCAGACTTCATGCGGCGGGAGCTGGCGATGCCGGTCACGCTCGGGCGCAAGACCGCGCGCGAGCGCTTCGCCGGGGCCACCAACACGCTCACCCTCGAAGGGATGATGGGCGACGGCAAGGCACTGCAGATGGGCACGTCGCACGAACTCGGACAGAACTTCGCCCGCGCGTTCGACATCAACTACCTCACCGAGGACAACCAGCGCGAGCTGTGCTGGACGACCTCGTGGGGCACGTCGACCCGCATGGTCGGGGGCCTCATCATGGCCCACGGCGACGACGACGGGCTGCGCGTACCGCCGCGCATCGCCCCGATCCAGGCGCTGGTGATGGTGGTGAAGGACGGCGACGGGGTGGCCGATGCGGCCCACCGCGTGGTGGCCGAGCTCACCGACGCCGGCGTGCGCGCCGAACTCGACGACCGTGACTCGGCCTTCGGCCGCCGGGCGATCGACGCCGAGATCAAGGGCATCCCGGTGCGGGTCGAGATCGGGCCCCGTGATCTGGCAGCGGGCGCCGTCACGGTCGCCCGCCGCATCGCGGGCGGCAAGACGTCCGTGCCGCTCGGCGAGCTGGTGCACACGGTGACCGAGGCGCTCACCACCGACCACGACGCCCTGTATGCGCAAGCCCTGCACCGACGTGAGTCACGCACCGTCGCGGCGGCGTCGATCGAGGAAGCCGTGGAGGCGGCCAAGACCGGATGGGCCACGCTGCCCTGGCGCGACGTCGGCGTCGCAGGCGAGGCCAAGCTGGGCGAATCGGCCGTCTCGGTGAGGTGCCTCGTATTGCCGGACGGAAGCGTCCCCACCACGGAGGACGACGACGAAATCATCGCCGTCGTCGCCCGGTCGTACTGACACCATTGGCGCAACCTACCCCATACTCTCACCTTCAACTTGACGGTTAGTCATGACTGAAACCCAGGACCCGGAACAGCTCGATCCCACCAACATCCCGGGGCGGCGCTTCGGTGCCTTCCTCATCGACCTTCCGATCACGATCGGCGCGTCCATCGCCACGTTCTTCGCGTACGGGCCCACCGAGCTGCCGGCCGACACCGACGGCTGCGCTCGGCTGACCGGCGACTCCGGAGCCCGCTTCTGCATGTCCTGGGGCGACTCCCAGTACCTGCTCGAGGGCGGCCGGGCCGGCTGGTTCCTGCTGGCCATCGGCGGCATCTGGCTGGCCTATCACGGCGTGATCCAGGCCCTCGTCGGCACGCTCGGCAAGCGGCTGGTCGGCATCACCGTCGTGGGGCCGGACGGGCAGCGCGCCCCGCTGTGGCGCACGCTCGTGCGATCGCTCCCGCTGGCGATCGGCGCCTCTCTCGTCGGCCTGGGGTTCCTGGCCGCGGCTGCCATCGGCTTCGTGATGATCCTCGTCCATCCGCGGCATCGACGCTTTGGCGACGTCATGGCCCGCACGTATGTGGTCAGGCGCCGGCACGTTGGGCAGCTCGCGCTCCCCACGGTCGATCGCGTGGGAGTGGCCGTACCCGAGGAGTAGCAGGTCAGCGGCGACTGGCGTCGCGTCACATCGTCAGCGCGACGTTCATGAGCCCGGCCATCTGCTCGATCATGAGTACCGACCGGGCGTGGACCGTGACCGGCACGATGTCGGACGGGCCGGTGCGTGTGAGCGTGGTGCCGCTGAGAACGGCGTCTCCATCCAGGTCCGCGGCGCGTCGCTGTCGACGGCGGTGGTGGCGGTCAGACCGCGGCCGCCATCCGGGCGACGGCCTCCGCGATCACCGCCGGCGAGGTGGCGTAGTTGAAGCGGGCAAAGCCCGTCGCCGCGGGGTCGTACGACGGGCCGGACGCCAGCGCCACCCGGCCGCGGACACGGAACACGGCCGCGGGGTCGGGGCCGAGATCGAGGGCGCGGCAGTCGAGCCACGCCAGGTAGGTGGCCTGCGACGGCAGCATGATGACGTCGGGCAGGTGTCGCGCGAGCAGATCCGTCAGCTGCGCGCGGTTCTCCTCGAGTTCGGCACGCACCTGATCGAGCCACGGCTCACCCGCAGCGTAGGCGGCGGTCTGACCGATCACCGCCAGATGATTCGCGCCGTGACGCACCACTTCCGGCAGCCGCCCGAGCGTTGCGCGAGCGGCGGCGCCGGGAAAGGCGAGCGCAACCTTGAGGCCTGCGATGTTCCACGCCTTCGACGCCGACACCAGGGCAATGCCCGCGTCGGCGCCCGGCACCGTGAGATACGGCACGAACTCGATACCCACGTGCACCAACGGGGCGTGGATCTCGTCCGAGATCACCTGCACGCCGTGGCGTCCGGCCAGCTCGGCGAGCAGCGCGAGCTCAGCCCGCGTGTGAGCGGCGCCCGTGGGGTTGTGCGGACTGCACAGCAGGTAGACCGCGCCGGCGCCCGCGCGGGCGAACGCCTGATCGATGCGCTCGGGGTCCAGGCGGCCGGCCGCGGTGAGCGGTGCCGGCACCACCCTCCGCCCGGTCGCCGCCACGAACCCGAAGAACGAGTCGTACACCGGCGGGCTGATCACCACCGGCCCACCCGGCGGCGTGAGCAGGTGGATCAGCTCCTCGATCCCGATCATCATGTCGGGTACCACGACGGCCTCATCCGGGTCGACCGTCCAGCCCCAGCGCCGCGCCGCGAACGCCGCAAATGCCTCGGCGAACGGCGGTGCCCACGTGTAGCCGGTGTCGCCGCGCGCGAGCGCGTCGCTCACCGCCGCCACCACCGGCGGGCAGGGGCGTGCGTCCATCTCGGCAACCCACACGGGCAGCACGTCCGGGTCGTGGAACCGCCACTTCACGCTGGTGCGCGTGGCACGCAACTCGTCCAGCGATTCGCCGAGGATCCTCATCGCCCGTGCCCCAACGCCACGCGCACGCCCGCACCGTGATCGGCGGCGACGCCACGATGCTCCGGCCCGCCGCGACCTGGAGCGATCCAACCACGGACTCGGAAGCGGCCGCCTGCCACGGCGACACAGTAGCTGCTGCGCCACGCCCACTCGCAAAAGCTCAAGTCGAGCCGCTCCCGGCCCGATAGACGCCGCAGACTCCCCGGCGTTCCCAAGGACCCCGCAGTGACCTCCCGCACACCCAGATCGGACGACGCGGCGCCCCGCCCGTCGCGGCGTACTCCCACAGGCATCAAGCGACGCCTGATGACCGGGGCGATGGTGCAGGTCGGTCTGCTCGCGATCGTGGCCGTGTTCTCGCTGGCGCGACTCAGCGCGATGCAGGAGCGTGCCCGCGAGGTGGTGGAGCGCAACACCCGCACCGCGGCGCTCCTCACCAAGGTCAACGACGGCGCCGGAACGGCTCGGGAGAGCATCTACAAGCTGATGACCGCACGCACGCCGCAGGAGCGCAAGGCAGCGGCGAGCGGGCTGGAGGCGGCGGGCATCACGTTCGTCACGTCGATGAGCGACCTCAAGGACAGCGAGCCCGACGCCGAATTCCAGCGTGCGCTCGCCGACGCGGCATCCGTGATCGCCAGGCAGACCCCCGCGTTCCGCACTGCGGTGAGTCAGGCGACCGCGGGTGCCCGCGTGCAGGACGCCGCCGAGCTCCTCGAACCGCTGAAGAGCGAGGGGATCGCGAAGCTCACGGCGCTTGCGACCGCCCACAAGCATGTGGCCGAGCGGGCCATCGCCGCCAATCAGGCCGCCTACGTCCGCTCGCGCAACGTGATCATCGTGCTCACCGTGGCGGCCCTGCTGCTGGGATGGCTCATCGGCTCGTGGCTCGCCCGCGGCGTCGCACGCCGAGCCAGGCAGGTTGTCGATGTCGCAACGAGCCTGGCGGCCGGGCACCTGGACGCACGCTCCGACATCAGCTCGCACGACGAATTCGGCGAGATCGGCGACGCGCTCAACATCACGGCCGACAACCTCGAGCGCATGATCGCCAAGGAACGGGAGCGCTCCCAGCGGCTGCGGACCTCGATCGGCACGATCAACCGGTTCGCCGCCCAGATGGCCTCCGGCGACCTCAGCGCCCGCGCCGATGTCGTGGCGTCGGGCGAGCTCGCCGCGCTCAGCGAGAACCTGAACCGCATGGCCGCGAGCCTCGCGAACATCTCCGGCGAGGTGCGTCGCGGCACCAGCGAGCTGTCCGGCAACGCATCCCAGATCCTGGCCGCGGTGAGCCAGCACAACCGCTCGAGCGCCGCCCAGGCAGCCAGCATCGCGCAGACGTCGGTCACCATCGAGGAGGTCCGCAACAACGCCGAACAGGCGGCGGCACAGGCCAGCGAGCTGGCGGAGCGGGCACGGGCGGCGGCGTCAGTGTCGGACGAAGGCGGGCAGGCGGTCGGCATGCTCCTGGCCGGCATGGACGAGATCGGCACCAGTGTCGAAGAGATCGCCAACGGCATCGAGGACCTCGCGCGCCGCTCGGAAGCCATCCGCGAGATCAACGAGACGGTGAACGACCTGGCGGAGCAGTCCAACATGCTCGCCCTGAATGCCACGATCGAGGCGGCCAAAGCCGGCGAGCAGGGCCGTGGCTTTGCGGTCGTCGCCGACGAGGTGCGAACGTTGGCCGAACAGTCCAAGCAGGCGACCGCGCAGGTGCAGGCGATCCTGCGTGAGATCCGCGAGGCGACCGCAAAGGCGGTGGCAGCCACCAAGCACGGCACCGCCGTGGTTGCCGACGGCCGTACACGCGCCAGCGATGCCGGCGAGGTGATCGAGCGGCTCACCGGAGCCATCCGTGAGACCGCCGTCGTGGCGGGCCGTATCGCGGGCGGTGCGCGCGAACAGGCCATCGGGATGGATCAGATCGGCCGCGCCATGGTCGAGGTCTCGAAGGCGACCGACGAGATCAGCCAGGGCGCCGGACGGACAGAGTCGGCGGCCAGCAACCTGACGCTGCTTGCCGCTCGCCTGGAGACGACCACCCACGGCGACGGCGGGCCGCAGGAGCCGGCGCTGCAGTAAACCGCGCACGCTCCGTTCTCTCCGCTGCGCTCGCCGTGCTGCGCACGTCCATAGGATGACCGCGGGGGGACATCAAAGGAGAGCGTATGCGAACCGATGTTGAATTCTCCGCCGAAGGAGTCACGCTCCGCGGCTGGCTATACGTGCCGGACAAGGCGAAGGGCCCGGTGCCGACGATTGTGATGGCGCACGGTTTCTCCGCGGTGAAGGAGATGTACCTTGACCGTTTCGCCGAGGCGTTCGCGGCCGCCGGGATGGGCGCGCTGGTGTTCGACAACCGGAACTTCGGCGCCAGCGACGGCGAGCCGCGTTTCGAGATCGACCCGTGGGTACAGGTTCGCGACTACCGCCATGCGATCACCTACGCCTGTACGCGCAAGGAGGTCGACGCGGATCGCATCGGCGTGTGGGGGTCGAGCTACTCGGGCGGCCATGTGATCGTGGTGGGCGCCATCGACCGCCGCGTCAAGTGCGTCGTCGGTCAGGTGCCGCTCATCAGCGGTCACCGCAACGCCCGTCGCATCGTGCGGGCCGACTTCATCGCCCCGGTCGGCGGCATGTTCGACGACGATCGCGCCAAGCGCTTCGCGGGTGAGGCCCCGGCGATGATCCCGGTGGTGGACGAGGACCCGATGGCGGCCTCGGCCCTCCCGACCCCGGACTCCTACGCGTGGTTCACCGAGACCGGCAAGACACGGGCGCCGTCATGGCAGAACGAGGTGACGCTGCGCAGCGTCGAGATGTTCTGGGAGTACGAGCCGGGCGCCTACCTGCCCTACGTCTCCCCCACGCCGCTCATGATCGTGGTCGCCGCCGGCGACCATCTTACGGTGAGCGACCTGGCCATCGAGGGCTTCGAGCAGGCCCGCGAGCCGAAGCGGCTCGTGGTGCTGCCAGGCGGTCACTTCGACGCCTACGTCGCGGGATTCGAGGGTGCGTCGGGCGCTGCCGTCGAATGGTTCACCCAGCATCTGCTGGGCAAGCAGGGCTGAGCGGTCGGGCGCTCCGCGCGGCGGCCGAGCCGCCGGAGCGCCCTACGCCGTCGTCGAGCGCTGGTAGAAGCGCACGGCCAACGGCGCGCAGATGGCCGTGACCGCTGCAATGCTGATGAGGCTGTAGGCGATGGGATGCTGGATGCTCCACGCCGGGTGATCGCCGAACTGACCGCGCGGGTTGCCGAACAGCACCCGCAGCGCCTCGGACCAAGCGGTCACGGGGTTCCAGGATGCGAAGGTGCGCAGCACGCTCGGTAGCGTGCCGACCGGCACGAAGGTGCTCGCCACGAACGTCAGCGGGAAGATCACGATGAAGGCGATGCCCTGCACGGCCTCGGGCGTGGGCAGGAGGGCGGCCATCAGGACGCCCACCCAGATCATCGCGAACAGGATGCCGATCATCAGCAGGTAGCCGGCAAGCGCTCGCGGGAACGAGCTGTGGATCCGCCAACCGACGACGAGGCCTGCCAGCGACATGAGCGTGATCGGCAGGACCCCGCGCACGAGTTGCGCGACCGCGTGGCCGCCCAGCACCGCGCCGCGGGCGATCGGCAACGCCCGGAAACGGTCGATCGCCCCATTCGAACGATCGTAGGCGAGGCTGATGGCCACGCCGAAGCAGGCGAACACCAGCGTTTGGGCCATGATGCCGCCCATCAGGAATTCCTTGTAGTTGCCGCCCTCCACGCGGATCGCCCCGCCGAACACGTACGCGAACAGCAGCACGAACATGATGGGCTGCACGGTGGCGTCGCTCAGCGCCTCCGGCTGGCGGCGCATGTGGATGAGCCCCCGCTTGGCGATGGTCCAGATGTCGTGCAGCAGCCCACCACGGCGCTCTGACACGGCGGGGATCGTGGCGCTCATACGGCCACCTCCTCAGGGGTCTCAGCCGGTTGTCCGGTGAGCGTCAGGAACACCTCGTCGAGCGTCGGCCGCCGCACGCCCAGGTCGTCCACGGCGATCTGTTCGGCCGCCAGCGCGTCGGCGAGCCTGGCCACCGCGCGCGTGCCGTCGTCACTTGCGGAGTGCACGGAGCGGGCGCCGGGATCGATATCCGGACTCGCACCGGTGACCGTCTCGATGATGCGGGCGACGTCGCCCAGACGGGCGGGATCGGTGACCGTGGCGAAGACCTGCGCCCCACCGACCTGGGCCTTGAGCGAAGCGGCGTTGCCACGCGCGATCACGCGGCCGTGGTCCACCACCACGATATCGTCGGCCAGCCGGTCAGCCTCCTCCAGGTACTGGGTCGTCAGCAGGATCGTCGTGCCGGTGTCGACGAGCGTCTCCAGCACGTCCCACAGCTCGTTGCGGGCACGCGGGTCGAGCCCGGTGGTGGGCTCGTCGAGGAACAGCACCTCGGGGTGGGACACGAGCGTCGCGGCCAGGTCCAGTCGCCGCCGCATGCCGCCGGAATAGGTCTTCACTTGCCGATCGCCGGCGTCGGTCAGGCTGAACTGCTCGAGCAGCTCCACGGCGCGCCGGCGCGCCGTCGCCCTGCCCAGGTGGTGCAGGTCGCCGATCATCATGAGATTCTCGCGGCCGGTCAGCAGTCCGTCGACCGTGGCGTCTTGCGCGGCCAGGCCCATCCGCCGCCGCACGCCCTCGGGATCGCGCAACACGTCGATGCCGGCCACACGGGCGCTGCCCTCGTCGGGCGTGGTGAGGGTGGTCAGGACGCGCACGGCCGTCGTCTTACCGGCCCCGTTGGGCCCCAGCAAGCCGCACACGGTGCCGCGCGGCACACCGAACGACGCATCCGACAGCGCGAGCGTCTCGCCGTAGCGTTTGGTGAGGCCGATCGCTTCGATGGCAGGGGTATCTTCAGACATCCGCCTACCTTTGCAGATCTCCGTAGGAAATACTGAGGTACGGCGGCACGCCCGGCAAGCGAATCTTTCGCCGCCGGGCCGGTGTGAACTACAGGCCGTACTGCTCGCGGACCAGGTCACCCAAGCCAGCCGCGTCCAGACGCGCGAATGGCGCAAGCAATGTGATCGTCACGACTCCAGGGTGGCGGCCGATCTCGACGGCGCCGGTGATGGTGACGCGATTCAGCACCTCGTCCCGGGGCAGGCCCAGCACGGCGGTGGCCCGGTCCAGCCCGTTCTCGGTGGCGGCGTTGAGATCGGCGCCGGAGCCGACGAAGCTGATCGGGCCGCACTCCTCGATGCCGTCCATACCCCACTCGCGGGCCAGACGCTCGGCGGCGGCGCGTTCGGCGGCACTGAGCGGCCGGGCCAGGGGTGGCAGGTCGTCGGGCCGCATCAGCAGGATCGGGCCGTCGTTGCCGAGCCCCTTCATCACGCTCACACGCAGGGTGGCGCGACCGGAGACGTCGGTGGTGTGGCCGGCGATCTCACCATCGCCCTGCATCGCGTGCATGTCGCCCAGGTAGATCCCGCCGCCGGCCACCTTGACCGGGCAGATGAGGATGGCGCCCGCCCGCACGGCGTCGATGTCCATGTGGCCATCCGTACGGTGGGCCAGGTCGCCCTCCGCCAACCCGTAGTCGTGCGGCGCGCCGACGAGGAACACGCCGAAGTCGCCCGCATTGTGCGAGTCGGGCATGTCGATGGCAGGCGTGGTGCCGATGTTGCCAAGGAACGGCCGCACTCGTGCGGCGACCCGCACCAGGTCCGCCGGTGCGTAGGTCAGGATCGGATACTGCTCCGATGCCTCAGGCAGCGCCATGTTGCGCCGTCCGTCCGCGGCCGCGCGGTCGGCTGCGGCGCGGTCGAGCGTCACCCCCACCCCGCCGGCATGGTCGAAGGCGATGGAGTAGCCGTTCGGCATGGTGAACGACGAGCACGGGGTGTTGCACTTTGCGCACCTGATCGCGTCCTGGCCGGTTCCCTCCACGTAGGTGTCGGGCCATGGGGCGCCGCACCCTGGGCACAGGTGGGCGACATAGGGATCGCCCTTGCAGGCGGTTGCGATGGTGCCGGCCGTACCCGACGCCGTGACCAGCGAGGTGACCTCGATGCGCTCGATGCGCACCACGATGGCATCGCCGACGGCCGCGCCTTCCACCGCCACCGGTGCCGTGACCTCGTGGCCGCCGCGGAAGCTCGGCGTGATCATGGGTCCCCAGCACCCGGGTGCCGTTTCTGCTTCGATCACCCCGCCGTCGGCAACCGGGCCTTGCATCGCCTGACTCGGCCCAACCAGGCCGTGGGTGTAGCGCGCGATCGCGATCGTGTCGGTGACCGGCTGCGTCGATGCCATCGCCTCTCCTTCGCGGAACGTGTTCGCCCATCCGGCGCCGCGGCAACGGTGCGATCGCGGGACGAGCCTGCTGTCGGGCCAAGGCTACGCTCGCGCCGACGGCGGCGTGAGCACTAACGCAGGAACAGGCGGTACACGGGGTTGGCGCTTTCATCGACCCACGGGTAGCCGAGGGCGGTGAGGAAGGCGCGCAGCGCCGGATCCTCGCCGCGCGGCACCTGGATGCCCACGAGGATGCGTCCGGTGTCCGCTCCCTGGTTGCGGTAGTGGAACAAGCTGATGTTCCAGGATGGCTGCAGCAGCTCGAGGAAGCGCATCAGCGCGCCCGGCCGCTCCGGGAACGTGAAGCGAAACAACCGTTCGTCGGTGGCCAGCTGGCTGCGACCGCCGACCATGTGACGCACGTGTTCCTTCGCGAGTTCGTCGTCGGTGAGGTCCGTGGTGGGAAACCCGTGACGCGCCAGCATCGCCGCGATACGCTGCGGTTCGTCGCGCCGCGTGATCGTGAGCCCCACGAACACGTGGGCCTGAGTGGGGTCGCTGATGCGGTAGTTGAACTCGGTGATCGACCGGTGATGCCCCTCGGTGGCGATGAGCGCACAGAACCGCCGGAACGAACCGCGCTCCTCCGGCACCGTCACGGCGAACAGGGCTTCGCGCCGCTCGCCGAACTCGGCGCGCTCGGCCACAAACCGCAGCCGGTCGAAGTTCATGTTGGCGCCGCAGGTGAGCGCCACGTAGGTGTTCCCGCGCACCTTGGCGGTGCTCACGTGCTCCTTCACGGCCGCCACGGCCAGCGCACCGGCCGGCTCGAGGATGCTGCGCGTGTCCATGAAGACGTCCTTGATGGCGGCACAGACGGCGTCGGTGTCGACAACCACGAAGTCGTCCACGTAGCGCCGCACGAGGCGAAACGGCTCGGCTCCGACGTACTTCACGGCCGTGCCGTCCGAGAACGACCCCACGTCGTCCAGACGTACGCGGCGTCCGGCGCGCACCGAACGCAGCATGGCGTCGGAGTCGACGGTCTGCACCCCGATCACGGCGATCTCCGGCCGCACCGCCTTCACATAGGCGGCCACTCCCCCGATGAGCCCGCCGCCACCCACCGGCACGAAGATCGCATCGATCTGCCCCTGACGCTGGCGCAGGACCTCCATGGCGATGGTGCCCTGACCGGCGATCACATGCGGGTCGTCGAACGGATGCACCAGCGTGAGCCCCCGCTCGCTCACCAGCTGCACCGCATGGCCTTCGGCGTCGGAATACGAGTCGCCATGCAGCACGACCTCGGCGCCCAGCGCCTGGACGGCGTCGATCTTCACCCGCGGCGTGGTGACCGGCATCACGACGGTCGCGTGGGTGCCAAGTGTTCGGGCGCTGAGGGCCACACCTTGCGCATGGTTGCCGGCCGACGCGCAGGCCACTCCACGAGCCAGCTGCTCGGCGTCCAGGTGCGCCATCTTGTTGTAGGCGCCGCGGAGCTTGAAGCTGAATACCGACTGGGTGTCCTCGCGCTTGAGCAACAGGGTGTTGCCGAGCCGGCGCGACAGGAGCCGTGCCCGCTCGAGTGGCGTCTCGACGGCCACGTCGTAGACCTTGGCCGTCAGCACCGCGCGCAGGTAGTCGGTGGCGGCCACGTCAGTCACACAACTGGAGCTGGGGCATCGCCGTACCATGACAGCCGGCGCGGCCACCGACCCCGCCTCAGCCGGCGTCCTCCAGCTCCAGATCCGCCGATTGGTCCACCGCAGCGATCTCCACGGCCTCTTCCACGAGCGCGAGCACCGCCGCGACCCACACGGCATCGTGCGCAGGATCCTTCGGCACGTCCTCATGCGCGAAGCGCGCGAGTGCGTGCGCCGCGGTTCCCTCCGCGCCATCCGTGATCCACTCCAGCTCGTCCCGGGCCCAGCTGCGCACATCCTCGTCACCGGTGGCCCGGGCGAGCTGGTCGCGGCTGGCGTTGCTCTCACCGACCCGCAGGTAGGCGGCGATCTCGTCCTCGTAGTCCTCGACGTCGAGGTCGAGCAGGTCCACCACGATCTCGCCGACGGTGCGCACCAGATCGTCGCTGGCGCCATCGTCCGCGAGGCGCCGATCGAGCACGGCGAGGCGCTCGTCGGTGCGCAGGATGACGGCGGCCAGCGACCGGGCGGCCTCCTCCACCAAGGCGAGCGACAACGGGTTGTCCGGGTCGTCCACCGTCACGAGCTCCAGGGCGTCGTCGAGCGTGGGGTCGTCGTCCGCACCACGGGCATGCTCGAGGGCCGCGCCGATCGCCAGGCGCAGCTCCGGCCAATGTTCGGCGGCCGCCAGATGCCGGAACCGTTCGCGAGCAGTGTCGGCGTCACCGCCGGCGATCGCCTCGGCGTACGAGCGGGCCTCGAAGCCGAGCACCCCCCGAGGCAAACCCACCCCGGTGCGTCCCAGCAGCATCTCGAACCGCTCGATCTCGCTCATGACGTGCCCTCGTCGATGGACGGTGCCATTCATCGCTATCCTAGTCCCGCACCGCTCGACGCCGACCCCACAAAGCGGGGTCAGACAGCTGGTCGAGCATGAGCCCTTCGTACTCGATCTCCTCGCACTCACACCTGGACGAGCCGCCACCCGGCCCGCGCGACAAGTTCGCGCACGGCGCCCGCACCGCGATGGGCGGGCTGGTGCGCGGCCTGGTCCGGCACGGGGTCAGCCCGAACACGATCACCGCGGTCGGATTCACGCTCGTTGCGATCTCGGTGCCGATGATCGTCACGCGCCACTGGTTCCTGGCCTTCCTGTTCTTCACGACCGGCGGGCTGACCGACGTGCTCGACGGTTCGGTGGCCCGTCTTTCCGGGAAGTCGACGCGGTTCGGCGCCTTTCTCGACTCGAGCCTCGATCGGCTGGCCGAAGGCATCGTCCTGGGAGCGCTTGGCGTCGTCTTCGCGCGCGACGGCAACGAATGGGCGGTGGGTGCCGCCTTCATCGCGCTCACCGCGTCGTTCCTCGTCTCGTACACGCGAGCCCGTGCCGAAGGCCTCGGCATCGACTCCAACCGCGGCGGGCTGATGAGCAGAGTCGAGCGGCTCATCCTGATCGGGGCCGGCCTGTTCTTCACCACCTGGTTCGGCCGGGTGATGCCGATCACCGTCATGGTGCTGGCGGGGCTGTCGGCCCTCACCTTCATCCAGCGGATGTTCCACGTCTGGCGGGAACTGCGCGGCGACGGACCCATGCAGCTCTAGTTTCGGTGGGTGCGCGGTAATCCACCCGTCACGCACGTGCAACGCCGACCGGGCCGCCGCGGATGTGTAGCGTGGGCAATGAACCGCAATGCCCGAAGTCCTCTCGATCGCGCTCGTCTCCCCCCATGCCTGGCCGGCGTATGACGACCTGACCTGGCGCATCGCCGCCGAAGCCGCGGCGCTCGCACGCCGTGGGCACCGCGTGACGATCTTGGCGCCCGGTCGCGGACGAGAATTGCTCGCCGAGAGCAGGCGGGTGCTGGGGGCGCTGCGCGACGGCGACCATGCGGCCGCCCTTGCCGATCCGGGCACCGTCAGGGTGGTCCCGATCGGGCGGGCGCTGGCAACCGGGCGTCGTAAGTTCGGGGGCCCCTTGGATCTGTCCGCGGCGCTGCAGGACGTGCTCTCGCGCGTCCCCTTCGACGTGGTTCACGTGCACGAGCCGTTGGCGCCGACACCCGCCCTGGCCGCGCTGCGGTATGCCCGGGGCGTCACCGCCGCCACCTTCCACCGGCCGGAACAGGTTTCGGGCGTCGCCTTCGTGCGCCCGCTGCTGGAGCGCGCCATCGGCCGGCTGGACGTCCTGACCGCCGCCGGCGAGACGGTGCGCAGGACGGTCAACGAGATGTTCGCGCGCGACGCAACCGTCATTGCCGACGCGGCCGATCCGGCCCAGTTCGCCCTCTCGACGCCGCAGAACGGACCCGCGGACGTGGTCGTGATCGGACGTGCCGCCGATCGTGCGGGTCTGCGGTTCGGCGTCGGCGTCGTGCGCGCTGCGGGTCTCGATACCGTGGGTCACGTGAGTGTGCTCGGTCCCGTCGAGGCACCCTGGCGCACGCTGGCCGCCATTCCCAAGGCGATGCGAGGACGCATCGACGCTGTCGCCGACACGGGCAAGTCGGTGCGAGCGGATCTCTTTCGCACCGGGGCGGTCGCGCTCGTGACCACACCGGAGGACCTCGCCGGAGCGGTTGCCGCCGAGGCAATGGCAGCGGGGATGGTGGTGGTGGCACCCCGCTCACCGGAGGCCGACGCGCTCATCACCCATGGACGCGATGGGCTGGTGTTGCCGGCCTTTTCCCGAGAGGCCTGGTCGCTCGCGCTGGCCGAGCTCGCCGCCGACCCGGGTCGGCGCCTTCGCATCGGCACCGCCGCCCACGAGCGGGCAGCCGATCACGGCATCGATGCGGTGGCGGCTCAGCTCGAGTCGCTGTACCTGCAGGCACGCGATCGGGATCGCATCGGTACCGACGCAGACCACGATCACATCGTGGCCGATTTGCGCGTGCGAACCGGTCCGGCGCTCGCGCCCCGCGAGATCGTGGACGAGTGCACGGCACGCGGCGTCGGGGTGGTGGCCGTCATCGGCGACCGCTCGATCGACGACGCACTGACCACGGCGCAGGCCGCGGGCGCGTCCATGCATGTGATCGTCGGCCAGCAGGTGCACACGTCCGATGGCGAGCTCGTCGGCCTGTTCCTGACCGAGCAGCTTCCCGACGGCCGGCCGGCGGACGCCACCGCCGAGGCGATTCGCGCCCAGGGCGGGCTGGTGATGGTGCCGCATCCGGTGTGGGGCGAACCACCGCCGGCCGACACGCTTGCCACCATGCGCCCGCTTGTCGACTGCTTCGAGGCGGTGGTCGGGCCGGCGTCGGCGATCCGCGCGGCGATCACCATCGAGAACGCGCGCCTGATGCAACGCTTCGGCAGTCCGATCACCGCCGGCTCGGGTGCCGCCAGCCCGGACGAGATCGGCAGCGCCTACCTGCGCATGCGCAGCTTCACGTCACCGGGAGAGTTCCTGGCGGCGCTCGAACATGCGGATCCCGTGCAGCGGCGCCGCGGCCTTCGTCCGCGCCAGTCGCGGGATCGACGCCGTTCCGGTGCGTCCACGACCTGAAACGCGTTGCAGGCAGGAGGCCATCTGGCCAGGTGCAATAGGACGGTCGCTGATGAGTCCCGAATCCTCTGGAACCGACCCCGGCGCGAGCCGCCCGCGCCGCGGACCCGCACCGGTATCCGGCATGTCCGCCGCCGAGATCCAGGACGCGTACCTGCGTCGATCCATCGCCGAGATCGAGCAGCTCAACCGCCAGATCCTCGAGTGCGAGCGCTGCCGGCCGACCGACGAGCTGCCCGTGGTGGCATCGGGCTCGCCGCAGGCCGAGATCATGCTCGTGAAGTGGTCCGCGTCGCTGGCCGAGCGTCAGGAAGGGGTTGCGTTCTTCGGTCGTGCCGGCACCGCGATCCTCAAGAGCGTTCAGCGGCTGGGCATCGATCCGGTGACCATCTATGGCACGCTCGCGGTGAAGTGCTCCCACCTGTCCGAGGACGAGGCCGCTCACCGCTGCCCGCCGTGGCTCGCCGACGAGGTCGCCGTCGTGATGCCGAAGCTGATCGTGCCGATGGGCGGGCGCGCCCTCGCTGCGCTGAACAGCCTCGACGTTCCCATGGCTGAGCCGCTGGAGGCCACACCCGGGGTGGTGCAGCACTGGACTCCGACGATCGAGGCGCTGTACGTGCCCGACATCGACGAGTCGCTCGACGAGCAGAACGCCAAGCGGGCGTTCTGGGCGGCGTTTCGCGCCATCGGCGACTGGCACGAGGCACAGCCGCCCTACTGAGCGTGTGAGGAAGTGGTGCCCGCGGAACGTGGGCGACCGACCACGCTGCGGGTTCGCCACCGCCAGAGCGTGCTGCGATCAACACCGAGCGCTCCGGCGACCTGCGCCGGCGGATCGCCGCGCGCCAGCGCGGCTGCGGCCGCGTCGGCCGGCGTCAACGCGGCACACAACGTCCCGAGGGGCGCTGGCACCTCCCGCGTATTGCCAGCCAACGGGCTGGTCATCGTCGCCGCGACCGCGGCCCGAAGCAAGGTCCGTGCATGGGTGGGGCGCTTGTGGAACAGGCTCAGCACGGCCGCCGCGTCCACAAAGCCGCCATCCGCTCGTTCAGCCGAGTCTGCGAATTGCTCGTGGTAGCTGCTCCATCGCCATTGCTCGGCACGCTCCACCAGTCCGGCGCGCACCGGATTCTGCGCGATGTAGCGAATCGTCGCCAGCAGCTGTGCGTCGTCGGCGACCCGCACCGCGTGGAACCTGCGGCCGAACAGGTGGTCAGTGCGTCGGTGGATGCGGTTGTGGGACCGTGCGTAGCGCCCGAGCAGATCGCGCATCCCCTCGCTGAGGTTCGCGTCCCGCGTCGTGAAACACAGGTGGATGTGATTGCCCATCAGGCAGTAGGCCCACCCGGTCCAGCCGTACTTCTTGGCAACGGCCTCCAGGATCCGCAGCAATCGCAGCCGATCGTTGGCGTCGACGAAGATCCGCATCTTCCCGTTCCCGCGTGCCGTGACGTGGTAGGTCTCGCCGGCTCCGAGTTCCCGTGGTGCTCGCCCCATGCGATCGTTATAGCCCGCCAGCCCCCCGCGCACAGCACCCCAGGCCCACTTTTCACCCTTTTCGACGTCAAGATTCACCATTGCGCCCCAGAGGTCACCCTTCTGCCACAACCCTGTGCAACGCCCGGTGCCAGGCACGAGGTGTTGCAAGTTCACCCGGAGGCCTTGGAGCATTCGCCGCAAGCCGCCAGCATGGCCCCTTCGCTCTGCGCCGGCCGCGTCCAGATCGGGCCCCGCCGTCGTGGAGGAGTTCCACGACAGGGAGACACCCTGAACCGACGCACGCTCATCTCCACCTCCACCCTCGGACTGGCGACGCTGGCCGTCGCAGCCGGCTCGCTCGTCGCGCCCCACCTGGGGCGAGCCGACGATGCGCACGGACCGACCGCCGCCGATATCACCGCCCTGAAGCGCGAGAACCTCGCCCTGCGGCACCAACTCGCGATCGCCGGACGCGCGAGCGCAGCATCCGCACGCACCGCGCCGTCGCGATCCGGCAGCGTCGACCACGCGTTGACGATCGCGGCGGCGACCTATGGCGTCTCGAAGGCCCGGCTGCGCGCGGTGGCAACGTGCGAATCCACGCTCAACCCGATGGCGGCGAACGGGCCGTACGTGGGCCTGTTCCAGTTCGGCATGCCGCTGTGGCGCAGCACGCCGTACGGCAAGCTGTCGCGCACCGATCCCTACGCCGCGGCGCTCGCAGCCGCAAAGACCTTCAGGGAAGGCGGGGCGCGTCACTGGCCGGTGTGCGGACGCTAATGGCCTCGTCGCCTCAGCGGGTGAAGCGGGCAACAGCCTCGATGTGGGGCGTCTGGGGGAACATGTCGACCGGCCGCACCCACTCCAGCCGGTAGCCACCGTCGACGAATCGCTTCGCGTTGTCCGCGAACGTCGCCGGATGGCAGGAGATATAGACGAGCACAGGCGGCGCGAGCTCCAGGATGCGCCGCACCGCGCCACCTGACAGGCCCGCCCGCGGCGGATCCACGATGGCGACGTCGGGGGCAGGAAGCTCGTCCCGCTGCTCGCGCAGTACCACGCGCACGTCGCCGCAGATCGTGCGGTAGCGCGAAAAGCCATTTCGTGCGGCGTTTGCCTGGGCGTCGCGCACGGCCTCCGGCACGATCTCGATCGCGACCACCTCCCGCGCCTGCGGAGCAAGCACGAGCCCGACGCTGCCGGCACCGGCATAGAGGTCGTACAGGACTTCTTCGCCGCTCAGCCCGGCGGCCTCGGCGGCACGTTCATACAGCCGTTCGGCCATACGGGTGTTCGTCTGGAAGAAGGCCCCGGCCGACAGGCGGAGGGTTACATCGTGGATGCGCTCCTCGATGAAGTCACGCCCCCACACCAGGCGACTCGGCAACCCGCCGGTGACCTCCGCCACCCCGTCGTTGACCGCGTGCACCAAGCCGACGAGCTGCGGGCACTCGGCGGCCAGCCGCTCCGCGAGCCGGTCGACCACCTCGTCGGCCCCGGGCGTGGTCACGACGTTGACGAGCGCCTGATCGGTGCGGATCCCCACGCGCGTCACGACGTGGCGCAGCACGCCGACCTGCGCACGCTGGTCATACGGCGCCACACCCTCGTCGAGCGCCCAACGACGCACCGCTTCGCGAAGCTGGTTGCCGAGCGGGGTTGCAAGCAGGCACTCCGGCACGTCCACCACGCTGTCCCACCGCCCACGCTCGTGGAATCCCAGGCGCAGCCCGGTGGCGGGGTCGGGCGCCGCGGAGTACTCCATCTTGTTTCGGTAGCCGAAGGGCTCCACCGCAGGATCGGGGTCGAGCACCACGACGTCGTGAAGGTGGCCGATCCGCGCCAGGTGCTCGACGATCTGCGCGCGCTTGGCCTCCAACACCGCCGGTGCGGCAACGTGCTGCAGCCGGCAGCCACCACAGCGCGGCACCAGCGGACACGGCGGGGCGATGCGATCGGGCCCCGGCGTGAGCACCTCCTCCAGCCGCGCCTCGGCGAACCGTCGTCGCGCCTTGCGGACCCGCACGCGTGCGCGATCCCCTGGGGCGGCGTCGTCGCAGAACACCACGAAACCTTGGGCCCGGGCCACGCCCTGTCCCCCGAAGGCGAGGTCGCCGACGGTGACCTCCAAGACGTCGTCTCGCTTCGGTCGCTCCACGGCGGCGAATCATAGGGCCGCCACAGGAGTCTGGGACGATTTGACATGATCACGCAATGATCGATGCCGACCTGCCCATCACGACGGGCGACCAGCTTTCGACCGTCATCGCGTCCGCTCGGGCACAGCTCGAGTCACACGCGCGCGAGATCAACGACCTGAACGTGTTCCCGGTCGCCGACGGCGACACCGGAACGAACCTGCTGCAGTCGGTGCAGGCAATCGAGAAGTCGGCTGCCGGGTTGGTTGGCACCTCGTTCGCCGATCGCTGCGAGGCCATCGCCCGTGCCGCCCTGCTCGGTGCTCGGGGCAACAGCGGCATGATCCTCTCCCAGATGGTGCGCGGCGCAGCCGACGCCATCGCCGACCATGGTGTCATCAGCGCCCGGGCGGTCACCGAGGCGTTGCGCGGGGCCTCCGACACGTCCTACGGCGCCGTGCGCAACCCGGTGGAGGGCACCATGCTGACGGTGATCCGGGGGTTGGCCGAAGGCGCCGAGGCCTCGAACGCCACCACCATCGACGAACTCTTCGCCGACGCGCTGCACGCCGGGCAGACGAGCCTCGCCGCCACGCAGGAGATGCTGCCGCAGCTCAAGGCGGCCGGGGTGGTGGACTCCGGCGCCTACGGAGTGCTCTTGCTGGTGGAGGGTGTCGCGGCCGCCATGGCGGGCCACACGATCGAGTCGGTGGCAGCCACGATCTCGGCGCCCACCCTCGTGCCGGAGGAGCACGAGCCCTCGGCCTTCCGCTACTGCACGAGCTTCATCCTGGAGGATGCGCGGGTCGAGCTCGCCGAACTCGAACGTCAGCTGACGGAACTCGGCGACAGCCTGCTGGTGATGGGCGACCGCCGCCAGGCGAAGGTGCACGTGCACACCGACGAGCCGCAGCGTGCGATCGGCCTCGGCGAGACGGTGGGACTGGTGTCGGGCGTCAACGTGGACGACATGCACCGGCAGGAGGAGGCGCGCGCCCAGCGCATCGAACGAAGCCGGCGTGCGGCTCGCGCCGGCGTGACGGGATCGTTGGATCGCTCGCTCGCCCTGACGCGCGCCAACACGGCGCTCATCACCGACACCGCGTCCGACATGCCGCCGGACCTGGTCGCCGACAACATCATCGTCGTCCCGGTACCGGTCAGCTTCGGCACGGAGGCCTACGAACAGGGACCGCTCGAGGACCATGCGGCGTTCTACACTCGCCTCGCGACGGGCGGCGTCAACGCCACCACCGCAGCCCCTTCGATGGGCGACCTGGTCGACACCTATCGCCGCGTGCTCGACGCGCACGAGTTCGCCGTGATCCTGCACATGAGTTCGTCGTTCTCCTCCACCGCCGACGTGGCCCGACGCGCGGCCCTGGAGGTGGATCCGGATCGCCTGTTCGTGATCGAGAGCGAGAGCGTCTCATTCCAACTGTCGATGTTGCTGTTGCGCGTGCAGGCGCATCTCGAGCGGGGCACCACCCTCGGTGGCGTCGAGGACCTTGTCGACCATTTCCGCCGCACGCAGGCGATGGCCTTCAGCGTCGGCACCCTCGAGTACCTCCAGCGCGGCGGCCGGGTGGGCAAGGGCAAGGCCATGGTCGGCAACCTGCTGGGCGTGCAGCCGGTGCTCGAGGTCAAGGGCGGCGAAGTGGTGCCGTACGGGCGTGCCCGCGGTGCCGACAAGGCCCTCGGCGTACTGCGATCGTTCGTTGAGGAACGCACGGATGCCGATCGTCCGCTGCGCCTCGGATTCGCCCACGCGCTGGCACCGGACCTGAGCGCGAAGCTCGAGGCGCTGGTGTTGGAGGTGCGCCCGTCGGCCATCATCGACGCCCGGGTGAACATCGGGCCGGTGGTGGGCACCCACTGCGGCGCCGGCACCGTGGGCGTCGCGTGCTTCCACGACACCATCGACGAACGCGGCTGACCTCGTCGCACCGCCCGCTTGACAGCACCCCTAGGGAACTGCGATCGCCAACCCGTCACCGGGGCCGTCGCTCGCCGACGTATCACCTGGACGGTCGACGCCCACGAGCGTGGCACCGGCGACGGCCGGCACCGTCCGCGCCGCTGACAAAGCATCGGCGGTGGGAACGGCGAGCGGGGACAAGCCGGCCGCTTCCGCTGACGTCACGGTGGTGCCGTGTCGCCACGCCTGAAGGTAGGGATAGGGGTTGACGCTCGCACCGTCGCCGGGATGGATCTCGAAGTGCAGGTGGGGCGGTGTCGTGACGGCCTGTCCGGTGTTACCGACGAACGCGATGATGTCGCCCGCCCTCACCTTGCGCCCGTCGGCGACGTTCGCGGCGTAGGCCGACAGGTGGGCGTAGTAGTAGGTGTTGCCGGCCGTATCGCGCAACCACAGCCGGTTGCCGCCGAGCGTGTTGACGCCCACGCTGTACAGCTCGCCGTCGGCGACCGCCAGCACCGGAGTCCCGGTTCCCGCGAAGATGTCGATCCCGTGATGCCAGCCGGTGCCGGCGCGCGGCGCACCGAAGTCGTTGGAGAACGAGGCGGCCCGCCCGAACACCGGGAACACGAGTCGCGACAGGATCGCGGACTGGCCGGCGATCTCAGGGATTGCGACCGCGGACGGCAGCGCCGAGCCGGAGCCAGGCACCGACCCCTGCGATGCCGCGTACGTGGGCCACGCCGCCAGCGCGACCGCGCCGACGAACGCGGTGGTCAGACGACGATGCTGACGGGACGGCATGTGGGCATTGTGGCCGGTCGCGCGGATGACGCCAAGTTCTCAGGGAATGTCCAGGCCGGCCGCGACCCGCAACGGGTATTGCAAAACCCCTCGATTTGCTGGACTAACCTCGCTCGGCTACGGTGCGCGACTTCATGCGGCGCGTCCGCAGCCGATCGGAAGGATCCACCAGTTGCCCCCGGCCCGTTCACAAAGTCGCACCCGCGGCGCGCTCATCCTCGGCGTGGTCGCCATCGCGCTCGCTGCGCTGCCGACGCTGCGGTGGGGCGACGCGAGTGCGGCACCGAGCGTGACGCAGCTACGGTCGGAGGTGCAGCGGATCCAGGCCGAGGTGGCGGCGATCGACGAGCAGGTCGGCATGGCGGCCGAGGCATACAACGGCGCGGTCTACCAGCTGGGCGTCGTCAACCGCCGCATCACCGAGAACCGTGCGGCGCTCGCGCGCGCCACCGCGCGTCTGCACCGCGAACAGGATGACCTGGGCAGGCGTCTGCTGGCCGCCTATCGTCAGCCGCCGCCCACCAGGATCCAGTTGATCCTGTCAAGCAGCAGTGCCTCCGCGCTGGCCAGCGGAAACGAGGCGATGGAGCGTGCCGCCGCGAAGGACGGCGAGGTGATCCGCGCGGTGAAGGAACTGCGCCAGGAACGCATCGCCAAGGCGGCGCAGCTGGCGAAGGACCGTGACGCCGCCAAGTCGGAGGTCGCCGACCGAGCCAAGCAACGTGCGATCGTGGAGGGCTTGCTGCGTCGCCGCCAAACGGTGCTCTCGAGCGCGAAGGGGCGCCTCGCGCGCGAACTCGCCGCCGAGCAGGCCCGTGAGGCGGCGCGCCGCCGCGAGGCCAACCGGCGCGCACGAGCGCTGATCTCATCACGCTCGGCCGCCGCAACGGCCCCGGCCGCCCAGCCCGCTCCCTCCTCCAGCGCACCGGCGAGCGGCGGCGGCGGCACGACCACGGTGTCGGGCCCGGGCAGCGCGCGCAACGCCCAGGCGGCCCGAGTCGCGATGCGCTACCTCGGCGTGCCGTACCGGTGGGGCGGCAGCACCCCGTCCGGCTTCGACTGCAGTGGCCTTGCCATGTACGCGTACGGCCAGGTGGGTGTCTCGATGGCCCACTACACCGGCGCCATCTGGTCCGCCTATCCGAAAGTCGCGGGGCCGCTCCAGCCCGGAGATCTGGTGTTCTTCAGCGGCCTCGGACACATGGGCATCTACATCGGCGGCGGCATGATGGTGCACGCGCCGCACACCGGCGACGTGGTGCGTGTGGCCCCCATCGCGGGGCGCAGCTACGTGGGTGCGGTGCGCCCCTAGCGTCACTCGGGAGCCGATCGCGGAAATCGGGGGCGAAAACCTAAAGGTTCGCCGCCAACGGCCGACACTGAGACAAGTATGGCCGGATGCCTTCCCCGCGTGGCTGGACGCCACTCACACGTGCGACGCATGCTCGCGTCGACCCTGCTCGTTGCCGCGATCGGCACCGGCACGGCGAGCGCCGCGGGCGAATGGGTGGCGACGCCGAACGGGAGCGCACCCACAGCAACGGCCCCGAATCAGTGGACGGCGACTCCCACGGGCCCGCAGTGGACCGTGCAGCCGGGCACGTCCGCGACGCTCGAGGACGCACAGGCCACCCCGACTGAGATCTACGACGCCTTTGCCGGCCTTGCCGGCGCCGGCGACGCGGCCTCGCCGCCGATCGCCCCCACGGCGGTCGACGTCCCGACCGTTGAGCTGGACAAGGACAACCCCACGCTGAAGGCACTTGCGAGCGCCCAGGCCGCGGCGGATGCGTTGAGCGCCCGGCTGACCGAGGCCCGCCAGCAGCTCGACACCGCCACGGGCGACGCCACCACCGAGCTGCAGGCGCGTATCGCCGACCTGGAACCGCAGATCGCCGAGGCCAACGCCAAGGTGGACGCCCTCCAGAAGGAGGTCGACAAGCTGCGCAAAGACCTGGCCGCCCGCCAGGCCGCCATGGCAGCCAACCCCCTCACCACGGTCCCCGGGCTGAGCTACGCACCGGTCTCCGGCACGGTGCCGACCATCGACGCCAACCTGGCCTCGCGCCTTGACAGCTACCTGTCGGCGAAGGGCAGCCCACTTGCCGGCCTCGGCAACGTGTTCGTCTTCCAGGCCTCGGCCGTGGGGCTCGACCCGCGCCTGCTGGTGGCCATCTCCGGCGCCGAGACGAGCTTCGGGACCTACGGTCCCAGCCAGACCATTCACAACCCGTTCGGTATGGGCCCGGGCATCGTCTACCCGACGTGGCCCGACGCCATCGCAGCCGCAGCCCGCAACCTCGGCGGCTCGCTCTACAAGGGCGCGGGGCTCGTCACGATCACACAGATCCAGCGGCGCTGGGCACCGCTCGGAGCCGGCAACGACCCGACCGACCTGAACAGCAACTGGCGCACCAACGTCAGCAAGTACTACGCAGACCTCGGTGGCGACCCCAATGGAACCGTCTTCACCGACCGGAAGGCTCCGGGGACGGCGATTCCCGTGGCCCCCGGCGTCGCCCCGGGCATCCAGGGCACCGTGGCCGCACCGAGCGCCTACGGCGCAGCGGTGCCGGTTCGCGGCGGTGGACGCAATGTCGGCCCCAAGGCGGTCGCGCTGGCACAGACCTACCTCGGCACCCCCTACGTGTGGGGCGGCGCCAAGCCCGGCGGCTTCGACTGCTCAGGACTGGTGCAATGGGTGTATGCCCGTAACGGCGTGACCCTGCCGCGTGTCGCCGAGGCGCAGGCCCGGGTTGGCACCGCCATCGCGCCGGAGCAGCTGGCCCCGGGCGACGCGATCTTCTTCGCCGACCGCACCGGCTACATCCACCACGAGGGTCTCTACATCGGCGACGGCCTGTTCATCCACGCCCCGCACACGGGCGACGTGGTGAAGGTCTCCTCACTGTACGAGCCGTACTACGCGTCGCAGTACGCGGGGGCGCGCCGCTACTAACCGGCCGGAAGGCTCCTCTCACCTGCACCGTCGTGCCCACGCGGGTGCGGCCCCACGGGGGCGCGGGACCGCAGCGGCGCCGCGGCCGCCTGATGCGACGCGGGCGCCATCGCCATGCGGCACGCCTCGCGACGCCAGTGCGACGACGTCGACGGTCCTTCCTGTCATGCCCCGTGGGCTGTCGGCCTGGCGCCGACCGGAGCGATCGGGTATGAACCGGACCAGTGCTCTACGACACGTTCATCGCGCCGCTCACCCCGACCTACATGCAGCGCGCGCTGCTGGAGGTGTTGCTGATCGCGTTCCCGGCCGGGCTGCTGGGCGCATGGGTCGTGGTGCGACGCCTCGCGTTCCTCACACACGCGGTTGGCCACGCAACGTTCCCCGCACTGGTGATCGCGGCGCTCGCCGGCTGGAGTGCGCTCGGAGCGACCGTGGCCGCGGCGCTCGTGATCGCGGCGGCCATGGCGCTCCTCGTGCGTCTGCTCCCGGATGCCGCAGGCGTGGGGGTCGCGGTGGTGCTGTCCACCTCGCTGGCGATCGGGGCGGTCCTCGTGAGCGACATCAGCGATCCCGGCGTCAGCGCCAACGGCCTGTTGTTCGGCAGCATCTTCGGGCTGACGTCCGCCGACGTCCTGGCGAGCCTCGCGGTTGCCCTTGTCTGCCTTCTGGTCACCGTGACGACCTACCGGCCGGCGGGCGCGGCCGCGTTCGATCGCGACCTCGCCCGGTCCCTGCGCGGCGGTGCGGCCGGGCGGATCGAGGTGGTGCAGCTGGCACTGCTTGCCGTCGCAGTGGGTGTCTCGGCTCGCGTGATCGGCAGCCTGCTCGTATCGGCACTGTTCCTGATCCCGGCCGCCACCGCGCGCCAGTTCACCGTGCGACTGCCGTCGCTGATGGCCTGGGCGACAATCCTCGCCGCGTGCGACGGCGTGGCCGGTCTGTGGCTGGCTGCCCAGCTGGATACTCCACCGGGAGCATCGATCGCCGCGTGCGCCGCCGCAGCCTTCGTGGTGGTAAGCGGTCTGCGAGCGCTGGTCGGCCTGCGTGCCCGCCGTCTCGCTACTTGAAAACGATTCTCATCTTCGCGTAAGCTCGCGCGGTGCGGCCGCATCCCATGCTCATGCTCGCCATGCTCTGCACGTCGGTGACGCTCACGGCGTGCGGCGCGGGCACGTCGACATCCACGACGCCGACCGTTGTGGCCACCACCACCCAGATCGCAGACATGACGCGCAACATCGTCGGCAACCACATGCGGGTGGTGCAGCTGCTGCAGGCGAATGCCGACGCGCACTCGTTCGAGCCCACGGTCAGTGAGCTGTCAGCGGTCGCGGACGCTCGCGTGGTGATCGCCAACGGCGCCGGGCTCGACCCATGGATCGCCAAGGTGATGAGCACCGCCGATTCCAAGGCTTCCCTCACCTTGGCCTCCGCCGGAGTCAGGCTGCGTTCGGCGTCGGGAAGTGACGACCCCCACATCTGGATGGATCCGCGGCGCGCCGAGCAGATGGTCGCGACGATCCGCGACACCGTCACCGCGGCCGACCCCGCCAACGCCGCCGCCTACCGTTCGGCGGCAACCGCCTACACCGCCGAGCTGCGTACGCTCGACGCGGAACTCGCCGCCGCGGTGGCAACCGTGCCGGCCGGCAAGCGGCGCATCGTGACCGATCACGACGCGCTCGGGTATCTGGCCGACCGCTACGGCATTCGGGTGATCGGCACCGCCATCCCGTCGCAGTCGGTGGGCGCCGAGCCCAACGCCAAAGACCTCGCCGCGCTCGCGTCGGCGGCGCGGGCAGGCGGCGTACGGGTGGTGTTCGCTCAGGCAGCGGTCAACCCAGCCGTCGCACGTGCCCTGGCCGATGAGGCCGGCGTGACCGTCGGCAGGACGCTGTACGTCGATTCGCTCGGACCGAACGGCAGCGGTGCCGCAACATACCTCGACATGATGCGATCGAACATCGGCGCGCTCGTCGATGGGATGCGCCGTGGATAGCGCCTACCCCCTCCAGGTGGATGGCCTGACGGTGCAGTTCGGCACGTCGCGGGTGCTCGACGAGGTCACCTTCGCTGCCCCCGCCTCAGCCCTGGTGGGAGTTGTTGGACCGAACGGCGCCGGGAAGTCGACCCTGTTTCGGGCCATCCTCGGGTTGATCCCGTTCCGCGGCACGGTGCGCTGCGACGGCCAACCCGCCTACGTTCCGCAGGGCGACGTCGCGCCGAGGGACTTCCCTGCCAGCGCACTGGACGTTGCGCTCATGGGCCGGTACTCGCACCGACGGTGGTGGCAGCGCCTGTCGCGCGACGACAGGAGCGCCGCGTTGGCCGCCCTGGAGGCCGTGGGGATGGAGGAACATGCCGGCTGCGCGTACGGCACGCTGTCGGGCGGGCAGCGCCAGCGGGTGGTCCTGGCCCGCGCGCTGGCCCACGATCGCCGCGTGATCTTGCTCGACGAACCGATGACCGGCGTGGATGGTGTGAGCCGCGAGGCCATTGCACGCACCGTGGCACGCCTGCGCGATGAGGGGCGCACGCTGTTGATGTCGACCCACGACCTGAGCGATGCGGCCCGCACCTGCGACCGGCTGCTGTTCCTCAACCGGCAGGTCATCGCCTACGGAGCGCCTACGGCCGTCTTCACGCCCGAGACCGTGCAGCGTGCGTATGCCGGCGCGGCGGTGCTGCTGACCGGCCCGGACGGCGTGCAGTTCGGCCTGCTGGACGACGCCCACCATCACGATCACGACCACCCCCATCCGGAGCCGTCCGACCACGCGGAGCACCACCACCGGTGATCGACTGGGTCGCCGAGCCGTGGACGTCGGGGCTCGTGGCGCGCGCAGGGCTCGCCCTGATCGCCGTCGGGCTCCTCGGCGGGCTCGTCGGGGTGTTCGTCGTCATCCGCGGTCTGGCGTTCACCACCGAGGCATTCGCCCACACCGCGTTCCCGGGGGCGGTGCTGGCGGTGGCGGCAGGAGGTTCGCTCCTTCTGGGCAGCTTGGTGGCGGTCGTGGTCGCCGCAGCCGCCGTCGCGATCGCCGCACGCGGTGACCGCACCAGCGACGATACCGCGATCTCGGTGGTGCACACCGGCCTGTTCGCCATGGGGGCGTTGCTGCTCGCCGCGCTGGGACCGCTCGATCGTGACGTGACCTCGTTCCTGTTCGGATCCGTGCTCGGGGTGGGCACCCGCGAGCTTGTCGCCATCGCCGTCGGCGGCGCCCTGGTGCTGGCGGTGCTCTGGACGCAGCGGCGCGCGCTGATCGCGACCTCGTTCGATCGCGAATCGGCAAGGGCGCTCGGTGTCGGCGCCAACCACGTGGAGATGGTGCTGCTGATCGCGCTCGCGGTAACCGTGGTGCTGCTCGTGCAGTCGGTCGGGAACATGCTGGTGGTCGCCATGCTCGTGACTCCCGCGGCCACCGCACGGCTCGTCACCCGACGCATCACGTCGACGGTCATTGCCGCGGTGGGGTTTGGCGTGGGGGCCGCCGTCGCCGGACTGTACGTGTCGTACTACGCGGGCCTCGCGGCGGGACCCGCCGTTGTGCTCACCGCCACCGCCCTGCTGATCGTGGTGGCATGCGCCCGCGCGATCCGCGGGCGTCTCGTGCTCGCCGGCTGACTCAGGCGCAAGCGCGTCGACAGTCGGCGCACCGTCCGAGGAACGTGACGGTGTGTCCCTCGACGTCGAAGTCGTGCTCCTGGGAGATCTCGGCCTCGATCGGCGAGAGGTCGCACCGAGAGAGCTCGATCACCCGGCGGCAGCTTCGGCATACGAGGTGGTGGTGATGGTGGCCGCTGCAAAGACGGTAGGTGGCCTCCCCTTCGTGATGACCGATCGCGTCGAGCATGCCGGCGTCGGTAAGCGCGATCAGCGTGCGATACACGGTCGACAGGCCAAGCTCGGGACAGGCCTGCCGTGCCACGCGATGCACCTCCTGCGCCGACAGCGCACGGCCGTCCTCGAGCGCGTGCACGACGGCCACGCGCTGAGGCGTGCGCCGAAACCCGTGCTGGCGAAGTGCGACCGCGATGTCCACGGGGCGATTGTAGTTCGACACGCCGCGCCAGGCGTCGGTCGGCCTGCGTCCCGGCGCCTCGCTGCCCGTCATCTGCGACCTGCCCCACCCCTTCGGCCTTGCACATCGTGGGGAACCGACGGCTCCTCAACCGCAGGGTCCCAGGGCCGACACCGCTGCCAGGACCCGCCCAACGCGAATGGCAGTAGGCTGCGCCGCGTGATCCCCGACCTCTTTTCGATCGGCCCGTTCACGTTGCACAGCTTCGGGCTGATGGCCGCAATCGCGCTCATCGTCCCCGGCGTGCTCGCATCGCACGATCTGCGCCGTCGGGGCTACGAGGCTGCCCTCGCCTGGGAGGTCATCATCGCCGCCGGGCTCGGCGGGCTCGTCGGCGCCAAGATCGACTATCTGATCGAGAACGACGGCGCGGGCGGATTCTTCTCCGGCACCGGACTCGTCTGGTACGGCGGGGTCATCGGCGGCGCGATCGCGGTGATCGCCGTCGCGCTCTGGCGGAAGATCCCCCTTGGCGCGATCGCCAACGTCGCGGGCCCTGGCCTGGCGATCGGCTATGCGATCGGGCGAATCGGCTGCCAGCTGTCCGGCGACGGCGACTATGGCAAGGCCACATCACTGCCCTGGGGCATGAGCTACCCCGACGGCGAGGTGCCGACGACCGAGATCGTGCACCCCACCCCGGTGTACGAGACCCTTGCGATGCTCGTCGTGTTCTTCGTGCTGTGGCGGCTGCGCGACCGGCTGAACCGGCCGTGGCAGCTGTTCGGTCTGTGGGCCGTCCTCGCCGGTGCGGAGCGGTTCCTGGTCGAGTTCGTGCGCCGCAACGACGACGTCGCGGCGGGTCTTACCACCGCCCAGCTGATCTCGATCGGGATGGTGGCCATCGGAGCCGCCGCGTGGGCTGTGTCGCGCAACCGCCCCCGCGCCCCCGAATCGACCTGATCGCGGCCCGCACCGTGCAGCCGTCGTTGCACGATGCCGCCACACGGTGTTCATCGGTCACCGGTATCGGGCATGGTGTGGGGGTGAGCGCCACGCCCCCGAAGGCACGCCCTGCCCGCATCGTCATCCATGATCTTCAGCCGCGCGTCGACGAGGGCACACACCCTCCCAAGCTGCCGCTCGGCGACACGCTGACCGTCAGCGCCACGATCCTGCGCGACGGGCACGAGACGGTGCGTGCAGTGCTGCGCCATCGGCGCTCCGGCGCAGACTGGACCGAACACGAGATGGTCGGTACCGAGGGCACCGACCGCTGGAGTGCCGCCATCACGCCCGACGGGCTGGGCATCAGCGAGTTCCAGGTGGAGGCGTGGCTCGATCGGTTCGGGTCATGGCACCACGAGATGGAACGACGCATCGCCGGCGGTCAGGAGGACCTCGGCAGCGAGCTGCTCGAAGGGGCGGCCATCGTCGCCGCCGCCAAGCTCGCCGGCGATGACCGTGCCCGTGCCAAGCAGGCGGTGGCCACCATGCGTGGCAGCGCCCAACAGGCCGATCGGCTCGCCGCCGCCTTCGACGCCGACCTCGCGGCCGCAATGCGACGCAGCAGCGCCCGCCCCGAGCGCAGCCGCTCGGCGATTGGGCGCGTGGAAGTGGACCCGGTCCGCGCCACGTTCGGCACCTGGTACGAGCTGTTCCCCCGCTCATGGGGAGGCTTCGACGGCATCGCCCGCCAGCTGCCGGCGTTCGCCGACCTCGGCGTGGACGTGCTGTACCTGCCACCCATCCATCCCATCGGCGTGCGCCACCGCAAGGGTCCGAACAACACCCTCAGCGCCGGTCCCGGCGACCCCGGATCGCCATGGGCCATCGGCGGTGCCGCCGGGGGCCACGACGCCATTCACCCGGACCTCGGCTCCCCGGCCCAGTTCGCACGACTTGTCGGCGAAGCCCGCAAGGTCGGCATCGACATCGCCCTGGACCTGGCGCTGCAATGCTCGCCCGACCATCCCTGGCTCACCGAACACCCCGAGTGGTTCTCCCACCGCCCGGACGGCACGCTCAAGTACGCCGAGAACCCGCCCAAGAAGTACCAGGACATCTACAACCTCGACTTCGACAGCCCCGACTGGCGGGGACTTTGGCAGGCGTTGCTCGACGTCGTGATGCACTGGGTCCGCCAGGGCGTGCGCATCTTCCGCGTCGACAACCCGCACACCAAGCCGTTCGGCTTCTGGGAGTGGCTCATCGGCGCAGTGCGGTCCACCCATCCGGACGTGATCTTCCTGGCCGAGGCGTTCACCCGTCCGGCCGTGATGTTCGAGCTGGCCAAGGTCGGCTTCAACCAGTCGTACACATACTTCACCTGGCGCACCTCCCGCCAGGAACTGACCGACTACGTGACCGAGTTGGCGTCGCCCGCGATGGCGGGCGTCTTTCGGCCGAACTTCTTCACCAACACCCCCGACATCCTCCATGCCTACCTGCAGCACGGCGGCCCGCCCGCGTTCCACGCCCGCCTCGTGTTGGCCGCGACCCTGTCGCCGAGCTATGGGATCTACAGCGGTTTCGAGCACTTCGAGAACGTCCCGGTGCACGAGGGCAGCGAGGAGTACGTGGACTCCGAGAAGTACCAGCCCAAGCAGCGGCGGCTCGACGGCCCGCTGCTCGGGGTGTACCGGCGCCTGAACATCGCGCGGCGCATGCACCGCGCCCTGCAGCGCATCGCCCCGGTCCGCTTTCTCGGCACCGCCAACGATCAGCTCATCGCCTACGCGCGGGGCACCGGCCACGACGCCGTCATCTGCGTGGTCAACCTCGACCCGCACCTCGACCAGATCGGCTTGGTCGACGTGCATGGCGACCTCGACCTGCCCGGTTCCTTCGCGGTAAGCGACGTGTTAAGCGACCAGGTGTTCCAGTGGCAGGTCGGCGGCAACTACGTCGCACTCGGCCCGGGCGACGCACACGTGTTGGCGATTCTGCGGTGACAGCGCGAGGGCACGGGCCCGACAGCCCGGGATGGTTCGGCGCGGAGCCGCTGTGGTTCAAGACAGCGATCTTCTACGAGGTGTACGTGCGCGGCTTCAACGACGCCAACGGCGACGGCCACGGCGACATTCGCGGCGTCATCGACAAACTCGAGTACCTCGAGTGGCTGGGCATCGACTGCATCTGGTTGCTGCCCATCTACCCGTCCCCCATGCGCGACGGCGGCTATGACATCGCCGACTTCTTCGCCGTCAGCGACGACTACGGCAGCGTGGACGACATCCAGGAGCTGATCGAGGCCGCCCACCGACGTGGGATGCGCGTGATCGCCGACCTGGTCATGAACCACACCTCCAGCGATCACCCGTGGTTCCAGGAGGCGCGCTCGTCGCCCGACAGCCCCAAGCGCGACTGGTACGTGTGGAGCGACACCAAGCTGCGATATCCGGATGCCCGCGTGATCTTCATCGACACGGAGGAGTCCAACTGGACGTGGGACGACGTGGCCGGCGCGTATTACTGGCACCGCTTCTTCCGCCACCAACCGGATCTGAACTACGACAACGAGGACGTGCGCGACGCGATGCTCGATGTCCTGCGCTTCTGGCTGGATCTGGGTCTGGACGGCTTCCGGCTCGATGCCGTGCCCTACCTGTTCGAGCGCGAGGGCACCAACTGCGAGAACCTCCTGGAGACCCACGCGTACCTCAAGCGGGTGCGGCGCGAGGTCGATGAGCGCTACCCCGACCGCGTGTTGCTGGCCGAGGCCAACCAGTGGCCGCCCGACGTGGTGCACTACTTCGGCGTTGGCGACGAGTGCCACATGGCCTTCCACTTCCCCCTCATGCCGCGCATGTTCATGGCACTGCGCAAGGAGGATGCCACCCCCATCGTCGACATCCTCGCCCAGACGCCGGCGATTCCCGACACCTGCCAGTGGGGGCTCTTCCTGCGCAACCACGACGAGCTGACGCTCGAGATGGTGACCGACGACGAACGCGACTACATGTACTCGGAGTACGCGGCGGACCCGCGGGCCAAGCTGAACCTCGGTATCCGCCGCCGGCTCGCACCACTGCTCGACAACGGTCGCGACGAGATCGAGCTGATGCTGGCGCTGCTGTTCTCGCTGCCGGGCAGCCCGGTGCTGTACTACGGCGACGAGATCGGGATGGGCGACAACATCTACCTCGGCGACCGTGACGGCGTGCGTACGCCGATGCACTGGACGAGCGATCGCAACGGCGGGTTCTCCCGCGCCGACTTCGCACAGCTCTACCTACCGCCCTTGATGGATCCCGTCCACGGGTTCGCGGCGGTCAACGTGGAGGCGCAGCTGCGCTCCCAGACCTCGCTGCTGCGCTGGACCCAGCGGTTCATCGCGCTGCGCAAGCAACACCCAGTCTTCGGACTGGGCTCGTTCGAGGTGCTGCCCACGAGCACCACCAAGGTCTTCGCCCACACCCGCACTCTCGCGGACGACACCGTGCTGTGCGTCCACAACCTGGCGCGGTCGGCCCAGGCGGTTGAGCTCGATCTGTCGCGCTTCGGCGGCTGGCGACCGGTCGAGATGCTGGGCGGCACCGAGTTCCCGCTCGTGGGCGAGCTGCCCTACCTGCTGACCTTCGCGCCGCGCGGGTTCTTCTGGTTCAAGCTGGAGGCGACGAATGCGGCTGAGTGATCTGCTCGCCGGCGGCCACCACGAGCCCCTCGCAACCGCGCCGGAGTTCGCGGACTTCCTCAGCACCCGACGGTGGTTTCCCACCGGGCGAACGGTCCACAGCGCGGAGGTCATCGACCTCATACCGCTGCCCGGCGAACCGCGCCTGGCGATCGCGCTGGTGCAGGTGCACTTCGCCGGGGGATCGCACGCGGTGGTGCAGCTGCTCGTCGGTGCCCGCGAACCCCTCGGCGGCCCCGGCACAATCCTGGAACGCGACGGCGAGGAGCTCTACGAGGCGCTGACCGAGCCGGACGGCGCGCTTCGCCTGGTCGCGCAGATCCGCTCCTCGGCGGATCTTCATGACGATGAGACGACCGTCACCTTCCGTGCCGCGGTCGGCGCCGACACGCTCGACCCGGCGCCCAGCCTCGCACGACTGGTCGATGCGGACCAGTCGAACACGTCGGTGGTGCTGGACGAGCGCATGATCCTGAAGTGCTACCGGCGTCTCGAACCCGGGGTGCATCCGGAGCTCGAGATCCTGTCGCTACTCGGGCAGGCCGGGTTTACGCACACACCGACGTTGCTGGGTTGGTTCGTGTGCAGCGGCGGCGCCATCGATGCGGCGCTCGGGGTGCTCACCGCGTTCCGCCCCACGGCCGAGGATGGCTGGCAGCTCACGCTCGACCTGCTGCGCGAAGGCCGCGGACCCGAGCTGATCGAACGGCTCCGTGCGCTTGGCGCCATCACCGGCGAGTTGCACGTCGCCCTGGCGGGCAACCCCGAGGACGTGGCGTTCGCGCCGGAGGACTTCCCCGCCGACGGCCTGGCGCTGATGTGCGCCCGCCTGGATGAGATGGCCGACGAGACGATCGACGCGCTGCCGCCGTCGCCGATCGGCGACCTGTTGCGTATGCGTCGCGAGGACGTGCGTGACCTGATCCGCGATGCGTCCACCGCCACGGGGCTCGGTCGGCGGATCCGCGTGCACGGCGACCTGCACCTCGGTCAGGCGCTGTGGTGCACCGATCACTGGGAGCTCATCGACTTCGAGGGTGAGCCGGCCCGCTCGATCAGCGAGCGACGGCACCGCGAGTCGCCGCTGCGCGACGTCGCAGGGCTGCTGCGTTCCATCGACTATGCGGACGCCGTCGCCCTCCAGCAGGGTGCATCCGTCCCGATCGGATGGGCCGAGGACGCCCGCGAAGCGCTCCTGGATGGATACTTGGGAGCGATGGACCACTCGGGCCTGCTCCCTACCACACGTGCCGCGATCGACGACCTGCTGGCGCTGCACGAGCTCGAGAAGGCGATCTACGAGCTTCGGTACGAACTCGACCATCGCCCCGACTGGCTCCACATCCCGGCTGACGCCATCCTGGCAATGATCGGCGCCCAATGAGCGATCTCGCCACCGACATCCGGCGCCTGGCACATCAGGCGCATCACGACCCCCACGCGGTGCTCGGCGTGCATCCCACCTCGTGGGGCTTCTCGGTACGGGCGTGGCGCCCGTTCGCCACCAGGGTCGAGTTGGTGACCGGGGACGGCGAGGTGGTGCCCATGCCGCACGTCACCGACGCGCTGTATGCCGCCGAGTTGGCCACCCACCCGGGGCGCTACCGCGTTCGCGCTCGCTATGGCGACGGGCACGAGCACGAGACCGCGGACGCCTATGCGTTCCCCCCGTGCATCGGCGAGCTCGACATGCACCTCATCGCCGAGGGACGCCATCGGGAGCTGTGGCGCGTGCTGGGTGCGCACCCGCGCGACATCGACGGCGTGGCGGGCACCTCCTTCGCGGTGTGGGCGCCCTCGGCGCTGTCGGTGAGCGTGGTGGGCGACTGGAACGGCTGGAACGCCGTGGCGCACCCGATGCGCACCATGGGCGCGTCGGGCGTGTGGGAGCTGTTCATCCCCGGCGTCGGGGCGGGCGCGCAGTACAAGTTCGAGATCCGCGCCGGCGATGGCTCGTCCCGCAGCAAGGCCGATCCCCTGGCGCAGCAGACCGAAGCGCCGCCGCAGACGGCCTCGGTGGTGGCCGACTCGTCGTACGTCTGGAACGACGCCGCCTGGCTGGCGGCGCGACCCACACGCGAGAGCTGGCGCGAGCCGATGTCGGTGTACGAGGTGCACCTGGGATCCTGGCGGCGCAACCCCGACCAGGGCAACCGGTCACTCACCTACGCCGAGCACGCCCACGAGCTGGTGGACTACGTGCTGGACATGGGGTTCACCCACATCGAGCTGCTGCCGATCACCGAGCACCCGTTCGGCGGCTCCTGGGGCTACCAATGCACCGGCTACTTCGCGCCGACGGCCCGCTACGGCGCGCCCGACGACTTCCGCGCCCTGGTCGACGCGGCCCATGCGGCGGGCATCGGCATCATCCTCGACTGGGTCCCCGCCCACTTCCCCCGCGACGCCCATGGGCTGGCCCACTTCGACGGCACGGCGCTGTACGAGCACGCCGACCCGCGGCGTGGCGCGCACCCGGATTGGGGCACGCTGATCTTCAACTTCGGCCGGATCGAGGTGCGCAACTTCCTCGCCGCGAGCGCCCTGTACTGGCTCGAAGAGATGCACGTCGACGGGCTGCGCGTGGACGCAGTCGCCTCGATGCTCTACCTGGACTACTCTCGCCCTGACGGCGAGTGGATCCCCAACATCGAGGGCGGGCGCGAGGATCTGGACGCCATCCTCTTCCTGCGCGACCTGAACGAGACCACCCACGAGCGTAACCCCGGCGTCGCGATGTGCGCCGAGGAAAGCACGGCCTGGCCGGGTGTCTCGCGCCCAACCTCGAGCGGCGGCTTGGGCTTCGACTTCAAGTGGAACATGGGGTGGATGCACGACACGCTGGCCTACTTCCAGCACGACCCGGTGCATCGCAACTACCACCATCATCAGCTCACGTTCGGCCTGCTGTACGCCTTCAGCGAGCAGTACATCCTGCCCCTCTCGCACGACGAGGTGGTGCATGGCAAGGGCTCGCTGCTCGCCAAGATGCCGGGTGACCGGTGGCAGCAGCTTGCGAACCTGCGCGCGCTGTACGGGTGGATGTGGGCGCATCCGGGCAAGAAGCTGCTGTTCATGGGGGCCGAGCTGGCACAGCCAGGCGAGTGGAATCACGATGACAGCGTGCCGTGGCATCTGCGCGACGTCCCGGAGCACGCCGGCATACAGCACCTGGTGCGCGACCTGAACGCCGTCTACCGCGACCATCCGGCGCTGTGGCTGGTCGACAACGACGGCGCAGGCTTCGCGTGGCTCGAGTCCAACGATGCGGCCAACAACGTGCTCGCCTTCGCCCGCTTCGGCCCGGGCGTGCCCCCCATCGTGTGCATCGCGAACCTCTCACCCGTGCCGCGCGAGGGCTATCGCTTGGGTGTGCCGCTGCCCGGAAGGTGGCGCGAGCTGCTCAACACGGACGACCAGGCGTACGGCGGCTCTGGCGTGACGAGCAGCGTGGCGGCCGCCGATGGGGAGCCCTGGCATGGGCAGGACCAGTCGCTCGTGATCACCCTCCCTCCGCTGGCGTCGATCTGGTTGGCGCCTGTCGCCGCGGGCGCCTGATCCCCGGTCGCCGCTCGCCACGACGAATCGTCAACGCCTGCACGCGTCGGACGATGGGTCGCGGCCGCGGTTTCGCCGCAGGCCCTCGCTAACATCAGCCCGGATGTCGCCGCCGATCACGCAATGGCCCGGTGAGCCGTTCCCGCTGGGCGCAACGTGGGACGGTCACGGCACGAACTTCGCCCTCTTCTCGGAGCATGCCGACGCGGTCGAGCTGTGCCTGCTGGACGACGCACGCAATGAGACCCGATTGCCGGTCACCCAGACGCACGCCCACATCTGGCACACCTACCTGCCAGGCATCGGTCCCGGCCAGCGCTACGGATACCGCGTGCACGGCCCCTGGGAACCGCACTCCGGCTTTCTGTTCAACCCTGCGAAGTTCCTGATCGACCCCTACGCCAAGATGGTCGACGGTCACGCCGACACCGCCGATCCGCGCGTCAATCCGCTGGAACCCACCGGCGAGCTGTCGATCGAGGACTCCCTGCCGGCCATGAGCGCCGGACTGGTGGTGGACCCTGCCTTCGATTGGGGGGATGATCGGCAGCTGCGCACGCCGTGGCACGACACGGTCATCTACGAGGCCCACGTTCGCGGGCTCACCATGCGCCACCCGGACGTACCGCCGGAGATCCGCGGCACGTACCTCGCCCTGGCCCATCCGGCGATCATCGGCCACCTCACGGCGCTCGGCGTCACCGCGGTCGAGCTGCTGCCGATTCACCACATCGCCGACGAACCGGCGCTGCTGGCCCGGGGCATGCGCAACTACTGGGGCTACAGCTCCATCGGCTACTTCGCGCCCGACAGCCGGTACGCGGCCACCCCCGACAGCCAGATGGACGAGTTTCGCCAGATGGTGAAGGCGATGCACGCCGCCGGTATCGAGGTCATCCTCGACGTGGTCTACAACCACACGGCCGAGGGCACCCCGCAGGGGCCGATGCTGTCGTTCAAGGGCATCGACAACCACAGCTACTACCGGCTGCATCCCGACGACAACAGCCAGTACGTCGACTTCACCGGCACGGGCAACAGCCTGAACCCGGTGCACCCCAGCGTGCTGCGGCTGATCATGGACAGCCTGCGCTACTGGGTGCTCGAGATGCATGTCGACGGCTTCCGCTTCGACCTCGCCGCGACCCTCGCCCGTGAACTGTGGGACGTCAACCGCCTGTCGGCCTTCTTCGACACCATCCACCAGGACCCGGTGCTGTCGCAGGTCAAGCTCATCGCCGAGCCGTGGGACCTGGGCGAAGGGGGCTACCAGGTGGGCAACTTCCCGGTGCTGTGGGCCGAGTGGAACGGGAAGTACCGCGACGCCATCCGTGACTTCTGGCGGGGGCAGGGCAGCGTTGCCGAGTTTGCGTCGCGCATCGCCGGATCGAGCGACCTGTACGAAGACGACGGCCGCCATCCGTCGGCCTCGATCAACTTCGTCACCGCACATGACGGCTTCACGCTGGCCGACCTGGTGGCCTACAACGACAAGCACAACCTGGCCAATGGGGAGGACAACCGGGACGGCAGCGACGACAACCGCAGCTGGAACTGCGGCGTCGAGGGCCCCACCGACGATCCGCAGATCGGCCTGATCCGGGCCCGGCAGGCGCGCAACCTGCTCGCCACGCTGCTGTTGTCGGAGGGCGTGCCGATGATCTCCGGCGGCGACGAGCTGGGCCGAACCCAGCAGGGGAACAACAACGCCTACTGCCAGGACAACGAGCTGTCGTGGCACGACTGGAACCTGGATGACGAGCGCCGTGCGCTGCTCACCGCGGTGCAGCGCCTGGTCGCCCTGCGCCGCGCCAACCCGGTGTTCCACCGCCGCGCCTTCCTCACCGGCGAGGAGACCATGGGATCGGGTCTGCCCGACGTCATCTGGTTCGATCCGAACGGCGAGCCGGTGGGAGATGCGTGGAGCGATCCCGGCATGCAGACGCTGGCGGTGTTCCTGAACGGCGAGGAGATCCCCACACCGGGCCCCACCGGCGAGCGGATCATCGGCGACTCGTTCCTGATGATCGTGAACTCCGCGCACCACGCCGTTCCGGTCACCCTGCCCGACGCGGCGGTCGGCGCGCACTGGGAGGTCGAGTTCTCATCCGACGGCCTCACGGGGCCGCTGGAAGCCGCCACAGTCGTCGCGATGCCGCCCCACGCGATGGTCGTCCTGCGGCGGCTGCCGGGTCCCTTTACAGAACGCTCATAAGTCTTTGCGATCCCAAGGTTTGATTTGCCAACCCCGCCTGGTTGGGTCTGCGGGGGCTACAACCACTGTCTCCGAACAGGAGTGACCACGCATATGACCCTCTTCAAGCGATTCATCACAACCGCAGTCGTCGCGGTGCTCGGCGCCGCCTTGCTCGCCGGGCCGGCAAGCGCACACGGCGGCAAGCGCCACAACGCTGACATGCGCGGCATCTCCGCAACGAACCTCGTGAATGCCGCCGCGACGCAGCTCGGCATCACACCCGCCGCGCTGACCACGGCGATCACCAACGCCGCGAACACCGAGATCGACGAGATGCTCGCCGACGAGGACATCAGCGCCGAGCGGGCCGCCAAGCTGAAGGCGAAGGTCGCCACCGACATCCGCAAGGCGATGAAGCTCAGCCGTACGCGCGTGGTGGCCGCCAACCTCGGCATCACCACCCAGGTGCTGAACCAGAAGTTCCGTGACGCCCGCCGCGCCCTGGCGACGGCCCGCATCGACCAGGCGCTTGCCGACGGCAAGATCACGGCCGAGCAGGCCGCGACGCTCAAGGCGCGCCTTGCCGCCGCGAAGCTGCCGGGCTATGCCGCCCGCTTTGGTTTCTGCTTCAACATCGGCGGCTTCAGCGACCACAAGCGGGGCGACGACTCCCGCCGCTGACCTCGCGTTCTGTGCCGGGGCTCGGATGCGCGCTGCGCCGTCCGGGCCCCGACGCATTTCAGGTCATGCGTCCGGCGGAGCCGGCTGCGCGCTGCCCGCCCGGCACCCACATCACATCCCCGGCACCTGCAGCTGCGTTGGCGCCGCGGGCCAGGATGAACAGGAGGTCCGACAGGCGGTTGAGGTAGATGAGCGCCTGCGGGTTCGCCTCTCCCCCGGCCATCAGCGCCACCACCGACCGCTCCGCGCGGCGACACACCGTGCGTGCCACGTGCAGCGCGGCGGCACCGGCCGTGCCGCCGGGGAGCACGAAGCTCGTCAGCGACGCCAGCGTGCCGTTCACCTCGTCGCACCACCGCTCGAGCTGCAGCACCTGCTCGGGTGTGACCCGCAGCCGCTCAGCCTCGCCACCGTCGGGAACGCAGAGGTCGGCGCCCAGATCGAACAGGTCGTTCTGGATGGTGGTGAGCATGCGGGCGAACGCCGGCGGCAGCTCGTGGGTGAGCGCGACACCGATCGCGCTGTTGGTCTCGTCCACGTCGCCGAAGGCACACACACGCGGGCTGGACTTCGACGTGCGGCTCATGTCGCCGAGATGCGTCTCGCCGTCGTCGCCCTGCTTGGTGTAGATGCGCGTGAGCCTGACCATGAGGCGAGGCTAGCCGATGCCGCCCGCCCCGTGCAGCTCACGTCCTGCCCATCCGCGGATGTAGCGCTCGGCCTGGGCGCGAGTCCGTACGAGCCCCACCAGCTGCTCCTCGCGCAGGGCGGCGACGGCCCGGGCGGTCCACGGCCCCGGCGCCCGACCGACCAGCTCTGCGAGCTCCAACCCGTTGAGCAGCGGCGCGGGCGGCCCGTCCCGGCGCATCCGTCCGAGTTCGCGCGCCACCTGCCGCGCCACGTCGAGATGGCGCTCGATCTGCGGCGGCGTGGTGCGCTCGCCGTTCGTGGCAAGGCGATCGGCGCATGAGAGCACGAGCAGCTCGGCGTCGGCCGGTGCGGTGAGGTCGAGGTACCGCACGATCTGGCGCAGCGACAGCGGCTGGCGGTGCACCAAGAATCCCAGAGCGAGGTGACGGCGCACGCACAACGCCACCGTCTCGCGCAGGCGGTTGGAGGTCTTGTACCGGCGACACCAGGCGTCGGCCATGTCGGCGCCGACGATGTCGTGCCGAAAGAACGTGGCCCTGCCCTCGGGCGTGAGCGCGTAGGTGGCCGGCTTGGCCATGTCGTGGAACAGGCATGCGAAGACCAGCGCCTCGCCACGGGTGAGCTGATCGGCGAGCGGCTGGGTGAGCATGGCGGCGATGTCCGGCCCGGCGCCGCGAAAGACTTCGGCCGGGTGGGCGCGTATCGCACATGCGTGCTGCACTACCTCCAGCGTGTGGCCAAGCACGTCCTTGTGGTGGTAGGGCGTCTGCTCCAGACCCCGCCCCTCCTCCAGCTCGGGTACCAGCACGCCCAAGCCCCCCACCTCGTCGAGCAGCTGGAGCGCCCGCCAGGCGTCGGGCAGCCGCGCGATGCGCCGCAGCTCCTCGAAGATCCGCTCGCCGGCCGACTGCGGCAGCGCCCCGGCATCCATGCGCGCGCGCAGCCGGGTGGACTCGTCGATCGTGAAGCCCCCCTGACACGCGAGGCGGGCGCATCGGACGATGCGCACCGGATCGTCGCGAAACGCCGTCGGCGCGACCATGCGCAGCAGGCGCCGCTCCAGATCCGCCAGCCCACCATTGGGGTCGATCACGGCCCCGCCCGCGAGCGGCACGGCCATCGCGTTCACGGTGAAGTCGCGCAGCGACAGGTCAGCCGCGATGTCGCCGCCCTGCAGCGGCGTGACGTCCACGGTAAACGGCAGGTCGCCGCCTGAGACCCGCCAGGCCCCGAACGCGTCGGACAGCGCGAACCGCGTCGCCCCGTGCGCGCGCGACAGGCGCCGGGCCACCGCCTCCGCGTCGCCGGGCACGGCGACGTCGACATCCGCCGGCGCAACGTCGAGCAGGGCGTCACGAAGGCCACCACCGACGATCCAGCCGTCGGTGCCGATCGCAGACAGCGCTGCCCGCACGGGAGCGAACCGGTCGGTCATCCCTCCCACGACCGCCGAATGCGGGGGCCGACGGCGCAGGTGACCTCGTAGTTGATCGTCTCGCGCCATCGTCCCAGCTCCTCGGCGAGAATGCGCTCCTCGCCCTGCGCCCCCAGCAGCACCACCTCGTCTCCGACACGCTCGGTGGCCTCGGGCCCCAGGTCCACGGTGATCTGGTCCATCGACACCATGCCGACCACCGGTACGCGCCGACCGCCCACCAGCACCTGCGCCCTGTTGGCGTAGGCGCGGGCATAGCCGTCGGCGTACCCGACGGGAATCGCGCCGATGAAGGTTCCGCGCGCCGCCCGGTACAGCCGGCCGTAGCCAACGCTCTCACGGCCCAGAAGCGGCTTCACCGACGCGAGGTAGGACGCCAGCGCCATCGCCGGGCGCAGATCGTGCTCGGCGGGATCGGTCATGAACGGCGAGCAACCGTAGAGCGCGATGCCGCAGCGGACCATGTCGAGGTGCGCATCGGGGTGTCGCAGCGTGGCGGCGGAGTTGGCCGCGTGCACGATGGCGTCGGGGAACCGGTCGTGCAGCGGTGCGATCATCGCCCGGAAGCGCACCAGCTGCTCCACCATGAACCCGGCGTTCTCGCCCTCCGTCTCGTCGGCGGTGGCGAAATGGGTCATCAGCCCCACCACCTCGAGGCGCGGATCGGCCGCCGCCTCGGCGAGGGCCGCGACCGCCTCGGGCCGAGCGCCGAGGCGCCCCATGCCGCTGTCGAGCTTCAGATGCACGCGTCGGATGCCGGCGTCGGCCGCGGCGGCGCAGCCTTCGGGGGTCCAGACGGCGATCTCGCAGCCCGTCGCGGCCGCCCTGCGCCACTCGTCGGCGACCAGCGGCCCCCACATGACCATTGGGGCGTCGATGCCGTCGGCGCGCAGCTCCTCCACCTCGCCCACCGCCGCCAACCCCAGACGCCGCGCACCCGCGTCGAGCGCCGCGCGTGCGACCGGAGAGGCGCCGTGTCCGTAGGCGTTGGCCTTGACCACCACCAACAGCTCGGCACGCCCCGCGGCCGCCGCCAGCACGCCGACGTTGTGCCGGATCGCCCCGAGGTCGATCCGGGCGACGCTGCGCTCCACCGCGGTCACCGACCGATCACCTCGGGCAGCGCGTCGATGATGTCGCCGGCCACCGTGCCATCTCCGCGCCCCGCGCTGACGCCCGCCCGGGAGTGCATCGCCACCCCGGTGGCCGCCGCCTCGAACGCCCCGAGCCCCTTGGCCAGCAGGGTGGCGATGATTCCGGTCAGCACGTCGCCGCTGCCCGCCGTGGCGAGCGCCGGGGTGCCGATGCCGTCGATGCAGACGACTCCGTCGGGCGCCGCGACGATTGCGCCCGGCCCCTTCAGCACCGCAACCGTGCCGGTGAGTTCCGCCAGGGCATGAGCAGACGCCAGACGCTCAGCTTCAATGGCCTGGCGATCGCGACCGAGCAGGCGAGCTGCCTCGCCCGAATGTGGGGTGATGACGGTGGGAGCGTTGCGGGACCGCGTCCAGCTGGGACGTCTGCCCAAATGCCACAGCCCGTCGGCATCGATCACCGCAGGCAGGTCGACGCGCTCCAGCACCGCCTGCACGAACGGATGCGTGCGCGGGTCGCGGCCAAGGCCGGGGCCGATGGCGATTGCGCTCACGCGCTGCGCCTGTTCCACGACGTGGTCGACGGACTCCGCGGTGAAGTAGCCGGCGCTGTCCGGAATCGGGGCCGCCATGACCTCGACCATTTGGGAGGCGTAGATCGGCTGGACGGCCGCCGGCACCGCTGCAACCGTCAGCCCCGCACCGGCACGCAGGGTGGCGCGCGAGGTCAACACGCCGGCACCGGTCAGCCCCGGCGAGCCGGCGACCACCAGCACCGCGCCGGACGCATACTTGTCGAAGGTGCTGGCCTTGCGCGGAGCCGGCGCAGAATCGGGGGCGAGCAGCCAGGCGGCGGCGGGCGACCGCACCATGGCCGGGATGCCGATGTCCCGCAACACCACCTCGCCTGAGTGTGCGCGCCCGGGCTCGACGTGCAGGCCCGGCTTGTCGCCGTGGAAGGTCACGGTGAGGGTCGCGCGGACGGCGAAGCCCTCCACCCGCCCCGTGTCGGCCGCCACGCCGGACGGCACGTCCAGTGCGACAACGGGGCCCTCGTGGCGGTTGATCGCGGCAATGGTGGCGGCGATGTGGCCGTGGGGAGCGCCACGCGCGCCGATCCCGAGCAGAGCGTCCACCACCAGCCGTTCGCCCGTCAGCATCGTCGGCGTGAACGTGTGGGCACGCAAGCCCAGGCTCTTGGCGACGCCGGCCATGGTCATCGCGTCGGGTGTGCGCGGCTGCAGCCCGCGCGGCACCGCGATCTCGACCTCCCAGCCGGCGTCTTGCAGGTGGCGCGCGACCACATAGCCATCCCCGCCGTTGTTGCCCGACCCGCAGATCACCACCACCGAGCCCTGATCGAACCGGGCAAGGATCGCCTCGGCCGCGCCGGCGCCGGCGCGCTCCATCAGCACGATGGACGGCAGCCGATGACGCGTGCTGGTGTGGTGATCGGCACGGGCGAGCGCCGCCGCCGCGAACAGAGGCTGTGCGCCATGGATCGGCGGGTCGGTGGCAGGTCGTGCGGTGGTCACGTGTTTGATCCTAGCCCGCGGTGGAGCACCCGTCGGTCAGTCGCGCTCGGCGATCGCAACCGCCACGGCCACGCCGCGGCTGTGACTGATCGAGAGCGTGATACGCGTCACACCCAGACGGCCGGCCCATTCGGCGTAGTGGTCGTGCAGTGCCACCTGTGGCGCTCCGCGTCCACGGACCACCTCCACCTCACGCCAGCGGGTCATGCCACGGCCGAGTGCCTTGCCGACGGCCTCCTTGGCGGCGAATCGGGCGGCGAAGTGCTGGGGCGGGAACGGTTTGGCCGCGCAGTAGGCGGCCTCCGCCGCGGTGAAGCACCGCTCGGCCAGTCGTGGGCGCCGCGCCAGGGACTCGGCGAACCGGTCGATCTCCATCACGTCGATGCCGACGCCGACGATCACGCCGGCGTCTCGCCCGACGTGCGCCGCGATCGTCCGAACAGCTCGCCCAGGAGTGCGAGGTCGTGGGTGGGCCGCACGTCGTCGTCCAGCGGCCCCGCCCCGGCGATCCAGCGCCGCAGCGCTCGTCCACCCATCACGCTCCACGGCGACCTGTCACGAGCGGCCCGGCGCGCCACGATCTCCTGGCGAACGTCGCGATCGGTGGCCACCAGCACGACATTTCCGGCGCTGTCGCCCGCCATCACCTGCGGATAGCCCATCGCCAGCACGTTCGCATACTGCTCGGCGAGCGTCGCCGCGACCGCCGTGGCGAAGCCGAAGGGCGGGATGTCGATCAGGTTGACGATGTGCATACCGTCCGCCGTGAGGGCGGATCGCGCAAGCTCGGTGAATTGCGTCGTGACCAGACGGTGCGGGACGACGAGCCCGAGAAAGGCGTCGACGATCACCACCTCGTGCGACGCCGGCGCGGCGGCCGCGAGCGCGTCGCCGCCGTCGCCGATCACGATCGCCAGACGTTCGCTCTCACGCAGCCCGAGGTAGCGCTTGGCCACGTCCACCACACCGGCGTCGAGCTCGACGACGGTGACCTGCAGGTCCCGACGGGTCGCCTCCAGATAGCGGGGCACGGCGCAAGGTCCGCCGCCGATTTGCAGCGCCCGCAGCGCACGCCGGCGTGGATGCAGCACGTCGATCACATTCGCCAGGTGGCGCTGGTACTCGAAACCCAGGCGCGACGGGTTGGCGATGTCGATGTAGCTCGATTCCACCCCGTCCTGCAGCACGAGCCTGCTGCCGGGGTGCCGGGCGTCGACCACAACCTCGATCACCACCTGCTCCACGGGCAGCGGGTACGGCGGCGGATCGGGAATGTCGACGCGCGTGTGGACCGGCATGTCCGACACGCTACCCGGTGGCGCCGCCGCGCCATTTCGACGGCGACGGCTCGCTACGGTGTCGCGGATGCGACGCGTGCACTACGGCTGGATCGTGGCCGCCACCACCTTCCTCACGCTGCTGGCCGCCGCTGGCTTCCGCGCGACCGTCGGCCTGTTCGTGGTGCCGTTCGAAGACGACTTCGGCTGGACGCGCGACCAGGTCTCGCTGGCCGTCTCGATCAATCTCGTCTGCTACGGCCTGATCGCCCCGTTCGCCGCCGCGTTCATCAACCGCCTGGGCGCCCGCCGCATGATGATCGTGTCGCTCGCTGTGGTGGCAGCCGGTGCGGGGGCAACGACCGCGATGACCGCCCTGTGGCACCTGGACCTGCTGTGGGGCCTCGCGATCGGCAGCGCCACGGGCGTGATCTCGATCCCCTTGTCGGCCATCGTGGCGACACGGTGGTTTGTGAAGCGGCGCGGCCTGGTAACCGGGCTGCTGGCCGCAAGCTTCGCGACGGGGAACCTGATCTTCCTCCCACTGCTCGCCTGGATCACTCGGGAGCACGGCTGGCGCACGGCGGCGGGCCTTGTGGCCGTCTGCGCGATCGCCATCACGCCGCTGATCGCGATCTTCATGCGCAACGCGCCCGACGAGATGGGACTTCTGCCCTACGGGGCGACCGAGGCGGTCTGCCCGCCTGCAACCTCGCCGCATCCGTTTCGCACGCCCTTCACCGTGCTCCGCCGCGCGGTGCGTGTGCCGGACTTCTGGTTGCTGGCCGGCACGTTCTTCATCTGCGGTTGGACCACCAACGGCGCCGTGCAGACCCACTTCGTGCCGGCTGCCCACGACCACGGCATGAGCGAGGTCAGCGCAGCCAGCATCCTGGCGGTGATCGGCGTGTTCGACATCGTCGGCGCCACGGCCTCAGGGTGGCTCACCGACCGGTCCGACCCGCGACGCCTCTTGTTTCTCTACTACTGCCTGCGCGGCACGTCGCTGGCGACGCTGCCGCTGTTGTTCGACACGGGGAACGCCCCGCTCGTCGCCTTTGCCGTGGTGTACGGGCTGGACTGGGTTGCCACCGTCCCGCCGACCGTCGCGCTGACCAACCAGGCCTTCGGTCGTGCGGACGCACCGGTCGTCTTCGGCTGGATCTTCTGCTCCCACATGCTGGGTGGCGCTGCGGCGGCCTGGCTGGCGGGCGTGCTGCGCGTCACCTCGGGCGACTACCTGATCGCCTTCGTCGGCGGCGGTGCGCTGGCGGTGATGGCCGGCATCTCATCGCTGATGATCGCGCGACGTCCGCCCCTTGGCACGCCGATCTCCGTCGAATAGCGACAACTTCGGGTCGCCCTCCCGACAAGCTGGCAAACGGTGCCTGACACGGTTTGCGCTTCGGACACACGTTTACGAAAGGAACTCGCGCACCCGCTCCTTCGGACGGCCGACGATCGCGCGCTCGCCTCGCACCACGATCGGCCGCTGCAGCAGCATCTTCCGCGCGAGGAGGAGGTCGACGATCTGCTCGTTGGTGCGTACGTCGTCCTCGCTGAGCCCGAGCTTCTTGAACTGGCTGTCGCGACGCACCAGATCGGTGGGCGGATCCTCGCAGTGCGCGACCAGCCACTCCAGCGCCTCCCGGTCGGGCGGCGTCTTCTGGTACACGATGATCTCGGGCTCGATGCCGAGTTCGCGGGCAACGCTCACGGCGTTGCTGGACGAGCCGCAATGGGGGTTGTGGTAGATCGTCACGCGCTCCATGGACCACAGCCTACGCGAGCCCGCCTGCAGTCGACCGCAAGACGATCCCGCAGTACCACGACCAGCACCACGTCGCGCCGCGCCCGACGCGCCACCGCGCTACTCCACGGTGACGGTCTTGGCCAGGTTGCGCGGCTGGTCGACGTTCAGGCCCTTGGCACGGGCGACCGCGTAGGCGAAGAGCTGCAGCGGCACGTTGGCCATGATCGGGCTGAGCAGCGGCGGCGTGCGCGGCACCCACAGCACGTCGTCGACGTGCTGCTCGATGCTCTGGTTTCCCTCGGTCGCCACGGCGATCACCTCGGCGCCACGCGCCTTGACCTCCTGGATGTTCGAAACGACCTTGTCGAACACGTGGCCGTCGGTCGCGACGCACACCACCGGCGAGCCCTCGGCCAGGAGCGCGATGGGACCATGTTTCATCTCACCCGCCGGATAGGCCTCGGTGGGGATGTAGCTGATCTCCTTGAGCTTGAGCGCGCCCTCGAAGCACACCGGCACGCCCACGTGGCGACCCAGATACAGGAAGAACGGGCGGTCGAAGTACCTGCCGGCGACCTCGAACACCTGCGCGGGCGCCGCCGACTCCAGATACCCGCGCACGATGTCGGGCATCGCCCGCAGGTCGCTCGCCACCTCTACCGCGCCGGTGGCGGTGAGCGCCCACTTCAGCCGGCCGAGCTTGAGGGCGAGCAGGGCGAGCGCCATGACCTGGGCCGTGTGCGTCTTGGTGGCCGCGACGCTGATCTCCAGACCCGCGCGCGTGAAGATGACGCCGTCGGAGTCGCGGGTGGCCTGCGAGCCCATGATGTTGGTGAGCGCAACCACGTGGGCGCCCCGCTCGCGCGCCACGCGCATGGCGGCCAGTGTGTCGGCGCTCTCGCCGCTCTGGGTGATGCCGATGACCATGTCGCCGGGACCCGCCAGGCAGGTGCGATAGCGATACTCGCTCGCCACCTCGATGTGGACGGGGATACGCGCCCAGTCCTCGATGAGGTAGCGGCCCACGAGGCCCGCGTGGTACGAAGTGCCGCAGGCGACGATGTGGATGCGTTCCACGCGCGCCAGGTGCGCGTCGTCCATGCCGAGCTCGGCGAACTCGACTGTGCCGTCCTCGTTGAGGCGGTCGCCGAGGGTGTCCCACAGGGCATCCGGCTGCTCGTAGATCTCCTTCAGCATGAAGGTCTCGTGGCCGCCCTTCTCGGCCGCGTCCTCGTCCATTTCCACCGGCTTGATCTCGCGCTCCACCGGCTCGTTCGCGCCGTTGAGGATCGTGGTGGAATCCGGCTCGAGCACGACGATCTCGCCGTCCTCCACCAGCTGTATGTCGCGCGTCTCGCGCAGAAACGCCGGGATGGCCGAACCGAAGAAGCGCTCGCCGTCGCCGACGCCCACGACCAGCGGACACTCCTTGCGCGCCCCGACCAGGCGCCCGGGCTCGTTGGCGTGCATCGCCACGAAGGCGTAGTGGCCCTGCAGCTGCGGCAGCACCTCGCGCACGGCCTGCACCAGGTCGCCGCGGTAGTGCTTGGACAGCAGGTGCGGGATGACCTCGGTGTCGGTTTCGCTGGAGAACGCGATGCCCTCGCCGGCCAGCTCGGCGCGCAACTCGACGTAGTTCTCGATGATGCCGTTCATCACCACGGCCAGCTGGCGGCTCATGTCGAAGTGCGGGTGGGCGTTCTGCTCGGTCACCTTGCCATGTGTCGCCCAGCGGGTGTGTCCCAGGCCGGTGGTGGCCGCCGAGGTGTGTGCGTCGGCCGCACCGCGCAGGGCGGCGAGGTTGCCGACCGCGCGCACCATCGACACATCTCCCTCGCTGTCCAGCAGCGCGATGCCCGCGCTGTCGTAGCCCCGGTACTCGAGGCGCTCGAGACCCTGGAGGATCAGTTCCTGGCAGGCGCGAGGCCCAACGTATCCGACGATGCCACACATGCGGCGGGCTCCTTAGGGGAGGTGATTCGTTTCCACATCAGCCATCGGCAGAATGGAGGCCAAGGTCAACGGGTGGGGGCGGAGCTACGCGGTGCCGAGTGCCTGACGGGTCGCTGCGGCAATCGTCTCACACCACCTGTCGCAATCGGCATCCGTGGGGGCCTCCACCATCACCCGCACGAGCGGCTCGGTGCCGGACGGGCGCACCACCACGCGGCCGTCGTCACCAAGTTCGTCCTCGCACGCCTTCACCGCGTCCCACACCGCGGCGGCGCCGGCCAGCGACTCCTTGTCGACCACGCGGATGTTGACGAGCTTCTGCGGCAGGCGCACGACCACGGACGCCAGCTCCGCCAGTGGCCGACCGGCCTCGGCAACTGCGCCCAAGAGCTGCAGCCCGGAGGCCAGGCCGTCGCCGGTCGGTCCCGAGTGGAGGTTGATCAGGTGCCCGCTCTGCTCCCCGCCGATCACGAAGCCACCGCGCTTCATCTCCTCGAGTACGTAGCGGTCACCGACATCGGTCCAGCGGACGTCGATGTCCCGGCCGGCCATCGCCTTGCGGAACCCGAGGTTGGTCATCGTGGTCGTCACGACCGTGTTGGCGGCCAGCTCGCCGCGGTCCTGCAGCCGCAGTGCAAGGATGGCGAGGATCTGGTCGCCATCGACGAACGCACCGGTGTGGTCGACCGCCAGCACGCGGTCGCCGTCGCCGTCGAAGGCAAGGCCCAGGTCCGCCGACTCCGCCACGACGCGTGCGCTGAGCCCGTCGAGGTGGGTCGAGCCGCAATCGACGTTGATGTTGACGCCGTCGGGATCGTGGCCGATCACCGCGGCCAGGTGCACGCCGAGCCGCTCCAGCACCTCCACTGCTGTGGTGACGGTCGCGCCGTGCGCGCAGTCCACCACGATACGCAGGCCGTCGAGCCGCTGCGGGAACCGGTCGACCAGGCCGTCGCGATAGAGGCGCAGGCCGTCGTCCCAGCCGAAGATCTTGCCGAGCCCGTCGGCAACGGGACGTTCACCCTCGGCGTGCATTCCCGCCTCGACCGCAGCTTCCTCGTGGTCGGGCAGCTTGAAGCCGTCGGCGCCGAAGAGCTTGATGCCGTTGTCAGGATAGGGGTTGTGGCTGGCGCTGATCACCACGCCGGCCGCCTGATCGCCCCTGGCCACCAGTTCGGCCACCGCCGGCGTGGGCAACACGCCGCCCAGCTCAACGTTCACTCCGGCGCTGGCAAGCCCTGCCGCCACCGCCGATTCGAGCATCGCCCCGCTGCGCCGCGTGTCGCGGCCGATCAGCACGACCGCCCCCGGTGCCAAGCGCGCGCCGAGGCCACGCCCGATGGCGAGGGCGAGCTCCGGGGTGAGGTCGCGGTTGGCAACGCCGCGCACCCCGTCGGTGCCGAACAGCTTCCGCACGGCACGGTCCGTGGACACTGCGATGCCTCCTGTGCGGGTTAGCGCTTCGAGAACTGCGGCCGCTTACGGGCGCCGCGCAGACCGGCCTTCTTACGCTCCTTGATGCGCGAGTCGCGGGCCAGCAGGCCCTCGCGCTTGAGCTCCGGACGCAGCGACTCGTCGAGCAGCACCAGGGCCCGCGCGACGGCGTGGCGCAGCGCGCCGGCCTGACCGGTCACGCCGCCGCCGTGCAGGCGAGCGACCACCGACACCTGGGTGTCGAGCCCGGTGACCGTGAGCGGCGAGCGTGCGGTGGTCACCAGCGCCTTCCGCGGGAAGTACTCGTCGATGGGACGGCCGTTGCAGGTGATCGACCCGTCGCCACCGCGGGTGACGATGACTCGGGCGATGGAGGTCTTGCGTTTGCCGGTCGCCTGGGGGCGCTCGACACCCGGCTTGGGTACCCGCGGCGCAGCGACCGGCGCCTCCTCGACGGGCTCCGTGACCTCCACGGTCACCTCGACGACGTCCGCGGCCTCAGCCTGCGGGGTCTCGACCGTCTCGTCCGTCATACCTCAGCCTTTCTGGTGAGCCGCAGCGGCTCCGGTTTCTGGGCGGTGTGCGGGTGCTCGCCGCCTGCGTAGATCTTGAGCTTCATCAGCTGCTGGCGGCCGAGGCGGTTCTTGGGGAGCATGCCCCGCACCGCCATCCGCAGCACCTCTTCCGGGCGTCGCTCCAGCTGCTGGGCGAGCGTCCGCTCCTTGATGCCGCCCGGGTAGCCGCTGTGGCGGTAGTACTTCTTGTCGGTCATCTTCTTGCCGGTGACCGCGACCTTCTCGGCGTTCACCACCACGACGAAGTCGCCGGTGTCGGTGTGACGGGTGAACCACGGCGACCGCTTGCCCGACAGGGTCTCTGCCAGGACCGTCGCCAGCCGGCGGCGTCGACGATCCACCACTTGCGGTCGACTGTTCCGGCTTTGGCGCTCTGTGTCGTCATTCGTACCCTTCGGATTTCGGTCCCAATCGCGGCATGGCGGAGCTGTCGCACCGATGTGCAGCCGGGGAATGCTAGGAAATTGCGCCGCCAATCGCAACCTCACCGTGTTATCCGGCCGATGCGATGGGTATAACCACAGGGCAACAATTGGCCATTCGCCCCGATCCAGGGGCGGATCTCAGCAGGATCGAGGTTCTCGCCAATGCCCGCAAGCCCGGTTACTCGTTGTATCGCGGTCGCCAGCCACGGCCGGCGCTGTCAGCAGAGCCCGTTCAAGGGCAGCCCGTACTGCTGGCACCACCTCCAGAGCCGCAAGGTGCCGGCGCCCAGCCGCCCGCGGGCGATGACGCCGGTGGTGACCGCCACGCCCGACGCGTCGGGGCTGCCATCGATCGACCCGATGGCGGTCGCCGCACGCCTTGCACACGGTCTCGATCGTGCCACGCTCTCGGCCCTCGTGGCGTTCGTCGAATCGCCACGTGACGGCGCGATCACGCTGCGACGCGACGCCGGCGAGGTGCGCGTCGAGCTCGGTGCACGTGGCCGGGCGGCCGTCGCCCGCTAGAAGCTCATCCGGTCGTCGATGTGTTCGCGGGTTTCGACTGATTGCAGTCGAGACGAATTCGCCGTACCTTTGTTGGATCGCCCACCGGATCAAGGAACGACCCGAATGCGCATCTTCACCCGCCTGATTGGGGCAGCACTGGCCCTGGCAGCACTGCCCGGCCTCGCCGCAGCCGAATCCGTCGCCTACGTCGACAACAACGAGGTGTGGGTGTCGACCGTCGACGGCGCACGCAAGGTGAAGCTGTCGAGCGGCGAGAACCAATGGCGCGACGTGGCTCACGCCTCCGGCGGGTCGGTTGTGGGCGTCAAGCTCGAGAGCGGCAAGATCGCCCAGTTGTCGTTCTTCAAGCAGTGGAACCCCGACGGGTCGACCCTCCGTGAGGGCATTCTCCCGAACGACGCGATCGGCGCGTCGCTCGCCGCACCTCTCAACATCGACCTGACTCCTGACGGCGGCGCGCTGGTGTGGGGCTACTCGGCGCTCTTCTACGGCTTCCCGACGTCGACGCTCTTCAAGGGCACGTACTTCACCTCGACCCAGAACATCGGCGGGCTCAAGCCGCTTTCGATGTCGGGTGAGCAGTACCCCTCGCTCGCCGGCAACCGCCTCGTGTCGGTCTCGGGTCGCACCATCCGGGTGATGAACGCGATCTCCTCCGCCCCATTCAGCGACCAGGCGGCGGACTTCACCAACTGGCTGGATCTCTCAGGCGTCCTGGACGGCAGCTGGGACCTCAATACGGCTGTGACCTCGAACGACGGCCGCGTGCTGGCGTTCCGCATGAGTCAGTACACCAACGGCACCCTCACCGGCGCCAAGGTCGGCGTGGTGGGTACCGGTGGTCTGGGCCTGCCGACGACCGGAGCACCGGACTGCTGGTTGCCGACCGTGGGTCTCGCGAAGTCGGAACCCTCGATCTCGGCAGACGGCACGCTCATCGCCTGGCAGGACGATCAGGGCGTCAAGGTGGCGCCCATCCCAACCGGAGCCACGGACCCGTGTGTCTTCCCGGCGGCGCCCACGCTCATCTCCGCGACCGGCTCGCAACCGGACCTAGGCGGCATGACGATTCCCGCGACACCAAAGCCGACTGCGACTGCGGCCCCGGCAGCGATCACGGCGGCCAAGCTCGTTGCCAAGGGTGTTGTCGTCACCGTCACACCGGGAACCACAGGCAAGGTCACGGTCGCGCTCACCGTCCCGGGTGCCCTCGTGGGTCAGAAAGCCAAGAAGACGGTCACGATCGCCACGGCCAGCAAGACGGTGACCGCCGGAGCGAAGGTCACCTTCACGCTCCGCCCCCTGGCGAAGTACCGGGCCAAGGTGAAGAAGCTGCGCGGCAGGAAGGCAACCGTCCGCGTCACGGTCGCAGGCGTGACCACCACCAGGGTTGTCAAGCTGCGCTGACCAAGGCAACCAGCGCCATCACGTCGGCGGCTCGTCGGTGCTCATACAACCGCCGAGCGGCCAGCGGATGTCCCTACTGCTCGCGGCGCGCCATGGCGACGATGTCTGCGAACGTCTCCGGCAGCGTCGCGTCATCACCCGGCCAACCCTCGTCGCGCTCGGTGAGGTAGGTCTCCAGTGCCGTCCCATCCAGCTCGCCCAGATCGATCGGCACCACCGGTTCGCCGCCGGCCGTGAATCCGTACGGTCCGAGGTCGCCCAGCCGGATCCACCGCCAGTCCCGTCGCAGCAATCCTCCCGCCTCATGCAGTGCCCATCGCGGGTCGCCGTCGACAGAGGAGATGTCGAAGAGCTGCACATCGTCGTCGCCGAGAGGGGTGATGACGAGCAGCCCGTGCTCATGGAAGGCGATGGCCGGGGGTTCGGCATGTTCCAAGTGGACGGACACGCAGGTGCCCTCGTCGAGCACCCGCCGCGCGATGGTCGCCCGCTCGGTGACGAACCGACCGGGACGTCGCAGCAGCCGTCGCCGCCCCTCTCCCTCGGCGGCAGCGACGTATCGGTGCAGGAGCTGTGCGCAGTCGTCGGGCAGATCGACCGTCATTGTTGTGAGCACGACGTATCCTCAGCGTCTCGGTTGCGGTGCACCGGCACGGCCATGAACGGCAGCGCCCGCCGGCCCGGAGCGCCTATTCCCATTCGATCGTGCCGGGCGGCTTGGACGTGACGTCCAGGATGACGCGGTTGACCTCCGGCACCTCGTTGGTGATCCTGGTCGAGATGCGCTCGACCAACTCGTAGGGCAGACGTGCCCAGTCGGCGGTCATGGCGTCCTCGGAGGTCACCGGCCGCAGCACGATCGGGTGGCCGTAGCTGCGCCCGTCGCCCTGCACGCCCACCGAGCGCACGTCGGCCAGCAGCACCACCGGCATCTGCCAGATCTCGCGATCGAGCCCCGCCAGCGACAGCTCCTCGCGCGCAATCGCATCGGCGCGTCGCAGCACGTCCAGGCGCTCGGCGGTGACCTCGCCGATGATCCGGATCCCGAGGCCGGGACCGGGGAATGGCTGGCGCCACACGATCTCGGAAGGCAGGCCCAGCTGCTCGCCCACCCTGCGCACCTCGTCCTTGAACAGCGCGCGCAGCGGCTCCACGAGCCCGAACTCGAGGTCGTCGGGCAGCCCGCCCACGTTGTGGTGCGACTTGATGTTGGCGGTGCCGGTGCCTCCGCCCGACTCGACCACATCGGGGTACAGCGTGCCCTGCACGAGAAACGCCACCTTCTCGCCGTGGGCCGCCGCTTCGCCGACGATGTCGCGCTCAGCCGCCTCGAACACGCGGATGAACTCGCGTCCGATGACCTTGCGCTTCTCCTCGGGATCGGTCACACTGGCGAGCGCCGACAGGAAGCGCTCCCGCGCATCGACCACCACCAGCTCCACGCCGGTGGCCGCCACGAAGTCGCGCTCGACCTGCTCGGTCTCCTCGGCGCGCATCAGGCCGTGATCGACGTAGACGCAGGTGAGCCGGTCGCCGATCGCACGCTGCACGATGGCGGCCGCCACCGCCGAGTCGACCCCGCCCGACAGGCCGCAGATCGCCCGGCCGGTGGAGCCGATCTGTGCGCGGATGGCGTCGATCTGATCCTCGACGATGTTGACCATGGTCCACGTGGGCGCGCATCCGGCAATGCGGTGGAGGAAGTGTTCGAGCACCAGCTGGCCATGCTCGGTGTGCAGCACCTCCGGGTGCCATTGCACGCCGGCCAGTCGCCGCCCGACATCCTCGAACGCCGCCACCGGCGTGGCCTCCGTCCGGGCCAGCACGGCGAAGCCGGCGGGCGCCGCCACCACCGAGTCGGCGTGCGACATCCACACGTTGTGCTGCTCGGGCACCTCGGCCAGCAGCGTGCCGCGCTCGGTGACCGCAAGCGGCGTGCGCCCGTACTCGCGCGAACCGGTGGGCGCAACCTCGCCGCCCAACCCGCGGGCCATCAACTGGAAGCCGTAACAGATGCCGAACACGGGTACGCCGGCGGTGAACACGCCCGGATCGATGGCAGGGGCGCCATCGGCATACACCGACGCGGGTCCGCCCGACAGCACGATCGCCGCCGGGTCCAGCGCGAGCATCTCGCCCACCGACAGCGTGTGCGGCACGATCTGCGAGTAGACCCGCGCCTCGCGAACGCGGCGGGCGATGAGCTGGCTGTACTGGGCCCCGAAGTCGACGACGAGCACCCCGCCCGGCGCCGACCTGGCGTGGGCGGGGTCGCTGAACTTGGCCACGCTCACCGGCCGCTCAGCCCATTCCGACGTGCTGTGATGTCTGCAGCTTCTTGCCCTCGGTTTTGATCGACGGCGCCACCATGACCTCGACCTTCTGGAAGCTCTGCACCGAGTCATAGCCGCACAGGGCCATCGCGTTGCGCAGGCCGCCCATCAGGTTCAGGGAACCGTCGTTCTCGGCAGCCGGGCCGGTGAGGATCTCCTGCAGCGTGCCGATGGTCGTGGTCTTCACACGGGTGCCGCGGGGCAGCTCGGGGTGGAACGTCGCCATGCCCCAGTGGTAGCCCTTGCCGGGTGCTTCCGTGGCCTTGGCCAGCGGTGAGCCGATCATGCAGGCGTCGGCACCGCACGCGATGGCCTTCGCGAGGTCGCCGCCGTAGCTCATGCCGCCGTCGGCGATGACGTTCACGTACTTGCCGGTCTCCAGCAGGTGCTGCATGCGTGCCCCCGCGGCGTCGGCGATGGCGGTGGCCTGGGGCACACCGACGCCCACCACCTGGCGGGTGGTGCACGCCGCGCCCGGACCGACGCCCACGAGCACGCCCACGGCGCCCGTGCGCATCAGGTGGAGCGCGGTGGAGTAGGAGGCGCAACCCCCGACGATCACCGGAATCGGCAGGTCGGCGATGAAGCGCTTGAGGTTCAACGGCTCGTCGCGGCTGGAGACGTGCTCGGCCGAGACGACGGTGCCCTGGATGACGAGGATGTCGAGCCCGGCGTCGAGTGCGATGTCGATGTGGTCGCGCACCTTCTGCGGCGTCAGCGAACCGGCGACCACCACGCCCTGCTCCTTGATCTCCTTGATGCGCTGCACCATCAGGCCGGTGTCGACCGGCGTGCGGTAGACCTCCTGCAGCCCGCGGGTGGCATCTGCCGGCGCAAAGCCGGCGATCCTCTCCAGCTGCTGGTCGGCGTCGGCGTAGCGGGACTGGATGCCCTCGAGGTTCAGCACGCCGAGGCCGCCGATCTTGCCGATGAGGCCGGCTGTGGTGGGGTTCACCACCCCGTCCATGGCCGAGGCGAGCAACGGGTACGTGAACGTGTGGCCGCCCAGCTGCCACGTCATGTCGACGTCCTCGGGGTCGCGGGTGCGCCGGCTCGGCACGATCGCGATGTCGTCGAAGCCGTATGCGCGGCGACCGCGCTTGCCCATCCCGATCTCAATCTCCAACCCCGACCTCCATGGCCTCGTCGCTGTCTGGGTGAGCGTCAACGGATACGAAAAAACCCAGACCGGGGGTCCCGACCTGGGTTCGAAGTTGCTTGATGAGAGCCTGTTCCGTCACGCGCGTCTGGCCCGGGACGGTACCACCCACGCGCGCGGGGCCGCAATGAGAAATGCCGCGCGGAGCGGGCTTTCCGTCACCAGTTGGACGCACGGAATGCACCGCCCTGACACGCGACGCCTCAGTCCAGCGACTCGATCTCCACCCGGCGGGAGAAGGCGTCCACATCCTCCTGCTCGAACACGCCGGCCCCGAGGCGCAGGGCGTTGGCCGCGCCGCAGGCCACGGCGAGGCGCAATGCCGCCTGAGCATCGCGCGCGTGGATCCAGGAGGCGACGTAGCCGGCCAGGAACGCGTCGCCCGAACCAACCGTCGCGGCGACCTCTGAGATGCGCGGCAGGTGGGCACGATAGGTGCGCGCGTCGCGCCCCTCACCGATGCGGGCCACGCAACCCTCCTCGTCGTGGATCAGCACGTGCTTGGCACCCATCTGGGCGATCGTCTCAGCACCGCTGGCCACGTCGGCTTCGTCCTGGAACTCGTACCCCACGAGCTCCTCGGCCTCACGGCGGTTGGGGCTCACCACGTCCGGCTCGCCGACCAGTGCCTGCCGGAGCGAGGCCCCGAAGGCATCCACGGCGGTGACCATGTCGGGCGAGCGCAGGTCCTTGAGGATGCGTGCGTAGAGGTCGTCGGGCACGTCTCGCGGCAGCGATCCGGCGAGCACCAGGCAGTCCGCGCCCTTCGACAGGTAGCGCAGCTTGCTGAACAGCACGTCCACTTCGTCTGGTGTGATGGACGGACCGATCTCATTGATCTCGGTCTGGCCACCGTTGATCGGATCGACGACGGCGGTCGAGACGCGCGACTCCTCATGCACACGCACGAAGTCGTTCAGGACGCCCTCGTCGGTGAGCTCCTCGATGATCGTGGTGCCGGTGCGTCCCCCGGCGAAGCCAGTCGTGATGACGGGCTCGCCGAGCTGACGCAACGCACGCGCGATGTTCACGCCCTTGCCGCCCGGCAGGGCGATTGCAGCGGTGGCACGCTGGCGATGACTTGCGCCGAAACTGGGTACCGTCAGCGTACGGTCGAGCGCTGCATTGACGGTGACGGTGAGGATCACAACAGTCTCCCAAGTCCGGAGCGCACCCGCTCCATGACGCTTGCCCCGGTCACATCCTCTCCCACGACCAGGTTGCGCGTGCCCAAGACGTTCTCGCCGGAGGTGATCGTGACCGTACCGACCACGGTGCCCTTCGTGAGCGGCGCGATGAGCTCGACCGGCGCCACCACGCTGCGGGTCATCTTGCCGCCGAGGCGCACCGTCACGCCGAGCTGCTTTTCGGCGACCAAGGGCACCGTCACCCCGGGTCGATCGCGCACCGGGACCCGCACCACCTCTTGACCCAGCGGGAGTACGACGATGCGCGAGTACTGGCGGAACCCCCAGTCGAGCAGGCGCTTGGCATCGCGCGCGCGGGCTGCGCGACTGGGCTCGCCGATGAGGGCGACGTAGAGCCCCATCTTCTTGGCCGGCCGCACGGCGTGCGCGACCATCGCGTAGCCGGCTCCCTCCGTGTGGCCGGTCTTCACACCGTCGGCCTCGGGGTCGATCGACAGCAGGTCGTTCTCCGATTCGAGGCGCCGGGTACCGACCCCGTTGGGCCCGGGAATGCGCGCCACGCGGCGACGTACGACCCCCGCCACGAAGGGATACTCCTCGCGCACGCGCCGACCGATCGCCACCAGGTCCCGCACCGTGGAGTAATGGCCGGGCGCGTCCAGGCCATGGGGATTCGCAAAGTGGGTGTTCGCCAGCCCCATCGCCTGCGCCTCGGCGTTCATGTACCCCACGAAGCGCGGGATCGACCCGCCACCGACGTTGCGTGCCAGCGCGATCGCCGCGTCATTGCCACTGCCGATCATGAGGCCGGTCAGGAGGTTGCGCATCGAGAGCCGCTCTCCGGGCACCAGGCTGGCCGTCGACCCGCCGGCGCCGGTTGCGACCGCGGGCACCACCGCCACGTCGTCCAGGCTGGTGCGCTGCATCACCACGAGCGCGGTCATCATCTTCGTTGTGCTGGCCATCGGCAGGCGCGCGTCTGGCTTGCGCGCGGCAAGGACTTCGCCGGTGTCGGTGTTCACCACGATGTAGGCACGTCCGGCCACCGCCGGCGGTGCGGCAGACGCAGCAGGCACAACCGTCGCAGCGGCCACGAGCGCCGCCACCAGGGCCCGGTTTCGCATCACCCGTAGCGTACCAACGGTTGCGGTGAGCTCACGCCGCTTCCCAGGCGGCCCACACCGTGTCACGCAGCGCCGCGGCCGCCTTCGCCGGATCCTCGGCGTAGATGATCGACCGACTGGCCGACACGAGTGCGCCGGCGGCCCGTCCACCGAACGCCGGTCCCAGATCCTCGGGCCGCCCACCCTGGGCTCCGACGCCGGGCAACAGGAAGACCTGATGGGGCATGCGCACACGCAACGCCGCGATCCTGCCGGGGACCGTCGCGCCGACGACCGCGCCCACCGCCGAAAGCCCTGATGCCCCGACGCTGTCGGCACCCCAGGAGGCGACGAGGTCTGCGACCGCCTCGTGCCACAGCCGGCCGTCGGCGAGCGTCAGGTCCTGCAGGTCGGCGGCGCCGGGGTTGGAGGTGCGCACGAGGACGAACAACCCGCGACCGGCACCGACGGCGCGCTCGACGAACGGCGCCACCCCGTCGCCACCGAGCAGCGGGTTCACGGTCAGCGCGTCGATGGAGCCACGCAGCCAGGCGTCGGCGTATGCCCGCGCGGTGGCGTCGATGTCGCCGCGCTTCCCATCGGCGATGACGACCAGACCGGTATCGGCGGCGGCCCCGATCACGGTTTCCAAGACGCGGATGCCGTCGGCACCGAAGCGCTCGAAGCACGCAAGCTGCGGTTTGACCGCCACGCAACTGGCCCCCGCGGCGGCGATGATCCGGAGGCAGAACGCCTCGGTTTCGGCGACGCCACCGCGGATGCGGGCGGGGTCCGGATCGAGGCCGAGCACGATCTGGCTGCGCCGCGCCGCAACGGCGGCGGCGAGGCGGTCACCGAAGCCGGTCACAGCACCTCACCCACCAGCCAGAGCGCACCGGGGAGCACGATCGGGGCCAGCAGCGCGGTGACCACGACGGCACCGGCAATCACGTCGGTCTTCAACCTGAACCACCCTCCGATCACCAACGACATCATGGCGGTGGGCATCGCCGCCTGCAGCACCACGGTACGCAATACGTCGTCGTCAAGCCCGATCGCGAAGGCGACTGCAAGGGCGATCAGGGGGCTGGCCAGGAAGCGCAGCGCGGTGGCCCACGCGACGTCCCGCCAAGCCCGCCGCACACCATCCCACTCGATGACAAGTCCCGCGTAGATCAGCACGAGCGGCAGCACTGCGCCGCCCAGTACCAGGAGCGGCCGATCGATCGCCGCCGGCAACTCGTCGACGCCGGCGGCATGCACCGCCATTCCGGCGATGACCGCCCAGATGGGTGGCAGCATGATCAGGTTCTTCAGGCCCCCAGCCGGCGCATCGCCACTTGCGTCGCGGTCACCGAACCGCGCGCCGAACCACATGGTGGACGTCCACGTGATGATGCCGGTGCAGAACGTGTCGAACATGACCGCCGCCGGGAGCGACAGATGCGCGTCGGTCGCCGCGGCGATGAGCGGTATCCCGAAGAAGCCGGTGTTGCCGACAGCACTCGCGACGATCAGGGCCCCGGTCGCCCGACGGTCGAGTCGTCTGACCCGCGCCAATCCCCAGGCCAGCGCGACGAGGACGCCATGGACCGCGAAGCCGACGACTGGCACCAGCACCAATGACAGCTCCATCTCCCTGGTGACCATGATGTGAAACACCAGCGCCGGCAGGGTCAGGTAGATCACGATCTTGACCAGCGCCGGTCCCGCGGCCGGGGTCAGCACGCCCAGGCGCCGGAGCAGCCAACCGAGCAGGATCACCACCAGGGCGGCGAACGCAGTGGCCGTCATTCCTCGACCCCGCGGTCGCCCCATGTGCCGAGCCCACGGCTCAGGCGCATTGCATCATCCCGGCTCAGCCGCGTGCCGCTGGATTCGCTCAGGGCCGATTCAACCGCAGCGAGCGGTCGGTGAGCGGGTCCGCGATCTCCACGCGAGGAGCGTAGCGCACGGTCTCGTTTGCATCGGCGCATCGCAGGAATCGGACGCCTGCTCGCCGTGCCGACGCGCCCACCGGCGTCACGACCGCGTCAGGACCCGCGTCGATGCCGTCACGATCGCGTCAAGGCCGCCCCACAGACCGTCGAGGCGCGCTAGAAGGAACGTATGGACATCGTGCTCATCATCGCCCTCGCGGTCGCGTTCGTCGCCGTTGCGATCGCGCTTGTCCTGGTGTGCCTGCACATCGCCGGTCGCGACGCGAACGACCTCATCACCGCGATCACCGGGCGCCAGGGCTCCGCCGAAGCCCCTCGCGACAAGCTGGACAGGAAGTCCTGACCCAAGTCCGCGTCGGGCACCACACGTCGCGACAGTTGCCAGGTATCACGGACGGTGGCATGCGCTCTGTGTTGGTGGAACCTGCGAGCCCTCGCAGACACGACGAAAGGATCGTGCCGTGCGCCACCGCCTTCACCTGCGTCGCACCTGGCCGCTGCTTGCCCTCCTCGGGGCGCTGATCGCATCTCCGGCATTCGCGATCAATCAGATCAACGGCACCGGTGAGCCCCCGTTCACCAACACCACGACCAACACCTGGTTCTTCAAGCTCACCGCGAACGTCGCGACCGGCGACGCCTACCGCGTCACCGTCCGCACCTATGCCAACGGGAACCTCATCCAGGAACAGCCGTTCCAGCTCGGCGCGGGCAACTACAACCCGCTGCCGTACACCGATCTGCAGTCCGGTCTGCAGGAGGGCGTGACCTACCAGGACTGCGCGAGCGGCGAGAACTTCTTCAGCTACCTGGGCGCGTGGACCCCCGACGCGATCGGCTCATGCTTTGCCGCGCCCCCCGGCACGCACACCACGATCGACCGCACCAAGCCGAACATCCAGGTGTTCGTGAACGGGACGGACACCTACTCCAAGAGCCTGGCGATGACCTATCGGGTGAACTACCAGGACAACCTGGCCCCGCCGTTCCCTGCCAACTTCGTGTGCCGCTCGTTCGGCACGCCCGGCGCCTGTCCGTCGTTCGATTACCAGGCAGCATGTTCCAACCCCGTCAACGGCAACGTCAAGGTCAATGCCTTCGAGTGCACCGAGACGCTGCCGGCGACGGCCCCGGATGGGCCGGTGTACTTCTGCGCGCGGTCCGCCGACCAGGCCGTGCCCGACATCCCGAACAACCCCGATCAGTTCACCGGTTCCACCGCCAGCAAGGCCAACCTCTCCGATGTCGGCTGCGGGAACGTGATCCTCGACCGCACCGCACCGACCGTGAGCGCGACCGCCAACGGTGCGTCCGGGACCTTGACCACCACGGTCGGGCAACTCGTCACGTTCGCCGGCCAGGCGGGTGACGCCACCTCGGGCGTTCCGAACCCGCTGACGTGGGCATTCGGCGACAACACCGCAGCGGGCAGCGGCGCAAGCGTCGCCCACACCTACACGCAGACGGGCACCTACCAGGCGTCGGTCACGACCACGGACGGCGCAGGCAACCCCGCAACCGGCCACGTGACCGTCGTCGTCTCGCCACCGCCCGCCGGTGGGGCCACGCCCTCGACCGGTTCCGGCACCGTCACTCCCCCGCCGACCCCGTCGCAGATCTCGCAGGCGGTGGGTGGCGGCGGCACCCAGACCACCGTCATCGCCGGGCTCGGCACCGTCTCGCCGAAGCGCGTCAAGATCACCGCAAAGCTGAAGGCCCTGCCTCTGTCGTTTACCGCGTCGGGCCCGGGCAGTGTCACGGTGACGCTCAAGAAGGGCACCAAGGTCATCGCCAAGGCCGGAACGTCGTTCACCCGGGCTGGGACCGCGGGCTTCAAGCTCAAGCTGCCACGCAAGCTCGCGCCGGGCGCCTACAGCCTGAAGGTCGCCTTCACACCAGCCGGCGGCGCTCGGGTGACGAAGTCGTTCGCCGTCAAGTTCACCGGCGTCGCGCGAACCAAGGAGTTCGCGTCGCGGCCCCCGACAGCGCCGCTGCTGACGGGTGCCCCATCGCTCGTCCCGCCGGCTCGGTCGTAAGGCCTCCGTGTCGGCTGGGCGATGCGCCGCCCAGCCGACACGCTTCTGCCACACGCTCGTGACCCGCGCGACGCACCTCCCGGACGGCGACGACACCATTGTCACCGGATGAGACGCATTGCACGAAGGCGACACAACCCTGTGCAACGTCCGGTGCCAGGCACGGTTTGTTGCATGCTCCGGGCCGTGCGGCCGGTTGGCCGCGACACGGACGGAAATGCCAAGCGGGGGCCTCCGGGCCCCCGCTCGTTACCGCGATCGGATGGTGGAACGACTACATCATTCCGCCGCCGGGCATCCCGCCACCCGGCATGCCGCCGCCGCCCATGGGGTCGTCGCCGGGCTTGTCCACCACGAGGCACTCCGTGGTGATGATGTTCTTGGCGATCGATGCCGCGTTCTGCAGGGCTGAGCGCGTCACCATGGCCGGGTCGATGATGCCGGCCTTCACCAGGTCGACGTACTCGCCCGAGTCGACGTTCAGGCCCATTCCGGCCTTCAGCTCGCGCACACGTCCAACCACGACCGACCCCTCGAGGCCGGCGTTGTCGGCGAGCTGACGAAGCGGCTCCTCGAGGGAGCGACGCACGATCGCCACGCCGGTGGCCTCGTCGCCGTCGAACTTGAGGCTGTCGAGCCCCTTCACCGCGTTGACGAGGGCTACGCCACCACCGGGCACGATGCCCTCCTCGAGGGCGGCACGGGTGGCCTGCAGGGCGTCCTCCACACGGTGCTTCTTTTCCTTCATCTCGGTCTCGGTGGCAGCGCCGACCTTGACCACCGCCACACCACCGGCCAGCTTCGCCAGCCGCTCCTGCAGCTTCTCGCGGTCGTAGTCCGAGTCGGTGTTGTCGATCTCGCCCCTGATGGCACGGATGCGACCCTTGATCTCGTCGGCATCGCCGTGACCGTCGATGATGGTGGTGTTGTCCTTGCCGACGACGATGCGACGAGCCTGACCGAGCTGCGAGATCTGGGTGTTCTCGAGCTTGAGGCCCATCTCCTCGGAGATGACCTCGCCGCCGGTGAGGATGGCGATGTCCTCGAGCATCCGCTTGCGCCGGTCGCCGAAGCCGGGGGCCTTCACCACGATGCCGGTGAACGTGCCGCGCAGCTTGTTGACGATGAACGTGGCGAGCGCCTCGCCCTCCACGTCCTCGGCGAGCACGAGCAGCGGCTTGCCGGTCTGGATGACCTTCTCGAGCAGCGGGAGCACGTCCTTGACGACGCTGATCTTGCCGCTGAACATGAGCACGTAGGCGTCGTCGAGGACGGCCTCCATGCGCTCAGGGTCGGTGACCATGTACGGCGACATGTAGCCGCGGTCGAACTGCATGCCCTCGGTGAACTCGAGGTCCATCCCGAAGGTCTGGCCCTCCTCCACGTTCACCACACCGTCCTTGCCGACCTTCTCGATGGCGTCGGAGATGATGTCGCCGATCTCACGATCGCGTGCGGAGATGGTGGCGACCCGGGCGATGTCTTCCTTGCCCTTGACGGGCTGGGCTGCCGCGCGGATCGACTCCACGACGTTGTCGACGGCGGCCTCGATGCCGCGCTTGAGGCCCATCGGGTTGGCACCGGCGGCCACGTTCTTGAGGCCCTCGCGCACGATGGCCTGCGCCAGCAGGGTGGCCGTGGTGGTGCCGTCACCAGCGATGTCGTTGGTCGCCGTTGCGACCTCGCGCACGAGCTGGGCGCCCTGGTTCTCGAACTGGTCCTCGATCTCGATCTCGCGGGCGATGGTGACACCGTCGTTGGTCACGGTCGGTGCACCGAACTTGCGGTCGATCACCACGTAGCGGCCCTTGGGACCGAGCGTGACCTTCACCGCGTCAGCCAGCGTGTTGACTCCACGCTCCAGCGCCTTGCGCGCGTCTTCGTGGAACTTGATTTCCTTCCCCATGCGGGTTACGTCCCTTTCGTCGGTTCGCTCGGTTACTTCTTCTTCGCGGTCTTCGGCTTGGCCGCCGCGGCGTCGACCTTGGCGAGGATGTCGTGCTCGCTCAGGATGAGCACCTCGCCGTCGCCGACCTTGACCTCGGTACCGCCGTACTTCGAGTAGATGACCTCGTCACCGACGGCGACGCCAAGGGGCACTCGCGTGCCGTCCTCCCAGCGTCCGTCGCCGACTGCCAGGACGCGACCGCGCTGCGGCTTCTCCTTGGCGGTGTCGGGCAGCACGATGCCGCTGGCGGTGACCTCTTCGGCCTCGATCCCTTCAACGATCACGCGGTCGCCGAGTGGCTTCAGGTTCAAAATCGATCCTCCCGTGGTTTGCAGCGTGGATGCGACTGGATTGGCACTCGCACACCCAGAGTGCCAAGAGCATAGCGAAGCACCACGCGTTTGTGGGACACCAATAGTCTGATGGGCATGCCCCGCCTCGCGATCCCGATCACAACGCCTCGTCTGACGATTCGCAGCATGCGCCCGGGCGACGCGGACGACGTATACGCATACCGGTCGCTGCCGGAGGTGGCGCGCTACCTGCCGGGCGAGCCTCACTCCGAGCACGAAGCCGCCGAGTGGGTGGCGGGCGCCCTCACGGACGGCACGATCGACGACGCCCACCAGTGGTTGGCGCTGGCGATCGAGCAGTCGGGGCGGATGATCGGCGACCTGCTCGTGCGACTGGACGGCGTTGACGGACCCGACGGCCGCCAGGCCGAGATCGGCTGGGCGATGCGCCCTGGCTCGCAGGGCCACGGCTTCGCCACCGAGGCCGTGCGCGCGCTCGTCGACGCTGCGTTCCGCGACCTTCGGCTGCACCGCGTGTGGGCGCGGCTCGACCCGACGAACGAACCCTCGGCGCGCCTGTGCGAGCGAGTCGGGATGCGGCGAGAAGCGCTCTTTGTTCGGGCTTCGTGGCACAAGGGCGCCTGGACCGACCTTGCGGTATACGCACTGCGCGCCGACGAGTGGCCGCGTCCGGCGGCGGCATCATCGGCATCCGCGGTCACTCCCCCACGGGTTCCATAGGAGTGGCCAGCCCCGATCGGCCCAACCGGCGTGACACCATGACCGGCGAGACTCCGGAGGAGCGATGGACACGACGCACGACCTGATCGTCATCGGCGCCGGGATGGCGGGATTGAACGCGGTCGACCGGGCGGTCGGCGACGGGCGGCGCATCGCGGTGATCGAGCGCGCCTTGATCGGCGGCACGTGCCCCACGCGCGGATGCATCCCGAGCAAGGCGCTCATTCGCAGCGCCGAGGTGGCCCACCAGGCCCGGCGCGCGGCCGAGTTCGGCATCCGGGTGGGCGAGGTCTCGGTCGACTTCCCAGCGGTGATGGCGCGGGTGCGCGCCATCATCCAGAAGGGCTCCGACGGCACGCGGCGGTGGGTGGAGTCGCTCGATGGGGTCGAGATCGTGGAGGGCGACGCCACGTTCGCCGACCGGCATACGGTTGTCGTCGACGGCCGGGAGCTCACGGCACCGCACATCGTGATCGCGACCGGCGCCGATCCGTCCGTGCCTCCCATTCCCGGGCTCGACCGCGTCCCGCACTGGACGAGCGACGACCTGCTGCTGCGTGTCGACGAGCTCCCGGCCCGCCTGTTGGTGATCGGCGCCGGGCCCATCGCCCTCGAGCTCGGCCAGGCGATGTGCCGCCTCGGGTCGAAGGTAACGCTTGTCGACATCGCCCCGACCTTGCTGCCACGGTCAGAACCCGAGCTTGTCGCGCTGCTGCGCCAACGCCTCGACCAAGAGGGCATCGCGCTCCACCTGGGCGTGACGATCGACGCGGTGCGCCCCGGCCCGCAGGTCGCGCTCACGATCGACGGTCAAGAGACGACGCTGGAGGCCGACGCGCTGCTGGTCGCGACCGGGCGCGCCCCGGCAACGATCGGCCTCGGGCTCGAGCACACCGCGGTGGCCGTGGAGCGCTCGGGTGTGACGGTCGATGCCTACCTCGCCACCACCGAGGAGGGCATCGCTGCTGCGGGCGACGTCGTCGGCCCGCCGTTCGGCGCATTCACCCACGTCGCCCGACGGATGGGCAGCCGCGCCACCGCCAACGCGCTCGACCTCGACCGCGCTCCGGCCGACGCCGACGTGGGGCCGACCGCCGTGTTCACAGACCCTGAGCTCGCGGCGATCGGCCTCACCGAAGCACAGGCGCGCGAACAGGGCTTCGACGTGGTGGCCGAGTCGACCGGCTTTGGCGGCGGGCGTGCCCGTGCGATCGGCGAGGAGTTCGGGCGCGCCAAGGTCGTGATCGAGCGCGGCACCCGCCGTCTGCTGGGTGCGCACGTGCTGGCCTACCACGCCGCCGACATGGTGAACACCCTGTCCGTCGCGATGAGCGCCGGGGACGGGGCGATTGACCCGATCGTCACCGCCTACCACATCCATCCGACCATGGGCGAGGTGATCCAGTCGCTGGTCAAGGCGGCCGCGTCGAAGTGAGCCTCGACTGAGCCTGGCGCCCGCCCACCGATCGCGGGCCGTCGTGGCCGCCGCACTGTTCACGGTGGTGGCGTGGGCCTCGGCGTTCATCGCCATCCGCTCTGCCGGACGCGAGCTGACAGCGGGGCCGCTGACGCTGCTTCGTGTGTGCGTCGCAGCCGTCTGCCTGGGCGCGGTGGTTGCCTGGCGACGCGAGCCGATGCCCGCGCGGCGCGACTGGCCCGGCATCGTGGTGTGTGGCGTGTCGTGGTTCGCCGTCTACAACCTCGCCCTGAACGCCGGCGAGCGGCGGGTCGACGCCGGCACGGCCGCGATGCTCGTCTACGTGGGCCCGGTGCTGATCGCGCTGCTCGCCGGCTGGCTCCTTCACGAGGGCTTCCCGCGCGCGGTCCTTTCCGGCTGCGCGATCAGCTTCGCCGGGGTCGCCGTGATCGCGCTCGCCACCAGCGGCGGCCTCGACCTGAACACGGGCGCGCTGCTGTGCCTGCTGGCGGCGCTGACCTACGCCATCGGCGTTGTCGCCCAGAAGCCCGTGCTCGCCCGCCAGTCGGCCCTGGTCGTGACTTGGGGGGCCTGCATGGTCGGCGTCACGCTGTGCCTGCCGTTCGCGCCACGGCTGGTGGCCGAGTTGCACGGTGCCTCGGCCGGCGCGATCGTCTGGGCCGTCTATCTGGGCGTGGTGCCGACGGCCATCGCATTCACCACCTGGGCCTACGCGCTCACCCGCCACACGGCCGGCCGCATGGCGAGCATCTCCTTCGCGGTGCCGCCACTGGCGGTCCTCATGGGGTGGATCGTGCTGGGCGAGGCACCGACGGCGCTCGCCCTCGGCGGCGGAGCACTCGTGCTCGCCGGAGTCGCGGTCGCGCAGCGCCGATGAGGCTCAGGTCACCGCTGCCCTCCGGGTGTACCGCGGGTTGCGCCAGTCCTCGGCGCGCATGACGTCGGCGAGCGCGCTCACCGCGTCGAACACGTCCACGTGGCGAAGGTAGAGCGGGGCGAACCCGAAGCGCAGCACGTCGGGCGCGCGGAAGTCGCCCACCACGCCACGGGCGATGAGCGCCTGCACGATGGGGTAGGCGTCGCGATGCGCGAGCGACACCTGGCTGCCGCGCATCTGAGCCTCGCGCGGCGATACCACAGCGAACGCATCGCCCAGTCGCCCGCGGATCAGCTGGACGAACAGATCGGTGAGCGCCGTCGCCTTTGCGCGCGCGGCCGCAAGGTCCAGCTCGTCGAATACGTCGAGCGCCGTATCCAGGCAGACCATCGCCGCCACATCCGGCGTGCCGGCGACCAGGCGCCCGACGCCGGCGGCAGGGCGGTATGCGGGTGCGAAGGCGAACGGCTCGGCGTGCCCCAGCCAACCGGCGATCGGGTTGGCCATGGCCTCCTGCGCGTGCCGCGCGACGAACGCGAGCGCCGGCGCCCCGGGGCCGCCGTTGAGGAACTTGTACGTGCAGCCCACCGCCAGGTCGACCGCGCAGACGTCGAGCTGCAGCGGCAGGGCTCCGACACTGTGCGAGACGTCCCAGAGGGCGAGCGCACCGCCGGCATGTGCGGCGGCGGTGAGGGAGCGCATGTCGTACAGGCGACCGGTGCGATAGTGCACGTGCGAGCACACCAGCACGGCTGAGTCGGCCAGCTCGGCGGCCGTGACCCGCAGCGGGTCGAGGCGACGTACGGTGCGACCGCGCTGGGCCGCGACGGCATCGACCAGGTACCGATCGGTGGGGAAGTCGTCGGCGGCAGCCGCGATGACGGGACGGTCCGGCCGCAGATCGCACGCAGCGTGCAGCAGCTTGAACAGGTTGACGCTCGTGGAGTCGCAGACGACGACCTCGTCCGCGTCGGCGCCGACAAGCGGCGCGATACGCGCGCCCAGCCTGCGCGGCAGCTCGATCCAGCCGTCCGCGGTCCAGCCGCCGACGAGGTGGGCCCCCCACTGCTCGCGCGCGAACCGGGCAAGCCGCTCCGGGGCGTCGGCACTGGGGGGCCCCAGTGAGTTGCCGGCGAGATAGATGACGCCGGCGGGCAGGTCGAACCGGTCGCGTCGCCCGGCCAGCGGGTCGTCGCGATCGAGTGCGACGCACCGATCACGGTCGGGCATGCTCAATAGCGGACGCCCACGAGGGTGAGCGGGTGCGCCGGCGCCGTTGGCCCGGCGTGACGACGCGGCGCTCCGCCGAGCAGGGCGACGTGGCCCTCGAGCGAGCGCGCGCCGCGCCCCACCTCGAGCAGTGTTCCCACCAGGACCCGCACCATGTGACGCAGGAACGCGTCGGCCTCGATCGCGAAGACCAGTTCGTCGCCACGTTCGATCCACTCGCAGCGGGCCACCGTGCGATCGAAGAACACATGCTCGGTGTTGGTGGGGGTGAACGCGCTGAAGTCATGCTGGCCCACGGTGGCCGCTGCCGCGGCCCGCATCGCCGCCACGTCCAGCACGCCCCGCACCCACAGCACGGCCTCGCGCCGCAGCGGCGAGCGCTGCCCCGTGAGCACGCGGTACTCGTACGACCGGGCGACCGCGTCGGCACGGGCGTCGAAGCCGTCGGGGGCAGCATCGAGCGCACGCACCGCGGCGTCCTCGGGAAGGACGCCGTTCAGCGCCTCCTGCAGGCGCCGACGGTCCGGTACCTCCCCGTCGAGCACAAGGCTGACGACCTGGCCCGACGCGCTGACCCCCGCGTCGGTGCGGCCGGCCACGCGCAGGTCCAGCACCGGAGCCGGCGCCACAACGGCGAGGGCGTCCCGCAGGACGCCCTCCACAGTTCTCTGATCGGGCTGGGCAGCCCAACCGGCGAAGCGGCGCCCGTCGTACTCGAGCGCGAGCCGGACGGTTGCCATCAGGCGGTCCGCTTACTCCGCGGCGACCGGCACCTCACGCGAGAGCTCCAGCAGCACCATCGGCGCGGCGTCGCCCGGGCGTGGGCCGAGCTTGGTGATGCGGGTGTAGCCGCCGGGCACGTCTTTGAAGACCGGTGCGATCTCGTTGAACAGGCGGTAGCTCACCGGCTTGTTGCGAAGCAGCGTGATCGCCTGGCGACGAGAGTGCAGGCTGCCCTCCTTGCCGAGCGTGATCGCCTTCTCGGCAACGGAGCGGGCCAGCTTGGCCTTGGCCTCGGTGGTCTGGATGCGGCCGTGCTCGAGCAACGCCGAGGCCAGGTTCGCGGCCATGGAGGTGCGGTGCGAGCTGGTACGGCTGAGCTTTGGTCCCTGTCGGCGGTGACGCATGGTCGTTCCCCTGGTACGTGCGGTCTAGTCGTCCGAGCGGAGGCCGAGACCCTGGGCTGCCAGGACCTCCTTGACCTCTTCGATGCTCTTGCGGCCGAAGTTCGGGATTGCCCCGAGCTCGCCCTCGGTCTTGGAGATGAGGTCGCCGATCGTCTCGATGCCCACGCGCTTGAGGCAGTTGTACGAACGGACGCCGAGCTCCAGCTCCTCGATCAGGATGTCATGGATGTCGCTCTTGGGCGCACCCTCCTCCACCGGCTCGGCCTCCTGGGCCACGGCCGGGTCGGCGAACATCGAAAGGCGCTGGATGAGGGTACCGGCCGCGGCAGCCATGGCATCGCGCGGCGTGACGGAACCGTCGGTCTCGATCTCGAGTGTGAGCTTGTCGTAGTCGGTACGTTGACCGACACGGGCGGCGGCGACCTCGTAGCGCACGCGGCGCACCGGCGAGAACGCCGAGTCGACCGGGATGACGCCGATGGTGGTGCCGGCACCCTTGTTCTGGTCGGCCGGCACATAGCCGTTGCCGCGGGCGATGGTGATGACCATCTCAAGCGAGGCGCCCTTGTTCAGGTTCGCGATCTCGAGCTCGGGGCTCAGGATCTCGAGGTCCGCCGGGCAGACGATGTCGCCGGCGGTGACCACGCCCGGTCCGCTCTTGGCGATCTCCACCTCGACCTCGCCGATCTCTCCGTGCAGCAGACAGACGAGACCGCGCAGGTTGAGGATGATGTCCGTCACATCCTCGCGGACACCCTCAATGGTCGAGAACTCGTGCTGCACACCATCGATCCGGATGGAGGTGACCGCGGCGCCCTCGAGCGACGAGAGCAGCACGCGACGCAGCGAGTTCCCGAACGTGTGACCGAAGCCGCGGTCGAGCGGCTCGACCTCGAAGACACCGAGTGTGTCCGAGGTCTCGTTGTAGGTCATCCGAGGTGCGTGAGCGTCGAGCAACTTAGTGCCTCTTTCCCCCGGCGAGGCCGGGCCCTGTGGTGAACGCGAAAGCGGAGATCCTCCTGCCTCGGCCGCCGCCCCCCGCGTCAGGGAGCGGCCACCATCGCCGGAGACTCCGAACCGATTACTTCGAGTAGAGCTCCACGATGAGCTGTTCACGGACCGGCGTGTCGATGTCGGCGCGCTCCGGGAACTTCAGGATTGTGCCGCTGAGCTGGTCGTAGTCGGCCTGCAACCACGGCGCGACGGACGCAACCAGGTCGGTCGCGTTGCGCACGGTCTGCTCGGCAGACGACTTGTCCTTCAGCGAGATGACGTCGTTGGGACGCACCTGGTAGCTGGGAATGTCGACCCGGCGGCCGTTGACCTTGAAGTGGCCGTGGCTCACCATCTGGCGTGCCTGACGGCGCGATGCGGCGAAGCCGAGGCGCGTGACGACGTTGTCGAGGCGGCACTCCAGCAGGCGCAGCAGGTTCTCACCTGTGATGCCCGGCTGGCGGTTGGCCTTGTCGTAGTAGCGGCGGAACTGCGTCTCGAGCACGCCGTAGAAGCGGCGGGCCTTCTGCTTCTCGCGCAGCTGCAACAGGTACTCACTCTGCTTGGAACGGCGCCCCTGGCCGGCCTCGCCGGGCGGGTAGGCGCGGCGCTCGATGCCACACTTGTCGGTGAGGCACCGCTCGCCCTTCAGGAAGAGCTTCTCGCCTTCACGGCGGCACTGCTTGCACTGCGCATCACGATCACGAGCCACGGGGCAACCTCGTCAGACGCGGCGCCGCTTGCGAGGGCGGCAACCGTTGTGGGGGACTGGGGATACGTCGGTCACCGAGGTGACCTCCAGGCCGGCGGCCTGCAGCGAGCGGATCGCGGTCTCGCGACCGGAGCCCGGGCCCTTGACGTAGACGTCCACCTTCTGGAGACCGTGCTCCATGCCCTTGCGGGCGGCGGCGTCGGCGGTGACCTGCGCGGCGAACGGCGTCGACTTGCGCGAGCCCTTGAACCCGGCGGAGCCGGCGGTCTCCCACGCGATCACGTTGCCCTCACGATCGGTGAGGGTGACGATCGTGTTGTTGAAGGAGGTCTTGATGTGGGCGTGGCCGATCGCGATGTTCTTCTTGGCGCGACGGCGAGTACGGCCGCGTGTTGGCTTCTGGCGTGACAAAGCGGTTCTCGTTCCCCTTCTACTTCTTGCGCTGCTTGCCGACGGTCTTCTTGGGGCCCTTGCGGGTGCGCGCGTTGGTCTTGGTGCGCTGGCCCCGAACCGGCAGGCCGCGACGGTGACGAAGCCCGCGGTAGCAGCCGATCTCGGAGAGGCGCTTGATGTTGTTGGCGCGCTCGCGCCGAAGGTCGCCCTCGACCTCCAGGTCCTTCTCGATCACGTCGCGAAGCCGCGTGACCTCTTCCTCGGTCAGATCGCGAACGTAGGTGTTCGGCGAAATACCGACCTGTGCGAGCACCTTGTTGGCGGTGGTGCGGCCGATGCCGAACACGTAGGTGAGCCCGATCTCGACCCGCTTCTCACGGGGAATGTTGACGCCTGCAATACGTGCCACGCGGCTACCCCTGTGTCTGCTTGTGTCGCGGGTTCTGGCAGATGACCATGAGCTTGCCGTGCCGCTTGATCACGCGGCACTTCTCGCACATGGGTTTGACTGACGCTCGCACTTTCACCGTGAACTGCCTTTCGTGCTCACTTGAAGCGATAGGTGATACGGCCCCGCGTGAGGTCGTACGGACTGAGTTCCACCTTGACGCGGTCGCCCGGGAGGATGCGGATGTAGTGCTGACGCATCTTCCCCGAGATGTGGGCAAGAACGTTGTGGTCGTTGTCGAGCTTGACGCGGAACATGGTGTTCGGCAGGGCCTCCATCACTTCGCCCTCAAGCTCGATCGCCTCTTCTTTCTGGCCCACAAACTCCTCTCAAGCGCCCCGGAGGGCTCAATAACCGCAGCTCATCGCACGCGGGGTTCCGCGAGCGGCCACGCATCTTAGCATGGCGCGCTCATCGTGTTGTCAGGATCCGCGGACCCTCCGCGGTGATGGCGACGGTGTGCTCGGAATGGGCCGACAGCGTGCCGTCGGCGGTCCGGATCGTCCATTTGTCGTCGTCGAGCGTGACGTCCGGGGTCCCGACGTTGACCATCGGCTCGATGGCGATGACCACGCCGGGCTCGAGCAGCGTACCCGTACCGCGCTGGCCGTAGTTCGGCACCTGCGGCGGCTCGTGCATCGACCGGCCGACGCCGTGGCCGACGAGGGAGCGCACCACGGCGAACCCGGCCGACTCGACCTCGCGCTGAACGGCCTCGCCGATGTCGCCGACGCGGTTGCCCGGCTGCGCGGCGGCGATACCCCGCTGCAGGGCTGCCTCGGTCACGGACTTCAGCTCGGCCGCCTCCAGCCCGATCTTGCCGATGGCCACGGTGCGGGCGCTGTCGGCCACCCACCCGTCGAGTATCAGGCCGCAGTCGATGGCCAACAGGTCGCCGTCCTCCAGGCGCACGGGGCTGGGGATGCCGTGCACCACCACGTCGTTCAGCGACGCGCAGATGGAGCCCGGGAAGTCGGGTACGCCGGGGCCTCCCGGGTAGCCGAGGAACGCTGGCACTCCCCCACGCTCGCGGATTGCGCTTTCGGCGATGGCGTCCAGCTCGAGCAGCGTCGTACCGACGGTCGCCGCCGCACACACCAGGTCCAGGCACTCCGACAGCGCGGCGCCCGCGGCGGCCATCGCCTCGATCTCGGCAGCGGACTTGAGGATCGGGGCCGGTTCGCGCGCCGCCGCGGTCGCCTTCGGGCGGCGACGGGCGGAGGTCATCACGGCAGGGCGGCGCTGATACGCGCGTACACGTCGTCCAGCTCGCCGATGCCGTCGACCTCACGCAGGATGCCCTTGGCGCGGTAGTAGTCGACCACCGGTGCGGTCTGGTCTGCGTAGGTCGCAAGTCGCGCGGCGACCGTCTCGGGCTTGTCGTCGTCGCGCTGGTACAGGTCGCAGGTCGGCGTGCCGCTGGGGCAGGCGCTGTTGTCGTACGGGTTGAACACCTCGTGGAACGAGCGACCACAGGCACGGCAGATCCAGCGACCGCCCAGGCGGCGGATGAGCTCGTCGTTGTCGACCACCAGCGAGATGACGGCATCCAGCGGGGCGGTGAGCTCACCCAACATGACGTCGAGTGCCTCGGCCTGCGCCACCGTACGGGGAAAGCCGTCCAGCAGGAATGCGTCGGGCTGGGCCTGCAGGGCAGCGCGGATCATCCCGATCACCACTTCGTCCGGCACCAGCTTCCCGTCGTTCATGTAGCGCTTGGCCTCGAGGCCGAGCTCCGTGCCGTCAGCCACCTGCTGGCGCAGCAAGTCGCCCGTTGCCAGGTGCAGCAGCGCATGGTCGGCCTTCAGGCGCTCGGCCTGAGTGCCCTTCCCCGCGCCGGGAGGACCGAACAGTGCGAGCCGTGCTATTTCAGGAACCCTTCGTACTGGCGTTGGATGAGCTGCGACTCGAGCTGGCGCATCGTGTCGATGGCGACGCCGACGACGATCAGCAGCGAGGTACCGCCGATGGTGAAGTTCACTCCCGGCATGTACTTGAAGACGATGGACGGAAGGCTCGCGATCAGCGCCAGGTAGACGGCGCCGGGCAGCGTGAGCCGCGTCATTACACGGTCCAGGTACACGGCGGTCGGTCGGCCGGGACGCACACCGGGCACGAAGCCACCGTACTTCTTCAGGTTCTCGGCCTGGTCGACCGGGTTGAACTGCACGGCCGTGTAGAAGTAGGTGAACAGCAGGATCAGCAGGCCCTGGAAGATGATGAAGAACCAGGAGTTCGTGCCGAGCAGGTTCGCGATGCGGTTGAAGAACGATCCACCGATCAGCGTCGCGAGCAGCGACGGGATGATCACGATCGAGGCGGCGAAGATCACCGGGATCACGCCGGCCATGTTGACGCGCAGCGGCATGTACGTGGTGCCGCCCTGTGTCATCTTGCGTCCCACCACACGCTTGGCGTACTGGATCGGGATGCGGCGCTGCCCTTCGTTGACGAACACGACGCCCACCACCACGAGCAGCGTCATCACCCCGATGACGATCTTGCTGACCGGCTCCATCTGCCACCACAACCGGATTCCCTGCGGGATGGACGCGACGATGCTGGCGAAGATCATCAGCGAGATGCCGTTGCCGACGCCCCGCTGGGTGATGAGCTCACCGAGCCACATCACCAGAACGGTGCCCGCGGTGAGGGACATGACGGTGAGCATCATGCGGCCGCCATTGATGCCGGCCAGTGCACCCTGCTGGCGAAAGAACAGCACGTACGCGAGCGATTGGACCGCGGCGAGCACGACCGTGAGGTAGCGCGTGTACTGGGTGATCTTGGTGTAGCCGGCCTCGCCTTCCTTCTGCAGCGCCTCGAGCTTCGGCAGCACCATGGTCATGACCTGGATGACGATGCTCGCCGTGATGTACGGCATGATGCCGAGCGCGAACACCGAGAAGCGCGTCAGCGCGCCGCCGCTGAAGAGGTTGAGGAACCGCAGGACGTTCGCCGATCCCTGGCCGAGGGCGTTGCCGATGCCGGAGCGATCGATGCCTGGAACCGGCACGTAGGTGCCGACCCGGTACAGGGCCAGGATCGCAAACGTGAAGAAGAGCTTCTTGCGAAGGTCGGGCGACCGGAATGCGTTCAGAACCGACTTCAGCATGACGTGCCCTCAGGCTCCCCGGGTGCCACTCAGTCCGAGCTGTCGGCCGCGGCCGGCTCGCGGACCGGGACCACCTCGGCCGTCCCACCGGCTGCCTCGATCTTGGCCTTGGCACCTGCGGAGAACGCGTGCGCCCGCACCGTGAGCGCCCGGTCGATCTCGCCCTTGGCGAGGATCTTGACCGGCCAGCCCTTGTTGGTGTTGCCCTTGACCAGCCCGCGCTCCTCGAGCGCAGCCACGTCCACGACACTGCCGGCGTCGAACACGGCGAGGCTCGCCACGTTCACCGGCACGGTGTGTGTGCGGAAGGGCCCGATCGGCATCGACTTCTTGTGGTTGGAGCCACGCAGCTTGCCCTGCTGCATATGGATCGGCACCTTGCCGCCCTGGTAGGTCTCGATAGGCCCCTTACCCGAGCGTGCGCCCTGGCCCTTGGTGCCGCGGCCAGAGGTCTTGCCGGTACCCGAGCCGGGACCGCGGCCCACGCGCTTGCGGGCCTTGCGGGAGCCGGGACGCGGCGCAAGGGTCTCGAGGCGAACCTCGGCGGGATCGACGGCGACGGCGTCGCTCATTCGCTGACCTCCTCAACCTTGATCAGGTGGGCGACCTTGCGCAGGCGGCCCGCGAGCTCCGGCGTGACCTTGTGTGTGCGGCTGCGGCCGATCTTGCCGAGACCGAGCGCACGGAGGGTACCGTGGTGCTCCTGCTTCATGCCGATGGCCGAGCGCGTCTGGGTGACCTTGATCATGAGGACTCCTCCTCGGCAGCGACCGCCACCGGCGGAGCGGCCTCGGCCGCGGGTGCCTCGACCTCGGCGGGTGCGTCAGGAGCCTCGGCGCTCGCGGTCCGTGACCGGCGGGTGTCGGTGAGGCCGAACACCTCGGCGATGGTCTTGCCGCGGCGCTCGGCGATGTCCTCGGGACGGCGCAGCCCCTTGAGGGCGGCAACGGTGGCCGGCAACAGGTTCATCGGGTTCGTGCTGCCGAGCGACTTGGAGAGGATGTCGTTGATGCCGGCAAGCTCCAGCACCGCGCGCACCGGACCCCCGGCGATGACGCCGGTACCGGGCGAGGCCGGCTTCAGGAACACCCGGCCCGCGCCGTGGCGACCGAGCACCTGATGGGTGATCGTGGAGTTGTGCTTCGGCACGCGGAAGAGGTTCTTCTTCGCGTCCTCGATCGCCTTCTGGATCGCAAGCGGCACCTCGCGGGCCTTGCCGTGACCGATGCCGACCGTGTCGTTCATGTCGCCCACGACGACCAGGGCCGAGAAGCTGAAGCGCCGACCGCCCTTCACGACCTTGGCGACGCGGTTCACCTGAACCACGCGCTCTTGGAGCTCCATGCTCCCTGGATTGATGCGCTCTCGACGTGCGTCAGCCAACTGGTGCCCACTCCCCCCTAGAACTCAAGGCCGCCCTCACGGGCGCCGTCGGCGAGCGCTTTCACACGCCCGTGGTACAGATAACCGCCACGATCGAACACAACCTTGCTCACCCCTGCGGCCTTCGCCCGTTCGGCGAGGAGCTTGCCGACCTCGGTGGCCGCAGCACTCTTGGCGACCGAGCGCAGGCTCGGCTCCAGCGAGGACGCGGCGGCAAGCGTCGCGCCCTGGCGGTCGTCGATGACCTGTGCGTAGATGCGCGCGTTGGACCGGTAGACCGAAAGACGCGGGCGCTCCGCGGTGCCGTGGACCTTGCCACGGATCCGCTTCCGACGCCGGTCGCGACCCGGCGCTGTGGGATTGATGTGCCTCACGCCCGCTTTCCAACCTTCCGGCGAACCTGCTCGCCCTCGTACTTGATGCCCTTCCCCTTGTACGGCTCGGGCGGACGCACCTTGCGGATATCCGCCGCCACCTGGCCGACGTCTTCCTTCTTGATGCCCTGCACCACGATCTGCGTGGGCTGCGGGGTGTCGAAGGTGACGCCGTCGGGGGGAGTGATGATGACAGGGTGCGAGAACCCTGCGGAGATCTCGAGGTCCTTGCCCTTCATCGCCGCGCGGTAACCGACGCCCACGAGCTCCAGCCGCTTCTCGAAGCCGTTGGTGACGCCCTCCACCATGTTGGCGACGAGGGACCGCGACAGGCCGTGCAGCGAACGGTGCGGGGCGCGGTCGGTGGGCCGCGTGACCACCAGCTCGTTGCCCTCCTGGGCGATGGCGATCGGCGAGACGACGGTGTGGGTGAGCTCGCCCTTGGGGCCCTTGACCGTCACGTGCTGACCGTTGATGGTGACCGTGACCCCGTCCGGGACGGGGATGGGTGCGCGTCCGATTCGGCTCATTACCAGACCTCGCAGAGGACTTCGCCGCCGATGCCGAGCTTCTTCGCGTTCTGGCCGCTGAGCAGCCCCTGCGACGTGGAGATCACGGCGACGCCCATTCCGCCGAGCACCTTCGGGATGGTGTCGCGGTCGACATACACGCGACGGCCGGGCTTGCTGATGCGGCGCAGCCCGGAGATCACCTGGCGGCGGTTCTTGTCGTACTTCAAAGCGATCGTGAGGCTGTGGTCGCGCCCTTCGCCCTCTTCGGACCAGCCGGTGATGTAGCCCTCGGCCTCCAGAAGCTTGGCGATCTCGATCTTGAGTTTGCTTGCCGGCATCTTCGCCTGATCGTGCATCGCCATGTTGGCGTTGCGGATCCGGGTGAGCATGTCGGCGACGGGGTCGGTCATCATGGTGCAGATCCTCCGGCTACCAGCTGGACTTCGTCATTCCGGGGATCACGCCGGCATGCGCCTCTTCGCGCAGGCAGATGCGACACAAGCCGAACTTGCGGTAGTAGGCGCGGGAACGCCCGCACCGATGGCAGCGTGAATACGCCCGGGTCTGGTACTTCGCCGGACGCGATGACTTCACGCGCAGACTCGTCTTTGCCACGTTGCTCCTATCGCTTCTTTGCTCGGCTCCGCGAACGGTTCCGCTGCAAGCGCCGACGGCGCGCGGACCGCTCCTCGGCGGTATAGCCCTCGGCACGGAACGGCATGCCGAGGTGGCGCAGCAGCGCCCGTCCCTCGTCGTCCGTCTGTGCCGAGGTCGTGATGATGACGTCGAGGCCGCGAACCTGGTCGATGCCGTCGTAGTCGATCTCCGGAAAGATCGTCTGCTCGCGCAGGCCCAGGGCGTAGTTGCCGCGACCGTCGAAGCTGTCGGGGTTCACGCCGCGGAAGTCGCGGATGCGCGGGAGGGCGACCGAGGTGAGCCGGTCGTAGAACTCCCACATCCGCGCGCCACGCAGGGTGACCTTGCAGCCGATCGGCATGCCCTCGCGGATCTTGAACTGGGCGATCGACTTACGTGCCCGCGTGATGGCGGGGCGCTGCCCGGCGATGATCGCCATCTGCTCGACGGCCTCGTCGAGCAGCTTGGAGTTGTTCTTGGCCTCACCGACACCCATGTTCAGCACGATCTTCGTGATGCTCGGGTGCTGCATCGGCGAGGAATAGCCGAACTCCTCCTGCAGCTTGGGGCGTACGTCGCTGTCGTACATCTCGCGCATACGCGGGGGTGCGGACGGCGTGGCAGCCGGAGCCGCCTCGGCCGGCGCCGCGGGGGTCTCGTCACTCATCTGCTGTTCGTCCTGCTCAGTCAAGCTTCGCTCCGCTTCTGGCGGCCACACGCACCTTCTTGTCGCCCTCGGTCACGAACCGAACCCGAGTGGGCAGGTGCTCCTTCGGGTCGATCAGCGCCACGTTCGACCAGTGGATCGGTGCGGCCCTGTCGATCACGCCACCCGGTTCGCTCGGCGGACGCGGACGCGTGTGCCGCTTCACGATGTTCAGACCCTCCACGACGACCTTCTGGTCGACCGGGTGAACCTCAAGCACCTTACCGGTCTTGCCACGGTCCTTGCCGGACAGGATGACGACCTCGTCGCCCTTCTTGATGCGCGCGGCCATTACAGCACCTCGGGTGCGAGGGAGATGATCTTCATGAAGTTCTTCTCGCGCAGCTCGCGGGCCACCGGCCCGAAGATGCGCGTGCCACGTGGGTTCAGGGCACCGTCGATGATGACGGCGGCGTTCTCGTCGAAGGCGATGAACGTGCCGTCGTCGCGCTGGGTGGCCTTCTTGGTGCGCACCACGACGGCTTTCACCACGTCGCCCTTCTTGACGGCACCGTTCGGCGTGGCCTGCTTGACGGTCCCCACGATGATGTCGCCGACGTAGGCGTAGCGGCGCTTGTGGCCACCCATCACGCGGATGCAGAGGATCTCGCGGGCGCCGGTGTTGTCGGCCACGCGAAGGCGGGATTCCTGCTGGATCACTTGGCACGCTCCACGATCTCGACGAGGCGCCAGCGCTTCTGGGCCGACAGGGGGCGACACTCCATCACGCGGACCGTGTCGCCGACGTTGGCCTCGTTGCGCTCGTCGTGGACGTGCAGGTTGGCCGACCGGCGCACGGTCTTGCCGTACACGCGGTGCGGTCGCGCCGTGTCGATGCGGACGGTGATCGTCTTGTCGCGCGCGTCACTGGTGACCACGCCCTGGCGGGTCTTGCGTGCGGCGATGGACTCTTGGGGGGTCTTCTGCTCAGGCACCGGCCACCTCACGGCTGTGAATCTCGGTCAGGATGCGTGCGATCTCGCGGCGACGCAGGCCGATTTCCGATGTCTGCTCCAGCGAGCCGGACGCATGCTGGAAGCGCAGGTTGAACAGCGCCTCCCGCGATTCGTTCAGCAGGTTCGCCAACCGCTCGCTATTGAGGTCCCGAAGGTCCTTTGCCTTACGTTGCGCCACTAGAAATCATCCCTCGTCACGAACTTGCACTTGATCGGAAGCTTCATGGCGGCGAGCCGCATGGCCTCCTTGGCGAGCGGCTCCGGCACGCCGGACAGCTCGAACATGATCTTGCCCGGCTTCACCACGGCCACCCAGGTTTCGGGCGAGCCCTTACCGGAACCCATGCGGGTCTCGGCCGGCTTCTTGGTGACGGGCAGGTGCGGGAACACATTGATCCAGACCTTGCCGCCACGCTTGATACGCCGGGTGATGGCGATACGGGCAGCTTCGATCTGGCGGTTGGTGATCCAGGCGGGCTCCATCGCCTTCAGCCCGAACTGGCCGAAGTTCATCTCGGTGTGGCCCTTGGACAGGCCCTCACGCCGACCGCGGTGGTGCTTGCGGTGCTTGATCCGCTTCGGCATCAGCATTAGCTGTCACCCCCGGTTTGGGGCGCGCCGCCGCCGGAGCCACCCTGGGCACCGCCGGACGGACCGCTCTGGCCGCCGCCCGGGCCCCCCTGGCCCTGGCCTCCGCGCCCACGACCGCCGCGACCACGACCGCCGCCTGCGCCGCGGTTGTCGCCGCCGCCGGCGCGATTGTCCCGGCCGTCGCGCCGCGGACGGCGCGGCGGCTGTGGCGCTTCGAAGTCCACGCGACCACGCGCGTCGGTGACGCCCTCGGGCAGCACCTCACCGCGGTTGATCCACACCTTCACGCCAATGCGGCCGAACGTGGTCTTGGCCTCGAAGAAGCCGTAGTCGATGTCGGCGCGCAGCGTGTGCAGCGGGACGCGGCCATCCGAGTAGTGCTCCGACCGCGACATCTCGGTGCCGCCGAGGCGGCCGCTGCACTGCACCTTCACGCCCTGGGCGCCGGAGCGCATGGCGGATGTGAGGGCGCGCTTCATCGCACGCCGGAAGGCGACGCGGTTCTGCAGCTGCTCGGCGATGTTCTGGGCGACGAGGCGCGCGTCGAGCTCGGGGCGCTTGATCTCGTTGATGTTGATCTGGATCTGCTTGCCGGTCACATCGTGCAGCTCGCGGCGCAGCGCGTCGACCTCCTGGCCGCTCTTGCCGATCACGATGCCGGGGCGAGCGGTGAAGATGTCGACGGTGAGCTTGGCCGGGTCCTTGCGCACGTGGATGTCCGACAGGCCGGCATGCGCCAGCTTGGCGTGGATGTGGTCGCGCACGGCGCGGTCCTCGTCGAGCGCGGCGGCGAAGTCGCGCTGGGCGAACCAGTTGCTCTTCCAGCCGTTCAGGACTCCGAGCCGGAATCCGCCTGGGTGGACTTTCTGGCCCACTAGCGCCCCCTCTTGCGTGCGCCGGTCTGGGGCGCCGCCAATCCGATGGTGATGTGACAGGTCCGCTTCATGATCGGGGTGGCCCGACCCTGAGCGCGCGGACGGAAGCGCTTGATCGTGGGACCCGGGTCGACGGTCACGTGCGTCAGCACCAGCTCGTCCGAGCGCAACCCGTGGTTGTTGTCTGCGTTGGCAGCAGCCGAGTTCAGCACCTTGCTGACGGGCAGCGCCGCATCGCGCGTGGCGAACGCGAGGATGGCACGGGCCTCCGGCACGCTCTTGCCGCGCACGAGGTCGGCCACGAGACGCGCCTTGCGCGGGGAGACCCGGACGTACTTGGCGGTCGCGCGAACCATCTGGATTTCGGGAGCGTCGGCCATCAGCGCATCTTCGAGGTCTTGTCGGAGCCGGCGTGGCCGCGATAGGTGCGTGTGGGCGCGAACTCACCGAGCTTGTGCCCCACCATGCTCTCGCTGATGAACACCGGCACGTGCTTGCGCCCGTCGTGCACTGCGATGGTGTGCCCGACCATCTCGGGGAAGATGGTGGACGAGCGCGACCACGTGCGGATCATCTTCTTCTCGTTGGCCGAGTTCATGTCCTCGATGCGCTTCATCAGCTTCGAGGCCACGAAGGGGCCCTTCTTCAACGAACGTCCCACTAGATGATCCTCCTGGCGGCATCGGTCGATGCGATGGCGAGCGACGAGCCCGCCGGACATGGACGCGGGGAGCGCCCGTATCGGACATATGGGCTCCGGTGGAGTCCTGCAGCCGCCAGCGCGCGACAAGATGTTGCCAGGCGGATCATTTCCCTCCGCCGGCGTGCTTGCCGCGGCGACGGCCGCGAACGATGAGCTTCTGGCTTGCCTTCTTGACGTTCCGCGTGCGGGCACCGTTGGTGGGCTTGCCCCACGGGGTGACCGGGTGGCGACCGGAGTTCGTCTTGCCCTCGCCACCACCGTGCGGGTGGTCGACCGGGTTCATGGCCGAACCGCGGACGGTTGGGCGCACGCCCTTCCAGCGGCTGCGTCCGGCCTTGCCTCCGGTGAGGTTCTCGTGCATGACGTTGCCGACCTGGCCGATGGTTGCGCGGCACTCGAGATGCACCATGCGCATCTCGCTGGAGGGCAGGCGCAGCGTGGCGTACTCGCCGTCCTTCGCCATCAGCTGCGCACCGGTGCCGGCCGAACGGCACATCTGGCCGCCGCGTCCGGACTGCAGCTCGATGTTGTGCACGATCGTGCCCGTGGGGATGTCGCGCAACGACAGGCTGTTGCCGGGCTTGATGTCCGCGCCGGGCCCGCTCATCACGGTGTCCCCGACCTTCAGGCGCAACGGGCAGATGATGTAGGCCTTCTCGCCGTCCGCGTAGTGCAGCAGGGCGATGCGTGCGGACCGGTTGGGGTCGTACTCGATGGCCGCGACCTTCGCTGGCACACCGTCTTTGCGACGCTTGAAGTCGATGATGCGGTAACGGCGCTTGTGGCCACCGCCGATGTGGCGGGTGGTGATGCGACCGTTGTTGTTGCGACCGCCGGTCTTCTTGACCTTGTCGAGCAGCGACTTCTCCGGCGTGGTCTTCGTGACCTCCTCGAAGTCCGAGGTGGTGACGAAGCGACGTCCCGGGGAGGTCGGCTTGTATTTCTTGATACCCATCAGACCCCTTCGAACAGCTCGATGCGGTCTTCGGGCCGAAGCTCGACGATCGCCTTCTTGAAACCGGGCCGTGTGCCGCGGTGCTGGCCGCGACGCTTCGGCTTGCTCTGCACCTTCACGATGCGCACGTCGGTGACGGTGACGTCGAAGATCTCCTCGACGGCCTGGCGGATCTGGATCTTGTGCGCGTCCTGCAGCACCTCGAAGGTGTACTGGTTGTGCAGCTGCGCCAACTGGAACGCCTTCTCGGAGATCACCGGGCGCACCACGACCTTGCGGATGTCTTCACGCAGGCTTCCGCTCACGACTCCTCCCCATCCTCGGCCGGAGCCTCGTCGGTCTTCTTGGCACGCGAGCGCTTCGGCTTCTCGACGGCCGGAGCCTCGTCGCCTGCGGTCTCGTCGGCCGCCTCGGTCTTCTTGGCACGCGAGCGCTTCGGCTTCTCGACGGCCGGAGCCTCGTCGACGACCGGAGCCGCGTCGCCTGCGGTCTCGTCGGCCGCCTCGGTCTTCTTGGCACGCGAGCGCTTCGGCTTCTCGACGGCTGGAGCCTCGTCGACGACCGGAACCTCTTCGACGGCCGGAGCCGCGTCGGTCGCCGCGTCGGGCGCCGCGACCTCGACGGGCGCGTCGTCGACGACGGCCTCGGTGGCGGGCGCCTCGTCCACGACGGCCTCGGCAACGTCGGCGCCGGCCTTCTTTGCGCCCCGCTTCGGCTTGTCCTCGGCGGCCTTACGCGTGATGGGCTTCGGCTTCGGGGGAGCGGTGCGCTTGGGCGCGGCCTTGGCCGTCGCCGCGGTGTCGGCCACCTCGAGCTCGCCACCCATCCAGTGCTCCCACACCGAACGCTGCACCAGCAGCGAACGGGCCGCCATGAGGTCCACGACCTCGACGTCGACCGCAGCCAGCACGTAGACATCGGCGAGGTTGCGGAACGACATGCCCTCGACCCCGTCGGGGTCATCCACGATCACGAGCAACGCGCGCTCGGCGAGACCCTCGGGTGCCTGGTACAGGTATTCGGCCGCGCGCTTGGTGTTGGGGGTGTCCCACCCGGTGGCCTCCATCACGGCCACGCTGCCACGGTCGACGTGCGCCCGCAGCGCGGAGCGGAACGCCTGCGCGCGGATCTTGCGGTTCACCTTGCCGCCGTGGCTCCGCGGCGTCGGGCCGAAGACCACACCACCGCCACGCCAGTGCGGCGCGCGAATGGAGCCCTGGCGAGCGCGGCCGGTGCCCTTCTGTCGCCACGGCTTCTTGCCACCCCCGCGGACTTCGCCGCGGCTCTTGGTCGAGTGCGTGCCGGCACGGCGGGCGCCGAGCTCGGCGACGACCGTCTCGTGAATGAGGTGGGGCTTGATCTCCTGCTCGGCGACGCGGCCGGTGAAGGCGGCGCTGCCCGTGGGAAGCCCTTCGGGGTTCAGTACCGGGACGCTCATTACTCAGGCCTCACGATCACGATGCCGTTGACCCCGCCCGGAACCGCTCCCTGCACCAAAAGCAGGTTGCGCTCGGGATCGCGGTCGATGATCTGCAGGCCGCGCTGCGTGACGCGGTCGGTGCCCATGTGGCCGCTCATCCGCACGCCCTTCATGACGCGGGCCGGGTAGGCGGCGGCACCGATGGAGCCGGGCTGGCGGATGTTGTGCGAGCCGTGGCTCTTGGGGCCGCGCTTGAAGTTGTGGCGCTTGATGGTGCCCGCGTAGCCCTTGCCCTTCGATGTGCCGGTCACGCGCACGCGCTGGCCGGAGCTGAAGGACTCCACGGTGACCACGTCACCCACGGCGACGTCGGCGCCGACGTCCTCGGGCGAGAACTCCACCAGATGCTTGTGCGCTCCGGCGCCGGCCTTCTGCAGATGGCCGATCTCGGGCTTGCTGAGCTTCTCGGGCCTGGTCTGGCCGAAGGCCAGCTGCACGGCCGAGTAGCCGTCCGTCTCGGGGGTCTTCACCTGGACGACGGGGCAGGGGCCGGCCTCGATCACGGTGACCGTGAGGCGCTTGCCGTCCTCGGCGAAGATCTGGGTCATGCCGACCTTGCGGCCGATGATGGCTGCCACCTACCGAACCTCCACAACTACGTTTGCCAGTGCCAAGTGGCTGTGCTCGCGACATTGCGCGAGAAAGCGGCGAGCGAAAGACCCGCTGGACGAGGACGCAGGGAGCGCCCATATCGAGAATATGGGCGGGACCGAGGACGACGCCGCGACCCGATCACAGCTCGCAGAAACGGATCGAATCCAGCGGAGTCTTGCAGCCGCCGGTTTCCGCGTGAATGTCGCGAGCACAGCCACTACGCCTTGATCTCGATGTCGACGCCGGCGGGCAGGTCGAGGCGCATGAGCGAGTCGACGGTGCGCGGCGTGGGCGAGTAGATGTCGATGAGGCGCTTGTGGGTGCGGATCTCGAAGTGCTCCCGGGAGTCCTTGTCCTTGAAGGGTCCCTTGATGACGCAGTAGACGTTCTTCTCGGTGGGCAGCGGAACGGGCCCGGAGATGGTGGCTCCGGAGCGTTGCGCGGTCTCGACGATCGACGCGGCGCTCTTGTCGATGAGCTCGTGATCGTAGGCCTTGAGTCTGATTCGGATCTTGTTCTGCTGCACGTGTCGTTCCTGGGGAAAGAAAAGCCCGCCGCCTCCGAGAGGGAGGGCGGCGGGCCCGGAGTCGCTCCTGGTTAGGCGATGATCTTGTCGACCACGCCGGCGCCGACGGTACGGCCACCTTCGCGAATCGCGAAGCGCAGGCCCTCCTCCATGGCGATCGGCTGGATCAGCTCGACCTGCATGACGGCGTTCTCACCGGGCATGACCATCTCCACACCCTCGGCGAGGGTGATGGTGCCGGTCACGTCGGTGGTACGGAAGTAGAACTGCGGACGGTAGTTCCCGAAGAACGGGGTGTGACGACCACCCTCCTCCTTGGAGAGCACGTACACGTTCGCCGAGAAGGTGGTGTGCGGGGTGATCGACTTCGGAGCGGCGAGCACCTGGCCGCGCTGGATGTCCTCACGCTTGACACCACGCAGCAGCGCGCCGATGTTGTCGCCGGCGCGTCCCTCGTCGAGCAGCTTGCGGAACATCTCGACGCCGGTGACGACCGTCGACTCGATCTCCTTCTTCATACCGACGATCTCGATCGTCTCGCCGACCTTGACGATGCCGCGCTCCACACGGCCGGTGGCCACGGTGCCGCGGCCGGTGATCGAGAAGACGTCCTCGACCGGCATCAGGAAGGGCTTGTCGATGTCGCGCTCCGGAACCGGAACGTACTCGTCGACGGCGTCCATGAGGGCGACGATGCCGTCCTCGGCGTCCTTGTCGCCGTTCAGCGCGTTGAGGGCCGACACGCGCACCACCGGGATGTCGTCGCCGGGGAACTCGTAGCTGGACAGCAGCTCGCGTACCTCGAGCTCGACGAGCTCGAGCAGCTCCTCGTCGTCCACCATGTCGGCCTTGTTGAGGGCGACCACGATGTACGGCACGCCGACCTGACGGGCGAGCAGGATGTGCTCGCGGGTCTGCGGCATGGGGCCGTCGGCGGCGGAGACCACCAGGATCGCGCCGTCCATCTGGGCGGCGCCGGTGATCATGTTCTTGATGTAGTCGGCGTGACCAGGGCAGTCGACGTGCGCGTAGTGGCGCTTGTCGGTCTGGTACTCGACGTGCGCGGTGGCGATGGTGATACCGCGCTCCCGCTCCTCAGGCGCATTGTCGATCGAGTCGAACGACCGGACCTCACCACCCTGGCGCTCGGCGAGGACCTTGGTGATAGCTGCCGTGAGCGTGGTCTTGCCATGGTCGACGTGGCCAATGGTGCCGACGTTCACGTGCGGCTTCGACCTGTCGAACTTCTCTTTGGACATGCTCAGGGACTCCTCTTCGAGACGCATTTCACCGGCGCGGCTTCGCCGGTCGACGCAAGGTTGCGGGGAAACCGACGCCCAGGTCGGCTTGCCGCGCGGCACAGCCACGCGCAGACGCCCGGACGCCTGCAAAGCCCGCGGAGGATAACAACACCGCAGACAGCCCGCAACCCCGCCCTTTTCGAGCGAATTGCGTGCCTCTGGGGCCAACCGCTCGGTGATCGTAGCATTCCGAGCACCTGCGGCGACGGCACCTGGAGTGGTGCGTCGAGCAGCCCCGCACGCGGGGTTGGTGCCCGGTTCAGGCCACCCGTCGACCGGGATCGGCGACGCGCCATCTGGGCCGCGCGCGAAGGCCGCCGGCGGGCGACCCACCACGACGCTGAGCGTGGGTCCCTCCGTGTTCGGGAGGGCCCACGCTCGGTTGGATCGTCGCGGCGCTACTGGTGCGCCGTCGGCGTGTCGACCTCCGCCCAGGTCTTGACTTCCCACGCGGTTCGCGCGGGGTCCAGGAAGAACGGCGGCGCCTGCACCTTCAGGCGGGTGTCGTAGTTGTAGTCCTTGCCGTAGCCGGTCGCGCCGTTGCCCGTGCCGACGATACCGCGGTACTTCTGTCCGAGCACGCCGACCACCCGAAGGTCGCCGAGACCCGAGCCGCGATCGTAGTTCTGAACGGAGATCGAACGGGTGACGGCCAGCATTGCCGCGGAGACGGTGGAGACGCCATCGGAGCCGAAGGGCTGGCCGATGTTGGAGCCGCCGGAGGTCACCGGGTGGAAGATCTTCACCGAGTTCTGCGGGATGAGGCCGAGCATGTCGTCCGCATCCGCCTGGTTGATGTTCGGCTGGTTGTAGTGCAGGTCGCCCACCACCACGATGTCGTTCGCGGATGCGACCGTCAGCTTGCCGTTGAGCGTTCCCTTGATGAAGACGTCGCCGTTCTCCGGCACGTACTTCTCGACCGGGTTGGTGTTCGTGACGTCGTTCAGGACGGGCACGGGCAGGCCGGGCGGGTAGGTCACCCCGTTCACCAGGCCACACGCGACCCAGTTGTTCGCGGCGTTCTTGTAGCTACAGGTGGCCGCTGACACCGGGTTGGCGTTCGGATCGCCCGAACCGAACGGAGGCACGTTCTGAACGTAGATGACGCCGTTCGACGGGAGCGACACCCCGGTCCCGACGGCGCACCCCGCAGTGAGCACCCGGGTACGGGGGCTGACGACGTCCATCTTGCCGTCGGCTCGCAGCGTGATCGACGTGGGGCCGGTGTAGACACAGCCGATGCCCGACCCGGCCTGCTGACCGGCGGCGATCGCGCGCAGCGACGTGTTGACCTTGGGCAGTGGCATGTAGTCACGCTGGGCGATGCCGCGGCGGAAGATCTGCGCAGCCGTCCCGGTGCTGCCGTTGGCCACCCACAGCGGCCCGATGGCGTTCGAGGTGACCGGCTCGAGGAAGGTCGGCGTTCCACCGACGAGCAGCGAGTCGTTGGAGTGCACCGGGCCGCTGATCGTGTCGACCGAGGCGAACTGGATCTTCGTGCAGTCGGTGTGGCGGGCCGGCAGGTTGATCTTGTTGTAGCGGTAGCGCTGGCAGTTGTTCTGAGCCCACACGCGGTCGTGGTTGTTGTCGACGGCGCCTCCGGTGTAGAGGAGCGGGTCCTTCGTCTCGAAGTCGGTGGCGTAGAGGAAGTCAAGGAAGCTCGAGCGACGCAGCGTCGCTTCGATCGTCCGCTGCTGCCCGCGCACCGTCCCCGTCACCTGCACCCGCACGGTCGGCCGCGTCGGGATCGGCGTCTGAACGACGCGGTACTGGAACCGCTCCTCCGACGTTCCTCCCGCGAGCGGCACCTTGGTCGCGATCGCCTGGTTGCCGTCCGGGGGTGTGGCCGAGTACTGCCAGTACTGGCTGTCCAGGCTCAGGCGGTGGATGTAGTCGTCCAAGCCGGCCTCGGCCGCGGACATGGAGGCGTTCCAGTCCTGGGAGTCGCGGGACGGCTTGATCGACGCCTGGTTGGAGGCGAAGAGGGCCATGATCAGGCCCACGGCAACCAAGCCGACGAGCAGGACCATCAGGAGCGCGGATCCCTCCTGGCGCGACCGGTGATCGTCGTGTGTCATCGCGGTGACTCTCCTTGTCATCCTAGACAATGGTCTGGTACTGGGAATAGATGATGTTGGGAAGGCGGACGCGGTTCTCGACGACGGTTGGGCCTTCGCCGTTTCCGGACTTCTTCTGGACGATGAGCTTGACCCGGACGATCGCGATCTTGCCGAGCTCGGCGTTGGTCGGGGGGTCCGAGAATGTGACCGGGTAGCCGTTGACATCGAGATAGCTGAAGATCGGGTCGCCCTGTTCCAGGTTGACGATGTATCCACCGATGAAGCGCAGGCGGGGTTGCTTCGCGCC